>Ga0265342_10004334_pt1 | contig 11231 bp, 14 predicted proteins | sample 4CB327metaG_FD_203125 | JGI IMG/M metagenome (GOLD analysis project Ga0265342, IMG submission 203125) | Rhizosphere microbial communities from Carex aquatilis grown in University of Washington, Seatle, WA, United States - 4-CB3-27 metaG | ecosystem: Host-associated > Plants > Roots >...
GCCCGGCGCATCGGGTGCGGGAGGTGCACCCGGCACGCCGGGCCATGCGGGACGCATCGGTCAGGCAAGCCTGGCCGGAGCCACTTCCGGCCAGCGGAACCTAGTTGCCCGACCCCCGCGGATACTGACGCGTCCCGCGGGGATCCCGTCCTCATCCCAGACGATGTAGTCGCCTTCGGCGAGGGCGGGGTAGACGGCGGCGTAGAGGGTCTTCGTAGCGGTCCGGCGCTCCCGCACCAGCGAGTGGGTGCGCGCGCCGCCCGCCACCGGGCTGATCTCGATCTCATGGCCGTGCAGGTCCGGCGGCGCATCCAGGATGAGGGCGCCGACGCCCTCGCCAAGCTCGAGGATGACGCTGCCCGGACCCGACATGCCGTGCATGTGCTCGGTCATTGGTTCAGCTCGGGGTGGAGAAGCCGCTGTACGGCACCCCGAGGTACGGGAAGCTGCTCAGGTAACCGGACGGCACGCTCGCGTTTGTCAGGCCGTCGGTGACCAGGCTGGCCGCCCCGTCCGGCTTGAATGTCTTGTCGACAAGCGGGAGCAACAGCCCGGCGATGGCGCGCAGCTCGACGGTGACCACGTCGTCGAAGACGCGGCGCCCGTTCGGGAACCCGGCCAGGTCGCCGCCGGCGACGCCGAGGATGTTCGGGCTCTTGCTCGCCGGGATGGCCGTGTTGAGCCGCAGCATGTCCGCGATGACCGGGCCGGTGAAGTTCTGGAAGCCGGGCACGATGCCCGCCGGGATGCCGGTCATCAAGATGGCCTCGAGGTCGGCGCGCGGCGTCTTCGCGGCGACCAGCTTGGCCAGGTTCGGAAACACGCCCGGGTAAAGCGCGGGCAGCAGCCCGGCCAGTTCCGGATGGGTGACGCGGCTGGCGAACTGCTTGTCGAAGCTCGGCGGCTGCGTGTTCCAGTAGTCCTTCTGGCCGAGCGGGATGAGCACCTCGTTGATCAGCGGGTTACCCAGTCGCGACACCTGGCGGAACGGGCCGGAGCCGACGCTTGAGCTCGCGGCCGCGTCCCATACCTGGGCCGCCTGGCGGCTCGCCGTGGTCCACACGCCGATCACCGAGCCCCGGTCGGTGACCTTGCCGTGCGGGCCGTGCCCGAGCAGGTCGCCGGTCGGCACCTGGATCGCGATCGAGTGCACGTTCAGCTGGGCCGTGGCGTTCACGCCGGCCCCGGCGCTGCTGAACACGTTCATGCCGTACTGGGCGTGCAGGTTCTCGAACGGGCGCAGGTCGCCCAGGTCGAAGATCGCGCCAAGGTCCACGTAGAAGCCCTCGGCGCGCTGGCCGGCGAACACCTTGACGCCACCGTGCAGGCTGTGGACCGCGGCACCCGCGAGCCCGGCGTAATTCGGCGTGGACAGCGGGCCGATGTTGCACGGCGGGCAGGACAGGCCGCTCGCCAGGGCGAAGCTACCGCCGCTGGTGACGCGGGTGACGCTGTAGGTCTGCCGCCGGTTCCAGTTCTTGCTGCCAAGCGACGTGATCGGGCCGGTGTTGTACAGGAACGTGTCCGGGTCGGCCAGCGCGGTCCTGAACCGGAACTGGTAGGTGACGTCCGGCTCGGCGTCGCCGTTGTTGTCAACGTGGATCTCGTACAGCACGTCGTCGCCGAAGGAGTAGAAGTTCGGGCCGCCGGCCGGCCCTTCGAGCGGGATGTAGTTCGCGATCAGGGTGATGGTGCCCGGGCGGTCCGGGCTGACGAACGCGTAGACGTCGGTACTGTCGGCTACCGGGTCCTTCGAGATCTCCGGAGCCTCGCGATGCGAAGACACTGTGCTACCTCACCTCGGTGTGAATGGGCGGGACGTTTACTGAGCCGTCGCGATGCCGTCGAGCAGCTGCGCCACAAGCTTCGGGTTGCGGACCTTGACCTGCTGGGTCCCCCGGAAGACCTCGAACTCGCCGGCCGTGGCGTCCCGCAGGTACACCACGAGCGGGTCGCCGCTCGGCTGGGCCGCAGCGCTCGCCGCGGTGCCTGCCGCTGTGCGCGGCGGCGGGCTGGCCGCGGTACTCGCCGGCCGGGTGGCCGCGACGACGGCGCCCGCGCCCGCCGCGACGGCGAGCCCGGCCGCGCCGAGGCCGGCGGCACCGCGCAGCACGGACCGGCGCGCGACTCCCGGGGCGGGCTGCTCTGAGGGAAGCTGAGTAGGCATGACGTCCTTTCCTGGCTATCTCCGGACTGCGGTGACGCAACGGATTCGGCGCCAACCACGCCGCGGATTGGCTGCCGGCCACGTCTTGATCAAACCGTTACCCGCGGGTCGGCCCGTAGGTTAACTGCCCGTTAAGGCGCATATGTCGGCCTCGTACACTTGCTTCGGTGACTGCCGGCGAGATCATCACCGACGACCCGCGCCTGCCCGAGGTGCGGGCGGTACTCGAGCGCCACCTGGCGTTCTGCCTGTCCGAGACGCCGCCCGAGCACAGCTTCGCGCTCGACGTGGACGGGCTGCTGAACCCGCAGGTGACGTTCGTCAGCTACCGGGACGGCGACGCGGTGCTCGGCGTGGCGGCGATTAAGGAGCTTGACGCGGCGGACGTCGAGGTCAAGTCGATGCACACCACGGCCGAGGCCCGGGGGCGCGGGGTGGGACGGGCGCTGCTTGGCTACCTGCTCGACACCGCGCGGGAGCGCGGGTACCGGCGCGTGCTGCTCGAGACCGGGACGACGCCGGGGTTCGCCGCGGCCCGCGCGCTCTACGAGTCGGCCGGCTTCGTCCCCACCGGGCCGTTCGGCGGCTACCCGGAGACCGGCGACAACTGCTTCTACGCGCGCGAGCTGTAAGCGGGCCGGCCGCGGGCCGCCCTGGACCCGCGCTGCGGATGCTAGACGCTGGTCACGGCCTTAATCGCCGGCCTTGCCGCGGCCCCGGGCGGCGTTAGGCGCGGGAGGCCTGCTCGGCCGCCATCGCGAGCAGCTCGGCGGCGTGGGCCTGGCCGAACTCGGAGTCCTCGAGGCCGGCGAGCATGCGCGACAGCTCGCGGACGCGGGCCTCGTGCTCAAGGCGGACCACGCTGGTGCTGGTGATGGTGCCGTCCTCCGACTTGGCGACCACCAGGTGGTTATCGGCGAATGCGGCGACCTGCGGCAGGTGAGTGACCACGATGACCTGCGCGAGCCTGGCCAGCTTGGCGAGGCGGCGGCCGATCTCGACCGCGGCCTTGCCGCCTACGCCAGCGTCCACCTCGTCGAAGACGAACGTCGGGACCGGGTCCGCGCCGGCGAACACCACCTCGATCGCCAGCATCACCCGGGACAGCTCGCCGCCGGAGGCACCCTTGTGCAGCGGGAGGGCAGGCGCACTGGGGTGGGGGGCGAGCCGGATCTCCACGTCGTCGGCGCCGTGTGGACCTGGCTCGGCGAGCGCGGTGAGCACGACGGAGACCTGGGCGTGCGGCATGGCGAGGGCGGTCAGCTCGGCGGTGACGGCGGCGGCGAACCGCGCCCCGGCCTCGGCGCGCAGCCGGGACAGCCGCGCGGCCAGGTCGGCGACCTGCGCGGACAGCTCCGCCTCGGTGCCGGTCAGTGCGGCGATCGTCTCATCGTCGTTGTCGAGCTCGCCGACCCGGGCGACCGCGAGCCTGGCCCACTCGAGCACGTAGGCGATCTCGTCGGGCTCGCCGGCCGGGGCATCGGCCGGGACGGCGTCCGGCATGGCGAAAAGGGCCGCCTCGCCGCCGTCCGCCGCGTTGCCGTCAGGCACCCCGTCGCTGCCAGGCACCGTGGCACTGCCGGGCACTGGGTCACCGTCAGGCACTGCGAGCCGCACCGGGGTCCCGTTGACCTGCGCGCTGACCCCGCCCGGCCCGTACAGCCGGATCACCCGGGCCAGCGCGGCGCGCCGCTCCTGGACCGCGGCGAGCCGGGCCGGGTCGGCGTCGATGCCCTGGACGTAGGAGGCCAGCTCGCCGGCCACCTCGGAGACCAGGTAGGCGGCCTCGGACAGCCGGGCGGCGACGCCGTCGATCTCAGCGTCGTGGCGGCGCACCGCCTCAAGCGCCCGGCGCGCGTGGCCGAGCAGGGTCACCGCGTCCATGCCGTCGTTGCCCGCGGCCGGGTCGCCGAGCAGCGCCTCGTGCGCGGCGGTCGCGGCGGCGTGCAGCGCGTCGGCGTTGGCCAGCCGCTCCTCCTCCGCGCGCAGCGCGGCCGCCTCGCCCGCCACCGGGTTGAGCTTCTCGATGTCATCCAGGCCCGCGCGCAGCTCGGCCGCCTCGGCGGCGCGCGCCCGCGCCTGGGTGGTCAAGGTGGTGAGCTGCTCGACCACCGTCCGGTGCCGGCCGTAGGCGCGCTGGTAGTCGGCGAGGACCTCGCCGAGCACCGCGCCGGCGTACTTGTCGAGCGACTCGCGCTGCCTGCCGGGCTTGAGGAGCTGCTGCTGGTCGGACTGGCCGTGCACCGCGACCAGGTCGTCGGCGAGGTAGGTGAGCAGCGACACCTGCACGGAGCGCCCGCCGGCGAACGCCCGGGACCGCCCCTCGGCGGATACCGTCCTGGTCAGCACGAGGGTGCCGTCCTCGTCGAGTTCGCCGCCGGCCTCCTCCACCTGTGCGGCGACCTTGCCGCGCGGGTCGGTGCGCAGCCGTCCCTCAACCGAGGCGCGCTGCGCGCCCGGACGGACCCGGGCCGGGTCCGCGCGACCGCCGAACAGCAGCCCGAGCCCGGTCACGACCATGGTCTTGCCGGCACCCGTCTCGCCGGTCAGCGCGGTGAAGCCAGGTGAGAGCTCAAGCAGCGCGTCGTTGATGACCCCGAGCCCGGTGATGCGCACTTCCTCAAGCATGAGTGCCAACCGTCTCCTTCTCGAGCCGACTCCGCCGGCCCCGCCATGCGGCAAGGCCGACTCTACCGTCATGGCCGGACCGGGGGGCGACGGTCCCGCCGCGTTGCCTGCCGACGGCCGACGGCCCGCTCAAGCTCACGGTACCGGCGGCCGCCGACACTCCCGGCGCGTCGCGCCACGCCAGGCTTCGCGCCTGCCTTCGCACCCGCAGCACAGGCCGCCTTCCCGCTGTTTCGCTTAAATGTTTGCATCAAGTGTCTAATGTGCGGCGGTCTGACGCAAATATGTCGGAACGAAAACGCTAACGCGCCGGCCGGCCGCGCCATCCGGTGACCGGGAGGCCGAACTTGGCCACCAGCCGGTCGGTGAACTCGCCGCCGCCCGGCGGCGAGCCGGCCAGCCCCTGTACCCGGGCAAGCAACACGGGCATCTTCCCCCGGCGCACCTCGACGCGGGCGCCGGGCGGCAGGTCGAACCGGCGGCGGCCGTCGCACCACAGCACCGCCCGCTCCACGTCGGGGACACTAGGCTCGGTGTCGCCGATCTGGTTGTGCGCGCCGACGGCAGCGTGCAGCAGCTCCACGGCGAGGACCGAGCGCGGCGAGACGACCAGCGGCCGCGCGAACAGCGCGTGGGCCGCGATCGGCACCATGAGCAGCGCCTCCACCTCAGGCCAGACCACCGGGCCGCCGGCCGAGAACGCGTAGGCGGTCGACCCGGTGGGCGTCGCGCAGACCACACCGTCGCATCCCCAGCGGGACAGCGGGCGGCCGTCCACCTCGACGACGACCTCGACCATGCGCTCGCGCGCCGCCTTTTCGACCGTCACCTCGTTCAGCGCCCAGGTGCTCGCGATCTCGGTGCCGTTCTCCCGGGCGGTCACGTCGAGGGTCATCCGCTCGTCGACCCGGTAATCGCCGGCCAGCAGGTGGTCCACGGTCTGGCTCAGCCCGTCCGGCTCGGCCTCGGCGAGGAAGCCCACGTGGCCGAGGTTCACGCCGATCAGCGGGGTACCCGCCGGCCTGGCGAGTTCCGCCGCGCGCAGCAGCGTCCCGTCACCGCCGAGCACGATGACGAGTTCGGCGCCCTTGGCGGCCTCAGGCCCGGCGGGCACCACGGTGGCGCCGGTGCACTCAAGGTCAGCGGCCTCGTGCTCGGTCACCCGGACGGCGACGCCGGCCCCGGTCAGCCGCTCGATGACCTGCCGCGCGCTGTACCGCGCGCTGTCCCTGCCGGTGTGCGCGAGCACCAGCATCGTTCGCTTCGAATCATCACCCATCGCGTGCAACTTACCGTGCCGCCGGGGCACCCTAAGCACACGGATACCGCTTGACTGGCATGTCCTTCTGAGCAGGAGTGCCGCACAGCCTCTCGCCGCCGGCGAGGCTCTCCTGAGAACTGTGTCCTGTGCTCTGCCAAAGGCGCCGACTCTGTCTCTGCTAGACACCTGTGCCGATGGACTCGGGCGCGGCGTACAGAACGTCCAGTTCGGGCTGCGCTCCCGCCCGGAGCGTGCTGATACTGGCAGGCATGGAGATTACAGGGCTTGGCTGGTGCGGCACGCGCACCGATCGCTCCAGGGAGCTGGCGTACTTCTACGAGCACGTTCTCGGGCTCAGGCTGGTGCACACCGAACCGGATTTCTGGGTCTTCGAGCTCCCAGATGGCCGCCACGTCGAGGTATTCGGCGACGGCTACCCCGGCAAGGAGCATTTCAGCACCGGCCCGGTGGCCGGCTTCGCCGTGCGTGACCTGCCGGCGGCCGTCACCGAGCTGGGAAGAGCCGGCATCGAGCTGCTGGGCGAGCCCGGGCCGACCTGGCAGCACTTCCGCGGGCCCGACGGCAACGTATACGAGCTCATCGCCGACTGAGCAGCCCGCGGCGAAAGCGCCCGGCGCGCCCAGCGGCAACAGAGGACGTTCACCCGGAGCATCACCATGCATTAACGTACGATCCGGCCACCAGGCTTCTGTGCAGCTAACCACGCGAAGCCCGGGCGGGTGTCACAGCGTCCGTGCGACGTCGAAGTGCGTGACGGTGGTCTCGCGGTCAATAAGGTAGTCGTCATCCTCCGGGTAAAAGACGGCGACGTCGATGTCCTGGCCCGCGAAGCCTTCGATGTCCGTCCGCGACGACCACCAGCTGACCGTCATGACCTCCGTCCGGCCGTCGCCGAGGTCTGTCGTCCACATCTGGGCCCCCAGGTTGCCTGGCGTGTTCCCGTACGCGCTCAGCCCGGTCCTGGTGATGTACTCAACGTAGGCCGCTGCCTGCTCGGTCCTGACCCAGCCCCGCCACGTCCGGGCTATCACCGGCACCCCTTCCCGCACCCGCAGGTGCCGCATCCCGACCTGGACCTGCGCCTACCCAGCATCAGGGATCCGCCGCGAATGTTCAACGAAGGCCGGGCTTCAGCTGGCCTGGTCCAGCCCAGCCGCGGAGTTCGAGCTCATCGGCAGGCGCGGTCGTCCTCGGCGTGGCCGGGGATCACCAGATCGCCCTGATCTGTACGCAGCAGATAGACGAGACCGCTAAAGACGCGGCCGTGCAAGTAGGCGGTTACGCTTGTTGGTTGGCGTACCTGGTCGGCGTCAGCCGGGGCACTGGGGGCGTCCCCCGGAAACTACTGCGGGCCGGACTCGATCGCGCGGCGCAGCTCGGCGTCGTCGAGGGCGGGCGCGCCGCGGCGGAACCAGACGAAGTACTCCACGTTCCCCGACGGCCCGGGCAGGGGGCTCGCGGTTACCCCCCGGACGCCGAGCCCAAGCGACCAGGCGGTGTCGCATACCGCGCGGACGGCCGCGGCCCGGTCGTCCGCTGAGCGCACCACGCCGCCCGCGCCGACCCGGCCCTTCCCCACCTCGAACTGCGGCTTCACCATGAGCGCGAAGTCGGCGTCCGGCGCGGCGCACGCGGCGAGCGCGGGCAGCACCAGGGACAGCGAGATGAACGACAGGTCGGCCACCACCACTCGCGGCGGCGGCGCCACCAGCGCCGGGTCGAGTGAGCGCACGTTCACCCGGTCAAGCACGGTCACCCGCTCGTCGGTGCGCAGTGACCAGGCGAGCTGGCCGTACCCGACGTCCGCCGCGACCACGTGGCCGGCGCCCGCGCGCAGCAGCACGTCGGTGAAGCCGCCCGTCGACGCGCCCGCGTCGAGGCAGCGCTTCCCCGCCACGTCAAGGCCCGTGAAGGCGGCGAGCGCCCCGGCCAGCTTGTGGCCGCCGCGCGATACGTACTGCGGCCCCACGGCCGCGTCGCCGGCGACGGTGACCGCGATGTCCCTGGCCACCTGGGTCGCGGGCTTTGACGCGACCTGGCCGCCGACCGCCACCCGGCCCGCGGCGATCAGCTCGGCGGCCTGCTCTCTTGACCTGGCCAGCCCCCGCCGGACGAGTTCAGCGTCCAGCCTGGCCCGGGTGGTCACCGCGGTACCGTCATCACCGGGGCGCGGTGCCGGGCGGCAGCGTGTACTGCTCGCCGCGCCGGCCCGGCTCACCGGGGTGCCCGGGCTCGCCGGGGGGCGCGTCGCCCAGCTCCCCGAGGATCTCGCGCAGCCGGTCGTGGACGTCCTCGAGGACCTCGGGCCGGTCCGCCAGGTCCATGTCCTCGATCGAGGCCAGTTGCTCGATGGCCGCGTCAACGCGCGGGTCACCGGTGGGGGCGGGCGCGGGACGCTCCCGTTGCGGTTCCATCATGTTCGTGTCTCCTCCCGTGCCGGTCACCCGTTGGTCCATCTCGTGCGCTACCCTCCCGCGTGAACGGTACCGCCCAACCAGGAGCGAGGCGCACATGAGTTCGGCCGAGGAGTGCCGCGCGGCACTGCAGAAGCTGGCGGGTCGGCTGGCGGAACTCAGCCCCGCCGAGCGGGAACAGTACTTTGGCAACCGGACGATCAGCGTCACCATTCCCGATCTTGCCGTCACCTTCGTGACCCTGCTCGGGACGGGGAACGACCCGGTGCGGGAGGCGGCCCCCGGCGAGCGGCCCGCGGACATCCGGATAACCGCCAAGAGCGACGAGGCAGTCGCCCTGGCGGAGCAGCCGATGAACATCGCGCGGGCCTGGATGACCGGGCGGGTCAAGATCGAGGCGTCGATGAAAGACCTGTTCCGGCTGCGCAGGCTGCTTTGACCGCACGGGAAACGGCGCGACGTCAGGTCTGAAGGCCGTCAGGCCGGGGAGGAGTGGTCGCATGGGAGTGAGGAGTGGTCGCATGGGAGTGCTGATCGTGCTCAGGCACGGCGAGACCGAGTGGTCCAAGGCCGGCCGGCATACCGGGCGGACCGACATCCCGCTGACCGCGCACGGGGTCGCCATGGCGACCTCGCTCGGCCCGCTGGTGGCGCGCCTGGCCGCCCGGGACGGGCTCGCCGCGGTGTTCACCAGCCCCGCGCAGCGGGCCGTGCGGACCGCTGAGCTGGCCGGCCTCGGCGGCCCGGGCGTCCCGGGCAGTCTCGGCGGGCCGGAACCGAAGCAGGACCCTGACCTGTGGGAATGGGACTACGGCGGCTACGAGGGGGTCACCACGGCCGACATACAGCGGCAGCGGCCAGGCTGGTTCCTGTGGCGGGACGGCGTCATACCCGGCGATGCCGCCCATCCGGGCGAGAGCGTCGAGCAGGTCGGCGAGCGCGTCGACCGGGTGCTCAAGCGGGCCATGCCGCTGCTGGGGCGCGGGGATGTCGTCCTGGTGGCGCACGGCCACGTGCTGCGGGTGCTCACCGCCCGCTACCTTGGCCTGCCGCCGGCCGACGGGCGGCTGTTCCGGCTGGACACCGGGACCGTCTCCACCCTCGGCACCGAGCATCACGAGCCCGTGATCCTCAGCTGGAACCGTCCCGCCGGGTAACTGACCGCGGGCGGTCCGCCGGGCCGGTCAGCCGGGCAGGTCAGAAGGGCTCGGCAGGCCGGCGGCACGGGGGCGCGGCACGTCCGGCTCGCCGGCCGCGTCGGCGTCATCGAGGCCGGGGGGCAGGTCGGGGTCGCGCAGCCGGGTCTCGTCGGCGATCCAGGCGAGGAACGACGGGGAGCCGGCCACGAACGGTGTCGCGAGGATCTCCGGCTCGTCGTAGCTGTGCCGCTCGGCGATGAACGCGGCGAGGTCCTCGTAGCGGTCGGCCGGGAGCTTGAAGAAGACGAACCACTCCTCGGTCCGCTCAAGCTCGTCGTTCCACCAGTAGGTGGACGCGACCGGCCCGGCGACCTGGCCGCACGCGGCTAGCCGCGCCTCGACCGCCGCCCGCGACAGCTCGATCGCCTCGGCGCGCGAGTCGGTTGTCGTCTGCACCTGCAGGTATGCGCCGCTCTCGCGGCCAGCGTCGTTTCCTGCCATGCCACCTGATCGTACGCCGGCTGCCGATAGTACGCTTGCCGGGCTCGGCTGATTACGCAGCGTCCGGTTACGCACAGCGCCTGATGAGCGCAGGAGGGACCCACGTGGAGCTGATTCACTCGGGCAAGGTACGGGACGTCTACGCCGACGGCGACGACCTGCTGCTCGTCGCCTCCGACCGGGTTTCCATCTACGACGTGGTGCTGCCGACGCCGGTGCCAGGCAAGGGCCACATCCTGACCCAGCTGTCGCTGTGGTGGTTCGACCGGCTGGGAGACATCGTTCCCAACCACCTGATCTCCGCGACCGACGTGCCGCCGGAGTGGGCCGGCCGGGCCATCCGCTGCCGGCGCCTCGACATGGTTCCCGTGGAGTGCATCGCGCGCGGCTACCTCGCGGGCCTCGGGCTGGCCGCGTACAACGAGACCGGAGCGGTGTCGGGCGTCCGGCTGCCGCCCGGCCTGGCCGAGGCATCGCGGCTGCCCGAGCCGGTGTTCACGCCGACCACGAAGGCGGCCGTGGGCCACGACGAGCCCATGACGCAGGACGAGGTGGCCCGCGTGGTCGGCGCGCAGACCGCGGCCGAGCTCAAGCGGGTCACCCTGGAGGTCTACCAGCGCGGCGCCGACCTGGCGCGCGAGCGAGGCATCATCGTGGCGGACACCAAGCTGGAGTTCGGCTTCGACTCCGGCGGCACCCTCATCCTCGCCGACGAGGTGCTCACCCCTGACTCCTCGCGCTTCTGGCCGGCCGATTCCTACGCCCCAGGCCGCCCGCAGCACTCCTTCGATAAGCAGTACCTGCGCGACTGGTCGGCGTCGATCGGCTGGGACCGCACCGCGCCGGGCCCGGAGATACCCGACGACGTGCTCGGGGTGCTGACCGCCCGCTACGCGGAGCTTTTCGAGCGGATCACCGGGCAGCCCGCGCCCCTCTAACCAGCGGCCTGGCCAATACGCGGGCCAATAATGCGGGGAGCCGGCCGGCGGCACCCGGTAACATTCGGGCATCGGGACCGCTACGGTGCGGACCCGCACCCATGACTGCGATCACGATCGGGGAGGCCCACCGTGGTGTCACAGGCGAGCCGGCTGGCCGAT
>Ga0265342_10004335_pt1 | contig 11228 bp, 5 predicted proteins | sample 4CB327metaG_FD_203125 | JGI IMG/M metagenome (GOLD analysis project Ga0265342, IMG submission 203125) | Rhizosphere microbial communities from Carex aquatilis grown in University of Washington, Seatle, WA, United States - 4-CB3-27 metaG | ecosystem: Host-associated > Plants > Roots > Rhizosphere...
CAGGTTTGTCCGCTGGTGCGGGTGGCGGAAGGGGCGAGCCGAACGGAATCCGAGGTGAGGCGGAACTACCCCGAAGGAGCCCGGGACGAACTCGTGGTCAGCACGCCGTTGCGTACCAAGGATGGGGCCCTACTGGGCGTGGTGCAGGTGTTCCACGACATCACCGAACGCAAGCAGGCAGAGCAGGCCCTACGCCAGAGCGAAGCCGAGCTGAGGGAGTCGGACCGGCGCAAGAACGAGTTCATGGCCATGCTCTCTCACGAACTGCGCAACCCCCTGGCGCCCATTCGCAACAGCCTGTACGTGCTGGGACGAGCCGTCCCAGGAAGTGAACAGGCGAATCGCGCGAATGCCGTGATCAATCGCCAAGTCGAGCACTTGACCGGTTTGGTCGACGACTTGCTCGACATCACGCGCATCAGCCGAGGCAAGATCCGACTTGAGCGCCAGCGGGTTGAGCTGAATGATCTGGTTCGTCGAACCGTCGAGGACCATCGCTCGCTCTTCGAGGAGAATGGAGTCGCGATCGAGAGCAAGTTCGCGCCTGAGCCACTGTTCGTAAACGCCGACCCGACGCGGCTGGCCCAAGTGGTGGGCAACCTGCTGGGGAACGCGGCCAAGTTCGCGGGCAAGGGAGGCCTGGCCCGGGTGCGCGTTTCCACAGATCCGGCGACGAAACATCCGACCATTGTGGTGGCTGATAGCGGGGCCGGTATGACCGAAGAGACGCTCGCACATTTGTTCGAGCCCTTCATGCAGGGGGAATCGACGCTCGATCGCAGCAAGGGAGGGCTCGGTTTGGGGCTCGCACTGGCCCAGGAGCTGGTCAAGCTCCACGGTGGCCACATTCGCGCACACAGCGACGGAGTAGGCCAGGGGGCCGAGTTCGTGGTGAGTCTTCCCGACGATCCAGTCGAGGCCACGCCAGCAGAGCCGACGACCACCAGCCCCACCACCAATTGCCGGCGCGTGCTGATCATCGAGGACAACATCGACGCCGCCGACAGCTTGCGCGAGGCGCTCGAGTTGGACGAGCACGAGATAGCCGTGGCGTACAACGGTCCGGAAGGCATTGCCAAGGCACGCGCGTTTTGTCCCGAGGTTGTACTGTGCGACATCGGTCTGCCCGGGATGGATGGCTTCGAGGTCGCGCGGGCCTTCCGCGCGGACAAATGGCTCAAGGGCACCTATCTGGTTGCTCTGAGTGGTTACGCGCTCCCCGAGGACGTGCAGCGCGCTGAGGAGGCTGGCTTCGACCGCCACCTTGCCAAGCCGCTCAGCCTGGAAAACCTTAAAAGGGTGCTGGCCGACTGCGAAGCGCGCGGGGGCGGGCGGGGTGGGCTGCCCGTCCCGAAGTCCCCGTAGGGGGAAGAGCTACGCGCAACGACGTGGAAATCAGCGCGGCGTGGTTTCAGGATCTTGGAAGGGTGGGGTGGCTATCGATGCAACGCGGTCCTAATACCCAGAGAGGCATCGGGGAATTGCCTGCACGGTCACCCAGGTGCCCAGTGCCGAAGGTCGCAGGGGCCAGCGCGGACAGAACGCCCGTTGAACTCTTCCGGCGTTGGCTCAGGCGTGCCGCGAGCGTGACGGCCTGGATCGCCTGCGCGGTCGCACGTCCTGCCTGTGGCCACGTCGAGACTCGGGCAGCCCCGACGCCCGGCAGCGCCGCAGGTGTCTATCAGGACGACGACAGCTTGCGCGCGCGCGAGACGATGGTGTGGGAACAGATCGCACCGCGCGGGGTGAAGAACCCGGCAGTGCTCGCAGCCATGGGCAGGGTGCCGCGACACGAATTCGTCCCCGGAGGCGTGCGCTTTCTCGCCTACGACGATCGGCCGCTGCCCATCGGCCTGGGCCAGACCATCAGCCAGCCCTACATCGTGGCGCTCATGACCGACCTAGCGGCGGTGGGCCGCAACAGTCACGTGCTCGAAATCGGCACCGGCTCAGGCTATCAGGCCGCGGTGCTCGCCGAGTGCACGAGGTGGTCGAATTGCACCCCGCAGTGCCGGCGCCACGCAGAAGCAGAACCAGGGCGGGCAACCACTTCGCGTGCTGGAAATTAGGCTTTTTCATTGAGAAACCCTCCGTCTCGTCCAGCTCGCGTGAACGCCCCAGAGCGCGGCCTCTCGGGCACGGCTGTCCAAGAAGTTTCGCGATCATCGCACGGATTGCGGAAGCTGTTGTGGGGAAATACCGCCCCAACGAAAACTTCATTGATAGCAGGGGTGCCACACTTGCGTCCATGTGCGCCAGGCAAAACTGGCATCAACACGAACCGCGTGGTCTTCGCCGATTTGAAGACACTTGCCAAGAGACTGACCCTACAGCAGAATTATGCCGCACAGTGACATCCTGTCTAGGTAACCTTCGATCAGGACCAATTCCATGCGTAGCCTGAGATACTTGCTTCTGTTCACGACCTTCCTTCTGTCCACCCGGGTTGCCCAAGCGGGTCGGGTCGAAAACAGGGAGCGCACCGCAAGGATGGCCTGCCTTTCGGGCGACTACGCGAAAGGAGTGTCCATCCTCTCAGCACTCTTTGTCGAGACAAACGATTCCACCTACATCTACAATCAGGCCCGTTGCTTCGAGCAGAACCGCCGCTATGAAGACGCCATCGCTCGTTTCCAGGAGTACCTGCGCGCGGCCAAGAAGCTTAGCAAGAACGATAGCGTCGAAGCTGAGAAGCACATCGCCGATTGCAGGGGACTGCTGGCCGCACAACCCAATTCTCCGGCCGGCTCGCAGACGCCGTCGGCCATGCAGTTACCCGTCGTGCAGCAAGCGCAACCTCGCACCGGCGGGGCGGCCAATGTAGCAGCCAATCACCCGGTCACTGTGGCGGTCCTCTATTTTGACTATGACGGCAAGGTGGCTGATCTTGAAGTTCTGCGCAAAGGACTGGCACAAATGCTCATCTCCGATCTGGCCGGCCAAGAGGGTTGTCAGGTGGTGGAGCGAGATCGACTGGAAGCGGTCCTGGCAGAGCAAAAGCTCGGTCAGTCAGGCAAGCTGGACAAGGGGACCGCTGCGAAGGTGGGCAAGCTGCTTGGCGCCCGCTACATCGTCGTCGGAGGCTACTTCGATCTCATGGGCGCACTTCGGATCGATGCCCGACTCGTGTCGGTGGAAACCGGTGAAATCCTCGGCTCGACTGGATCGGTTGGAAAGCCTGGTGACTTCCTGGCGGTGGAGCAGAAGATTGGGCAGGAAATGGGACGTTTCCTTGCCGATCGGGCGGTCGGCCAAGCCAGCGCAGGACAACCTGGTGTACCCGCTTCCGCACCCAGGTTCCTTGCCCGTCCCAAGGCCCCAGCGCAACTCAAGACACACACTGCTGTTGCCTACAGCCAGGCGCTGGCGATGTTGGACAAGGGCGACCGAGAGAGGGCGAAGACCAAGTTACAAGAGGTTGTCAAAGAACAACCCGACTTCATGCTGGCCTCACTCGATTTGAACCGATTGATGCAGTAACGATCTCCCAGACGGCGCGCGCATCGCGATCCTTTTCCAGGATACGCCTGGCTGCTATGGTGTCCTTAATCATGAGAGCTTTCGTCCTCGCAACTGCACTAGCCTTGGGCTTGTTCACGAGTGCCGTCGCCATGGCGGCCAACCGTCCCACCGTGATGGTTCTTTACTTCGACAACAACGCCAGCAGTCCGGCCTACGATGGACTGGCCAAAGGCTTGGCCGACATGATGATGACCGATCTCGCAGCCGTGCCGAGCATACAAGTTCTCGAGCGAGAAAAGCTCGATGCACTTCTGGCCGAGCTCAAGCTGCAGCAATCGAAGTACTTTGATGCCAAGACGGCCGTGCGATTGGGAAAAGGGATTGGCGCTCAATACGCCGTCATGGGAGCCTTCGTATCGATTGAGCCGACCATTAGGATCGACGTGCGCCTGATTCGGGTCGATTCGGCTGCAGTGGTGAAGGCAGCATCGGTGACAGGCCACAAGGACGATTTCTTCAAACTGCAGGAACAGCTGGCAGCACGGCTTACGGAAGGCATATCAGAGATCGTTGGCGCGGCTGACGCACAAAAAATCGGGGATTCGGCGCGCGCCAACAGGGTCGGCAAACTGAATTCCGTACTCGACTATGGCAAGGGCCTAGATGCGCGCGACCGGGGGGATTTGGACGCCGCCTCCAAACACCTGCAGAAGGTTGTGACCAGCGAGCCCAAGTTCGCGCTCGGCAAAAGCCGCTACAGCGAGATCATGAAGGCTCTGTACAAGGCGAAAGACCGCCGAGAGGGGATGCTGTCAAACTCCGAGAAGGAGTTGTTGGCGCATGCTGATGCGGTCTTCGCCAAGTACCCACCGACCGATCCTCACTACGTAGCCTTCCGGGTTGTGCGCGGCCAGTGCTATCTCGAACGTGTGCACAAGGCAGTCGAAGCAGGACAGCCCGTGAGCGCATGGCGCGGGGATCTCCGTACCTATTTCCAAAACCAGGACAAGCTCATCGCCGAGACCAAGGATCTACCGGAGTATTCGCGGAGCCGTCTCGGCAAGTTTTCCCCGGAGGACGAAAAGCTCGCGAAAGATATCGGCATCGTGCAGCCGGGCAGTACGTTCTTCCTGTCCTCGCCCGCAGGAATGATGCGCGAGTCGGCGAAGGTCATCATGATGGCTAGCGTCTCCAACTTCTATGCCCACCTTGACCCAGATGACGAACGCAAAATGCCGTGCCCATTCACACTGGATCCCGCCTACGGCGCCGCAGCCATCCGATGGTTTGAAACCGCGCTCACTCACATTGCCAAACACGACCACCGCTACGCGGAGAGGGAAACCATGAGGACACTCCAAGAACTGGCCAAGAGTCTGGCATTGCTGGGACGGACCGAAGAAGCCATTGCCAGGCTCCAAGGTGGCCTTGAGGCCTATCCGAAATCGGGGGAGTTCAAGTATGTGGAAGATCTCTTGCGTGAGTTACTCGAAGGTCCACCTCACCTACGATGCAAGGCAAAGTAGGAAAGTTTGGCCCTCGAATCGAATGGACCAACTTACGGGGCAGCTCGCATACCACCGTGCCTGGCCAAGGAGCGTTGCTGATCTAGAGACTTGGGCCACAGACTGATACCCTGTCTGGGTGGATAAGGTTGAAATAGACCCACTCGTCGGAACAACGGTGGCTGACGGGCGCTATGAGATCCAGCGCTTGCTCGGCGCTGGTGGCATGGGGGCTGTCTATTTGGCTCGTCAAGTTTCCATGGATCGATGGGTGGCCTTGAAGCTGATCCATGCACAAGCTGAGAGTTTCGGCCGTGATGTGGCGAAACGCTTCCAGCAAGAGATGCGTGTTTCCGCGAAGATCGAACACCCCAACACGATTCGCGTCTACGACTATGGCGAAACCGATGGACGGCTTTATCTCGCCATGGAGTATCTCGAAGGGAAAAGCCTCCGCGACACCATCCTGCCGGACAGGCCGCTTGACGTCGAACGGGCACTGCGCATCGCCACGCAAATCGCGAAGGCACTCGGGGCCGCGCATAGCGAAGGGGTCGTGCATCGCGACCTCAAGCCCGAGAATATCATTTTGCTCAATCGCTACGGCGAGCAGGATTTCGTGAAGATTCTCGACTTCGGCATCGCACGGTCGTTGGATCCGGGTTCCGAGCGCCTCACGATTGCAGGCGGTGTCATCGGGACGCCAGCTTACATGTCCCCCGAACAGGCTGCTGGACGAGCGGTGGATGGTCGCACTGATTTGTACGCCCTGGGGATCATTATCTTCGAGATGCTGTGCGGCTCCCCGCCCTTCCAGAAGCCTACTACCATGAGCCTTCTGGTGGCACAGATGACAGAGCCGCCGCCCCCTATCCTTCAGCGGGTGCCGACTCTGGAGCCTGGGTTGGCATCACTCGTTGATAGGCTGCTGGCGAAAGAACCTGACCAGCGCCCGGCCAACGCGGCAGAAGTGCTGGCGCAGCTGACCATGACGCAGTCCCTGCCCGCCACGAAGCTTCGTACAGAAGTGCTGCCAGCGCGGCCGGCATCATCATCGCCTCAAGAGCCACCTCGGAGACAGACGCAGCCCGATCCCTCTGCCTCTGACCGATCTCCGACCTTGCGGCGAAATGCAATCATCGTTCTGTGCCTGCTTGCCATTGGGTTGGGAGGGGTCGTCGCCCTTCGTCGGCACAGGGCCGCGAAGCGGCCACTTCGAGGAGAATCTTCCTCGCGAAACGGCACGGGTTCGTCCTCCTCCGCGCGCACCGCGCTCGATCGCCGACTTCGAGAGTGGGGTGAACCCTTGCCTGCTGCCAATTGCCAGGCCAAGGAAGAGCGAACCCTATCGATTCTTGTTGACGCCCTCGAGGCGTTGCGGCCAAGCGAAGGAGTGGAGGCCAATCCCAAGAAAGCCATCGCTCTTCTGGCAAGAGCCGACATCGCTTCCGCAGAGCGGTGGATGATGTTGGCCCGAGCTCAGTTTTCTGATGGCGATGATGATGAAGTTGCCACCTCTGTGCGCCGGGCGCTGGCGCTGTGCCCCGAGTATGCCGCGGCTCACAACATTCAAGGCAAGTCCCTGCAACGTTCTGGGAAGCTCGACGAAGCGGAGGCTGAGTTTCGCCTCGCCCTCAGCAGCGATCGGGCGTACGCCGCTCCTCAGTTCAATCTGGCACTCCTCTGGCTAAGGAAGGGAGACGCTACCGCCGCCATCACGGTCCTGACCACCCTCATCCAGGGACTGCCAGACACTCCGCATGTCTTCCTTGTCCGCGGTCAGGCCCGGCTCATGGCCAAGGATCTTGCCGGGGCCGAGGCGGATCTGCGCGAAGCAATCCGACGAAGTCCAGAAGAAGCCGACCCTTGGCTGCTGCTCGGTCAAGTGCTGGGCCGCGTGGGAAAGAAGGACGAAGGCCAGAAAGCTCTCTGTCGCGCCAAAGCGCTTGGCGCAGCCCTTCGCGGTCTCACGTGTCGCGAGTAGCTTTGCCCATGAACACCAAAGGGTCTTCACGGCAGGCATCGCAGGACCTTTGAGGAGGAGCCCTGTTTTCGCGTCATTCCATGTGTCCAGGACGCCGTCGGGTTCCACTACCCGAGCCGTGACCGGAACAACCTGGAATCTAGGTCTCTCAGTCAGTTTGCCTACGCGCCGGCCCGCTGCAAACTGATACGCCAATGAAAGCTCGCGACAGGACGGTTCAAATTTGCTTCTGCCTTTCGGGCATCGCTAGCGGCGAACCCTGCCCTGTTCGAACAGGCCACCTAGCTCGGAGAACGAATGCGCCACGGGCGGCGTCGGGGCTTCGGCCACGACCATGGCAAGGCCAAGGCGCACGCGCAGATCGAGGTAGTCGGAACCAACGCCCCAGCGGGCCAGATTCAAGATGGTCTCCTCGGGCCGCGTGTGATGCGCCCGCGCCTCCCTGACGACCTCGCGCGCGGCCGCCACCACGTCGCCACACACCAGGAGACCTGCGCGGTTCGCGCTCTCGTCGGCCTCTGCCAGCCAAGCCGCCATATCCAGCTTGACGGTTCCCGCGAGCAGGGGCGTGGCCGCGCCGGCGATCAACTCGATCTGCGATGCCGGCAGCACCTTGTGCAGATACGAAACGTACTTGCGCACGGCCGCGTGGTCGGCGCCAAGCAACTCGAACTTGGGCTGCACCAATTTGATGGCCGCCGCCAAGATCGCTTGCAGCTCGCTCAAGTTCGGCACGATCTGCGGCCACAGCAAGAAATGGTCGGCGCGCAACCCCACCAGCTTCTTGGTCACCAGGAAAGCCAGTTCCTGATGGCTGCGCCCCACCACCAGGTCGCGCCCAAGCACCAGCGCGGGCACAGGCTGTTCACCCTCGAGCAGCACGACCAGATCGATCTCCCCCGGCGCGCCCGGAGGCACGTAGATCGGGGGCAAGGGCACCCCGATGAGACGGCTGACGTAGTCGAGCAAGCGCGACACGAACGACGGATCGCCTTCCAGCTGGGCGCGATGCGTGGCATCGATGCCATGGGCCGCGGCGTCCTTGGCACGCGCCATAATCACCCCAGGCGTGACGGCGGCCAGCACCTGCGAGATCATATGATTGTCGCGCGAAGAACACAGGTGGCCCTGCCACTGCTTCTCGGTCAGAACGGATTTGGCCAGAGGAATGCCCTTGGGGGCATTGCCTTCATAGAAGGCTCGCTCGCGCGCGTCGGCCCGGGTCAGAGCACAAAGCGCGGCGCTGGCGCAAAACAACGGGTCGTACTGTTGGTACTTGCCGTACAGCCGGGCCAGCGCCCGAATCTGCTTGGCCGTTGCGTCGGCACTGCCAGCGTGGACGAGCAGGTGCTCGCGCGCGCCCACCGCCTTGGCGAAACCGTCGCGCCCCTGCGCCTCGTAGGCTTCGGCCAAGGCCTCGCGGGCATGCGTGTCCTCGGGAGCAAGCGATGCGCAAACCTCGTAGGCCGCGGTCGCCGCGGGCAGGTCGCCGAGATACTTCTGACAGGTGTCGGCCAGCGCGCGCCACAGCGTCAGCAGCAACGGCCGTTTGTCCAGCGAGGGACTCGACCCGAGCCGCTTGATCATGCGGCGATAGGCCCGGGTCAGATCCCGCCATTCCTGGCGTTTGATCAAGATGTGTTCGAGGTGCTCGAAGATACGCCGGTCATTCGGATCTTCGTCGAGAGCCCGGTCGTACAGAGCGACGGCTTCGATGGGCGCATCCAGCTCGCTGTTCAGAATGCTGGCCAGTGCGCCGAGGTAGCAAACCTTGTCCCGCCCCGAGGTGATGGACACCAGGTTTTCGAGCACATCCACCGCGCGCGACCAGTGACGATTGGCGGTGTGAATTTCCACCAGTTCGTGCAGCACGCCCACGTCGTTTGGCCGCAGTTGCGCCGCCTGCAAATAGGTGCCGAGCGCCGCCGCTTGATCGTGCAGCTCTTCGCGCTGCAGGCGGCCGATCTTGCAAATGATCTCGAAGCGCTCGTCGGGCGAAAGCTGGCCGTGCAATAGCACGCGGTATTGCTCGACCAGGGCCGTGGCGTTGGCGTTGCCCCGCCCTTCCATCTGCGCGGTAGCCTTGGCCAAGGCCTGCCGGACGCCCGGCAAGTCGGGCGCCAAGCGCAGCGCCTCCAGGTAGGACGCGGTGCCGGCCCCGAGATCTCGCATGGCCACCTGCGCCTGGCCGAGCTGCATGAGGTGCCCGGCGCGCTCCTCGCCCGGCATCTGCTCTCCAGTCAGTGCCAGCAGGCGAGGCACCGTGGTGAGGACGTCCTGCCACCATCCCCAATCGCCCGCCAGCCGCGACCACGACTTGAGCGTCGGCAAATGCGTGGGCAGGGCCGCGTAGGCCTTGCGGTAGTTGGCGCGCGCGCGCTCCATGTCGCCCGACATCTGTGCCGACCAGGCGGCCTTGTGCCAGAGCTGCGCGGTTTCCTCCATGGCGTTCTTCGCCGATCCCGCCATGCCTTCGAGCAAGGGAAGCGCCGCAGCCCAGTCGTTGCGCTCCCACGCCGCCTCGGCCAGGGCCGTCGTGGCCTTGGGATGATTCGGCGAAATCGACAGCACGCGCATGTACTGCACCACCGCCGCCTCGGTGTCGTGCAACTGGTCGCGGTAGATCTCCGCCGCGTCGAGGGCGAACTCGATGCTGTCGAACGGATCGATGGCGTTCCCTGCCGCGCACGTCAGATAAGCCGCGGCCCGATGCCAATCGCCGCGCTGGCCGTGCAAGAGCACCAGCGAGCGCAAGGCCGTGAAGTTGGCGGGATTGACCGACATGGCCTCTTCCAGCGACTTCTCGGCAGCCGCCTGGTCGCCGAGATCGTGCTGATACCAAACCGCCATGGTGACGAGCAGATCGGCGCGCCTCTGTGCCGACGTGATCTCGGCGAGGAGGCCTTTGCACATGCCGGCCAGTTCTTCCCAGCGGTTGTGAACCGTGGCCAGGCGCCCAAGCTCCGAGATCACGTCGTCGTTGGATGGGTTTTCCCGCAGCGCCGCCAGCAGCGTGACGAAGGCGCGGTCGGGATCCTGCAAGTTCGTGTCGAAGAGCTGCGCCGCGCGCACCAAGCAACGCGTGCGTTCAGCCGTATCCGTGGTGGATTCGGCGCGCTCGACGAACAGCCCCACCAGATCCGCCCAGCGCTGTTCTCCGACGTAAGTGCGCTCGAGTTCCCGGAACGTGTCCACCGACGGCGTCACGTCCAATTCGGTGAAGGTTTTGGGTTTCTCGCCGAAATCGCCGAGAGCTATCTCGACGGGCGTGTCGTCCTCATCGGGGATGAGGGAAACGTCGTTATCTTCATCGCTATCTTCGTCGTTTTCTTCGGGGTAACTGAGGACATGCGCATCCCCCCAACCGGTCACGTCGATCTCCGAGTGCCTTGGACGCATCATGTCCCACCGCGGGCCACAGTCTTATTCCCCGTTTGCTTACGGATCAAGCCAGATGACCAATTGCATTGACCTTTTGTTGCGTTGGCGCACAGCGTTCGGTGGCGAACCGAGGAACGGTCAGCCCGCCGCCGCCCGCACGTGTTCGAGCACGCCCATCAACTCGTCCACCTGGGCCGAGCTGAAGAGGCCGTCGGGCCCGCGCGGCGTGAGATCCGTGAAGGGCGACTCGTAGAGCAAGGACGCGTCCATGACCCCGTGTTCGGTGAGGTGATTCACGATCAGGTTCACGAACTCGATCTGATTCGCGCCCAGCGACTTTCCCGCCAGGAATCCGCCCAAGGCTGCCTTGGCTGCCTCGCGGTCGAGGCCAACCAACGAGCGCACGAAAAGCCCGAGGCCGTGCGACGTTTCCTTCGCACGGTTGATGTCGTCGGGACTTCCGCTTTCGCCCAGCATGCGCTCAAGCTCGGCCAGATCCGCGGCGGTGAGCGCGCGATTCATGCGCAGCTTGTGGATGGCCACGTGATCCTTGTGGGCCAGCAGGAATGCCCGCGCCTTGGCGCGGAATTTTTCGAAACTGTCGCCAGGACCAAAGCCGGGCAACTGCACGTCACTCTCGGCTCCGAGTACATCCACGAAATCGGAGTAGACCGGCTTGCGCCGTTGCTTTTCGATGAACTGAACGAGATCCCGCAACCGCCGCCGCACTCGCTCTAGCATCGGGGTGGTGACGTCCTGCCACCATTCGTCGGTCTGCACGTCCGCGATCAATTCCATCTGCGCGCGCACCATGGGAATGGCGGACTTCTCTTCCAGCAATCCCGCAATGGCTTTCACCTGGTCGCGCAAGCGTTCGAAGGCGTGCTCGGTTCGCA
>Ga0265342_10004338_pt1 | contig 11220 bp, 11 predicted proteins | sample 4CB327metaG_FD_203125 | JGI IMG/M metagenome (GOLD analysis project Ga0265342, IMG submission 203125) | Rhizosphere microbial communities from Carex aquatilis grown in University of Washington, Seatle, WA, United States - 4-CB3-27 metaG | ecosystem: Host-associated > Plants > Roots >...
CGTCCGCATCCCAATGCCCCTCCATGTGAAAGACCGCGAAGGGTTCGAGCGTCGCGCGCCTGTCGAGCAACCGCACCATCGTCTCTGCGGCGTCGGGCAGGTAGGCCCACTGGTGCCCGACGCCGCGGCCGCCCGGATACGTAATCGCCGTCACCGGCTTGCCCGGCTTCACAAGCCCTTGTGCAAACCAGTTGTTGCTGGCGGCAAGCGGACCGAAGAAATCGCCGGCGCGCACGATCAGCACGCTGGCTCCCTGCGCCGACGCCGCGCGTAGCCGCCGCTCCATCTCGGCGCGGATGCGGCCCTTGACCGTGACGGGGTTCTGCGGCGAGGCTTCGGTCACGACGGGAAACGCGTCCGGTCCGAAATTGTACACCGTCCCTGGCAATACGATGCGCGCGCCATTGGCGCGAGCGGCCGCGATGGTGTTGTCGAGCATCGGCAGCACCAGCTCACCCCAGTTGCGGTAGGCCGGCGGGTTGACCGCATGCACGATCACCGCGGCGCCTGCCGCCGCAGCAGCGACGTCGGCCGCATTCATGGCATCGCCGCGCATCCAGACGAGGTCAGGGGCTTTGGCTGATCGCCGCACGCGGTCGGGATCACGATGCATGGCGCGCACCGTCCATCCCTCCGACAGCAAGCGCCGCGCTACCTCGCCGCCGATGCCACCGCTGGCGCCGAGAACCAGGGCCGTCCGATCCGGTGTCATGATTGGTCTCCGTTGCTGAACGGATGCAATCTGGCGCCGGCGCGGTATAAACGGAATTGTTTAAAGTCGTGCGGTCGCTATACTGAAATCGATGAATGCCTCGGAACCCGACTGGAGCCTCTATCGCAGCTTCCTCGCCATCCTTCAGGCGGGCTCGCTGTCGGCTGCGGCTCGGGCGCTCGGCCTGACGCAGCCGACCTTGGCGCGGCATGTTGCGGCTTTGGAGGAGGCGGTCGGTCTCACCCTGTTCACCCGCTCGCAGCAGGGCCTTGCGCCCACCGAAGCAGCGCTCGAACTGAAGCCCTATGCCGAGCAGCTTGCCGCGACCACCGCGGCGATGTTGCGCGCCGCCTCGGGCCAGGGGCAAGGCATCAAGGGCAGCGTGCGCGTGAGCGCGAGCGAGATCATCGGCTCGCAGGTCCTGCCGGCGATCTTCGCCGGGATGCGCGCAACGCATCCAGCGCTCGAGATCGAACTGGTCCTGTCGAACGCCGTCGAAAACCTGCTGCGTCGTGACGCCGACATCGCCGTCCGCATGGTCGAGCCGGTGCATGAGGCCCTGGTGGTCAAGCGAATCGGCCGCGTGACGGTCGGCCTGCATGCGCATCGCGACTATCTCGCCCGTGCCGGCACGCCGCGCACGCTCGAGGTCTTGCAGAAACATAGCGTCATCGGCTTTGACCGCGAGACACCGGCCATCCGCGCTATCCGCGCGCGCTTGCCGGGTCTCGAGGCGGTGCATTTCGCCCTCCGCACCGACAGCGACATCGCGCATCTGATGGCGATCAAGGCCGGCTTCGGCATCGGCCTGTGCCAGACGGCCTTGGCGCGACAGGATCCGAACCTCGTGCGCGTGCTCCCGTCGGTCGGACTTCAACTTGGTGTGTGGCTCGCCATGCACGAGAACCTGCGATCGACGCCACGCTGCCGCGCCGTATTCGACGGGCTTGCCGCCGGGCTCGCCAAGCACGTCGACTGAGCGACCGCATTTACCGTGCGATTGCCGCCATCATGCCGCGCCGGCGTTTTTTCTGCCGTCGCGGCAACGCGATACGGCCTTTCTTTACAGGCGTTTAACCTTAATCCCGCATCGTCGCAGGCTCGATTCCGTGCCGAGTAGCGCGTGCAATGGCGTTTGCGTCCGAAGCCTTCAGTCCGACCGGTCTCCCGCGATTCCAGGTCCCCGCGTTTCCGGCCGTCTCGGCGCGCCGCCTCGCCGGCAAGGGCCTGGCGTTCGGCCTCATGGCCGGCGGCTCGATAGCCGTGCTCGCTGTGTCGCTCTCCGTCGCCTCGGTGTGGACGCGCGCGGTGTCGCGCAACGCGCCGACCGCGCTGCACATGAGCGCTCCCTCTGCGCCCCTGATCTCCGCGCTCGGCGAATGGCATCGCACGATGATCCGCTCGGGCGTCCGGTCCGGGCCCGCGAGCGGCTTCGGCACGGCGCCCGATACCGAGCCGCAGGAGATCGATCTCGCGCCGATTGCGCCGCGCGCGCCGCTGATCGCGCCGAAGCCGGCTGCGCCCGCCGTCATCGCTGCGCCGCCCGTCCACGTGCCGGTGCCGCGGCCGCGTCCGAAGATCCATGTCAGCGAGCTGACGCCGCCCGCTGTCGTTGCGCCGCCGCCGGCCGCTGTCACGCCGCCGCCGCCGGCCGTCGCGCCGCCCGTCGTCACGGCGGAAGCCGAGCCGGTACCGCTGCCGCCGTCGCGGCCGCACATCGCCAAATTCGCGCCCGACGAGACGACCGGCTCCATCCCGCTCGTGACGGCGACGCCCGCGCCGGAGCCCAAGCTGAAGCTCGCCTCGCTGCCGCCGCCGTCCGAGCCGGATTCGCCGGCGTCGGCGATCGACCGCCGCACTGCGGTCTACGACATCGAAAGCCACACCGTTTACCTGCCGAACGGCCGCCGCCTCGAGGCGCATTCCGGCCTCGGCCACATGATGGACGACCCGTCCCCGCAATACATCCGCACGCGGATGCGCGGGCCGACGCCGCCGAACGTCTACGTGCTGACGGAGCGCGAGCAGCTTTTCCACGGCGTGCGCGCGATCCGCCTGACGCCGGTCGATGAAAAGAAGATGTACGGTCGCGACGGCATGCTCGCGCACACCTACATGCTCGGCCCGAACGGCCAGTCGAACGGCTGCGTCTCGTTCAAGAATTACGACGCGTTCCTGCGCGCGTTCCTCGACGGCGAGGTCAAGCGCATGGTCGTTGTGCCGCGCCTCGATGCGAAGACGCGCGAGGCGCTGTCGCTGCCGCAGCCGAAGTGGGGCGGCCTGTTCTCGGCGTTTGCGGAGTGATGGGACCCCCGCCGTCACCCTGAGGTGCTCGCTTGCGCGCGCTCCTCAGGACGACGGAGACGGTTCCTTACGCGCTCATCGCCAGCGCCGGATTCGCGGCGATCTCGGCGAGCGCCTTTTTCAATTCCGGCGAGGCCCGGTAGAGCGGCGCATAGCCGCGCAGCAGCACCTGCGCCGAGCGCTTGTAGGCGGCGCGGTCGATCGTCGTCGTGCCGTTCGCGTGACGGCCACCGATGGTCGCCGAGAGGATGCCGGCCGGGTTCTCGATGTCGACCTGGATTTCGCTTGCCTCGATGCCGAGCGACGGCAGGCCCTGCGCGATCTCGTGCGCGACCGTGCCGGGCATCAGGCACGCTGCGGCAAGACAGCAGCCGCCGGTCACCGCCATGGTCGCGTGGCCTTCCTGCGGCGTGAAGTAGCGCGTCGAGATGTGGCCGCCGTTCACGGGCGGGCCGACGATGCACACTTTCGGGATCGTCTCGCTCCTGGCGAGTTCGTCGGCGGTCATCGGCTTTCCGCCCTTGCCCTTGAGGCCCATCTTCAGGCCGGCCTCGATCCACAGCGCCTTCAGCGCCGAGAAGAATTTCTCGTCGCCGCGCAGGTCCTTCACGGGCTCGGTGCCGGTCTTGCCGAAATCGGCCGCGCGCGCGATCACCATCGGCACGGCGACGTCGACGCACGACACGCGATACGGCCCGAACTGGTCGCTCGCATTGCCGGTCGGCAGCGCTTTTCCCGTTTTGGCGCCGACCGGATTGGCGAGAAAAAGATCGACGCCGGGGAATTCGCCGTCGACGCCGGGGATCGCGGCAAATGCAAAGCCGTCGCCGTCATAGGCGATACGCGCCATCATCGTCGACTTGGTGTTGGTGTTGTAGATTTCGACCTCGCCGGCGCCGTTCAACTGCCGCGGCAGGAATTGCTGGTCGATCGCCCAGAACGGCAGCGACGCCGACATGTTGCCGCAGTTGACGCTCCAGTCGATCTCCGACTTGCCGGAGGCGAGCTGCGCCAGCGTGGAGACGATCTGCGGCGCGCCGGCTGCGTTCGTGCGCAATTCGGCGAAGAACACTTTGTTGCTGGTCGGATAGCCGCGGCCGAGGCCGGTGATTTGCTTGGTGTCGTTGGTCGTGCCGGTGAGCGGCAGGCCCATCAGGTGGCGCAGCAATTCCTCGCGCAGGGAGACCGCTTCGGGCGCGGCGCGGTCCCAGATGACGAGCCCGGTCGAGGTGCCGCCGCGCGCGTGCACGACGGGGAATTCCCATGTGCCGAAGCGCTCGCGCGGCAGGCGGTCGGCGGGGAGGGGGGCTGCGTAGTTGATGACACGCTCCTCGAGGTCTGGTCGGCGCGCGGAACATAGCCGCGCGGCGCAAGTGCCGCAACCAATCGGCGCGCTGGCACGTTAGCAGACACAGTGTTTCCAAGTGGGCAAAACACAATGCAGATTCAGCCGGAAATCTCTTTTCACAACTGCGAGCGGTCCGCCGCCGTCGAGGACGCCATCCAGGAGCACATCGGGCGGCTGGAACGCATCTTCGGTCATCTCACCACCTGTCGGGTGCGGGTCGACCAGCGCAATCAGAACCAGAACGAGACGATCCCGCCGGTCGTGCGCATCGAGATCTCGGTGCCGGGGCACAAGGACATCGTCGTCGCGCACGAGCCGGATCATCTCCAGCGCAAGTATCAGGCGCCCGAGCTGCACAATGCGGTCAACGAGGCGTTTCGCATCGCCGAGGTGCGGCTGTCGAAGTTCAAGGACAAGCTGACCGACCACGGCAGCGCCGATCTGCGCCACGAGGCGTCGAACGAATTCTACGGCCAGATCGCCGAACTCACGCCCGGCGAGGACTTCGGCTTCCTGATGACCAAGGAAGGCGCGCTCCTGTATTTCCACCGCAACAGCATGCTCAACGGCGACTTCGACCGGCTGCATCGCGGCGACGAGGTCTCCTATGTCGAGGCAATGGGCGACAGCGGTCCCACCGCCAGCAAGGTGCGCGTGCTGGAGAGGGGCTAAACAAATCCGAACAAACTCTTCGCCGTCCCGCTGAACAACTTCGCCCGGTCGCCGGCATCGGGAAACCATCGCTGTACGAGCGCGGTCAGCGGTCCGAAGTCGTTGCGCTCGGGCGCTTTCAAGTACGGCCAGTCCGACGCCCAGATACAATGATCGAGCGTGAAGGCATCGACCAATGCCCGCACGAACGGTTCGCAGTCGTCGAATGGATAGGACTGCTGCGTGAACTTGGCGTAGCCCGACAGCTTCACGCTGACGCGGCCGGTATCGGCGAGCTTCAACAGGGCCTGAAACGCCGGCTGGTTGAGGCCCTGCGCGACGGTCGGGCGGCCGCAATGGTCGACGAGCGTCGCGACCTCGATCTCCTCGACCCATTTGACGAACGGCAGCAACTGGTCGTGCTCGGTCTGCAATTGCACGTACATGCCGAGCTCGGCCAGCCGTTTAACCAGCTTGCGCGCGCCGCTGTAGTAGTCGCTGCCGTGCAGGCTCGGATTGAACGCCGCGCCGACAATGCCCTGCGCCTGTAGATCGCGCAGCTCGCTCATCGAGGCGTCGAAATCGATGATCGCCACGCCCTTGAAGCGGCCCATGCCGCGCGCGATCGTGTCGAGCAGCAGCGCATTGTCGCTGCCATAGCCGGAGTTCGGTTGCACGATCAGCGCGTGCGTGACGCCGTAGAAGTCCATCACCGCGTCGTACTGCGCCGGCGTGCCGATCTCCTGACCCGCGGGCTTGTAGGCGACCTCCGGATTGTACGGAAAGCGCGCCGGATCGAGCACGTGCATGTGGCAGTCGATCTTCGGCTCGGCGATCACGCTCATTCCGCCGCCTCCGCGCGGAGCGCCGTTGCGAGCTGCTTGCGGAAGCCGCGGTCGCGCTTCAAATGCCATTCGCGGCTCATCGCGGCGCGCTTGTCGGCGAAGCCTTCCGAATGCAGGAGCACCCAGGTGCGGCCGCGCGTCGAGCGCGCGCCGGTGCCGGCGTTATGCTTCGCAAGCCGCCGCGCGACGTCGTTGGTCCAGCCGACATAGGTGAGGTGCCGCGCGCCGGCGAGACAGCCGAGCACGTAGACGAAGGCCAATGCCTTGCGCCTCCTGCCCGCGCCTCGCTTCGCACGCGCCATTGCTATCTCCCTAAAACGCCGAAGGCCGGGCTGAACCCGGCCTTCAGGACGATACACGATTCGAGTTCCGGTCAGCGCAGGCCGCCCCAGCGGGCGTCGAACGAGCCGACCGGCATGGCCGGCTGCGCGCCGGCGATGGTCGCCGTCGAATAAGCGGTGCGGACGTCGCTCTCCGCCGGTTTCGCCGCCGCGGTGTGGGTGCGCGTCGCGGCGAGCGCCTTGGCGACTTCCTTGGGATCGGCGGTGGACACGCGCTTCGGCTTGGCGGCGAGCTCGGTATTGGTACCGCGCAGCGCGAGCGCGTTGGTCGCGCGATGCGCGACGGCCGGCTTCGGCGCGGCCTCGCGCTTCGGCACCGAAGCAAGCGCGATCGGCTGCTGGCTCTGCTCGGGCTGCGTCTCCGCCGGTTGCTGCTCCGGCTGAACCTGCGCGCGCGGGATGGTCGTGCCCGGCGGGTTCGGCACCTTCGGCAGCGCGCCCGGCGCGACCGCGATCTGCACCAACTGGCCCTTGGCGTCGTACTGGGTCTGCGTCTCGAGCTTGTCGGCGAACACCGGGTTCATGCCGCCGTCGCCGACATGCGCGGCCGCGATCTGCACGCCCTCGGCGATGTAGTTGGCCATCTTGGTCTGCTCGTCGCGGCGATGCTCGAGCACGGCGTCGGCGATCTGCGGATCGAGCTTGTGCACCGGGCAGGCCGCACGCGCATTGCGCGGCGAAAGCGCCTGACCGTCCTTGTCGACCTGGTCGAACAGGTAGCGCTGCTCGCACACCGCGACCTGCGGCGGCTGCTTGGTCGCTTCGAAATTGTCGTAGCCTTCCTTGAGCATCTTCCAGAACGCGAAGTTCGGGTTGTTGCGATGCTTGGCCATGTTCAACGCCGTCATGCGGAACGGGAAGGCGTCGAACTGGAACGATTTCTGACCGCCGAAGAAGGATTCGCGCGCCAGCGCGTAGATTTCCTGGATCTGCTCGTCGGTCATCGCGTAGCAGCCGCGCGACGAGCAGTCGCCGTGCACCATCAGCTCCGAGCCGGTGTAGTTGTGCGCACGGTCATAGGCGTTCGGGAAGCCGGTATTGAAGGCGAGATAGTAATTGGAATTCGGGTTCATCAGTCCGGGTGTGATGGCGTAGAAGCCTTCGGGCGCCTGACGGTCGCCTTCCTTCTTCTTGGGGCCGAGGTCGCCGGACCATTTGCAGATCGGATAGGTCTTCAGTAGCGCGTATTGACCGTCGCGCGTCTGCTTCCAGACCTCGAGCTCCGCCTCCTCCTTGAACACGCGGACAAGGATCGGCGACTGCTTGTCCATGTTCTTTTCGGAGATGAGCGCGATCGTGCGCTCGGACAGCGGCGCCATGGCGCGGCCGTTGGTCGGGATGTCGCTCGGATTGCAGGCGGACAGGGCCACGGCGGCGGTGATCGCCGCGGATGCCAGCAGCGCGCGCATGAAAGACCGTCTCAAACGCGGTACTCCCCCAAGGGGCGGGCCCTCTTCAACAATCGTTAGCCATAAGATGTGTCCGGGGCAAGGCGGAACTCTGCCGCGGTTGGCTACCGCTAAGTCTATGGTAAATCGCGCGTAAAACTGTTTTTTGCCTTGCGGCCAAGTTCCGCCCCGTCCGCCTAGACGCCGTTGCGGGCCATGGCCCGGCCCATGTCGAGGAATTTCTCGCGCCGCTGCTTGCGGATGGCGGCGGCGTCGAGCCCCTTGAGCTCGGCCAGCGCATTGGCGATGGCGTCGCCGGTGGTGGCGATGGCGGCGGCCGCATCACGATGCGCGCCGCCCGTCGGCTCCGGAACGATGGTGTCGATCACGCCGAAGCGGACCATGTCCTGCGCCGTGATCTTCATATTGGTCGCAGCGTCCTGCGCCTTGGTGGTGTCGCGCCATAGGATCGAGGCGGCGCCCTCCGGCGAGATGACGCTGTAGATCGCGTGCTCGAGCATGAGCACGCGGTTGGCCGTGGCGAGCGCGATCGCGCCGCCCGAGCCGCCCTCGCCGAGGATGACGGCGACGTTGGGCACGCCAAGGCCGAGGCAGACGTCGGTGGAACGGGCAATGGCTTCCGCCTGGCCGCGCTCCTCGGCGCCGATGCCGGGATAGGCGCCGGCCGTATCAACCAGACAAATCAATGGGATAGAGAAGCGCTCGGCCATCTCCATCAGGCGCACGGCCTTGCGATAGCCCTCCGGCCGGGCCATGCCGAAATTGTGCTTCAGCCGGCTCTCGGTATCGGAGCCCTTCTCGTGGCCGAGCACGCAGACGCTCTCGCCTTTGAAGCGGCCGAAGCCGCCGACAATGGCCTCGTCCTCGCCGAACTTGCGGTCGCCGGCGAGCGGCGTGAAATCGGTGATCAGGCCGGCGACGTAGTCGAGGCAGTGCGGCCGCTGCGGATGGCGCGCGACCTGCGTCTTCTGCCATGGCGTCAGGTTCTCGTAGATTTCCTTGAGCGCCGCGGCAGCCTTCGCCTCGAGCCGTATGACATCGTCGTCGATGACGACGGCATTGTTGCCTTCGCCCATCGCGCGCAGTTCCTCGACCTTGGCCTCCAATTCGGCCACGGGCTTTTCGAAGTCGAGATAGCTGCGGAGGTTTCCACTGAGCATGGGCTGAACTGACGTGTCTCTCTGAACTAGTCAACCAATCGGGTTAATTTGGCTCTACCGGTCAGGTAGGCCCGGCGCGGCCTTGCCCCAAGGGGTGCAGGTCGCGGACCAGGGTCTTGAGCCGTTCCTCGAGGACATGCGTGTAGATTTGTGTCGTAGAAATGTCCGCGTGTCCGAGCAGCGTCTGCACGACGCGCAGGTCGGCGCCGTTGTGCAGCAGGTGGCTGGCAAAGGCGTGACGCAGGACGTGCGGCGACAGCCGCGCCGGGGCGATGCCGCAGGCGCCCCCTAAACTCTTCAATTCACGGGCGAAATGCTGACGGGTGAGGTGGCCCTGCTCGCCGAAGGACGGGAACAGCCATTTCGATTTCGCCTCGCGGCCGGCCTCGACGGCGGCGAGATATGCGGCCATTGCCTTCTTGGCGGCTTGGTTAAGCGGCACCAGCCGCTCCTTGCCGCCCTTGCCCCGAACCACGAGCATGCGCTGGTCGCGCCGCGCCGCGGACGCCGGCAGCGCCACCAGTTCGGACACGCGCAGGCCCGTGGCGTAGACGACTTCGAGCAGGCACAGGAGCCGCATCGCGCGCAGCCGTGCCGCGGGCGTCTGCGCCGCGTCATCTGCCTGACGCTGCGCTTCCTTCAGGAGCGCATCGACTTCGCCGATCGACAGCACCTTTGGCAGCGTGCGTCCGCGCCGCGGCCCTTCGAGCACGGCCGCCGGATCGTCGCCGCGTTTTCCTTCGGCATAGAGGAAGCGATAGAGCTGCCGCATCGCCGATAAACGCCGCGCCAGCGACGCCGGTTTGAAGCCCCGCTCGTTCAGATCGGCCAGAAAGCCGCGCAGATCGTCGGTCTTCGCGCCGGCAATATCCTTGCCCTGTGCGCGGAGATACGACGACAGGTCCTCGAGATCGGTGCGATAGGCGGTGAGCGTGTTGGCGCCGGCGCCGCGCTCGGCCGCCAGCATGTCGAGGAAGAGTTCGATCGACGTCGCGTCGTTTGCGCGGCGGGCCATCGGCCGGCCCTAGCGCTGCTTGACGAATTTGTCGGCCGGGATCGTCACGATGATCTCGCGCGGCTGATACTTGACGAAGGTCGCCAGCGAAAAGATCGCGCCATAGGCGAGCCCGCCGATCAGGCCGAGAAACATCAGGAATCGGAACAGGCTCGGCATGGCGTCAGGACATCCAACGAGGCGGCGAAACAGCTATAACCCGCAGGCAGGCTCACGACCAAGCGGCGGGCAGGGCGGCCTCGCGGCCGGCCCGATAGCTGGTATATGGAGCCTGTGTTGACGATTTGGAACGCCAGAATGGTTAACGGCGCCGTGCCAAAGCAGGCGGACGAGAGCCCGGAAGCGCGCATCCTGCGCGCGCTCGGCAGCCGTTCGATCGTGCTCGTCGGCATGATGGGCGCGGGCAAGTCGTCGATCGGCCGCCGGCTCGCGGCGCGCCTGTCCATTCCATTCGTCGATGCCGACACCGAGATCGAAAGCGCCGCCGGCATGACCATCCCGGAAATCTTCGCCAAGCACGGCGAGCCCTACTTCCGCGCCGGCGAAGCACGCGTCATCGCGCGGCTGCTGGAGCAGGGGCCGCAGGTGCTGGCGACCGGCGGCGGCGCCGTCATGGACCCGCACACGCGCGCGCTGATCCGCGGCAAGGGCCTGTCGGTGTGGCTCAAGGCCGACGTCGAGGTGCTGCTCAAGCGCACGAAACGCCGTGGCGACCGCCCGCTCGTCGATCGCATCAAGGAACTGATGCCGGCGCGCGAGCCGCTCTATGCGCAGTCCGACATCACCGTGCAGTCGCGCGACGAGCCGCACGACATCATCGTCGACGAGATCATTGCCGCCATGCCCGCGCACCTGGCGGCGCAGCAGGAGAACGCGTCATGACCGCGCCGCTCAAGTCGCGCGAGGCCATCACCGTGCCGGTCGCGCTCGGCAACCGCGCCTACGACATCGTCATCGGCCGCGGCGTGCTCGCCTCTCTGGGCATTGCCATCAACAAGCTGCGTACCGGCGCGCGCACGGTCATCGTCTGCGACGAGAACGTCGCGTCGCATCATCTCGCGGCGGCGGAAGCCGCGCTCAAGGACGCCGGCATCGGCTCCTCGCGCATCCTCGTCGCGCCGGGCGAAGCATCAAAGAACGTCGCCACCTTCGAGCGCGTCTGCGAAGAGATCATCGGCGCGCGCATCGAGCGGGGCGATCTCGTGATCGCGCTCGGCGGCGGCGTCATCGGCGATCTCGCCGGCTTCGCCGCTTCGTGCGTCCGACGCGGCATCGACTTCGTGCAGGTGCCGACCTCGTTGCTGGCGCAGGTCGACTCCTCGGTCGGCGGCAAGACCGGCATCAATTCGCGGCACGGCAAGAACCTGATCGGCGCCTTCCACCAGCCGATCCTGGTGATCGCCGACACGGCACTGCTCGACACGCTGCCGCCGCG
>Ga0265342_10004339_pt1 | contig 11219 bp, 9 predicted proteins | sample 4CB327metaG_FD_203125 | JGI IMG/M metagenome (GOLD analysis project Ga0265342, IMG submission 203125) | Rhizosphere microbial communities from Carex aquatilis grown in University of Washington, Seatle, WA, United States - 4-CB3-27 metaG | ecosystem: Host-associated > Plants > Roots > Rhizosphere...
CGAAGCGCAGGAGATCATTGCGAAGAACCACTACCGTCCTCGAAACGCAGGCGTGGCGGCGAGGTATGCGTCGCACTTCCCCAAACTGCGGCTGGTGACCATCGATGGACAATTCGGTGGTTGGCAGAAGGCGCAGAAGACGCACTTTGCCGACAACGGGACCTTCGACCAAATCTACACGGGTGGAAAGTAGTGCAGGCGCCGACACAGATCAGCGGCGAGCTCGCCCCGCGAAGCTATCGCGAAGGATTGGACCACCTTCTTCGAAGGGAATTGTCCGAGAACGCATTCAAGCCTTTCCAGGGAATGATGGGCGTGGACGAGCGCCGCTCTTGGCGGTAGGCAGCATGCACTCGTCCACCACGACAAAGGCGCAACCGCTCCGCGGCTGGCTGACCGGCCGGCATTCCGGGGCGCTGCCGGGATTTCGCCTCACGTTGGGGGTGACGATTTTCTACCTAAGCGTCGTGGTCATATTGCCCCTGGCCGCTCTGGCGGCCAAGACATGTGAGCTATCGCCCGGGCAGCTCTGGGCCACCATCGTCTCGCCCAGGGCTCTCGCGGCCTACAAGCTGAGCTTCGGTGGCGCCTTTCTGGCGGCGGCCATCAACGTGGCAGCCGGCATGCTGCTGTCCTGGGTGCTGGTCCGATATCGCTTCTTCGGCCGCGCGCTGGTAGACGCGATCATCGACCTTCCTCTGGCGTTGCCGACGGCGGTGGCTGGAATTGCGTTGACCGCTGTGTATGCCCCGAACGGGCTGGTCGGCTCGTTCCTCGATCGGCACGACATCCACATCGCCTACCGACTGCCGGGCGTCATCTTGGCCATGGTCTTCGTTGGTCTGCCCTTCGCGGTCAGGTCGGTCCAGCCGGTCCTGATGGAAATTGATCCGAAGGTCGAAGAGGCCGCTGCGGTACTCGGGGCTTCACGGCTTCGTACCTTCGTTCGCGTGATACTACCGCTGCTCACCCCCTCGGTGGTCACCGGCTTCACGTTGGCCTTTGCCCGGGCCGTCGGGGAATACGGTTCTATTGTCTTCATCTCGGGAAACTTGCCCGGGCAGACCGAGATTGTACCGCTGCTCATCGTCACCAAGCTAGAACAGTTTCAGTATCCGGAAGCGACGGCGCTCGCAGTGGTGATGCTGGCTGGGTCGCTGCTCACGCTGCTTGTGCTCAACTTCGTCCAGGCGCGAAATCGCCGGTGGGCAACCCATGGCTCGTGAAGGATCACTTTACCCCCAGACCAGCGCCGCCCGCACCGAGCCCCTGGTGGTGCGACTCGCGTTGCTCGGCGCCGCCCTGGCGTTTCTTGCCTTCGTGGTTGTGCTTCCCCTTGGCGCCGTCTTCGCCCAGGCACTGGCCAAGGGGCTTCCGGGCTACCTTGCGGCGCTCAAGCAGGCCGAGACCGCCGCAGCCATCAAGCTGACCCTCATCACCGCGGCGATCGCGGTGCCGCTCAACACTGCGTTTGGCATTGCCGCCGCATGGACCGTGGCGAAGTATCGGTTTCCGGGTCGAAACATCCTCATCACCTTGATTGACCTTCCATTCACGGTCTCGCCGGTGATTTCGGGCTTGGTGTTCGTCCTGCTCTTCGGCAGCCGAGGCTTCCTCGGTCACTGGCTGGACGAGCACAACATCAAGATCGTTTTCGCCACGCCCGGCATTGTGCTGGCAACCATCTTTGTAACGTTCCCGTTCGTGGCACGCGAGATCCTGCCAGCGCTGCAGGCCGCGGGGAATGCTAGCGAGGAGGCGGCCCTGACCCTTGGCGCAGGCGGATGGCGAATCCTGTTGCGGGTTACCTTGCCGAAAATCAAGTGGGCGCTCATCTACGGTGTGATCCTCTGCAACGCACGGGCTATGGGCGAATTCGGCGCCGTGTCAGTCGTGTCTGGACACATTCGTGGGCTGACGAATACGGTCCCCCTCCAGGTCGAGATCCTCTACAACGAATACGATTTTGTGGGCGCGTTCGCCGTCGCGTCTTTGCTGACTCTGTTGGCACTGGCAACACTCGTGGTGAAGAAGGTAGTCGAACACCGTTCCGCCGCGACGATGGGAGGCAAGAAGGCATGAATGTCCGAATCGAACGGCTGACCAAGCGCTTCGCCAGCGAAGGCGCTCCCGCGGTGCACGACGCAAGCTTCGAGGCGCCCGACGGCGGCATCACCACGTTGCTTGGCCCTTCGGGCTCGGGCAAGACAACGGTCTTGCGTGTGATCGCTGGCCTGGAGTCCGCGGATTCCGGCCGTGTCCTGGTGGGCGGTGAGGACGTCATACACGTTCCCGTCAGGCAGCGAGGCTTCGGATTTGTCTTTCAAAGCTTTGCCCTATTCGACCATATGTCGGTTCGGGAGAACATCGCGTTTGGCCTTCGGGTCAAGCGCAAGTCCGGTTCCGAGATTGACGAGCGCGTGGAGGAATTGCTGGATCTCGTCCAACTGCAGGGACATGGGGACAAGTTCCCGACCCAGCTCTCCGGTGGTCAGCGGCAACGCGTGGGCTTCGCCCGAGCGCTGGCGCCGCGTCCGCTGGTGCTGCTACTCGACGAACCCTTTGGCGCCCTCGACGCGCGGGTCCGAGCCGAGCTACGCGATTGGCTGCGACGACTGCACGAGCTGACGCACGTGACGACCATCCTGGTCACGCACGACCAGGAGGAAGCTCTTGATCTGTCCGACCGGCTGGTGGTGATGAACGTGGGGCATGTGGAGCAGGTGGGATCGCCGGCCGAGGTGTACGCGAAGCCGGCGACCTCGTTCGTGGCCTCGTTCGTGGGATCGGCCAATGTGCTCCGTGGCAGGGTGCTCGACGGTCAGGTGCGGGTAGGGGAGATGGCGCTGCCCGGTGCGGGGGGAGCGTCGGACGGTGCGCGCGTACAGGCGGTGGTGAGACCGCACGACGTCCGGATCGAGCGTCCGAGCGGCTCCCGAGTCAACGGAGGGCAGGGCCGTTCGACCGGCATGGTTCAGCGAATCGTGGACCTGGGAACCCACTTCAAGGTCGATCTGGATTTGCCGACCCATGAGAGCATCACCGTGCACCTGCCGAGGCGTGAATTCGAGTCCCTGGCAGTCAGGAAGGGCGAGTCGGTGCTCGTGGATCTCTATAACCCGAAGGTCTTCGTCGAGGACTACACCATCTAACTCTCTTCGGGCAAAGCCCGCTCGGTCCATGTGTCGCCGACCAGCGGGCTCCGTGGTGCGCGTGCCAGCATATTTGATGGACAGCCGTTAAATAACACGGGACGCGCTCATGGGAAGCGCGCAAGAGAGCGGGAAGGACCCGTTTTCCTTGGGAACGCTGTCGGCACGACCCTTGCTGTTCGTCATGGCTGCTCTCTCGAACAGGTCAACCACGAGGCCACATGCAGTCCAGCCCAACTTCAACCGCAGATAGTCTCGACGACACCATCTACTTCGACAACGCCGCCACAAGCTTCCCCAAACCGGAGGTCGTCTATGCCGCCCTGGACGATTTTGCCAGACGCGTGGGCGGTTCGGGAGGGAGGAGCTCGCACCGCCGCTCGCTGGAGGCTGCGAATGCCATCGATGAAGCTCGAGAGGCCCTGGCGGATCTGCTAGGAGCCCACAGCGCCGAATGCGTTTGCTTCGGTTCGAACGCCACCGATGGCCTCAACGTTGCCATCTACGGGCTGGCCCGGCCGGGCAGCCGCATCGTCACCAGCGTCGTGGAGCACAACTCGGTTCGCCGCCCGGTTGCGGATCTGCGCGCTCGCTTCGGCTGCCACTTGGAAGCGGTATGCGCGAATCGTCTCGGGCAGTGGAATGCCGCCGACGTGATCGGGGCGCTGACGGAGGACACCTCGATGGTCGTGTTGTCGTGGGCAAGCAACGTGACGGGCGCCATCCAGAACATCAGACCTGTGGCGGAGGCGTGCCAGGCTCGTGGAATTCCGCTGGTGGTGGACGGGGCTCAGGTTTGCGGCTGCTACCCCGTGGATTTCAAGAGTCTGGGCGCGGCGGTTCTGGTATTCACGGGACACAAATCGCTGCTTGGGCCGCAGGGGACCGGCGGTTTGGTCGTCGATCCCTCGGTGGCTGCGCGGATCGCGCCGCTGAAGGTGGGCGGAAGCGGCAGTGCCAGTCACTCGGAGTCTCATCCCGAGAACCTCCCTGACCGATTCGAGAGCGGAACTCTCAATTGTCACGGTCTGTCGGGGTTGCGAGCCGGCGTTGGCTTCCTCCTGGACCAGGGCTTGGCTTCGATCCGGGCCCAAGAGATGCAGCTTTGGAAGCGCTTCCGTGATGGCTTGTCCGAGATTGGGCATGTTCATTGCTACGGTCCAGAGGATCCGGACCAATCGGTCAGCATCGTGTCAGTGACCGTCGACGGGATGCAGCCCACCGATGTCGGGTTTCGGCTGGACATGGAATACGGAATCCTCACGCGAACGGGTCTGCACTGCGCTCCCGGGGCGCATGCTGCGATCGGAACCCTGCCGACCGGTACAGTCCGTTTCGCCATGGGATTCGCCACCACGCCCGGAGAGGTCGACGCGGCTCTCGACGCTTTGGCGCATATTCGCGACCGTCGGCCAATGGCGTCCGCGAGTTGAACGCGGCTACGTTCCCCCTTCCAACGCGGTCCGCTCTCCAGGGCAAGCATCCCGACCGCTGTCTTCCCTTGACGTGTTCCGTCCGTCCAGTATAATGGACAATAGTTATTGTCAATGGGACATTGAGATAGTTGCGAAAGGGTCTTCGCGATGCCGACACTAGCCTTGGTCATTGGTAGCGTGCTCATCCTGGCGGCTTTGCTGCTGGTTCCCGCGCTGTTGCTACAGCGGTTCCTTCGCCTGGCGCACGCGAGCGAACGGCGGGAGATGATGGCCTGTGGCTCAGCAGCATTCGGGACCAGTCGCTGCATCTGGTGCCCAACGACCGAGGCAGCTGAGCAGGGCTCAGCTCTTGGAAGTCGCGGCGTCCGCGGCTGACGGCCTCGTAGGAGTCATTGCGACCATGTCACAGATGAATCCACCGATCAATTCGGCCGGGTACGGTCGCCGGTGCACCGCGAATCTTTCGCGGTACGGGAAGAGCAAGGCGATTGTCAGATTTAGTCTTCGTGCCAAGGCATGATGCCGAGGTCTATGTAGATGGGGCGCACGGCCGCGCGCAAGCTGTTGAGCCGGGCTGCGAACACCGCGGTCACCAGTAGGAGCAGTCCGCCCGAAAACGAGATGGCGCTTCGGACGCACCATCGGTGTGCCAGCCAGCCGAGAAACAGGTTCCCGAACGGCGTGGATCCCACGAATGCCACTGTATAGAGGGACATGACACGACCTCGCATCTCGTCGCCCACCAGGGTCTGCAAAATGGTGTTGGTCGCGCCAGACACCGAAATGAATCCGAAGCCGGCCACCGCAACGAGAAGCAGGGTGGCTGGCAGCGTGCGGACGGCGGCGAAGGTCGCCAGGGCTGCAGCTGAAAGCATCGCGCAGAAAGAAATGCTCTTGAAGAGGCCCCGGAGGCTTCGTCGCGATGCCAGCCGCAGTGCCGCTGCAAGCGAGCCCACGCCCGCCGCCCCCATGAGAAATCCGAGGGTGTGCGGATCGCCGTGAAGTGCGTCGCGGGCAATCACGGGGAACAGCACGACGTAGGACAGTCCCAGGAAGTTGTTCGCGGCCAGCAGCAGCAACAAATCGCGGATCGGCCGGTGATGGCGGATGTAGCCGAGGCCCTCGGCGATGTCGACGACGATCCGAGGCCGCGACGGGACAATCGCCATCGGAGGCATGCGAATCGCGAGCAAGGCGGCCAGCACCGCGAGGTAGGTCGCACCGTTGGCCAGGAAGCAGACCTGTTCACCCACGGTGGCGACGAGAATTCCGCCCAAGGACGGCCCAAGGATTCGCGCCACGTTGAAGAGAGCCGAGTTGAGCGCGATGGCGCTGGGAAGTTGTTGTCGGTTCTCCACCAGGTTCGGGACGACGGTCTGACGGAAGGGAAGATCGAAGGCGTTGAGGAACCCCTGGAATCCCGCCAGGCAAAGCAGCATTGGAACCGATGCGTGGCCGGTGATAATGAAGGCAGCCACCAGAATCGCCTGAAGCATGAGACCGCCTTGAACGGACATCAGTGCCCGCCGGCCGTCAACTCGGTCGCTGAGGGCGCCGGCGATCGGCGAGAGGAAGAGTCCCGGGATCTGGTTGAGAAACCCGATGGTGCCGAGCAGCACTTGCGATCCTGTCAGACGGTACACGTACCAGCCGAGCGCAACCTGTTGAAGGGTGGTGCCAAGCAAAGAAATCCCTTGTCCGGCGAAGAACAGGCGATAGTTGCGCGAGCTCAGGGCACGCAGAACCTGGCGAAGGTGCGCGAGCGCCCCAGGTGCGCGCGGGCGTGGTAGCGAATGAGCTTCGCTACGCGAGGGCTCGGCCTCGGGAAGCTGGTTTTCGCTCTTCACCCGGAACTCCGCCGGAGCCTCAGTCTGCACGCCCAGGCGGGTCATCGCCGAGCGTCTTGCGGATCTTGGGTGGTAGTTGGACCGACCCTGATTGCCCTTGAATCTTGACCGCCGATGCTGAGGAGTACTGCCTTGGCTCCGCGAGATCCAATGTCGATGCCGACGACCGTTTCGTCGGTCAGCTCGTGAAGAACCGATGGATCGATGACGTCCGCTAGCTTGCCCATTGATGTGTCGGCGAATTTAGGCTGCAACCGACATGCCATCAGAATTTCGGCACTGCAAAGCTGTATTCAGACGGACTGGCACTGTCGCGAGCTGCGCGAGCAACAAGTATGGTGGCGCAGTGATGCGCACGCAGCAGGCCGCCTCTCCGTTCGAATCGAGGTGTCCCAATTCTGCCCTGGTATGACGCTTGCTATTGACCAGCGCAAAACCGAGGGGCTTTCTCGGTCAATCGACCGCGCCAATGCGAAATAGAAGAGGTGCGGAATCAAAAGCAGCGAAAGGAACTGCGATAAATGAATACGAGTAAGTGGCTTTGCGTTCTTGGATTAGCGGCCGTCATCGGCGCTGGATGTGGCGACGACTATGGAACGCCGACCCCGGACGCCGGGCCGGACGGCGGCGGAGACGCAGGTAAGAAAGGGCTCGACGGTGGTGCCGTGGACGGTGCTGCCGCCGCCCCCGAAGTCGGCGACAAGGTCGATTCGATTCTGCCTGGCGTTGACTCCGCACCACTCCCCCTCGATGCCAACTCCGGAGAGCCCATCGCCACCGTCGATGCGACGACCGACGGAGGTGGCAAAGACGTGGCCAGCGCGCCCGGCGTGGACGCTTCGGGCCCGGAGGTGTCGATCGATGGCCGACCCGCAACCGGCTCGGATTCTCTTCCGTCAGACGCCCCTCTGTTGAATATCCCCGACGGAAACACGGGGCTGGACGGCAGCATCAGGCTGGACAGCGCTCCCGACGGAGCTGACCTCGGCGAAGCGGGCGGGACAGGCATCCTCGACGGAGGGAACGTCGTCGACGGGAAGCTCGACGCTCTCTCGTCGTAGCCGGAATCCTCGACATCGAAACAAAGAAGAGCAAGTCGCGCCCGGAGCGCGTAACGCTGCCCAGCCCAGCCGTGGCGCTGTATGGAACGCAGTCGTACTACCGAAAGCTTCTGTCGCCATCGTGACGTTCAGTCGCCTGGTGCTGCAGCAGCAGGTCTGCGCGCGCAGTGTTGCATGTGCAACAACCGGCAGCCTTGGAACGGCGAAAGAGGCGCATGTGCGTAAGCCATGCGCCCGGTATGCCTGTTGCTTAGAAATCAGGTAAACAAGATGACTAATACCATTGTACGAAGGTCCGGCGCCGTCGAAGGCGGCGTGCTTCCGGTGCTAAGAAGTCGCAGGAGCATCAGGCGATACACGGATAGGGCCGTAAGTGAGGAGCACCAGGAACTCCTGGTCGAGGCTCTCTTGAGGTCGCCGACCTCGCGAAACGGCAAGTCGTGGGAATTCGTCCTGGTCGACGATCGGGCGCTACTTGAAAGACTGGCCTTGGCCAAGTCGCAGGGCGGGGGATTCCTGAGGGATGCTGCACTAGCCATTGTCTTGGCGGGTGACAGCTCGAAATCGGACGTATGGATCGAGGATGCGGCGATCGCGGGAATCGTGGTGCAGGTGGCGGCGCACTCCCTGGGCCTGGGGACGTGCTGGGTGCAGATCCGAAACCGCGCCCACGACGAAAACACGAGTGCCGAGGCGTACGTGCAGAGGCTGCTCGAACTGCCTGAGCACATGAAGGTTGCTGCGGTCATCAGCATTGGACACCCGGCCGAGTCGAAGCCTACGATTCCGGCGGGCGACCTGGATTTCGGCAAGGTTCGGCACAATCGCTACTCCGAGATTCGACAAGGACGTCGCCATGCTCCGCAAGCGAGTGGCCGAAGCTGACGGCAGGCGGTCACCATGCCTGGCCAGACAATTCGGGGCAGTCTCCAGCGAGCCCCTGGTGCACCGGGGTTGCCCGCGCAGCCGTTTCGCTTCGTTCTCTACTTTTGGGCGCGGCGAAAATGGATCTTTCTATCCATCCTCTGTCTGGAGGCGTTGAACGCGACCTGCGCCATTGCAATTCCGCAGGCCCTGGGACGAATCATCAGGGGCGTCATCCAGGCGAGGTCGCAATCGCTCGTTCTGCTCGACCGTCTGACGTGGCCGCTGGTACTGTTTCTCGGCCTTGGCCTCGGCGAGGTTCTGTTTGGCAGCCTTGCCAAGAGCCTGCAATTGCGGGTGGGCCCTCGGCAGCGACAGGAGGTCACCCGTGAGGTGTATGCCTATCTTCAGCACCATTCGCACCAGTACCTGAGCAACAACTTCGCCGGGGCATTGGTGCACCGGATAAGTGAGATGTCCCAGGGGGTGAATATGGCCCTGTGGACGCTGATCTTCGATTTTTGGCCAGTCTTGATTACGTTCGGCGTATCGGTGGTCCTGCTGGTCTCCGCCAACGGGCGCCTCGGAGCCCTCGTGGGAGCGTGGGCCGTGCTGTTTATCGGGTGCTCGTTCTTGCTGGCCCTTCGCAGTCGGCCGTATTCGGTCAAAGCCGCCGCCGCACGCAGCGAAACAACCGGCAAGGTCGTGGATTCGGTGACCAACCTGACCAGCGTGAAGTTGTTCGCTCGGTTTCACTACGAACGGTCGTTCTTGGACAAGTATCTCGATCGAGAGATGAGCGCCATTTGGACCTCGCTGAGGTACACGGAGCGAATTCGTCGATTTCAATACCTGGCGGCCGCGGTTTTGAAGGTCGCGGTGGTCTGGTATTCGATCCGCCTGTGGGGGGAGGGCAAGATCGGGGTCTCCGAGTTCGTGGTGGCCACCAGCATGTCGCTCTTGCTCATCACGGAAAGCCGAAACTTGAGTCGGCGGTTCCTGGAATTCCTCGAGTACGTGGGGAACGTGAGCAACGGTGTAACCACGCTCATCCGCGCGCACGATATCGTTGACGCCCCCAACGCCCGAGCCATCCGCGTTGCCCGTGGAGCCGTCGAGTTTCAGGATGTGAGCTTCGACTACGGCGCGGGCCGCGCTATTTTCGAGCGGCTGAACGTTCGCATTCCGGCTGGACAGCGGGTCGGCCTCGTCGGGCCCTCAGGGTCGGGAAAGTCGACCTTCGTCAGCCTCGTGCTCCGGCTGCACGAGCCGCGCCAGGGCCGAATCACCATCGACGGCAATGACCTGCGTTCGTTTACGCAACAATCCTTGCACGAGCAATTAAGCCTGATACCGCAGGACCCCAATCTGTTCCACCGTTCGTTGCGCGAAAACATCCGCTACGGCCGTCTCGAAGCAAGCGACGCCGACGTCGAAGAGGCCGCCCGCCGCGCGCATGCGCACGAGTTCATCGTGGACATTCCCGAGAGTTACGACTCGATGGTGGGCGAGAGGGGCGTGAAGCTCTCCGGGGGGCAGCGGCAGCGAATCGCAATTGCGCGTGTCATTTTGAAAGACGCCCCGATCCTGATTCTCGACGAAGCCACGTCGAGCCTGGATTCGGTCACCGAGAAGGCGATTCAGGCGAGTCTCGACGATGCAATGACCGGAAAGACCGTCATTGTCGTCGCCCACCGACTGTCGACCATCGCGCACCTGGACCGAATTCTGGTGTTCGAAAATGGTCGCATCGTCGAGGATGGTCCTCCGGCCGTGCTGCTCGCGCAAAAAGGGGCCTTTCATCGGCTCTGGAAAGGGCAGGCGGACGGCTTCGTGTCCGAGAGATCTCTGGACCGCGGCGATCCGGTCGACCGTTTGCCATCGGCGGCGAGCGCGGGGAGCGTGGCGGACAGCGGGGAAGAGCCCGCCGACAGTCGCGACGCCGACGCCTCGCTGGCCACCAGCGCAGCTACATCTGCGCCGGCGTAGCCCAGTGGTGTTGTCCCAGAAGCAGCATTGTTGGCCGGTTGCTGGAATTCCAGCAGTGACACCGGCGCCAATGGCAAGGACAGTGCGACTTCCATAGTCGTAACGCCAAACGAGGCTTGGCCCGCAATTTGCTCCACTCTGCTGGGTTTGGCTCTCGACAAGCCAAAGAAGTATTACGGCTCTGAAACACTTGTAGTACCCGGACGCAGAAAGGACTCCTCGGGACCCATGAGAAAGCAACGTGCATATCGTTCTTCCGGCTGTATCAGCCTCCTGCTGCCAGCGGCCATTCTGTTGGTCGGTGCGCGTGTGGACGCTGCTGAGACGCCCAGTCCCAACGGCGCAGGCAGCGGAAAGAGCGTCACGGCGGAAGACCAAGCGGCCAACACGACCGCCGAGGAAATCAAAAAGCTGCGCGAGGAGGTCAACGCGCTCAGGGAGGCAACCACCGCCAACGAACAGGCCGTGAAGGCCATCGATGAACGAGCCGCCGAGGTCAGCACCCACAGTGACCTAGAGGCTCTGCGAGACATCGAGGAGGAAAACATCCTACGCAGCATCGGATCGAGCTCGTCGGTTTCGCCTTACCAGGTGAACGGGGGACTTCTCCACCTCGTGAATCTGACAGGTGCCGTAGGTTTGCTCTATACCGCGACACCCTGGAGCGGAGCCTCGAACAGCACCCGGTCATTAAGGATCTCCCAGGTCTCTCTGGCGCTGTCTGGTTACTTGAGACAGGACAGCGGGGCCGAAGGAGATGTTCGTTACAACGTTGCCTTTCTGGCTACGCAGAATAGGTACAATGCCGTCGCCAACTCTAGTCAATCGAGTGCCTCCTCGACCGCGGCGACGGTCAACGGAAGCACCCTG
>Ga0265342_10004350_pt1 | contig 11204 bp, 5 predicted proteins | sample 4CB327metaG_FD_203125 | JGI IMG/M metagenome (GOLD analysis project Ga0265342, IMG submission 203125) | Rhizosphere microbial communities from Carex aquatilis grown in University of Washington, Seatle, WA, United States - 4-CB3-27 metaG | ecosystem: Host-associated > Plants > Roots > Rhizosphere...
CTCTCGTTTGTCGTCGCGCTGAGCACGGACTTCTCGACGAGGTACAAGCGATGGCCCAGGAAGACTGCCCTTCGCAGGGTCGTCACTTCGCTTGGCGTGAGAGAAAAGGGCAGTCCCGGATGTCCGCGGACGGTTTCGCCGTCGGCTCCGACCTTGAGCGCATCCCACTTGGCGGCCAGGGCATTGAGGGCGACCTCGTCCTCCGTTCGCTTCTCCCCTGCGTGCGAAAGTTGGTCGAGCGATGCAAAAGCAAGGTCAAAGAAATCCTGGGATGGGGCAAGCCTTCCCTCGCGAAGCGCGACGAAGGCTGACTCCATGGCATGCACCGAGTGCGAGGCGACGGATTGAGCGGCCATGGCCAAAGATCCCTTGAGGGAATGGGCCTGCCGCAAGATCATGTGCAAAGCTTCTATTGTCGCTTTGCCTTCGCTGTGGGCTTGCTCCAGGGCCATGAACAGTTGCTCGAGCTCCGACACTCTGTCCTTGAGCTCGGAACGAAGGAACTCCAGGTCGGACTCCGCATCGGGAGGGTCCAACTCCATTCACGCCAACCGCGCGGCCACGAGCGCCTTCTGAATTTCTGCTTTGCTGAAGGGTTTCAGCATGTAGTAGGTGCATCCCAGACGCTTCCCAGTATCGATGTCCTCTTGCCGACGCTCCGAGGTCAGCATGACCACCGGCAGATTCTTGAACACCGGATTGCGCCTTATGCGCTTGAGCAGCTCGAAGCCGTTCATGTTTGGCATGTTCACGTCGGAGAAGACCAGATCGTAATGCTGGCCACCACTTTCGACCAGCTTGAGTGCTTCCGCTCCATTACTGGCCTCGTCCACGGCGAAGCCATGCATCATCAACATCATCTTGGTGAGCGATCGAAGGTCAAGCATATCGTCGACCACGAGGGCTTTCTTCTTCCTCTTCTCCTCCATGACATCTTTCCGCGCGCGCCACGTATTGAAAAACGGTGCGTTTGTCGCCTACCCATCGGCCGAAACCTAGTAACGCTTGAGCCAGGCCGTCGAGTCGCCTGACGCCAGTGCCCGCGCCTGTCCAGTCGCGTTCGCGTAGCCGGGCCGCAAAGCCCTCTCAAGTTTTTCAATTGCGGGGCCGATGGGGTCACAGCCTATCGAAGTGGGCTGGGGAGCGCGGAAGAGCGAACGTTCATGTGCGATCATCGGGACCAACCAATCAGCAGCAGCGCGCAAGGCCGCGGAACTGTATCCCGAGGGAATAGGTGCGTTGATGGACGGTTGTAGGGTCAGGCTGAACGTCGAGGAGCTGGCCGGTGCCATCGTGGCGGCCGAGGCTGACGACGCCGAATCGGTGGCCTTGGTCCTCCGCCTGTTGGACGAGACCGAGCTGGCAGCCAAGACGCAGGACCTGATCGAGCCGGTCACGGACGCGCTGGGCGATGTCCTGACTTTGGGCCGTGCTCTCGCGGGTCAGCCTAGCGCGGCCGATCTTCAGCATCTGGCCGAGGCCATCGACGAATTGCAGAAGCAACTCGCTCGTTGCCATACGGCGCGTGCGGCTTCCTGCGAATTCCACAAGTCGGTCCCCAAACAGACTGGTGCGGCGCCATCTCAGCCGCAGTCCTTAGCTGCCATCAAGCAGCGCGATGCCGATACCATCGCACTCATCGGCGAATTTCTTTCGGAGAGTGAAGAAGGTCTTTCGCGCGCCGACCGGATCTTGATGGCCATCGAAGACACCAAGGCCAGCGCGGATTCCATCAATGGTCTGTTCCGCGTGTTTCACACCATCAAGGGTGTGGCTGGTTTCCTCGAGCTCTTCGACATTCAATCCCTGGCGCACACCACGGAATCCCTGCTCAATGGCTGCCGAGAGGGGCTCTATCCGCTCATCGGTGCACGGCTGGATTTGGTCTTCGACTCCACGGCCATGATGCGCAAGATCCTGACCGAGCTTGCCGTAGCCGTGGAGGCCAGCCGGGAATTCCGCACCGCCGAAGACATTCCAACCTTGGTGGCACGTCTGCAGGCCGCGCTCGAGCCGTCCTTCGACGGTGGCGTGCGCAAGGCCGAGCAGCGGGACGAGATGGAGTCCTTGCACGAGGACCTGCATTTGCCTGGGCCGTCCCCGCCACCCGAGGAGGCCCTTGAAGAGTCTTCTCAAGTCGCCGCCGACGCCACCGCGGCCGTTCCTACAGCGAATCGAGCGCTGGGCAGCGAAGGCGGTGGGGATCCCAAGCTACGCGCCACCATCAAAGTCGACTTGGAGCGAGTGGATCGCTTGGTCGAGATGATTGGCGAGCTGGTGGTGGTCGAGGCCATGGTGGTCGGCGCACCGGAAATTGCGCATTCTGCCTCGGCCCGTGTGCGCAATTGCCTGTCGCAACTGGAGAAGGTGACGCACGACTTGCAGGACGTGGGCATGCGTATGCGTATGCTCCCTGTGGCTGGGGTGTTCCAGAAGATGGCACGCATGGCGCGCGACGTAGGACGCAGAGCGGGCAAGCAGGTGCGCGTGGTCCTGTCGGGCGAGCAGACCGAGATGGATCGCAGCATGGTCGAGCAGATCTCGGATCCCCTGGTGCATATGATCCGCAATTCTATCGACCACGGCATCGAGCCTCCCGATGTACGCCGCCAGATCGGCAAGCCCGAGGAAGGCAAGGTGCGCTTGTCGGCCAGTCACGAGGGCGGCCATGTGGTCATCGAAATCGCTGACGACGGCCGCGGGCTCAACCGCGAGGCCATCCTCAAGAAAGCCATTGCCCAGGGCTTGATCCAGGCCACGGACACGCTCTCCGAAGACGACATCAACTCGATGATCTTCGCGCCGGGATTTTCCACGGCCGAAAAAGTTACCGATATCTCGGGTCGTGGTGTGGGCATGGACGTCGTCCGCCGCAACATCGATGCCATGCGCGGCCGCGTGACCATCAAGTCCGTGATTGGACAGGGCACGACGTTCAAGATCACGCTACCCCTGACCCTGGCCATCATCGACGGCATGCTCGTGGCCTGCGGGAAGGAACGCTACATCATCCCGACGCTGTCGATCATCGAGTCCATTCAACCCGAGCCCGCCATGCTGGTGACCCAGGGTGCGAATCACGAGATGCTCAACATGCGCGGCAACATTCTGCCCCTTCTACGCATGGACCGCCTCCTCGGCGCCAAGGACGCGATTCAGGATCCAAGCAAGGGATTGGTGGTCATCATCGAGGGCTCCGGCCGCCGGGTGGGTCTGCTGGTCGATGAGGTGATCGCCCAGCAGCAGGTGGTCATCAAGAGCATGGGCGAAGGCGTGGGCGAGGTCCCCTTCGTGTCGGGTGCGGCGATTCTCTCCGACGGACGCGTGGGACTGATCGTGAACGTGGAAGGAATCGTTGCATTGATTGTCGATAGAAGGCACCGGGGCTTTGCTGGCGAGGGGTCGCTGGCGTCCGCTGGAGCCGCGAGCGGATTGAAATGATACCGAGAAGGAGGCGCGAGCGTGAATAGCCAAGGGGAAAAGCAAGAACGAACGCTGATCGAGGGGGCCGTTGCCGTGGGCGAGCAGCTTGCCGGCAAGTACATGACCTTCAAATTGGCTAATGAGGAATATGGCCTGGAAATCCTGAAGGTGCGGGAGATCATCGGGCTCATGGACATCACCCGCGTGCCCTGCACGCAGGAGTTCATGAGCGGCGTGATCAATCTGCGTGGCAAGGTGATTCCGGTCATCGATTTGCGCCTCAAATTCGCTATGGAGCGCTGTCAAGTCACCGACCAGACCGTCATCATCGTCGTGCAATACAGCCTGCATGGTCGCAACATGACTATGGGCCTCTTGGTGGACCAGGTGCTGGAGGTGCTTTCCATCGAGGCGGCCGCCATCGAGCCGCCGCCGGAGTTCGGCAGCAGCACCCTGCGCAGCGACTTCATTCTGGGCATCGGCAAGGCCGAGAAGCGCGTGATCTTCTTGCTCGACATCGGGCGGATTTTGAACGCCGAGGAAGCGGGCGCCGTGGCCGAGGCCACGGTCGCGAGCTGACGGCACAAGTTTAGAGATTTGGACTTCGAGGACTTAGGAAAGGAAGACGATCATGTTCAAGAATACTAAGGTAACCACGCTGGCGATGGTGGCATTGGCAGCCATGGTGACGCTCATGGTGGTACTGGGTATCTCGAGCTCGCGCTCCCTCAGGGAGGTCGACGACTCGTACACCCTCTTGTACGAACAGAATGCGGTGGGCTTGAAGGAGACGGGTGACGCGGTTTCGGGATTCTATCGAGCCTGGACCAATACGGTGGAGGCCCTGTCGCTGACCGAACCCAAGGAGCAGCAGAGCAACCTCGACGTCGCCGAAAGACTGCTTGCTGCATCGGAGGCCTCCATCTCCAGCCTGGACAAGAAGATGAAAGTCGAGGCCATTCGAGCCGCCTTGGCGGAATTCAAGCCCGTCTACGAGAAGGGGGCGACGGAGCTCAAGCAAATGTTCGCCGACGGTCGCAGGGGGCAGGCGCAGGCGGTTCTCAAGAGCCTTGGCGAAGGAAAGCTAATGAAGGATCGGCGGGCCGTGGGCGCGGCTGCGGACCAATTGACCAAACTGCTCAACGAACGGGCGAGCAAGCGTTCGGACGACAATACTCTGCAATCCAATGCCGATATCCGTCTGAGCTGGGGCCTGTTGGTGGCTGCCGCGCTAATCGCCCTCGTGATGGGAGCCCTGCTCTACAGCCGCATGAGCGCCCTGTTTGCGCAGCTCAACGGAGAAACCGAACGATTGGCCACTGCTGCGGTGGATGGAAAGCTGCAAACACGAGCGGATACGGCCGGCTCTTACCTGGAATGCCGTCCGGTCATGGAAGGCTTCAATCGCGTTCTCGACGCGGTTATCAACCCGCTCAATGTCACGGCGAAATACGTGGACAGCATCTCGAAGGGCGATATCCCGGAGAAGATCACCGACACCTACAACGGCGATTTCAATGCCATCAAGAGCAACCTGAACGCATGCATCGACCAGCTCAGCAGCCTCATCCGCGAGATGAATCGCATGAGCACCGAGCACGATCGCGGCGACATCGATGTCACCATTCCCGCCGACAAGTTCCACGGTGCCTACCAGACCATGGCCTCGGGTGTGAACACCATGGTGATGGGTCACATCGCGGTCAAGAAGAAGGCCATGGCGTGCATCGCGGAATTCGGCAAGGGCAACTTCGACGCAACCTTGGAGAAGTTCCCAGGCAAGAAGGTGTTCATCAACGACACCATCGAGCAATTGCGGACCAATCTGAAGACCTTCATCGTCGAGATGACTCGCATGAGCACCGAGCACGACCGCGGCGATATCGACGTCACCATCCCGGTGGACAAGTTCCAGGGTTCGTACCAGACCATGGCCTCGGGCGTGAACACCATGGTGATGGGTCACATCGCGGTCAAGAAAAAGGCGATGGCGTGCCTCTCCGAGTTCGGCAAGGGCAACTTCGAGGCAACCCTGGAGAAGTTCCCAGGCAAGAAGGCCTTCATCAACGACACCATCGAGCAGGTGCGGGGCAATCTGAAGGCGCTCATCGCGGACGCCAACATGCTTTCTCGGGCATCGGTGGAGGGCAAGCTGGCAACGCGCGCCGACGCCTCCAAGCACCAGGGCGACTTCCGCAAGATCATCCAGGGTGTGAATGACTCTCTGGATGCGATCATCGGGCCGCTCAACGTGTCGGCGAAGTACGTGGACCAAATCTCGAAGGGAAATATCCCCGCGAAGATTACGGATACCTACAACGGCGACTTCAATCTCATCAAGAACAACCTCAACCAATGCATCGATGCGGTAAACCTCATGGTTGCCGATGCCGGCATGCTCGTGAAAGCATCCGTGGAGGGCAAGTTGGCCACGCGCGCTGACGCGAGTAAGCACAGCGGTGACTATCGCAAGGTCGTGCAGGGCGTAAACGACGCGCTCGACGCGGTCATTGGGCCTCTCAACGTGACGGCGAAGTATGTGGACAGTATCTCCAAGGGAGAGATCCCGCCGAAGATCACGGACAACTACAATGGTGACTTCAACACGATCAAGAGCAATCTCAATCAGTGCATCGATGCGGTGAATCTGATGGTCACCGATGCAGTCATGTTGGTCAAGGCATCGGTGGAGGGCAAGCTGACCACTCGTGCGGATGCCTCGAAACACCACGGCGACTACCGCAAGATCGTACAGGGCGTAAACGACATGCTGGACGCCGTGCTCGAGCCCATCAACGAAGCGGCCCTGGTCCTGGAGAAACTGTCGCAGAGAGATCTGCGCGTACGCGTGAAGGGCAACTACCAAGGCGATCACGCCAAGATCAAGGAATCGCTCAATGCTACGGGCGAGGCTCTACACGATGCCCTCCTGCGGGTCGCGGTCGCTGTGGATCAGGTGTCCTCGGCTTCCGGGCAGATCGCTTCGTCCAGCCAGAGCGTGGCCGATGGTGCCTCGCAACAGGCCAGTGCTCTCGAAGAAACCTCGTCCAGCCTCGAGTCCATGAGTGCCATGACCAAGCGGTCGGCGGACAATGCCCAACAGGCCAACGGCCTGGCCCAAACGGCCAAGGGCGCGGCCACCGAAGGCGCGGCGGCCATGGAGCAAATGGGCACGGCGATGACCAAGATCAGGGCGTCCGCCGAAGGGACCTCGCAGATCATCAAGGACATCAACGAAATCGCCTTCCAGACCAACTTGCTCGCCTTGAATGCGGCGGTCGAGGCGGCGCGAGCGGGCGAGGCGGGTCGCGGGTTCGCCGTGGTCGCGGAAGAGGTGCGCAGCCTGGCCTTGCGGTCCAAGGAAGCCGCCATGAAGACCGAGGTGCTGATCAAGGAGTCGGTACGGCAAGCTGAAGAGGGCGAAATCACGGCCAAGGGCGTGTCGTCCAAACTAGGCGAAATCGTCACGGGGGTGACCAAAGTGACCGATATCGTGGCGGAGATCTCGGCCTCGGCCAAGGAGCAGTCGGGCGGTATCGATCAGGTCAACCGTGCGGTCACCGAAATGAACAAGGTCACCCAGCAGAACGCGGCGAATTCAGAGGAATCGTCTTCAGCCGCGGCTGAGCTGTCGAGCCAATCCGAAGAGCTGGCAGCGATGATCGGGGCGTTCCAGTTGGCGCGCCAGACCAGCAGCGCCGGGCATCACCTAGGCGCCTCCAAGGCCGAGAAAAGACTTGCGCCCGTTCAGCGCGGTCCACAGCGCTTAAACGGAAACGGCAAGAACGGGAGCAACGGCAAGAACGGGGGCTCTTCGCCCAAACCGGAGGATATCATTCCTCTCGACGACGAAGCCGCATCGTTCAAGGACTTCTAGCCGAGGCAAGGACATGAATAGCCAAGGGCACAACCAAGAGCACGTTCTGATGGAAGGAGCCGTCGCCGTGGGCGAGCAGCTTGCCGGCAAGTACATGACCTTCAAATTGGCCAACGAAGAATATGGCCTGGAGATCCTGAAGGTGAGGGAGATCATCGGACTCATGGATATCACCCGCGTGCCTTGCACGCAGGAGTTCATGAGCGGCGTGATCAATCTGCGCGGCAAGGTGATACCAGTCATCGACTTGCGCCTCAAGTTCGGCATGGAGCGCTGTCAAGCTACGGACCAGACTGTCATCATCGTCGTTCAATACAGCCTGCACGGCCGCAATATGACCATGGGGCTGCTGGTGGACCAAGTGCTCGAGGTGCTGTCCATCGAAGCGGCCCAAATCGAGCCGCCGCCGGAGTTCGGCAGCAGCACCCTGCGCAGCGATTTCATTCTGGGCATCGGCAAGGCCGAGAAGCGCGTGATCTTCTTGCTCGACATCGGGCGGATTTTGAACGCCGAGGAAGCGGGCGCCGTGGCCGAGGCCGCGGTCGCGAGCTGATAGGGTCAAAGTGCGGAAATTGGGGTCTACGAAGATTTGTGAAGGAACATCACCATGCTCAAGAACACGAAGTTGACAACATTGGTCATGCTGGCGCTGGGCACCTTGGCGCTTATCGTCGGTACGCTGGGCTTCTATAGCACCCAGGAATTGCGCAAGGCCGACGATTCGGACACGACTCTCTACCACCAGAACGTCGTGCCGCTGAGCGCGGTCGGGGAATTTTCGCGCTATTTCTATCGAGCGTGGAGCAATCTTCTCGAGGCTTCCAATGTGGCGGATCCTGCCCTCCGGGAGCCGCTTCTTATCAAGGTCGATGAACGCGTACGGCAGACCGAAGAGAAATTGGACGTCCTAGACAAGGCAGTGATGATCCAAGCGACCCGCGACGCTCTTGAGCCCGTCAAACGAGCCTACGAGCCGCTCCGATCGGAACTGAAAGCCGCGGTCGTCGCGATCCGGACGGGAAGGGCAGCGGACGTCCTCAAGAGCATGGCAAGCGGCCCCATGCAAGAGCATCGCATAGCCTTGGGTAGCACTTCGGATAAGCTGGTAACCTTGCTCTCGGAAAGGGCCAAGATTCGGTCAGAGAATAATACCGAGTACGCCAATGCCACGATTCGCAACGCAACCATCATGGTTGTCCTTGCGGTGCTCTTCGCGTTCGTCATGGGCTTGGCACTCTTCAGGCGTATGCGCGGCTTGTTCGGACAGCTCAATGGTGAGACCGAGCGGTTGGCCACCGCCGCCGTAGAAGGAAAACTACAAACGCGAGCGGATTTGAAGGATGCTTACCTGGAGTGTCGTCCGGTCATGGAGGGATTCAATAGCGTCCTCGATGCGGTCATCAATCCGCTCAACGTGACGGCGAAGTATGTGGACAGCATCTCGAAGGGCGAAATCCCGGAGAAGATCACGGACACCTACAATGGCGATTTCAATACGATCAAGAACAACCTCAACCAATGCATTGACTCTGTGAATGCCCTAGTCGCAGATGCCGCCGTGCTTGCGAAGGCAGCAGTGGATGGGAAGTTGGCCACGCGGGCCGATGCTTCGAAGCACCATGGCGACTATCGCAAGATAGTGCAGGGCGTGAACGAGACGCTGGACGCGGTCATTGGGCCCCTGAACGTGTCGGCCAAGTACGTGGACAGTATCTCGAAGGGCGACATTCCGGCGAAGATCACGGACCAGTACAACGGCGATTTCAACACCATCAAGAATAACCTGAACCAGTGTATCGACGCGGTGAATGCGTTGGTGGCCGACGCGGCCATGCTGGCCAAGGCAGCAGTGGATGGCAAGCTGGCGACCCGCGCCGATGCTTCCAAGCACCATGGAGACTACCGCAAGATCGTGCAGGGAGTGAATGACACACTCGACGCGGTCATTGGGCCTCTCAACGTATCAGCCAAGTACGTGGACCAAATCTCCAAAGGGGATATCCCGGCGAAGATCACGGACACGTACAACGGCGACTTCAACACCATCAAGAACAACCTCAACCAGTGCATCGACGCGGTGAACCTGATGGTTGCAGACGCGGGCATGCTCGTGAAGGCCTCGGTGGACGGCAAGCTGACCACTCGTGCCGACGCGACCAAGCACAACGGCGACTACCGCAAGGTCGTGCAGGGTGTGAACGACGCGCTTGACGCAATCATCGGGCCGCTCAACGTATCGGCCAGGTACGTGGACCAAATCTCGAAGGGCGAAATCCCGGCGAGGATCACGGACACCTACAACGGCGACTTCAATACCATCAAGAGCAATCTCAACCAGTGCATCGATGCGGTGAACCTCATGGTTGCCGATGCGGGCATGCTCGTGAAAGCATCCGTGGAGGGCAAGTTGGCCACACGTGCTGACGCGAGCAAGCACCGTGGCGACTATCGCAAGGTCGTGCAGGGCGTGAACGACGCGCTCGACGCGGTGATTGGGCCACTCAACGTGACAGCGAAGTATGTGGACAGTATCTCCAAGGGCGAGATTCCGCCGAAGATTACCGACAACTACAATGGCGACTTCAACACCATCAAGAGCAATCTCAACCAGTGCATCGATGCGGTGAACCTGATGGTCACGGACGCAGTCATTTTGGTGAAGGCATCGGTGGAAGGCAAGTTGGCCACCCGCGCGGATGCCTCAAAGCACCACGGGGACTACCGCAAGATCGTGCAGGGCGTGAACGACATGCTGGATGCCGTCCTCGAGCCCATCAACGAGGCGGCCCAGGTCCTCGAGAAGTTGTCGCAAAGAGATCTGCGTGTGCGGGTGAAGGGCAACTACCAAGGCGATCACGCCAAGATCAAGGAATCGCTCAATGCTACGGGCGAAGCCCTACACGATGCGCTCTTGCGGGTAGCGGTTGCTGTAGACCAGGTGTCCTCGGCATCCGGGCAGATCGCTTCGTCCAGCCAGAGCGTGGCCGACGGTGCCTCGCAACAGGCAAGCGCGCTGGAGGAAACCTCGTCCAGCCTCGAGTCCATGAGTGCCATGACCAAGCGTTCGGCCGACAACGCCCAACAGGCCAACGGCCTGGCCCAAACGGCCAAGGGCGCGGCCACCGAAGGCGCGCTGGCCATGGAACAAATGGGTGGGGCCATGACCAAGATCAGGGCGTCCGCAGAAGGAACGTCGCAGATCATCAAGGACATCAACGAAATCGCCTTCCAGACCAACTTGCTCGCCTTGAATGCGGCGGTCGAGGCGGCGCGAGCGGGAGAGGCGGGCCGCGGGTTCGCCGTGGTCGCGGAAGAAGTACGCAGTTTAGCCCTGCGCTCCAAGGAAGCGGCCATGAAGACCGAGGTGCTGATCAAGGAGTCGGTACGGCAAGCTGAAGAGGGCGAAGTTACGGCCAGGGGCGTGTCCACGAAGCTGGGCGAAATCGTCACGGGTGTTACGAAGGTAACTGACATCGTCGCTGAGATCTCGGCCTCGGCCAAGGAGCAAGCCGGCGGTATCGATCAGGTCAACCGGGCGGTCACGGAAATGAACAAGGTCACGCAGCAAAATGCCGCGAATTCCGAGGAATCGTCCTCGGCCGCGGCTGAGCTGTCGAGCCAATCCGAAGAGTTGGCAGCCATGATCGGCGCGTTCCAGTTGGCCCGCGAGCCGAGCGGTGCCGGTCATCACCCGGGCTCCTCCAAGGCGGACAAGAGACTTCCGCCGGTTCAGCGCGGAGCACAGCGCACGAATGGAAAAAGCGGCAAGAATGGCTCCTCGTCGCCCAAGCCCGAGGACATCATTCCTCTCGATGAGGAAGCAGCCTCGTTCAAGGACTTCTAGCCTTTCAGAAGGAACTCAACCACAGAGACACGGAGAACACAGAGAATACGGACGAAGAGG
>Ga0265342_10004351_pt1 | contig 11203 bp, 9 predicted proteins | sample 4CB327metaG_FD_203125 | JGI IMG/M metagenome (GOLD analysis project Ga0265342, IMG submission 203125) | Rhizosphere microbial communities from Carex aquatilis grown in University of Washington, Seatle, WA, United States - 4-CB3-27 metaG | ecosystem: Host-associated > Plants > Roots > Rhizosphere...
CGTGCAACCACCGTAGCTGGTGTCGTCGTTCGGACCTGCGCAGCTCGAGACCGTTGAGCTCGCTCCATTGCCACAGTCGCATTCCTCGCCGCCCGACACGATCCCATCCCCGCAGCGAGGCTGGCACATGGATGTTCTGGTGGTCGTGCCATTGAGAGTGAGCTGGTAGTTCGACTCGGGCGGATGCCGGTCGGCGCCGAAAATGGCGAGCTCATAGACCTTTCCAGTGGCAAGGCCAAGACTGACGGTGCGACTCCGGAAGTCGTCAGGTGAGGCTGCGGTGGGGGTCGCCGAGTTGGTCGGGGAGCAAGCGCTCGAGCCCGCGCTGACCCCGGTGATATTCCCGGCCGAATCGAGACAACCGCCTTCGACCACCTTGGCATCGCCCGGGTCGCCGCTGACCGTGATTTTGCCGGGTAGTTGCTGGTGAACGCCGCCGAGATCGAGAACCAGATTGCCGTTGATGAAGATGAAGAGATCATCGTCTCCGAAGAAGCTGAGGCTGAAGCCCGCAGCCCCGTCATAGACGAAGTAGTAGCGAGCCTCATCGGTGAAATACGAGTCGTGCTTGACGCCGGTGACATTGCTGACCCAGCAGCCATCGGCAATGCTCGCACCGCTCCCACAATCGCCGGGGACGATGCGAGGCGGCAGTAGGTACTGGTCACCTTGGCAGAGGCCCCAAAAGGGAGCGCCGTCGCCGTGGTTCCAGTAAGGCATCAGGTTGCACAGGGTGGCCTGGCTTGCATTCAAGGCGTCGAGCGGGAAGAAGCCACCCTGGGCGAGGTGGGAGGTACTTGCGTACTGGTAGAGATTCGTCCCGATGGAGGGCAACTCTAGCACGCCGGTAAAGGTCTTGTTCACCGTAGCATCATCGTTGAACCATTGCTTGAAGCTGGTGGCATCTTTGTACGCAGGTGTTGTCCCTTTCCAGATCGGGCCTCCCGGATTACCTGCTGTGAATCCAATCAACGTGCCAGCGGAAACGCCGGCGTTGCCGGTCACATTGAAGGAACTTCCGGCAGGATTGCCAAGGTAGCCGCCGTTTCCGTCGGACAGGGGGCTGTCGTTACCGGCCTCGGTGTAGCCCCCAGAGATACGGCTCGAATTGCCGATGTTCCAGTCGCTGAACTGACAAGCGCAGGTGGTGGTCGAGCCGGGCTGCGGTTTGCCGTCCATCAAAGTCGGGGCCACGATCCCCCAGCAGCGCGCCGTCGAGTCGTTGCCGTGGGATGGTCCAGCCGAGTTGGGGACGCAGATGGTCGTTGGCGACGTGGAGCTGCCCGCCTTCGTCCCCAGGAAGAAGAAATCGGGGTGTCCACCCGAAGCGACATTCTCGGGCTGGAAGTCGCGGTAGATGATGGGCAGCTCGAGGCACTGGCCCACCCCCGACTGGCAAGTCGAAGAGGCCTGGACGGTCGCGGTCGTGCAGGTGAAGCCAGATTCCATCTGGCATCGAGATGAGCAACCGTCGCCATCTGCCTGATTTCCATCGTCACAGTCTTCGCCGGGATCGAGGTTGCCGTCGCCGCAAGCTGCGGTGCATGCCTGAGTCTTGCCTGCGCCGTCCCTGCACGTTGGCTCTTTCGTACAGGTTCTGGAGCACCCCTTGCCATCGCCGTAGAACAATCCGTTCGTGCTCCTGCATCCAACCGGCAATCTCATCGGATCCGTGCCACAGTCGCACAGCTCACCCTTTTCCACGATTCCATTGCCACAAATGGATTGTCGGCACGGTTGCCCTGCGGCCGGACAATAGGCGCCAGGCTCTAGCTGGCACGTGCTCGAACAACCGTCACCACTGGTACTATTGCCATCGTCGCAGGTTTCACTTCCCGCGACGACACCATCGCCGCAAAGAGGCGTGCATTTCTTGCCAGGGACACGACAGCCCCAGCCGGGCTCGACGGTCTGGCAATCGGCGGAGCAGCCGTCGCCAGCGACCGTGTTGCCGTCATCGCAAGTCTCGTCGGACGTCAGAATACCGTTGCCACAGATGGCAAGGGACATGCAAGGTCGGCCGGGGGCGGGGCAGGTCCAGTTCGCTTCGAGCTGGCAGAGGCGGGTGCAGCCATCGCCTAACAGAGTGTTACCGTCATCGCACTGTTCGTCTGGATCGAGGACGCCATTGCCGCAGCTTGTTACATGCAAGACGGTCGTGGTCACGAGGATGATTCCCCCCATGCCACCCGATGGCCCAACGGCCCCACCTGCGACGACTCCGCCGTGGCCCGGATTTCCGCCCAGGCCCGCATCGCTCGCACTGCCGCCTTGGCCCGGATTGCCCGCGCTGCCGCCATGGCCCAGAACGCCCGCACCGCCGCCCGTGCCAAGTCCCGATTGTGCACCACTATCGACTACGTTGTCTCCCATGAAGAGACTGTCAGCCTTACATGCGAATGTTCCGATGAGCAGCCCTGCGAGCAATGAAATCTTGTACCGGGTCATGGCGTCCTCCCTAGTTCGATCATGGGTGCAGCGACCGAGAGCAAACCTAACCGCCCTTGACGGTCGGTTTGCTGACTGTGTCCAGCCACTGCCGCGCCCATCCTGCGTGGGCGCCGCTCGGAAAACGTTCAAGGTAGCGCCGCAAGTCCTCGGCAGCGCCGGATGCCTTCCCCAATTTTACCCGGCACGCGCCGCGACCATAGAGAATCCTCTCCAGTAGCGCAGCGTCCGGGCTGTGGGTCAGTGCTACTCTGAAATCCTCTTCGGCGCGCAAGCAATCCGTTCTGGCGCGCAGTTCAGCGCGCACCACTTGCAGCTCCGTCGAACGCCGACCGCTATCGAGGGGAAGACCTTCCAGCACGGCCAGGGCTTCGTCCGTGCGCTGGAGAAGAAGGAGAGCATCGAGTCGCGCCAGGCGCGCCTCGCGGTGGAGCACTCCGCGCGGGTAGCGGTCGAGATAGGCGTCGAGCGCGGCAAGGGCCGCCGCCGCATCGTGGTCTCGGCGCAACAGCGCGATGGCATGGTCAAGGGCATGGATCTCTTGCGAGGGAGCTGGCGATGGGACAGGCGTGGCCAACTCTTGCGACGGCACGCCCAAGGGAGCACGAGGTGCCCCCCCTGCCGAGTTTCGGCCAGCCGAGGGAACGGTTGGCGCCGGCTCGAACGGATCCGGTCGCTCCGTCGTGGGGACCGGGACACGGACTGGAGCCTCGACTGCGGCCACGTGGCGCGAAACGTGGGTCTGTCGTCGCAGTGACTCGTCTGGATGAGCCGAGCTTGCCGAACCTGCCAAGGCTGCCGAATTTGCCGCCACCGGCGGCTTCGCGATTGGCGATTGGTCGAGGGTAGCGGAAGTCGGCAACGGGGCAACGTCCCGGACCGGCCGCTTCGATGGCCGCTGCCGTGCTGGCTCTTCGGTCGTCAGCGCGACACCGTGAATCCGTTCCAACCAGCCCGCCCGCCGGGCAAGCTCGTAGGCCTTCACCGTGGCTACGCCGACAAGAAGAGCCAGAACGGCGAGAACCATGCGAAGCGTGAGGGACGGCCGCGTGCGATGAGAAGAACGTGCCCAGATGCCCTCTTCGATCTGAGCCATCTGCCAATCGCTCGGCTCATCGCAGGGCTGCAAACCTCGCACGAGCGCAGCGGCTCGATCTTCGAGAGCCGGACCGCCGGGCGGGCGGTCGCGGAGGCGCGATATTCTGTCCCCTGCGTCTTGCTTCATGACTTGTTCCTCTCTTCCCACGCGCGCATACCCTCCATGAATTGGCGTCGAGCTCGGCTCAGTCGAACCCACACGGCGTTGAGCTTGGTGCCCGTAATCTCGGCGATGTGCGCGCCCGAGAGTCCTTCGATCTCGAACAGGATGAAGGTGGTGCGCAGTGGCTCACTGAGGTCGTCCAGGAGCTCGTAAACGAGGCGCGTCCGTTCGCGGGCTTCGAGCATGGCGTGCGGATCGCTTGGCGATTCGGCCGTCGGGACAAAAGCCTCCGGCGCTCGCCCGCGACCGGGGCTCTGCCCGCGCCCAGTGACCCACAACCACCAATGGGCCCGCGTGCGACAGCGCTGCACCACGCGCACCGTGATTTCATAAAGCCATGTCGTAATTTCGGCTTCGCCCCGGAATTCTGGCAAGCGACGTCGAACGACCAGGAACACATCCTGGACGACGTCCTCGAAGTCGGCCTTGGGTCCGAGCAGCCGAATGGCCCAGCGAGCGACGGTCCTCCCATGCGCGCGGTACACCGCTTCGAAGGATGGCCTCGCGTAGCCTGACTTGGTTTCCAGCATTTCAGGAGGCGGAGCATGAGGGGTAGCGAGGCTGACTTCAGACACGACACCCTTTACGTGCTGCGAGCCCATACCAACCTTACCTTGCTGATGAGCGCCCGAATGCCAGACCGACACTCGCAAGTCCCTGATAGTGCGGGATTTCTTGCTGCGACGCATTGGGTTGCCCGTACAAGACCTGCTTGCGCGGCCAATAGTTGGCTGCCAACTCCAACCAGGCAAAGCTGCCACGCGTCACCAGTCGGGTGAAGCGCACTCCAGCTGCTCCACCCGGCGAGAACGAATAGCCCGAGCGGTTTTGAAAGAAGCCAACACCGCTCGCGTCCAGCCAGGCGAACCCGAGTCCTCCGTGGAGATCCAACGCCCAGGGGCCGCTGGGAAGCCGCCAGTCGAGCTCCGCGCTGGCCGCCCAGCGCCGCCAGGTCGCTTGGCCAGACGCAGGGCCAGGGGTAAGGTCGAGCGAGCGCGTGGATTCGACCGTCGCGGAAAGGTGCAGGCCGGGGCCTGCGCCTCGTGGAAACCAACCCAGGGTCAGGACGCCGGCGAGGGCTGGCGAGCCGGACCAAGACATGGAGGCGCCCGCGGCCGCCTCATAGAAAGCTGCGGACCTAGGCGCTGGAGGCAAGGATCGGGCCGTCGGCTTTTCCGATAGAGCGACCGGAATGGCCTCGGTGTGGGGTCGACTGAACTCGGGGTGGACATCGCTTTCCCAGCTCGCGATCACGACGGCGATCAGCTCTGCCAGCTCAACGCACGAGCCACTGTCGGCAATCCAGCGGTCAGCAATGACCGCCGCGTCGGGGCCGACCAGCTCGATGTGCAGTCGGTTGCCCCATCGAAGCACGTGCGCCTGGTCCGGAGGGATTGCTTCAGAGGCGGACGACAGCATCGCCGCCAGCGCCTGTTCGACCTCATGACCCGACGGACAGGTGGCAGACTGAACCTGCACCGGAAGAGCAGCCGCGACTACGCCGAAGAAAGCAGCGAGCATCATTCGGCCAGCGTTAGGGGGGTATGAAGTGCAACCATCCTTGTCCCAGGGTGCCACCTTACATCAAGGTCGTTCCCTGCGGCCAGCAGTTGCCGCGCCGCTGGCTCGCGCCTCTGCGCATGCCATCACCACCTGCCGACACCACTGCGAGCAAGAAAATCAACGGCGCTGCGAACATGATGGAGATGCACCCCAACATCAATAGCGGACAATACTTCGTCCAACCCCATTGCAGCCTTCGCCTATCGATATCGTCGTGACTGGGGCGAGCACAACAAGGAGATCGGTATGGTTCTGTCGTGCTGTCAGTAAGGAAGCTCCAAGGTTCAATCCAAGGCCGGCTCGTCTGGCAGTCTTCTTGCCGGGGCGTCCCAGAATCGAGCGTGCTTGATTGTCGCTGGTTTCAGCGCACTCAAACCGGAGTATGATGTCCCCGCATGCCCGGTAGCGATGCTGGTCTGACACCTCGGTCCCAAACGCCCTTGCCGCCAGATGAGCTGGCGAGTCAGCGCGAGAATTGGCGGGCTTCCTTGCTGCTCGCCATTCGCCCCATCACCGCGGTGTTGTCGCTGCTGGGGATAGCGACGGTGATTCTTTTCATGGACTATCGCCAACGCCTGGTACCGCTGCTGGGGTTGTCGACCTTGCTCGTGGCGTCACTGATCCCGAGGGTACCAACTCGGACCCGCGCCTGGCTGTTGACCCTGGCCTTGCCAGGAATGTGCGTCCTTGCGATTCCCACATTTGGATTCACCCCAAACATCTTTGCGGGTCTTCTCGTCAGCGTTTGTATGGCCATCCTCTTACTCGATCGACCTCACGCCATGGTGGCGTGCCTACTGATTGGACTTGGGCTGCTTCTGATGAGCATCTCGGTCATGGTGGGGTGGTCGACTGTTCCGTGGTGGTGGAGGACCGTGCAGGATCCAAGCCGCCCACGAAACGTCATCCGCATTCTGCTGCTTTTCCTTTGCGTATCGATCGCACTCGCACTCTGCCTGTCCCATTTCCTCAAAAGGATGGAGGTCTTGGTGCTCGAGCGAACCGCGGCTCTCGATGCGTTGCAAGTCGAGACCGCGGCCAAAGAGAATCTTCGGCGCGAGCTTGCAGAGCGCGAGAAGTTGCAAGCCCACATGCGCGAGTTGGAGCAGATAGGGCGCATGGCCAGCTACTTCGGCCACGATGCGAACAACGCTTTGCAGGTCGTCAGCTCCAGTCTGGATATCCTGAAGGACACTATGGCCGCTGAGAATGACCGGTTCGAGGCTTTGGCAGCACTTGAGAACGCAGCCGCGCAGATTCGAACCATGGCCTCCCAATTGCGTGCATTCGGCCCAAGTCGCAATGCTAGCTCTGGCAGTGCGAACTTGGCCGACGTGTTCGGACACACCCATCGGATGCTCAGACAGATACTTCCAAGTGGCATCAGAGTCTCGGTTGGGCAGGCGGTGACCGCCAAGGTAGCCATGGCGGAAACAGAATTGCAGAGAATCCTCACGAATCTCGCTCTCAATGCGCGCGATGCGATGCCGGAGCGCGGGATGTTTGCCATCGCCTCCAGAATTGCGAGACCGGAAGAGCTGACAGAGAGGGGCGTTTCGCACGCACCCTACGTTGCCATCGAGGTGAGGGACACGGGTATGGGCATTCCGCCCAACCTGCGCGACAGAATCTTCGACCCCTACTTCACGACCAAAGGAAAACGGGGTACCGGGCTGGGGCTGGCTTCCGTCCGCCAGAGCGTGGAGCTCTGCAATGGCTGGGTCAAGGTGGAGAGTGAAGCCGGGCTGGGCACGACCTTCACCATCTTGCTTCCAGTGTTCAAACCTTCTGCCAGCCAAGATGACATGAGCAGGGAGATGGCCTTGGTGACCGCGCCCATCCTAGTGGCCGAGGCGCCGCTGGTACAGAAGGCGATCGTCCGCGCCCTCGGCTCCCGTGGTATTGCGGCGCGCGCTGTGGGCACGGCCGCCGAGGGCTTGGATGTGCTGGCGAGTCTAGCCGCGGCTCCGCCCATGCTGGTGGTTGGCGGCATCCCCATGGAAGAGTTGCAAGCGCTCGTCCGCGCGTTCCGCACCCGAAACCCAGTAGGCGAAGTGATCTACTGCGCCGACGAGGAGACCGAGCTCGAAGCCGGCGACGGGGAGATGACCATCTTACTCAAGCCCTTCACTCTGCCCGAGCTGCTTCAGCTTGTTGAAACGCGGCTTGCGGAAATTGAACCAGCGCCTGACCAACAGGCCAAACAAAGGGTCTAGTGCCTCGACCGCGGCGTAATGGTTGCAGATGGCCGTCTCGACGATGCCCCTACCCTGAGAGGTACGAATTCAGCTCCGGGTACTTGGCCAGGGCCTCTGCCTGGTGCTGGGCCACGAAGGCGCGGGTGGCGTCGTCGAAACACTGCCGCAGGGCGGTGCTACCTTGAGGAGCGTGCGCGTCGATGGACGCCACCGCCAGCGGCGCGACACTGATGCCGGCCACAGCAGAATTGGTGCCCGCTGCAGAAAGTACGGCGGATACACTACCGATCCCCTGTTGCGTTCGCCCGGTGACTTCTGCCGAATACGGCTCCCCTGGGCTACCAAAGCGCTCGGCCAAGAGCTGAAGGATGGAGGTGTTGTCGAGCACTGTCTTGTTCACTCCCCGTGGGGCAAACGGGCCGGCCACGATCGTGGGAGTGCGCGGGCCTGTGGTATCGAAGGCAATGCCGTTGGGATTGCGGTAGCGCACTGGACGCGGCGGAACGTGATCGAAGAAGCCGCCGTGCTCGTCGTACGTGACGATGAGGACCGTGCGCGCCCACCGCGTCGGATCCTGGGTCAGCCAGCCGTACACCTGGCCCAGAAATGCCTCGCCAGGTGCCATGGCCAGCGGTGGATGGTTGTCACAAGGAGGATGGAAATGGATAGGCGAGTCGTAATAGTCAGGCTCGACGAAGATCACCTGCGGCCTCAGGTTCGGTGGATCGCTGGCCAGATCCTCGGGCAACTGGTCAAGGCGACGAAAGTGCGAGGTGAGCATCAGCGGAGCCAAGCGGGGCATCAGCAACAGGAAGGGCAGACCGGAAGCGTAGACCCGCCAGCGCACGTTGTGGGCCAGCAGCCAATCGTAGACGGTGGGCTGGTCCGGCACCAGAGCACCCGTTTCGTCGATGTTGGTCAGGCCACACATCGACATGAGCCGGTTCGGCGCCGTGGAGGTCGGCACGCAGGCGAACCAGTGGTCGCAGACCGAATACCGATCGGCAAGTGCGCCGGTGGTGGGGAGATCCGCACGGGTAAGCAGCCCCATCACGGGGGATTGGTCGAGCGTGGTGTGGAACTGCGCCTCGAACGCCTTGACGAACCCGTTCATGAGATACGACTTGCTGACCTGCGCGTACGCCATCTGCGTCGCGACCATGTCCTTGCTATGGGGCAGATCGCTCGGGAACGGACCGTCCTTGGTCCAGTAGGGGGCAAGCCCCACGCCATCGCTGTTCGGATTCAGGTAGCTGGGGTCGCCGGGGTCGGCGATCCCCTCGACGTCAGCGCGGTTGCCGTGCTGCGGGCTGCGCAGGTATCCGAGCACGTTGTCGAAGGAGCGGTTTTCCATCATGACCACGACGATGGTGTCCACGTTCTGCTTGAGCTCGCTCGGATTCATGGCTTTCCCTCCGGACTGCACTGAGCGTACACATCCACGACCAAACTACGCGGCAGTGCGGAGGTACCGCACACCTCGCCGGACAGCAGCGGCGACGACAAGACCCAGTCACCTACGATGGGCTGACCCGCGAAGGTCGCTACCGTCATTCCCGGCGTCAAGGTGGCGCTAGCACCGCCGTGTTGGACGTCGTACGTGCGACTGTCGCCGGCGTGGGTAGCAACAACCGAAACCTTCACGTCGGTCGTGAATCTCAGCGCGTGCACCGTGGCCCACACGCGTCCGCTTGCGCAGCCCGCGCTGGAATCGGCCAGGCTGACGACCAGCGGCTCCACCTTCGGTTGCCCTGGGATCACGTTGATGGTCTGGACGCTGGACTCGGATTTGCCCAGCCAACGCCTCGCCTGCAACAATATCTCCGTCGATGCGCTAGGCGCAACCGTCATCTGCCCCTCGCTGGCCACTTGCCCACCAGCCAGCGGCGCCAGCGGAGGCGTTGCGGTCATCGTCGCATTTCCAGTCACCTTCCAAACAAGTTGCACCGGCTGTCCGGCGCAAATGGTGTGGGAAGATGCCGAGAAACTATCGACATGCGCGTTGCAGGCCGCGAGCAGCAGCAAGAAGACGAGCGCGGCAGCTCTCCCAACGGGCACTCTCCAACGGCTGACCATAGTCCTCCTCCTCATGGTTCGCGCTTTGGATGACTCGATCGGCGATTGGTTACCTACCCTCGGCGGAGTCGGCCTAGGCCGTGGTTTTCGCAGTTCGGCCGCGGAGACAATGTCGGGGCGCCTCTGCGACTCCTGATAACGCAAAATGGCCCAAAGCAGCAGAGGAGAAAAGGCGAAAAGGCTGAGCTTGACGGCGTGCGGGGAACAGGTGGAATATATTGCCGAAAGAGAGGCCGGTCTGCGGATCGATTAGCCCATGCTTTTACAGCCACTCGACGCAACGGCGTAACCCATGGCGAAGAAGAACCAGCGAGAGCTGCGAAAGCGCGAGCTTTCAGAAAAGAGCCGTGCTCGCCTATCCGTGGCATTGGAACAGGATCCGAGCCTTCGAGAAGATCTTGCTCGCCAGCTCGATGCTTTCAGGAAGAAGTTCGGCCGCGCCCCTGCTCCAAGCGATCCCATCTTCTTCGATCCTGAAAAGGATGAGCCGATGCCAATGTCGGACGATGAGCATTGCGCCATGGACGGCGAGCTGATTGAAGCTATGGTCAGTATTGGTCGCCCCGAGTTCGGCTATGCCTATTCCAGGTCCGGCTACTTGGTGAGTGAAGACAACCTCGATCTCATTCCGGAGAAAGGTCTGCGCGACTGGGATGGGGCGATACGGGAATGGTCCGAGATGAGCGCAGCCGACCGCGCGACAGCCATCCAGGGCTTGGTTGCGCGTCGTCGACAATGAGCCGCCGCGCCTACGCCCACGTCCTCAATCGCAGCGGTCTTGGCGAACGCAGTCCACTCGCCCCCAATTGGCAGCGCCCGCTCGCGGACGGAATCCTGCTTACGAAGCGGCCACGGGAGCCCCAGGCCGAAACCGCGACCGCCAACAGCGCGAAATCTCAGGGATTCGAGACCTCGACCCGCCAGCAAAACCCACCACCCGCCGCTGCCCTAATGTTATTCTCGCAGGCTAATACTAGTTCGGCAGACACGGCACGAGACCACATATGACGGAGAGGCGATGATAGCTAAGATCCTTGAAGGAATGGTGAAGGTAAAGGACTACGTGCCGTTCTTCCAGACATTCACCTGGGCGCTGCTCGCGGGCATTGGTGGTTTCGTCTTTCGCCGGCAGCTATTGGGACTGGTCGAGACAGTTCGGAAGCGAATCGAAAGTGGCAGCTCCCTCAAGGCTGGCCCCATAGAGGTAGGTGCGGACCTTCGCGATTTGACCCGAGTCGAACCGCATACCGCGACCGCGGTTCTCACCGATAGCGATGCCGCAAGTGTCGACGTTCTGGTCGCCGAGCCGACCTCGCCGAAAGCGCTTCTCAATGCGACTCCCACGGACGAGGTCATTGATACCACTGCGGCTGGCCGCGCCCAGCATCGAGATTCCGGCTATCAGCGGTACCGGGGAATCTTCTTGGCCCACGTAATCTCCCCATCTAGGGATCCGAATCAGCTCTACGACATTTTTGTCTATCTCATTCGGCACAGGTCCGAGGATTTCGCGGATGTGGACCATGCGGAGTTCTTCTTCGGAAAGTACTGGGGGAACGAGATATTCCGTGAAGACAACGATGGCGGAGTGATTGGCCTCGCGACTTCGGCGTATGGACCGTTTCTCTGCACATGCCTTGTAGTATTCAAGGATGGG
>Ga0265342_10004354_pt1 | contig 11197 bp, 6 predicted proteins | sample 4CB327metaG_FD_203125 | JGI IMG/M metagenome (GOLD analysis project Ga0265342, IMG submission 203125) | Rhizosphere microbial communities from Carex aquatilis grown in University of Washington, Seatle, WA, United States - 4-CB3-27 metaG | ecosystem: Host-associated > Plants > Roots > Rhizosphere...
TGCCTGCGCCTCTGCTTCCAGAGAAACTTCCAGATCCTGTTCTGGGATGTAAGCCGGTCCCTCCACCAGGCCGCGGACCCGACGCAGGTCGTGAACCGGATGGGGGTCTTGAGCCTGACCCGAATGCTGGTCGCGAACCAGACCCCGGGCGCGAACCCGATGGTGGGCGTGAACCTCCCTGACCGGCAGGTCTGAACGGTTTGCCGGCCGGCCTGGAGCCGCTGGCTCTTGGTGGGCCGCTCCTCTGAGCGCCGGTCCTGGGCGTAAATGGGCGGTCGAATTCGCCAGCAGCGCGGGGCGGACGCGCACGATCTGCGCCTGTCCGATCGCCTCCCCGGCCAGCCCTGTCGGAGCTTTTCTGTGCGGGCCGGTCAAATTTAGGTCTGCCGAAGCTCGCTCCTCCGGTTCTGGGGGGTGCCGGCCTTGCTCCACCAACTGACGGTCGCACGTGCCTGGGCCGCTCGCCCTCGGCATTCGTCCAGCGACCCTTCTCGGCAGCAGACCGCCCCTTGAACGGTTTGCCTTCGAACCGCCCACCAGTCGCCGGCTTACTTCTGAAGGGTTTGTTTTCCGCCCTTCCGCGGGCATCTTGTCCATGAGCATCAGCGCGGCCACGCTCACCGCCCTCAACTGCAGGACGAAACTCCGGACGCGCCGGACGATTACCCGTGAACGGCTTATTCGACCGAAAAGGCGGCTTGCCCGAGCTGAATGCCGGCTTGCCCCCACCATAAGATGGCCTGCCCGATCCGAAAGAAGGTTTGTCCCCTCCGTACGAAGGCTTGCCTGCGCCAGCCCTGTACGGCGGTTTTCCTGCTCCGTACGATCTCGTCGGGCGAAACTCGCTCGCACCGCCTTCATTCGCCATGCCGCGATCCGTAGGCCTGGGAGTGAAAGGTCTGCTTACCGGCCGTGGGCTAGCCTTCGGACTCACTGTAGGCAATTCGGCGTCGGCGCGATTTCGGCGGCGCACCTCTTTTGCTTTCGGAGTGCGTGATTTGCCTTCCGCAACCAACCGGAGCGCAATCAACTCATCCGCCTCAAGCTCGCGCAGTTCGCCCGGCTCAACGTCCAGAACCAGTGGCCCGTAGCCCACACGCCGAATCTTTTCTACAAAGTGGCCGATCGCTGAAAACATCTTGCGCAGTTCGCGATTGCGGCCCTCTATCAGCACTACTTCGTACCAGGGGTTGTCTCCCTGTCGCACTTGGCGAATCCTCGCGGGCGACGTATGCACCGTCCCCGAGCCTGGCTGACCGCGGTCAATGGCAACGCCACCGCGCAACCGGTCAAGCTCACCTTCGGTGGGCTGGCCCGACACTTTTACCAGGTATGTCTTCTCCACGCCAGACGCGGCCTTCGTCAACTTATTTGCCAGCTCACCATCGTTGGTTACCAGCAGCAGACCTTCGCTCATGTAGTCCAGGCGGCCCACCGGGTAAAGGCGTTCGCGCATCTTCTCAAAGAACGTCATCACCGTCGGCCGGCCTTCCGGATCCTTAACTGTGGTGACGAAGCCCTTAGGCTTGTTCAAAATAAAATAGCGATGCCGCTCGGCTCCGTGCAGCAGCTTGCCGTCGACGCGGATGTGATCGCGCCCGGCATCGGCTTTGGTACCCAGCTCCGTGACGACGGTCCCGTTCACTTGCACGCGGCCACCTGTAATCATCTCTTCTGCCTTGCGCCGGCTCGCAATTCCTGCCTGCGACAAGATCTTCTGCAGGCGCTCCATCTTTGCTGGCGGTCGCGGTTCAGGCGCAGTCTCCTCATCAACTTCTTCTGCTTCTGCTTGCGCAACAGCAGGCTCGCCCGCATCGAGCCGCGCCTCATCCAACTTGGCAGCTTCAGGCTCAGCGGCAACCGGCGCGACGGCCTCCGCAGTGATGGCGGCAGCGTCGCCACCCTTGGTCTCAGCATGGCTCAGCTCAATCGCTCTTTCATCCCCCAGATACGTCTTGCCTTCGCCATCGGCGGGCACACCCAATGGATCTTCAATGCCCTTAGTCGCGGCAGGGATGGGCGCAGCAGTTTTGCGCGCTCGCTTTGGCTTGGGTTCTGATTCGATCGGTGTAATTTCTAAACGCCCGGCCTTCGTGCTTTTCGTCGCAGACTTCTTTGTTGCCATTTAGGCAGCCTCAGTTTCTTCCTACTGTGTGGGAGGAGGCTCAGCAGGCGCGGCCTCGGATTTCTCGCCTTCATCCATCGATTCAGACTGGTTCGACGCCTGTTCGTTTGCGTCATCCTCGACGCTCATATCTTCCTGCAGTTCAGGGCCAGCATCTTCCTGGCCGGCCATCTCAGGTTCTTCCAGTTCGATCGCCGCCATCTTTTCAAACTCTTCCATCGACGGCAACTCCGTTACGTCTTTCAGACCGAAACGCATCAGAAACTCTTTTGTGGTCTTGTACAGAATGGGACGCCCAATTACCGGTTTGCGTCCCGCTGTCGCAATCAGCTTGCGTGCCAGCAATGAACCGAACACGCCCGATGAATCCACACCGCGAATTTCGTTTACTTCGGGTGCGGTAACCGGCTGCTTGTACGCGATCACCGCCAGTGTTTCAAGCGCCGGCAGCGAAAGCTTCAGCGCCGGCTTCAGGCTCTTTACAAACGCGCGCACCACATCGTGGCACTCAGGCTTCGTCGCCATTCTGAAGCCGCCCGCAATCTCACGAATTTCCACACCACGATCGTCCGAAGCATATTCGGCGATTAGCTCGTCGAGAATGTGGCGGAGTATCGCCCGCACCTCGCGATCACGCTGCCGCGCTTCACGCTTCAAATTCGCTTCAACTGCTTCTTCGCTGAGCTCGACTTCTGGGCTCGCTTCCTGCTCCGGGCCTTCACCCTCCGAGGTCGGTGCCTTAGTCTCTTCCACACCGTCGCCGACCGCCGGCAATTGCGCTTCGACCGCCGACCCCGGGGTCGCGTCATTCGTTCCCGACTCGTCGGTCGCGGATGTGTCTTCAACCAACGCCGCATAATCGATTTCGTCAGTAGTGACCCCGCCTTCCGGCGAGCCTTCACTGCCCTCAGCAGCCTTGGTGGCTGCCTCCTGTTCTGCTTTGTATTCCAGCGCGTCAGAGGTGAACAAAAGTGCGAGCTGAGCCAGTGTGACCGGCTCCTCGGCGGCGTAGATGACTGCTTCCAGTTTTGCTTTAAGGCTCATTCGAGAATAGGTACCTGGAACCTGCTTAGAATCAACAAAATCTTGGTCTTCCGCCCACGTCTGGCGCGATTTCGGTCGCAAGGCCGTCACGGGGGAAAGTTCATACAGGCTCTACAGTATGGTACCGGAAGTGAAGGGCTCCGTGTGGACCCGAACGGCAGTCCAAAAAGCGAAATATGGGCCTGAATCTGGAAAACTCAGGCGCGTGGCGGCCTCGGGAGGTTAAAACAGTTCCGTGGATTAGGAGATGCTGCGAAACACCACATAAAGCAGCCCCGAGAGCAGCGCCGCGGCGGGCAGTGTAAATATCCACCCGGCAGCGATATTTCGCACCGTGGACAGCCGCAAGCCACTGCCGTTGGCGGACATCGATCCCGCCACACCCGAACTCAAAATGTGCGTGGTGCTCACCGGCAGCCCAAACTTGTCGGCAGCGAAGATAGTTGCCATCGTCACCAGGCCGGCGCTGGCGCCTTGCGCATAGGTCAGGTGGTCTTTGCCGATCTTTTCGCCCACCGTGACGACAATGCGCTTCCAGCCCACCATGGTGCCCAGGCAAAGCGAGAGCGCGACTGCCACCTTCACCCAGTCAGGAATAAAGCGTGTTGCCTTGTCGAGCCTGCTTTTGTAGCTAATCAGCGTGGTCGATTCTGTTGCTGAGAAGCCAGGGTTGTTCTTATTGCTAACAAGCTGTAGAGCCTCGCTGGCCAGGTACATGCTGTTGCGGACGTTGGTTTGATCCTGGGCCGGAACCGCCTTGAATTGTTTGTACAGCGTCACTTCGCGGCTTACATCCTGCACCAGTGCCTTGATATCGGCAATCGTGTTCGGCCGCACTTGCTGGGTTCGGATGTACTCGGTCACTTCTGCGCGAGGATCCGGGCCTGCGACGACTCCCGCCGCAATATGCCGTTCTAGAATCTGCGCCGCCTGCTCTGACGCCACAATAAAATCCTGAGTCTGCGCCGGACTGATCGTGTGATTGAGCGCGTAGGCCGCAGGAACCGTGCCGATGAGGATCAACATGATCAGGCCCATGCCCTTTTGTCCGTCATTCGAACCGTGGAAGAAGCTGACGCCCGTACATGTCAGCACCATCAATGCGCGAATCGGGAACGGTGGCGGCTGATTGTCCTTCGGCGCTTCGTAGAGCGCCGGTATATCGAGAATTTTTTTCGAAATCAGAATCAGCAATCCCGCCACTACAAAACCAATCAGGGGAGAAATTAGCAGAGCCTTCAGAACTTTCATGACCTGCGCCCAGTCCAGTCCCGATGCGCCGGTGTGCAACGTCATTAGCTGATTGGCAAGGCCCACGCCAATAATGGAACCCACCATCGTATGTGAACTCGATGCGGGTAGTCCGAACCACCAGGTTCCGAGGTTCCACAGAATTGCCGCAATCAGCAGCGCGAAAACCATGGCAAAACCAGTACCGGAGCTTACCTGCAGGATCAACTCCACCGGCAGCAGCGTGATTACGGCAAATGCAACGGTCCCGCTCGAAAACAACACGCCTGCCAAGTTACACAACCCCGACAAGATCACCGCGATGTTCGGCTCAAGCGAGTGCGTATAAATCACCGTGGCTACAGCGTTGGCCGTGTCGTGAAATCCATTTACGAACTCGAAGCCAAGTGCAATTAGCAGTGCCAAAGCCAGCATTACGTATGGCCATGAGCTGGTTAAAGTGACGCTGTCCAGGTCTCTCGCAACGTGAAACGCGATGTAGGCGAGTCCCCCCGCCATCGCTATCAGAAAGACGGCAAGGCCCAGCGGGCTTTGCGATTTCTTCATCTTGCGGTCGAGTAGAGTTTTGCCCGAAGGCATGACATCAACGACCGTCGCGAGGTCAGCCATTAGAAATCACCAAAGCGGCCGGAACCATTCCGGACACGCATGGGCCTCCAGTTCTGCTTTATTGCGTTTGGGCTGAAACGGGAATAGAAATGAGCAGTTCTACTTGAGGAGTATGACGAGACAACAATGAAGGCGTCCATAAAACCCCAACAATCGCATAGCTTCACGATTGTTTACCCGGCAATGAGGGGAGTCGGTACCAGGCAACTCTTGATTCTACACCGGGGACTGTTCAATCAAAGAAAGTGCTGGGCTTAAGGAAGGTGGAAAAACGGCTCGTTCACGCCGCTTCGTTCCAGATGGTGGGCTACACAGATTTTCCGCAGCCTACTTCCAGTCGTCGGCCGCTACGCCTTCATTTATTACAGAGTCGAAATTCGAGTGCTTCTTAATGAATATCTCACTGAAGGCCAGATCCTGGCGAAGGAGAATGGCCTGCAATCGAACTAACTCTAATAAAGCTAGGAACATAGCGATGAGTGCGCGCTCCGAGCGGGAGTGACTGAGCAGCTTTCGGAGGGCCACCGGCTTGTCTTCCATGGTCAGTCGACGCGCCAAAAACTGGATCATCTGGCCGACAGTTACCGAATCTTCCTCAACATTCAGGACCGGCCGGTTGCGGGCGCGTTCCAAAATGTCGCGGAAAACCCGTACCAGGTCCACCGTATCGGCGGCGATCTCAGGCTCTGCGCCTGCATCTTCTTTGAAATCGCGGACGCCGGGATTGGTTACTGTAGCCGCCTCGAGCATTTGTTTCTGCTGCAGCATCTGGGCAGCGTTCTTAAACCGTTCGTGCTCCAGAAGACGCTCCACAAGCTCGCGGCGTGGGTCTTCAGCGGCATCTTCGGGACCCGAAGGCGCGCGAGGCAACAGCATCTTGCTCTTAATGTGGATGAGCAGCGAAGCGGTATAAATAAACTCGCCGGCTACGTCCACATCGCTGGCCTTCAATTGGTTAACGTAGGCCAGAAATTGCGCCGTTATGCGCGCTATGGGAATGTCGTAGATGTCGATGTCCTGCTTGCGAATCAGGTCGAGCAGCAAATCGAGCGGGCCGTCGTACACCTCAGAAACAATAACCGAGAACGGCGATGGATTGGCTTCGCCTTCCTTGGCCTCAAGCTTGATGAATGGCTTTGAAGGATGCTGCGCAACGGCAGCAGGAGCCGCGGGCTCGTCGGCAGCTTCAGGATCTTCCGTGCTTGCTTCAGGAGCGTTGACAGGTTCATTCACGACCACAGGCACGGCAGCTTCCACTGCTTCTACCTGCTCCTCAGCCGGTTCCGAATTGGAGTGATTCAATTCCATGGATTGTTCATCTGCTGGCGTTGCCAATTGCTCCGAAACCTGCTCGACCGGCGTTTCGCTGGCCTGCTCGCCAATTTCTTCTGGGGTCTTTTCAACGATCACGTCAACGTTTTGATCTGTTCGCGATTCGGTGGCCATATCTGCTTGTTCTTGAACAGGCTCGTCCGCCGCTTGCGCAGCGGGCTCCACCATCTCGTCCAAGACCGGGGAAGCAGGTTCAGGCGCCAAATCCTCGCTTATTGCAGCTTCAACCTGCGGCAGCTCTTCGTCAACAGGTTCATTCTCAAATGTTACCTGCTGCTCCGGCCCCTGTTCGGCAGGATTTTCGACGGTAGCATCAATGAACGCTTCCTGTACGGCCGTTTCAGGTTCCGGATCGGCAATCGGGGCGGCAGCTTCAACGGTCATCTCCGGGGTTTCCGCAGGCTCTTCAACAGCATCCACACCGGGCGCTTCTGCCGGTGCATCCGCCTCAGGGGCAATGGCAACTTCAGCAATCATCGGTTCTACAGGTTCAGCCTCAGTGACTGATTCAGCTTCTCCTTCTGGCTCAGGTGCACCCGCTTCTTCCACTTGCACAATCTGACCTTCGACCTCAGGTTCTGGTTCAGAGGCGGCCTCGGTTTCCATCTCCGGCTCGACCTGCAGTTGTGCTTCCGGAGCGGTCTCTGCAACCGGAGCATCTGCGGCAACTTCAGTTTCTTGAACCGGCTGGTCTTCCAGCAACGCATGCACTGCGTCAGCGTCGGCCAGAGCCGTCACCTCAGGCGCCGCAATCATTTCAGCCTCGGGCGCAACTGCAGTTTCAACCTGATTTACTGCTTCAACAATGTGATCTTGCTCGGGGGAATGTTCTATCAACTCGGCTTCTTCTCGAATATCTTTGTATCCGGCAATAGTCTCCGATTCAATTTCGTTTGTGTGCGTTTGCGTTTTTGCAAAGAGTCCGAAGCCCGAGCGTATTCCACTCAAAGCAAAATCCAGCGCCTTGCGCCACCACGGGACTTTCGTGTCTTCCATCTTCCTTCACCCGGGCGGTCTTCGTTCCGCTTAGCAATCAACCTCGGTAGGACGCGTCATATGCATAGCGGACCGAACTTCCCGCATCGTTTGTTCTGCGCGGGCACTGGCACGGTGCGAACCATCTTTGAGAATCTCTTCTACCTGCTTGTCGCTGAAGCCGGCGCGCCTCTCCTGAATCGGTTTCAGAACCTGCACCAGCGCATCGGCAGCCCACCCCTTGCACTCAATACAACCAATACCCGCAGAGCGGCAGCCCTCATACACCTTGGCCAACGTCTCAGTAGTGGAGAACACTTTATGCATGTCGCCCACCGGGCATTTGTCTGGATCGCCCGGGTCAGTGCGGCGCACGCGCGCAGGATCAGTGACCATCGTCTTCAGCTTCTTCCGTACTTCCGGCTCCGAATCCGTCAACTGAATGGTGTTGCCATAGCTCTTTGACATTTTGCGGCCGTCGGTTCCCGGCAGCTTCGGTGACGGTGTAAGCAGCACCTTCGGCTCGGGCAGAACTTCGCGATCCGGCAGCTTGTAGAACTGGTTGAAGCGCCGGGCAATCTCGCGGGTCAGCTCCACGTGCGCCTGCTGGTCCTGGCCCACCGGCACAAACTGCGGCTGGTAGAGCAGAATGTCACTCGCCATCAAGACCGGATAACCCAGGAATCCAAATGTCGTCAGGTCCTTGTTAGCGAGGTTTTCCTGCATCTCCTTGTAGCTAGGCACACGCTCAAGCCAGCCCAGCGGCGTAATCATGCCGAGGAGCAGCGGTAGCTCGTAGTGCTGCGTTACGTGACTCTGCACAAAGATCGTTGACTTCGCAGGGTCCAATCCCGCCGCCAGAAAATCGAGCGCCACTTCCAGCGTGTTTGGCGAAATGTTCGAAGTATCGGCGTAGTCGGTGGTCAGCGCATGAAGGTCGGCGATAAAAAAATAGCAATCGTATTTGCCTTCATCCTGCAGCTTTACCCAGTTGGCCAGGGCTCCCATGTAATTGCCCAGATGGAGCTTGCCGGTGGGGCGCATTCCGCTCAGGACGCGCGGACGGAGAGATGTGTTTTGAAGTTCTGGCATCTTGATATTCGAGGCTCGGTACTCATTCCAGAAGTGGCGCCGGCAGAATGCCGCCGACTGTCAGGAAAAGCTCATTCCATTGTAGCGGTACGGAAACCCGGCGCCTAAATGTGGATAAGGGTAGCGAAGATGATCTCCAGCGAAGGCCTGAGCATCGCCCCAATGAAAGCGCCGCCCAGAAAAATCATGAACAGATAGCTCATCCAGATCGGGATCCGGTCGTACACCTGAACCGCTCTATAGGGGAGCAGGTTGCGCGTCACGCGACTGCCGTCAAGCGGTGGAATGGGCAGCAGGTTAAAAAAGAACAGCGAAAGGTTGATCAGGATCGCCAGTGTGCACAGCAGCACAACAGGCTGTGGCACAAATTCCTCGCGGCCGCCACGCAGCGAAGCCAGAAACGACATCCGCACAACCTCGTGACCGTTCGGCAATGTGAAGCTCAGAACAATGAGAACCAGCAACGCTGCCAGTACGATCAACAAGTTCGATGCAGGGCCGGCCAGTGTAACCAGGTTGTCGTCGCGGCGAATCTTGCGAAAGTTGCGCGTGATCACCGGCGTTGGTTTGGCCCATCCCACCAGCATGCCGCCAAAATAGCTCAGCCCGATGAATGGCCCAAAGATCATGAGCGCTGGAAACAGCAGCGTGCCGATCGGGTCCACATGGTACATGGGGTTCAGCGTTACGCGGCCTTCCAATCGTGCCGTCTGGTCGCCCAGCAAGGAAGCCGTCCACGCATGCGCACACTCATGCACACTGAGAGAAAAAATGAGCAGAACAAATTCGAAGACGGCAATAAGAAACGCGCTGGACTGCAATTGATTACTCCAATAACCAGGAAAGCTCAGAGTAGCATGCTGGCGCGCTACTGCTCTATCTGCCGCTGGCCGGGAAGGTGCCAACCGCTTCGCCTTCAGCCACATGATGACCGGCAAGAACGATGGCGTGGCTTGCAATGCGGGCCCGCGCGCCAATGTTGGTGCGTACCAGCGTCACATTCTCCTGGTCATCGGACGCATACGACTGCGAGTAGATTCGCGCAAATGAGCCGATCACTGCGCCCTTGCCAATGGTGATACCGCCGCGGTCGTTGATCAGCGCGCCCTGGCGAATGGTCACGCCGTCCCCAATTGATAAGTTGTAACCGAACGTGAGATCCACTCCGTGATAGATTTTTACGCTGGCGCCTACGTGCTCAAAAATGTGCCGCGCCAACATGCAGCGAAAGCGCAATCCGAGCCAGTGATTCAACCCGATCGGCGAGCGATCGAACATTTTCCAGAACCAAAGCAGGGGCTTGCGTCGCGCAAAGCGTTCGCGATCTGTGTCAGGGAAGTACTCCGCTTCAAGCGTTACGTTGGCCGGGTCAAGTGAGAGCGCGAGAATTGTTCCGGGCAACTCCGACGTTAGCGTCGTGCTCGATTTGGTGCCGTGCGGGCGGCCCAGGTAAAGCTGGTGCAGTTGATCGCGAACAATTTCCGAGCGCCGCTCTGGTGAGCCATGGCGAACCAGTTCATCATCCAGAAATTGAAGCCATCGGCGATAGAGTTCTTCCGCTTCCTTGGCGGGATGCGGTACAAAGTTTTGACTCCCCATAACGTAGGACGATACACCATGACCGCATTCATATTCGAGTGGAAAGGACGTGAAAAACCCCGCCTGAGTTCAAGCTCAAGCGGGGTTCTCAAGGAAGGTGCCGTGCGTTCGATTAGCGTTTGCCCTGGAGCGTCTTTGGGGCGCTGCCCCCGAGCTTCTTCGCTGCACGTTTTGCGGCAATTTCGTGCATCTCTTTGCCGTAGTGCGACTGGTTAATTCCCACCTGCAGCAAAAGATTGATCAGGTTGCTGGTTCCCCAGTAAAGCGACAATCCTGAAGCATATTGCCAAAGCATGAAGCCAAAGATCACCGGCATCATGAACGCCATCATGCGTCGCTGCGCCGCATCCATTCCCGGAGTGGGCGTAATGAACTGGGTGAGGAACATGCTCAGGATGATGAGCACAGGCAGTATGTGAAGCGGGTCTGGCTGCGACAGATCGGTCAGCCAGAACCAGTGCGCCTGACGTAATTCAACGGCACTCTGCAGAACACGGAAATAGGCAAAGAACAACGGCATCTGCACCAGGATAGGCAGGCAGCCGCCGTACATGTTGACGCCCTCTTCCTTGTAGAGCGCCATCATTTCCGTATTCATCTCGGTGCGCTTGGGGTCGTTCACCTTCAGGTTGGCGTACTTCCTTTTAATGGAGTCGACCTTGGGCTGAATGCGCATCATCTTCAGCTGCGACTTCATCATCATGAAGCGCGTTGGCAGCAGCGCTATGGTGAACGCCATGGTGAACAGAATGATGGCCCAGCCCCAGTTGCCGATGCCGTGCAGCACCATAAAGCGAAGCGCGATGTAAAGCGGCTTGGCAATAAATGTCCAAAAGCCGAATTCAATCAGCGGCTCAAGCGACTGGCCGCTTGCTTTGCCGTCAGCGCCAATGGCATGGATCGAAGCGAGTGTGTCTGTGGCCTTGGGCCCTGCAAACAGTCGCACATGGGTAAAGCCACTGCTGTCGCCCACTGCCAGACCCAGCACGTCTGCAGGCGACATCTTGCTGGTAGGATCGTCGGGCTTTGAAGGCAGTTGGACTGCATTGTGCAGCGTCACAATCGACGTGCCGGCCGGATTGCCGGGCAGGAACGCCGCAGCAAAATACAAATCCATTACTGCCGCATAGCTGTACGGCTGTTCAAGTGTCGCGCCCCCGCTCACCTTGC
>Ga0265342_10004355_pt1 | contig 11196 bp, 8 predicted proteins | sample 4CB327metaG_FD_203125 | JGI IMG/M metagenome (GOLD analysis project Ga0265342, IMG submission 203125) | Rhizosphere microbial communities from Carex aquatilis grown in University of Washington, Seatle, WA, United States - 4-CB3-27 metaG | ecosystem: Host-associated > Plants > Roots > Rhizosphere...
GCCGCGAGCAAATCTGGCGCGGCGCGCCCGAAGCGATGGCAAGCTCGCGCACGAAGCGGTCTGCCGTCGTCGTCTCGAGACGGTTGCGCCATATCCCGATGCGGCTGGCCATCACGTCGCCGCCGCCAGCGACCGATATGTTCCACGCGACCGAGAACGACGGGATGATTCCCTCGGCGAGACGTTCAGCGGGGACGTAGCCGAGCCCCTTGCGGACGAGGTCCGTAATCTTTGGTCTCACCGGTTGGCCATCGGCGAGAGCGATCTCCCCCGCTTCGGGAGCCTCGACGCCGGCGACACCGCGTCCGAGTGCACTTTTTCCGGAATCGAGAAGCCCGCCGATGCCGACGACCTCGCCGGCGTGCACGGTGAGGGTGATTGATTCGTACTCGCCGGACGACGACAGCCCACGGACCGAGAGGGCGGCCGGCGCGGCCGGCGCAAGCACCCTCTGCCGCCGCTCGTGGTAGTAGTCGGCGTCGCGCTCGCGGCCGACCATCAGCCCATGCAGGCCGGCTTCGTCGGTGTCGCTGGCGAGGCGATCGGCGACGAGCTCGCCATCCTTCAGGACGTAAACGCGATCCGAGATGGCGAGAACTTCGGTCAGCCGATGCGAGATGAAGATAAGCGAAGCGAACGCCTTGAGCCTGGATACAAGAGCGAAGAAGGCCTCTTCGTCGCGACGATCGAGGGCGGAGGTCGGCTCGTCGAGAAGCACGAGCGGGCTAGCCTGGCCGGCAATGAGCAGGGGAGCAAGGCAGGCGCGTGCGATCTCGATCGATTGGCGCTTCGAGAAATCGTAAGCGTCGGTGCGGCGGCGGACGTCGACATCAATTCCCGCCTCCGCGACGATCCTCTCGGCGGCCGCGATCATCGCGCGATGGTCGACGAACTGGCGGATGCGATCGAAGTAGTGCTCATGGCCGAGCACGAGATTCTCGTACACGGGAATGTTCGGGATCAGCGACTGTTCCTGGAACACGCGCGAAAGACCGAGCGACAGCGCCTCGCCATACCCCGCGGGCAGGTACGGCCGGCCGTTGAACTCCACGGTGCCGCCATCAGGGCGCACGATGCCGGAAAGAATGTTGAGGAGCGTGGATTTGCCGGCGCCGTTCTCGCCGACGAAGCTGACGACGCTTTTCGCGCCGACCTCGAAGCCTACGTCGTTCAGAACGAGGCTCGCGCCGTAGCGCTTGGTGAGCCCGCGCGCGACGAGCGCGGCCGGCCCTGTGAAATCGCCGCGGTGAGCTGTCATGATTGGTCCGAACGCTGACGAAGAAAAGGAGACGGCGGGCGCCATACCGCGGCGCCCGCCTCGCGGATGACGGCGCTCAGGCGGCCTTGAGCGGGGAGGGACCGTCGAACTTGATCTTGTAGTGGTCGGCGTATTCCGCGATCACCTTTTCCCATTCGCCGTTCTTCTTGGCGTCGAGATATGCCGTCGGGTACTGCCACCCGTTTGGCTTGGGCAGCGCCCCCCATTCGTGATCGATATCGAGCGGCGTGATTTCGGCCTGCGGGTCCCAGTCGTTGGGGTTAAGCACCCTCGACACCTTGCGGTAGTCGAACGGCTCGACCTTGTTGTCGACGTAGCGCTCGAGGTAGGCGTCGATGTTGGCGCTGGTCGTCGTGATCGACTTCCAGTACTGGAGCCGCTCGGTGGCTCGCGGCACCCAGCCGTGGGTAACGTCGTAGATGCGACCGGTGAACAGAGCCGCGATGTAGGCGGGGCTGTTGGCGCTGGTCGATACCTGCTGACCCGCCTTGATCGCACGCGCGGCGTTGGACGTGCCGTCTGCGCCCGAGACCAGAATGTCGACGCCCGGCTGGAGGCCGGCCGCCTTGAGCGCAGCGAGCACGCCCTGCGCCTGGTCGTCGTTCTGGGCGACGATGCCGACGATGTTCTTGTAGCGGCTGAGCAGGTCCTCGGTCGCCTTCAGCGAGTCCTCGCGGTTCCAGTTGCCCGGCAGCGAGCCGGCAAGCTTGATCTTCGGGAAGTCCTTGAGGGCTTCGTCGCGGCCGCGGCTGCGTGAAATGTCGGTGATATGACCGGGCACGCCAGTCACCGCCACGATGTCGCCGCCGCCGAACTTGTCAGTGATCGCCTTGAAGAGCGCAGTGGTGACTGCCTTCTGCGCGCTGACTTCGTCGGGCACCGCGTAGAGCGTGTAGTACTCGTCAGCGTCGAACGGGGTGTACCAGGCAAGAGTGCCCCAGACGTTGGTGATGTAGACCTTCGAATCCGATGCGGTCTTTGCGAGACGGCGGATGGAACTGCCGTCCGCAAGATTGAAGACCGCGCCAGAGAGCCCTGCGACAGTCTGCTGCTCGAACTGATTGAGCTGCAGCTGAGCATCGAAGTTGCCATCGAAGACCGAGTAGGGAAGCTTGTACGCCGCCGCCGCCGCCGCAAACGACTTGTCGGCGATCGTGTTGTACTCGTTCTTGTAATAGGCGGTGAGGAACGCGAGCTTGCCGGACGGGTCGGCAACCGCGACATTCGGCAGTCCGAGCGCCGCGGCGCCCGCTGCGGCGGCGACGCCGGCGGACGCTAGCGAGAGGAAATCGCGGCGTGACACACCCGTGGTATCGAGGCGATCGAGATGGCTGTCGATCACCTTCTTGTTTGTGAAATCGGGGAGCCTGCGCGGGTCAAACAGCTTCGGCATCGTCGTCTCCTTCATGTCGAGGGCAGCAGGTCGCTCCGTGCGGCGCGCTTGCCGTTATCGATGGTGTTGCCGCGAAGCTTCGTCAGTCCGACGCGATCGGCGGCGGAAGCTCGTTGGCGACATGACAGCTATGGTAACGAACGCCGAAAAATCCCTATAGGAACGATCGTCTATTGTTGGAGCCGATCGGAACAACGATTGCTTCCGCGACTTCGACGGAACGCCTGGACGCGTCTGTTTCGCATGCAGCAGAAGGCGTCGCGGCGTTGCTGCCGTTGATACAGTTCGCGCAGACGACCGCAGACAAGAGAGCAGCAAATCCGCCGGCGGAGCATCTGGCACGGCGTCTGCGATGCAGTTTCCTCCGCGCCTCCTTCCGAGGCGAAAAAGGAGAGCATCCATGAAGAAAAATCTTTTCGCTTCCGCGCTGCTCGCAGCGGCGCTCATCGGTCCGGCGGTCACCGCGAAAGCTGCCGATCCGATTCGTATCGGCTATCAGACCAACGTCGATCCGGCGAAGGTCGACCAGGCGGACGGAATCTACGACAAGGCGTTTGGCCGCGCGGCGACGTGGGTCAAATTCGATTCCGGCGCAGAGGTTAATGCCGCAATCGCCGGCGGCTCGATCGACATCGGCCTCGTCGGATCGAGCCCGCTTGCCGTCGCGGCCAGCAACAAGCTGCCGATCGAGACGTTCCTGATTGCCGATCTCATTGGCGACGCCGAGGCGCTCGTCGTGCGCAATGGCGCCAACATCGCCAAGCCGGAAGACCTCGTCGGCAAGACGATCGCGGTTCCGTTTGTCTCGACCACGCACTACAGCCTGCTCGCGGCCCTGAAGCACTGGAACATCGACGCCAGCAAAGTGAAGGTCATCAACCTCAAGGCCGCGGAAATCCCCGCCGCGTGGTCGCGCGGCGATATCGATGGCGCCTACGTCTGGGATCCGGCGCTGGGCGCGATCAAGCCGACCGGCAGCGTGCTCGTTTCGTCGAAGACGGTCGCGACCTGGGGCGCTCCGACGTTTGACGCGTGGATCGTCCGCAAGGACTTTGCCGCCAAGAACCCCGATGTCGTGGCGGCGTTTGCGCGGGTGACGGGGGCGGCGTACTCCAAGTACCTGAAGGACCCGGCCGCATGGGTCGCCGACAAGGACAACATCGAGAAGGTCGCGCGCGTCACCGGCTCCAAGCCCGAAGATGTCGCCGGTCTGCTTGCTTCCTACGGCTACCCCTCGCTGGCCGACCAGGCATCCCCGGCACTGCTGGGCGGTGAAACCGTCAAGGCGGTCGCGGCGGCTGCCCAGTTCCTCAAGGAGCAGGGCAAGGTGCCAGAGGTGCTCGCCGACTACAGCCCCTACGTGACGGCTGATTTCGTGAAGCAGGCCGCGGCCAGCAACTAGCCAGCTGCTGCACCGAGCGACCCGGCCAGAGCTCCCTGTGCCGGGTCGCCCCTCTGACGAGGAGATCTTCATGACGATCGTGCCTGAGCTCGAAGCGCGCCAGCTGTCGGTCGACTACGGCGCCGGCCAGGGGGCGCTGGCGGCGCTCGATGCTATCGACCTGGTGGTGAGCCCGGGCACTTTCGTCGCAATTTTGGGCCCATCCGGCTCGGGCAAGACGACGCTGCTCAATGTATTCGCCGGCCTCATTTCTCCGTCCCGCGGGCGGGCCCTGTTTCGAGGCCAACCGATTTTTGCTCCATCGGCCGATCGGTCGATGGTGTTCCAACGGCACGCCCTTCTGCCGTGGCTGAACGTCGCCGACAACGTGGCGTTCCCATTGAAACTACGCGGTGTCGACGGGCGCGGCCGGCGCAATGCCATCATGCCGCTGCTCATCCAGGTCGGCCTCGCCGAGTTCGCCGATAAGCCGGTGTGGACGCTTTCGGGCGGCATGCAGCAGCGCGTCGGACTGGCGCGGGCGCTGGCAGCCGATCCGGCTGTTCTGCTTCTCGATGAACCGCTTGGCGCCCTTGACGCGATAACGCGGGAAGACCTGCAGCGCGTGCTGCTCGACCTCTGGGCCTTGTCAGCCAAGACCGCGGTACTGATCACGCACGACATCGAGGAGGCGGTATTTCTCGCCACCCATCTCGTCGTTCTTTCGCCACGCCCGGGACGGATCGTCGCTCGGTTCGAACTGCCGTTCTCGCGCCGCGTCGCGGCCGGCGAGGAACCGCGCGCCGTGCGTGCGGAAGCGGATTTCGCCGCCATCAAGGCGGAACTCCGCGGCATTCTGGATAAACATGCGGCGGGCGCTCGGACGCTGGTGAGGGCCTGATGACCACCGAGCTTTTTGTCATCGAGCACGGTCTGCCTGAGCGGATAACGGAACAGGCGCCGAGGAGACGTATCCGGATTCCGCGATCCCTGTTGTTCCTTGGGGGTTCCGCTCTTTTCTGGCTCGGTGTCTGGTGGGCGCTGGCCGCCGTGCAGGTCGTTCCACCGCTGTTTCTGCCAACGCCATCGGCAGTGTTCGCACGTTTCGTCAGCGTCACGGCGAGCGGCTACGCCGATGCCACTCTTCTGCAGCACGCGGGAGCGAGCCTCTTCCGCGTTCTCACGGCGCTCGTTCTAGCCTGGGTGTTTGCGGTTCCCCTTGGCATCGGGATGGGGGTCTCGCCCGCAATTCGCGGCATATTCGATCCGGTCATTGAGGCATACCGTCCGGTGCCGCCGCTCGCCTACCTGCCGCTGGTGATCATCTGGTTCGGCATCGGCGAAGAGGCGAAGATTCTGCTCATCTTCCTCGCCATCGTGCCGGCGATCGCATTGTCTACCGCGTCCGGTGTGCGCAGCGTGCCGGTCGAGCGCATCAATGCCGCACGCACGCTGGGTGCGACCCGGTGGCAGGTGCTGGCCCACGTGATTTTGCCGAATGCGCTGCCTGAGATACTGGTGGGCACACGGATCGGGCTCGCCGTCGGCTGGTCGACGCTGGTTGCGGCCGAACTCGTCGCCGCGCAGCGTGGCCTTGGGTTCATGATCTGGACCGCGTCCAACTTCCTGGTCACCGACGTCGTGCTCGTCGGAATTCTGAGCATTGCTGCCATCGCCTTCGTCATGGAGTTCACCATGCGCTGGCTGGAGCGCCGCCTGACGCCTTGGAAGGACAAGCAGTAGGGGAGGGTCGCCACGATGCGCATCACCGATCCGGATATCGCCGTGATTGGCGCAGGCTTCACCGGCGTTGCCCTCGCGGTGCGCCTGTTGTCGACATTGCCGGACGGAGCCGGTCTGCTGCTCGTCGGCGCCCCAGGCGAGATCGGGCACGGCTACGCTTACGGGACGGACCTGGCCGACCACCTGCTCAATGTGCGCACCGGCCGGATGAGCGTCGTATCGGACGAGCCCCATCATTTCGCGAGCTGGTTACGCCAGCGTGGTCATCGCGATGCCAATCTCGAGGAGAGCTACCAGCCGCGGCCGCTTTACGGCGCCTACCTCCGCGATACCCTCGACAAGAGCATTGCTGCGCAGCGTGGGCGGCTGCGGACGGAGGTTCGCGAGGGGATCGTCGTAGACCTCGAGCGCGGGGCGGATGGCTTTGCAAGCCAATTCGGCGACGGCGAGCACGTCAAGGCGAGAGCGGTGATACTCGCCATGGGTAACGCGTCCGGCGATTTTCCGTTCGCGATCGAGAGCGCCGGCGACGCGCGCAGCTGCATGATCCGCAACCCGTTCTGTGACGATCGAATGAAGACCATCGACACCGGAGCCAGCGTGCTCCTGGTGGGGACCGGTCTGACCATGGTCGACCAGCTGCTGAGGCTGGAGGCGAACGGCCATCAGGGGCCGGTGACCGCGGTGTCGCGTCATGGCCTGCTGCCGCTGGCGCATCCCTCGCGGCCGCGCGGGGTGCGCACGCCGACATTGCCGGCGGCCGCGACGCTCCTGGGTCTCGTCCGCAGCCTGATTGCCGAGGCGCGGCAGGCGGTCGACGATGGCGACGACTGGCAATCGGTGCTTGACGGTCTGCGGCCACATGTTCAGCGGCTATGGCACGGGCTTTCACCGGCCGACCGCGCACGGTTCTTCCGGCACGCGGAGGCGTTCTGGTCGGTTCACCGTCATCGCATGGCGCCGTCGGTCGGGGCGCGCGTCACCGCCGTGCGGAGTGAGGGCCGCTTCGCCGTCCGCGCGGGCCGTGTCGTCGGAATCCGCGGCGCAGGGCAGCGCATCGCCGTGGCATTTCGACCGCGCGGTGCGACGACGGTTGAGCTTCTCCCCTTCGACCGGGTGATCAACTGCTCGGGCATCCGCTCCCGCGGCGCCAGGAACGATCCCCTCGTCGCCGCGCTCGTCGGCCGTGGCCTCGCGCGCCCAGCGCGTTTTGCGGGCGGCATCGAAGTGACCCTCGACAACCGGGTCGTCGATCGCGGCGGCAGTCCCGTGCCCGGCCTTTTCGCAGCGGGACCGCTGACGGCGGGGACGTTCTTCGAGATCACCGCGGTTCCGGAAATTCGCGAGCAGGCAGCGGGTGTCGCCGAAGCCGTCGCCGACTTCCTGGCCGGCACCGCCCTTCGACCAGAAGAGTACGCCTAGCCCTTTGCGGTCGCCGGCGCACGGCGCGAGGCGCGACCGGGGATGATGCCGAGGTGGGCGAGGCGGGTGCGCAGCTCGTTGCGCGATATGCCGAGGGCGGCGGCGGTCCGTATCTGATTGTTGTCGTTGCGCTCGAACGCGGTCTTCACGATCGCCGCCAGAAGACGATCGAAGAGGTCGGTAACCCCGGCCTGAAGCTCTGTTTCCACGAGTGCGCGCACCCGTTCCTCCAGCGTATCGCCTTCGCGGGGAGCATCGAAACGGGCGAGCTTCAGATCGGCCGGTAGAATCTCCGGGCCGGACGACAGCAGGACCGCGTGATGCACCGCGTTTTCGAGTTCGCGGATATTGCCCGGCCAGGAATGAGCGGCCAGCGCGGCGGAGGCCGCCCTGGAGAAGGACAGATCCGGCCGCTTCAGGCGATCGCGATAGAGCTCGAGAAAATGCGCGGCAAGAAACGGGATGTCAGCCGGGCGCCGGCGGAGGGGTGGCAGGGTAACTGTCGCCACATTGAGGCGGAAAAAGAGATCCTGACGGAACCTGCCGGCGGCCACCGCTTCTTCGAGATCGACATTGGTCGCCGCCAGCACGCGCACGTCCACCGGTGTCGATACGCGCGAGCCGATGCGGACGACCTCGCGCTCCTGCAGCACACGGAGCAGCTTGACCTGGAGGGAAGGAGGAAGATCTCCGATCTCGTCGAGCAGCAGCGTGCCGCCGTTCGCTGTCTCGAACCAGCCAGCCTGGCTGCGGACCGCGCCGGTAAAGGCGCCGCGCTCGTAGCCGAAGAGCTCGGCCTCGACGAGACTGTCGACCAGCGCACCGCAGTTGACGGCGATGAAGGGGCGGTGACTGCGCTTGCTGTGGTCGTGGAGATAGCGCGCGACCAGTTCCTTGCCGGTGCCGGTCTCGCCGACGATGACGATGCTGGCATCGCTCGGCGCGAGCAAATCGAGTTCGGCGCGGATGGCGACGGAGGCCGGGTCCTCGAAGGCGATCGCGGTGGCTCGAACGCTTGGCGCGGCCGTCCGCGTCGCCGGGCGAGCAAGCGACACGATGCGGACCGCTTCGTGTGAACGGTCGGTTGACATGGTCATGCGGGTCCGCATGCACTCTCTGCACCTTATTCTCACCATGTTAATCGTGATTTTGCAGCTTGGTAGATAGCTTCCACCCAAAGGCGGCGTGCTCCTGAGAATAGGGTGCCTCGGAAACCGCTCGGGGCGGACAGGATTGCCAGGAGTTTTGCCGCGCGCTGTCGGGGCGCGGGGCCGCACAGGTCCGCCACCTTCGAGCGTTCGCGACTGACTCAATTGCGTGACGTCCGCTTGTGGCGCGTTCCGGAAGTCAGGGCGACCCTAACCGACCCCCGGAAATCAGGCCAAAGCGGACTCTCGCCCGCCACGTACTAGGTTATGAACTCCTGCCGGTAGGCGCTTGCGGTTGCCCGAGGTCGCCGGCCCGAGCGAAGGTATCGCTGGTCGACACCTCTTCGTTTAGGGGACCCGCTGTGCTGCCAGATTGGGCGGCAATGTCAGTGAGATCCGACACCATCCGATCGAATTTGGAAAGGAATCCCCGCACGCTCGTGAATTTTCGCGTCGTGCGCTCCGGTCTGGTGAAGCGACCGGTCTTGAGCGCATTTTGATTGCCACGTGGCGCGCCTGAGCCCTGCGCCCCGCCGTGCATGCGGCAGCGCTTCTTGCCCGACACGGCCGGCGACCGGCAGGGTTCGCCGGACCGAGTCTTCGCGCCACAGCGCGGACTGGCCAACATCGGCGCGGTATTGCGAAGGTGGTTAGACATTGCGGTAACCTGACAGGGCGGTAGGACCCGCTGGGCGTCGCCGGACCTGGCGGACTGTTGGTTTCGGTGATTGGGCTTTTGAATCCCGGCCGTCGCCGAGGGGGTCACGGATTCATATGGAGTTTCGGGGGGCGTCGCACAACTGCTGGGTTCGAGTTTGGGCGCGACCGCCGAGCCTCAGCTCGCGCTTGGCGTCAGACTGCCGACCGCCCAATGGCCATCCCAACAAGACCAGCGGACCAGGATCGGGCCTTGCGCCCCCACGTTCAGCGGGCTCCCCCCTTCGATCAGCGGAGAGGCGCCGTAGGACAAGCCGCGACCGACCCGCGATCGCGCGGCGCCCGAATAAGCATAGGTTTCGGGCACATGCCTACAGCCTGCGGGCCGAGAGGGTAGTCGGTTCCGGCCGAAGAGGGGCCTACTGTGCATGGGGTTGTTGTACAAATAGCCCCCAATTTCGATTCCAAGTCTTGCCTCGAAATGGCGGTTTTCGTGGAAAATGGCCATTCTTTAGGTGAGGGCGATAACGACCATTCTCGCGCGCCGAGGAGCAAGCGCGATAACAGCTCTAAGCTCCGAGCCCGATAACAGCCGACCGGCGGCCCCGCGCGCGCGATCGTCCGACGCCAACGCTGGAAAGTCCCTCGTCGCCCCAGGAGTCGCCAACTCTGATTCCCATCGTCGCCGCGACGGGAAATCTGATCGCTCCAAACGATTTGCGCCGCAATGATATCATGATATCATTCGACGAGAGGCGCTTGATGAATGGAAGCGGCTATGGCCCAAATCGTTGTGCGAAATATCGAAGACGACCTCAAGGAGCGCCTGCAACGTCGGGCCGCGCAACATGGTCGAAGCATGGAGGCGGAAGTCCGCGACATCCTGCGCGACGCCGTCAACCGCGGCCAAAAACCAAGACGTGGCCTTGGCAGCGACATCGCCCGTCTCTTCTCGGGCATAGGTCTCAAGCCCAATGAGAAGATCCGCGAGGTCCGTGGATTCGGGTTGAAAGATCCCTTCGAACAATGATCATCCTCGACACGAATGTGCTGTCGGCCCTGATGAGGCACGAACCGGACTTGGCGATAGTTACCTGGCTCGACCGCCAACCCCGGGAATCAATGTGGACGTCCAGCGTAACCATCATGGAGATCCGCTTCGGCCTTGAGACGATGGCTCAAGGCCGGAGACGCAAGACTCTGGTTGAGGCGTTCGAGCGGCTGATTGACGAAGGGATCGAGCATCGGGTCGCCGACTTCGATCGGAGGGCCGCCGAGCACGCCGCGGCTCTCATGGTCGCGCGCAAATCGGTAGGAAAACCAGGTGACCTCCGCGATACTATGATCGCTGGGATCGCGTTGGCACGACAAGCGGCTTTAGCAACCCGCAACGTGAAGCATTTTGAGGTCGCAGGATTGGAGCTCGTCAATCCTTGGGATGCCTGAACACGGGCAGCGCGCAGCGGCAACTCGCGATCGGCAAATCGGCGCAAGCGACGGCCAGACAGTTCGCGGTTCTGATCTGTCGGCGGACCGCAATTTGTTAGCGCGTGAAGCGTCCTGACTTCGGGGCGATCTGATTTCCCTTTTCAGCGCGCCGGGTCCGACCTCGGCGGTTGATCCGTGTCCCTGCTGACTTGGTTTGGTCCAAGCCCGGTCCGGATCGCGGGGTTCCGTTAAAATTTTAGTCAAATTTGCGCCGATCTTTTTGCGAATTTGCAGAGTGGCGTCGGTAGAACGGGTCTCCGAGTTGGATGCTGCTCCCCAGGAACTCGCATGTTCTCCTATCTCACGCGCACTGCCTTTGTGGCCGCGGTCTTCGTCCTGGTGCTGATCGGCGCTGCCTCAGCTGACCAATGGCACATAGCTCGCTCAAGCGGTGTCATTTGGGTCGGATCGAGTACGGCTCAGCTTGTGTCACTTGGGCCGACCACGGATGTCGCCGGCGGGGCGACGGTTATGACTGGTGACGATGGTCGCGCCTTCCTGGTGCGCGGGTCCCAGACCTTGTTGATCGGCCCAAACACGGTCGTCACCCTTCCGGATGGCGACAGCAATGGCATCACGACGATCCTGCAGCGGGCCGGGGAAATCACGTTCGATGTCGATCATCAGAAGATCGATCATTTCAAGGTGGAGACCCCGTTCCTTGCCGCGGTCGTCAAAGGCACCA
>Ga0265342_10004356_pt1 | contig 11196 bp, 9 predicted proteins | sample 4CB327metaG_FD_203125 | JGI IMG/M metagenome (GOLD analysis project Ga0265342, IMG submission 203125) | Rhizosphere microbial communities from Carex aquatilis grown in University of Washington, Seatle, WA, United States - 4-CB3-27 metaG | ecosystem: Host-associated > Plants > Roots > Rhizosphere...
GATAGTTACCCCGGCGAAAACGACAACCTACTCCCTAAATTCGACCAACCAATTCGGGCGTTCAACTGAACAGGTCACGGTGACGGTCAAATAGTCCGATTGAATCGAGTTTGGCCCTTCTCCGGTTGCACACTGGGAGGGGCCAAACCCAGTTGCACAAGCCACCAATTCGCAGTGAATTCAGAGCGCAATCTCCTGTTTTCAGACTCTGAGAGACGGTTGTCGTCTGGGATGCCTTCTTCATGATGAGTTTGTCGAAGCATGAAGACTCTCGCTGCTTCCCTGTTTCTAATGGTGTTAGCCTGTCAGCCGTTCGCCGCTGGGATACACCATCGTCGCGCCTGAAGGGCCCCTCGCCCACGAACCAGCAATGGCGCACAGCGGCGAGGATGGTTTCTGTCTTGGTACCGTGCTATTTGGCGTACCCCGGCAACGCTTTCTACATGTTAGATTTGCCGCATGAAGAAGTTGCTAGCCTTTGTGCTGTTTCTGTTCGTGATTGCCGGCCCCGCGTTCGCCGGAGTAAAGCAACATCGCCCGCCCAAGCCCCTGCACAAGAACGCACCGCACACCTACACAAAGCACGAAGCTACGAAGCATCCCGCCGCGGTACATCCACATCGCAAAGGCTAGACGCCCATTGTTTAGCTGCGGAGACTGGGGTTTTCTGCACTTCATTGGCGCGCATCTGCGCCCTTGCGGCAAAATACACAGTGCCTAGGTTGGCTTGCATGGTAATGTTTTGCCATGGCTGAACTGGCAGAAATAGACGCTCTACGCTATCCAATTGGCCGTTTTAAAGCGCCGGCCGGCGATTCCGTCTCATTGCGCCCCGCGCATATCGAGGCGTTGCGCCGGCTTCCTGAGCAGTTGCGCACCGCGGTAAGCGGTCTGAACGGCGCACAACTTGACACGCCTTATCGTGAGGGTGGCTGGACGGTACGGCAGGTGGTCCATCACCTTGCCGACAGCCATGCCAACTCGTTCGTCCGGTTCAAGCTTGCGCTGACCGAAGACTGGCCTGAAATCAAGAACTACGACGAGGTTGCGTGGGCTAATTTGGCAGACAGCAAGATAGCGGTCGAAAGTTCATTGAATTTTGTCGAGGCGCTGCACCATCGCTGGGTTGTGCTGCTGGAATCAATGACAGCTGAGGACTTCCAGAAGGGTTACGTTCATCCGAAGAGTGGTCGCCAGAATCTTGAACGGGCACTGGCTATCTATGCATGGCACTGCGATCACCACACTACGCACATTACCCGCCTGCGCGCGCGCAATAGCTGGTAGGCGGCAAGTGTCTCAGGAAGGCGCAGCGGCATCGGCAGGCCGACTGGCTCAAGCCATCGAGAACTATCTGGCGGACCATCCGGCGGCGGCACTACTGGAGGATGGCTGTGTAATCTTCGACATGCGCATTGCCCACTTCGCAGTGAGGGAGCAGCACGGCCGCTGTCTTCTCGAACTGTGGAGCGAGGCGCGCAACCTGGTGCGCACCGTTGTCGAGGTTCAGGAGCGCGCGCAGTGCCTGCGTCTGATGACTCGGCGCATGGGTGCTTCCAAGCCGCAGGCCTTGGAGTTCGTTCCCACCAGCGATCGCCGCACACCTACTGCACGCGATGCCAGCCGCCGGAATTACCAAAAATTGCTGGGACGCGTGTTGACACGGAAATTCTTCGACGCAAAGGTAGACGGATTGCGCTCGGCGATGGACTTGGAGCACAGCTTTGGCCCCGCCTATGTGCGCGGGCGACTGCTGCGCGGGACGGTTGCCGACGCGGTCATAGGGGTGAGCGGGGCCGAGTCCGCGGCCATGGTGGACGGAATTCTGACGCTTGGAATTCTCTGGCTTGATTATTGCCGTCAGCATGGCACTGGGCGGCGGCACTTTGGCGGGCTCAAAGTGATTGTGCCTGTCGGCGCATGGCGGACGACCGCGGAGCGTATCGCTTGGCTGAATCACGCAGTTGCCGATTTTCAACTGTTCACCCTTGACGAGCGCAGCGAAGAGCTGACTGCGGTGGATTTTCGCGATACCGGGAATGTTGAATCGAGGCTGGTTCACGCATTTTCACCGGCATCTGCGATTGAACGCTGCAAGCAGGGAACTGAACGGCTGTTGGCGCTGGTTCCCATTGCCGCCCGGGAGCGAGTGGAGGTGCGCGCTAGCTCGGCTACTGAGGTGGGCCTGCTGCTGCATGGCCTGGAATTTGCACGGGTGCGCCTCGGAGTTGTGGCTCATTCCTTTGCACGCAAGAATGAAGTGACGTTTGGAGCGGGCATAAATGAAACTCCGCTTACCGAAGACAATGAAGACCTGTGCCGGGAGTTGTGCAAGCGTCTCTTTTACGGCCGCCATCCCGATGGCGTTCACACCGACCCGCTGTTTAGGATGCAGCCGGAACACTGGCTCGAGTCTCGCCTGCGTTGGGGAATCGCCGAACTGCTGCCGGGGCTGCGCGGCGACCTGATGTATACACAAGTTCCCGCGTTTTCAGGCGGCGACCGCGGATTGCTTGACTTGTTGACCTTGGACCGCAACAGCAGACTCGCGGTCATCGAACTGAAAGCGGACGAAGATCTACACCTACCTTTGCAGGCACTGGACTACTGGATTCGTGTGCGAGCGTTGAATGAGGATCGGCAATCGGTGGCGGGTGGACGACCGCTAACGGCGTTCGAGCGGCAGGGATACTTCGGTGGCGCAGCGGTGTCGGCGCTGGCTCCACGTCTGCTGCTAATTGCTCCGGCGCTACGTATCCATCCCGCCAATGAAGCGGTGCTTCGCTACTTTTCCCCGCAGGTAGAGTGGGAGCTGATCGCGGTGAGCGAACACTGGCGGCACGAACTGAGTGTCGTGTTTCGCAAGCGGAGCGGAGATGGGGGAGGAGCCAAAGGGAACTCCTGACCTCCGCTCACTTGCAGCACTTTACTCGCCGCGCTTGAAGACGGCGCCGAAGATCGACACCCAACTGAAGATGACGGCTAAGGCACAGCCCATCAGCCCCACGAAGAACATCACCTCAAGCACACGTAGAACCCAGACTGAAAAAGTGAAAATCATTTTCAGCCGATGATGCTAGATACGCTTGCGCAGGTTTCGTAACTATACCTTGGTATAGGGTGGCCTTGATCTAAGATTTGGGTTCTAGAGTGCGGGCTTCCAGCGGAGGATCGGCTTTCTCGCCGCTTGCACTTCGTCGAGCCGCGAAACGCGCGTCGAATGGGGTGCGGACTTGACCAGCTCTGGCGATTCTTCCACTTCTTTCGCAATCGAGCGCATCGCGGCGATGAAGAGGTCCAGTTCCTCAAGCGATTCGCTCTCCGTGGGCTCAATCATCAGCGCTCCGTGCACGATCATCGGAAAGCTGACGGTGTAGGGGTGGAAGCCGTAATCGATGAGGCGCTTGGCGATGTCACCGGTCTTGACGCCTAGCGCGGCCTGGCGCTTGTCGCTGAAAACCACCTCGTGCATCGAGCCGGTTTTATAGGGCAGTTCGTAGATGTCTTCAAGCTTGTGGCGGATGTAGTTGGCATTGAGGACGGCGTCTTCGGTGGTTTGGCGGAGGCCGTCAGGGCCGTTGGCCAGAATGTAGGCCAGCGCACGGACGAACATGCCGGTGTTGCCGTAGAAGGCGCGGACGCGGCCTACGGATTGAGGGCGATCGTAATTCCAGTGTTTCGCACCGTCCTGGCTTTGGATTAGAACAGGGGACGGTAGAAACGGCTCAAGAAATGCCTTGCAAGCCACCGGGCCCGAACCTGGACCGCCGCCGCCATGGGGTGTTGAAAAGGTCTTGTGCAAATTCAGATGCATAACGTCTACGCCAAAGTCGCCGGGGCGCGCTTTGCCGACCAGGGCGTTCATGTTGGCGCCGTCCATGTAGAGCAGCGCGCCTTTGGCGTGAAGAATTTCCGCGATCTTGTGGATCTGGTTTTCGAAGACGCCGATCGTGGATGGATTGGTCAGCATGAGCGCGGCGGTCTGATCGTCGACCTGGCGGGCAAGGGCGTCGAGATCGATGCCGCCTTCGTCGTTCGACTTGAGGTTCTCAACCTGGTAACCGCAGATGGCAGCGGTGGCAGGGTTGGTGCCGTGGGCGGAGTCGGGAATGAGGACCTTTTTGCGTGGGTTGCCCCGGGACTCGTGCCAAGCGCGGACGAGAAGGATACCGGTGAATTCGCCATGGGCGCCGGCCGCGGGCTGCAAGGTAATGGCGTCCATGCCTGTGATTTCAATGAGGCAGCGCTGGAGCAGGTCGATGACTTCAAGAATCCCCTGGGCGAGCGAGTCGGGGCGGTAGGGGTGGGCTTCGGCAAGGCCTTCGATGCGGGCGACCGCTTCGTTGACGCGCGGGTTGTACTTCATTGTGCAGGAGCCGAGGGGGTACATGCCGAGGTCGATGGCGTAGTTCCAGGTAGAGAGGCGCGTGAAGTGGCGAATGATTTCGATTTCGCTTAGCTCCGGGAGAAGGGGTTCGATTTTCCGATGCGCTTCTCCAAGAAGAGACGAAGCATCGACGGAGGGCACGTCGAGCGGCGGCAGCTTGAAAGCACGCTTGCCGGGCGAGGATTTCTCGAAGACAAGGGATTCATTCTGCGTTTGGTGAGGACGAACTTTGCCGTTGGTTACGCGGGTAGCTGCTTCGGTTGCCATTATGCCTCCACCGGTGCGGCGGCCAGGACTTTGGCTGCTCTGTCAATTTGTTGGCGGGTGATGATTTCGGTGGCACACCAGAGGGTGGCGTGCTTCAAGTCGGGGTACCATCGACTGAGGTCGAGGCCGCCGACGATCTTTTCGTTGAGGAGACGGTTGCTCCATGATGCCGGAGCTTCACCGGTTTGAAGGACGAACTCGTTGAAGTGAGGAGCACCGGTGAACAACTGCTTTGTGCCGGGTTGCGCCGAGAGGGTTTCAGCAGCGTAGTGGGCTTTGGCAAGGTTATGGTTGGCCAGTTCGCGGATGCCCTCTTTGCCGTAAACAGTGAGAAAGATGGTGGCCATGAGGGCGACGAGCGCCTGGTTAGTGCAGATGTTTGAAGTCGCCTTTTCGCGGCGGATGTGCTGCTCGCGAGTGGCGAGGGTGAGAACGAAGCCGCGGTAGCCATTGCCGTCGACGGTTTGGCCGACAAGGCGGCCGGGCATCTGGCGAACATATTGTTCTTTTGTAGCGATGACACCGCAGAACGGGCCCCCGTAGCTCAACGCGACGCCGAAGGACTGCGCTTCCATGCTGACGATGTCGGCTTCGACGGGCGGACGGACGGTACCGAGTGAGACCGCCTCAGCAATGCTGACGATAAGCAACGCGCCCTTTGCATGGGCGATAGCGGCGATGGCGGGGATGTCTTCAATGACGCCGAAGAAGTTGGGACTCTGGACCAGGACCGCCGCAGTCTCCTCCGAGACGGCTTGCTCCAGAGCACGCATATCGATGCGGCCGGTCTCACGATCGTAGCCGACAAGGGTGGAAGGCAGGCCTTGATGTTTGGCGTAGGTCGCCATCACTTCGCGGTACTCGGGATGAACGGTTGCAGCGACGACAGCCTTGTGGCGGCTATTGATACGGACAGCCATCATGACGGCCTCGGCGGCGCCAGTTGATCCGTCGTACATGCTGGCGTTGGCGACGTCCATGCCGGTGAGCTCGGCGATCATGGTCTGGAACTCGAAGATGGCTTGCAGCGTGCCTTGGGTGATTTCCGCCTGGTAGGGCGTATAGCTGGTGAGGAACTCACCACGTTGAACGAGGGAATCGATGATGACGGGACGGTAGTGGCGATAGGCGCCGGCACCGAGGAAGCTGGCGTAGCCGGTGGCATTTTTGTCTGCCGCGGCGCGGAAGTAGTCGACGATCTCGCTTTCCGCGTGTTGGCGCGGCACGTCAAGGTCACGGGTGAGCCGGTACTCTGCGGGAATCACCTGGAAGAGCGAGTCAATGGAAGCCGCTCCGATCTCAGTGAGCATCCGGCGGCGTTCGTCGGGCGATTTGGGAAGATAGCGCATTGCAGCTTCCAGCTCCTCGCTTCCAGCTTCCAGCTAAAAGCTCGTTGAGCGATCTTGGTTGCGGACCGCCAAGTGCGAATCCTGGGTGACGCTGATTTCAGCGACGATGGACAAGCTATAAGCTGGAGCCTAAAAGCCAGCGGCTAGCCGTTTGTTTCTTCCGAGATAAAGGTTTCATAGGTGGCTGCGTCAAGCAGGGCATTGAATTCAGCCGGATCCGAAAGCTCGACCTTGATGATCCATGTCGTGTGCGGGGCCTCGTTGATCTTGTCGGGCGCGGTCTTCAACTCTTCATTGACGGCGGTGACGGTGCCGCTAACGGGTGAGTAGAGGTCGCTGACGGCCTTCACGCTCTCGACAGATCCAAAGGTCGCATTGGCTGTGACCGGGTCGCCGACCTTGGGCACATCAACATAGACGATGTCGCCAAGGGAGTTCTGCGCATAGTCAGTGATCCCGATGGCGCCGATAGTGCCATCCAGTTCGATCCATTCGTGTTCGCGGGTATAGCGATAATCTGCGGGGTAGGGCATGGTGGTTCCGCTCCTTCTGAAGAAAACAGCGAAGCTCTAGTGTAAATCGCGGTGGTTCGTGAGGAAGGCTGAGGAAAAGGAGGGAAAGCAGGGATCAGAGGTTAGTGGTTAGGGGGTTAGCCGGCATCGGCCCGCTATTTACCGAAGAATTCGCCGTGGCCGCCGGCGACCCAGGGATCGTAGTGCTCGGCGAAGTTGGCGCGGTTCTTGATGGAGGGATGGTCGGACTGCCAGAACTCGATGAAGGGGCTGGGATCGGGATCATCGAGCCAGGACTCGCCGAGATGGTTGAACTCGGAAACGGCCGTTTTTCGAGGGTCGAGCACGAGACCGTGAATGGCCTCTTGTCCGTAGATGTCGGCCTGGTGCTCGAAATAGCGGCTGAAGCCGTTGCCGACAGGTTGGAGCACAAAGCCGACTAGAGAGATGGCGAACAGGAGTACGAGGAAACCTGAGCGGCTGGCCAGCGGATTGCCACTGACCTGTGCGATGTGCCAGCACGCGCCGAAGCGGCGAGCTAGCCACGCTGCGAATCCGGCAGAGGCCCAGAAGAGAAAGAATAGGCCAACGGCTGCTCCTGCGAGCATTTTGGGAATATGGTAAAGGACATAATGGCCGCTCTCGTGGCCGAAGACGAAGAGGGTCTCGTCGTCGGGAAGCTGATTGGTCGCGGTATCCCACATGACGTACCGCTTGGTGGCGCCAAGACCGGCGACGTAGGCATTGATGCCGGTGTATTTGTCGCTTGCCTTCATGAGATATATGCGGTCGGGCGGAATGTCGATGCCGGTGCGGGCTACGACGGACTCAAGCTTGGCCACCAGGGCGGGGTGGTTAAGCTGAAGCGGCTCGAACCTGTAGAAGATGGGCGCAACCAGGGGCACCACGAACGCGGAGATCAACAGGAGCGGGAGCGTGGTCACCCAGATGGCGAACCAGTAGCGGCGGGGCCAGCGACGGACAATCCAGTTGAAGAACAGCAGCACGGGTGCGCCGAGGACCAGGGTAAGAGCGAGGGCTTTGGCCTGGTCGCCGAGCCAGCTTCCCCAACTCTGCACGCTGATTTGGTAACTTCTCTCTACGTGCTGGCTGAACCAGTCGAGAGGCAAGCCGGCAAGGGAGGCGATGGCGAAGAGGGCAGCGAAGAAGACAAGCCCCTGAATCCAGCGGCGGGAAGAGGCGCGCTGCGCCCAGGCCTCCAGGCGGGTTGCGGTGCCGGTAGCGAGAAGAAGCAAGAGAAGTGCTACATCCAAAAGCCCGCCGACAAATTCCACGATGTTGCGGATGCGGGTGACGGCCATGGCTTTGGCAAGCTTGTCGGGCGCAAGAGTGTAGGCGTTCGGCGAGTTGGCTGGCGCCGAGGCCGACAGGGTTGCGGGCTGCGCCTGGACCCGAGCGCTCAAGGCCGGGGAGACGCAGAAGATGGAGCCGGCAAGCAGCATAGAGCAGAACGTCAACGGGGAGAAGCACGGAAAACGCATGAGATTTCTCCTTGTCGATCCGGCCCATACGGGAATGAACTTTCGATCTCGTCGTGAGGCAAAAATAAAAGTGCGCTACTTAGAGGGTAACCAGTGTAGGCGCCGGTTCATTCTGGCAGGTATGTCCCCGGTCCGAACCAGGGGGTACCCCCCTCCCCTCCCCTGTTTTCGCTAAATTATTCTTTTGATTCGACTTAATCCTTGAGAGGAACCCCAAAATCGTGAGGGCGTTGGAGTTATAGGCAAAATCGTCTCAGAAAGAAGTTAGATGGGTAGCGTTTGGCTTTCAGCTGTTAGCTTCGAGCTCTGAACTCCCGCAGCTCAAGTTGATTCTGTTTTGGGTTGCGTGGAGGGCTGGATGAGTATGAATTGATTGTGCGCCTATTCGGGGTAATTATCTGCAAACGGGGAGTTGGGGGGAACTCTTTAAAGCTTCGCATTCAGGTCCGGACTAAGCTGGGTCTCTTCGCACAGCGCAGAGGGCCTGAACTTTCCTTCAGGTCACTTCTATCCGCCGGTTTCACTCGATTGTCCCGGGCGGGATAAAGAACGGCAGCAAACTTTGAGACAATCTTGAATACCGATGCATTTACCTGAATTCGCGCGACTCATGCCACAGAAAACTCTAGCGGTTCCGGAACCGTCGACCTCCAAATCGCGCCTTTACACAGCGGTTGCAGGCCTAGCCCTCATTTTCCCGGCGACCTCCAAAGCTCAGACCGTGACGCCTGTTTTGCTGGACGCCATGACGACGGAGTTGCACCGAGCGTTTACCTCGCTGGGCAAACCAACGCCGGGCGGTTCCGATGCCGACAAACAACTGCCGCCATACTTCCTAAGCTACTCGGTGAGCGATGCCAGCGCCGTATCGATCCGGGCACAGTTTGGCGCGGTGGTGGATAGCTCAGCCAACCATGTGCGTGTGGCCGACGTGCAGGTGCGACTGGGGAGCCCGAAGCTGGACAACACGCATGGGGACCACCGCAGCTCGGCTGTGAACAGTTTGCAGTTGCCGCTTGGCGACGATCGCGAGGCCCTGGTTCGCTCCCTGTGGCTGGCTACCAACAGAGGCTACGGCACTGCGCTCGACAATTACCTGCGCGTCAAGACCGAGGCCGAGGTCAGAGCCAAGGAGGAAGACAACTCGCCGGACTTTAGCCAAGAGCCTCCGCAGACCTACATTGGCAAACCGACGCCACCGGTGGCAGTGGACCGCGCAGCCTGGGAAAAACGGGTGAGCGCGCTGTCGAAGATCTTCCGCGAGTTTCCTGATGTTTACCAGAACGTGGTGATGCTGACGGCGCAGAACGAGACCGATTACTTTGCCTCGTCGGAAGGTTCGCGGGTTGTGACGCCGCACTTGCAAGCTCGCATTGTCGCGATTGCGGTAACCCGGGCCGATGACGGCATGGACCTATTCCGTGAGCAGACTTTCGAAGCCGAGACGGTGGACGGATTGCCGTCGCAGACGGAGCTGGAAGCAGCGATCCGCGCACTGGGCAAGAGTCTTGAAGCGCTGCGCGAAGCACAGGTGACGGAACCGTTCGACGGTCCGGTGATCTTGTCAGGGCGGGCGGCAGCGGTGTTCTTCCATGAGGTGCTGGGACACCGGCTCGAGGGGCAGCGCCAGCGTGGCGATGAGGAAGGTCAGACTTTTACCAAGGATGTGGGCAAGCCGGTGCTGCCGAGTTTTCTTTCTGTGGCCGACGACCCAACCGTGACCCAGTTTGGCGGCACATGGTTGAGCGGCAGCTACGAGTTTGACGATGAGGGCGAGAAGGCACAGCGAGTTGCGCTGATCGACGATGGCGTACTGAAGACGTTCCTGATGTCGCGACTGCCCATCGCGAGCTTTAGTTCTTCAAACGGGCATGGACGCGCGGAGACTGGCCATGTGCCAACCGGCCGCCAGGGTAACCTGATTGTGACGTCAACCAAAAGCGTGCCGGAGACCGAGTTGCGCAAGCAACTCATTGAGGAAGCAACGAAGCAAGGCAAACCTTACGGACTCTTCTTTGAAGACATCTCTTCGGGGTTTGCCGTGACAACGCGGAGTTCGCCACAGGCCTTTCAAGTCATCCCTTTGGTAGTGTGGCGGGTGTATGTGGATGGCCGACCGGATGAGCTGGTGCGTGGAGTGAGCATTGTGGGCACGCCACTGGCGGCGATGAAGCGGATTCTGGCCACGGGCGACAAGAGCGAAGTGTTCAACGGCGAGTGCGGCGCGGAGTCGGGAACGGTTCCGGTAAGCGCAGTGGCACCGGCCATGCTTTTAAGCGAGATGGAGACACAGCGGCAGCCTCAGGGGACGGCCAGGCCCCCGATATTGGCAATTCCGGGCGGCCAAGCGCACACGGCGGGAACGAGGGAGGCGCGATGAATCTAATGGGTCCATTTGCAGCGTTTGCCGGAGTAGGACTGCTTGCGGCTTGCCTGGGTACGCCGAGAGCGGGTGTGGCGCAATCGACTCGCGCCGATGCCGAGAAGGATCCGGTGCTGAAGGCTATGCTCGAAGAACTCGACCGCAGCATGACGCAAATCCAGTTGCCTGGCTTCGCGAGGCCGTTCTTTATCCAGTACCGCATTGAAGAAGTCAACGACTACTCGACCAAGGCGGATTTTGGGGCCAGCGACGGTGCGCAGCGCGCACACGAGCGCGTAGCGCGGGTGACGGTGCGCGTTGGCGACTATAAGACTGACAGCTCGGGCGGACGCGGCGACGGTGCACTGGAACTTGCGGCATTGGACGACGACCCCATTGCATTGCAGTCGGCTTTGTGGGCCGCGACGGATATCGCGTACAAGAGCGCGCTCGCGGCCTACGCGCAGAAACGGGCGGCGTTAAAACAAGTGCAGACGCCTCCGCAGGCCGATGACTTCAGCCATGAGAAACCGCTGATCTCGCTCGCCGAGCCGGTGGAGTTGAAAATAGACGAAGACGCGTGGACCGAGCGCGTGGCACGGGCCAGCGGGCTTTACATCAAAGAGCCCGCAGCCAGGGTGGTTGAGGAGAACGTGCAGTACTCGACGGCGCAGTTTCACGGACGGGTGACGACCACCTGGCTGGCGACGAGCGAGGGAATGATTGTGCGCAAGACAGCGCAGCAGTACCAAGAGGTTTTTGCGGTGGGAACGCAGGCACCGGATGGGATGCGTCTAGACCGGTCATACGCCTCTAC
>Ga0265342_10004357_pt1 | contig 11195 bp, 15 predicted proteins | sample 4CB327metaG_FD_203125 | JGI IMG/M metagenome (GOLD analysis project Ga0265342, IMG submission 203125) | Rhizosphere microbial communities from Carex aquatilis grown in University of Washington, Seatle, WA, United States - 4-CB3-27 metaG | ecosystem: Host-associated > Plants > Roots >...
CGCCGGCGAGTGCAGCGGCGGCAACCGCCACCGCCCACGGCAGCGCCCGCACGCCTACTGCACCTTGATGTTCGCGGTTTTCACCACGTTCGCCCACTTGTCGATGTCCTTGCGCAGGAAGGCGTCGAATTCCTCTGGCGACTTCACCATCGGGACGGCGCCCTGCTTCAGCCAGGCCTCTTTGACCTCGGGATTATTGATCACCGTGTTGATGTGCTTGTTGAGGTAGTCGACGACGTCCTTCGGCGTTCCCTTCGGCGCCATGACGCCGAGCCAGATCGTGGCTTCATAGCCCGGCACGGTCTCGGCGACGGTCGGCAGGTCGGGCGTCAGCGGATTGCGCTTTTCGCCGGTGGTGGCGAGCGCGCGCACCTGCCCGCCCTTGGCCAGCGCCGACATGGTCGTGACCGCGTCGAACATCATCTGCACCGTGCCCGAGATGACGCTGTTGCGGGCGTCGCCGGACGCCTTGTGCGGCACGTGCACGATGTCGGTGTGCGACAGCGCTTTGAAGAGCTCGCCGGCCATGTGGTACGGCGTGCCCGGTCCGGACGAGGCGTAGTTGAGCTTGCCCGGCTCCTTCTTGGCGAGATCGACGAATTCCTTGACCGACTTCGCCGGGACCGAGGGATGCACGACCATCAGGAGGTCGGACGAGTTGATGCTGGCGACAGGTATGAAGTCACGCATCAGCACGAACGGCTTCTTCGGCAGCAGCGTCTCGTTGACCGTGTGCGTGTTCGACATCACGAGCAGCGTGTACCCATCCGGTGTCGATTTCGCGACAGCGTCGGTGCCGATCACGGAACCGGCGCCCGGCCGGTCCTCGACCACGAAGGACTGCTTGGTTTCGTCGCTGAGGTATTTGGCCAGGAAGCGGGCATAGACGTCGGCGGGACCGCCGGCGCCAAACGGCACGATCAGCTTGACCGTGCGGCTCGGATAGCTGTCAGCCGCCGCTGCAGGCCACGCAATGGACACGGCCGCCAACGCGGCGGCGATACGAAGAAACGAGCGCATGTGAATCCTCTCCATTGATTTTTTCGTTGAAGTTTTGTGAACGCCGGCAAGCCGCAGACTATTCCAAGCAAACGATGCGCGTCATGCGCCGCCGGCCGACTTGAACCCCGGAGCGAGGTCGCTGGCGGCGGCAAGTGCCCCCTTCGCCTCGATCGAGGTGAGCGCCACGGTCGTGCGCAGATCGGTGACGCCGCCACCGGAGCCGGCCGCGAACAGGGCGGCCGCCATCTGCACGTCGTTCGGCGCCTCGCCGATGCAGAGGAAGTCGAATTCGCCGAAGGTGACGTAGTAGGCGATCAAGCGGCCGCCGACTTTGGTCAGCAGGCGCGCGACCGCATCGGCGCGATCCTCCGGACGCACGATCATGCCCTTGATGGCGTCGCGGGTGTAGCGGCCCTGCGTGATGTAGGTCGGCATGCTTTCCTCCCCTCGCGGCGACTTCTCTAGCCGCTCGCCGGGCGCAAGGATAGCGGAGACGGGAGCCTCAGGCGCGGTCGAGCTGGCTTTCCTTGGCGACGCGCTCGAAGGCCTCGCCAGAGCTCTTAATGCGGTACTGGTAGTCGTCGCCATCCGACGGCAGCAGCTTGATCACGGTGTAGCTGCCGGTCGCGGCGGCGCGGCCGAAGCTAGGGGATGTGTAATAAACGACCTCGCCGACCCGGTACTTGTGCGGATAGACCGGAACGTCGGGCGCGACGGGCTGCATCGGCGGGCTGATCGTGCGGATCATCGTCGCTTCGGCGGCGATCGCCTTCATCGACGGCGTGAGGATCGCCTTGACCGACGCGGAAATCTTCGTCTCGACAATCTTCGACGCGACGGCGGGCGCCTTGCGGGCTGCCGGCTTGCGGGCGGCGGGGGCGGCCCGCTGCGAACGCGACTGTTTGGCGGAAGCACGACGGCTCGCGCTCGCCGACGGTTTCTTGACCGACTTACGCGCCGACTTACTGGACTTCTTCCGGGTTCCCGCGGCGGTCTTGGCGGACCGGCCTGCGGACTTGGCTGATGCTCTGCTCATGGCCCAAGTAATATAGCAGTAATTTTTGTTTGAGTGCGAACTTTTTTGCGGCAAAAGTCTCTATAATTCAGATGGTTACCACCCATGCTCACGACGCGGGGCAGCGTCTTGGCGCACCGGGCGATACCTCCGCGCCACACCCGGAACCCGGCCGTCCTCCGCCGCGTTCAACTGCCCGGACCCAGGGAGACGGCCATGCGGCTTCTGTTCGGCATCATTCTCGGCGCGCTGCTCACGGTGGGGGCGGCCTATGTCTATGACTCGGCGCATGCGCCCGCGACGACGACCGCGGCGGCATCTGCCCGCCCATTGGTCAACTGGGACGTCGTCAGCACCAAGTGGAACGGCCTGGCCGTCCGCGCGCGCAGCGAATGGACGCGGATCGCCGGCTGACGGACGGGTCCGCTTGGGTTCCGTCGCGCCTCAATGCGCCGTGCGGACCTGTTCGCGCTGGCCGGCGCCGATCGCGGCGCCGAGTTCGCGGCGGTCCATGCGGGTGCCGTCGTCGCCCTCCAGCAGCAGCGCAACACGTCCGCTCTGGCCGACATGCCGCGCCCAGTCCAGCGCCTCGTCGAGCGACTCGAACTGCTTGAACAACGCCTGCGCCTTGTTCATCGGTGAAATGTTGTCCGAGCCCTTGGGCCCGCTATAGACGCGATAGCTCATGGTGTCCCTCGCTGATCTGGCGTTTCGGTGCGCGAAACCTCAGGGTTTCGCTCAGATCCCGGCTTGTGGCGGTGTAAGATGAAAACGCGCGGGCAAGCCGCGCAGTTCCTCGGGGGCGCGTCCATGAAGGCGGCGTATTACGAAGCGAATGGCTCGGCGCGCGAGGTACTGCGCGTCGGCGAGGTGGATACGCCGCAGCCCGGCGCTGGCGAGGTACGGGTCAAGCTCGCGGCCTCCGGCGTGAACCCGTCCGATGTGAAGAACCGGCAGGGGCTGACGCGCAAGATCGCCTGGCCGCGTGTCATCCCGCAGAGCGATGGCGCGGGCGTCATCGACGCGGTCGGAGCCGGCGTGCCGGCAGCGCGCGTCGGCGAGCGCGTCTGGATCTGGAACGGCCAGTGGAAGCGGCCCTTCGGCACCACCGCCGAATACATCGCCCTGCCCGCGGCCATGGCCGTGCCGCTGCCCGACAAGATCAGCTTCGCCGAGGGCGCCTGCCTCGGCATTCCGGCGATGACCGCCTATCACGCGGTGGCGCTTGCGGGCCTCGGCCAAGGAAGCCGCGTGCTCGTCTCTGGCGGCGCCGGCGCGGTCAGCCAGTACGTGATCCAGTTCGCCAAGCGGGCCGGCGCGACCGTGCTGACCACCATCTCCTCGGCAGAGAAGGCTTCCGCCGCGCGCGAGGCCGGCGCCGACCATACCATCGACTACAAGCGCGACGATGTCGGTGCGGCGGTGAAGGAGATTGCGTCCGAGGGTGTCGACGCGCTGATCGAGATGGATCTGGCGGCGAACGCGAAGCTCATCCCGGCGGTGATGAAGCCGCGCGGCAGCGTCATCGTCTACGGCACGCTGCCGGAGGCGACGATCCCGGCCGCGTTCTGCCTGGTCAACAGCATCCGCATCCAGTTCTTCCTAGTCTACGAACTCAATGCCGCGGAGCGTGCCGCCGCGGTCGGCGCCATCAGCGACGGCCTCACGGGCGGCTGGCTGAAGAACCGCGTGGCGCAGCCGACCTACAAACTCGCCGACATCGCCGCCGCGCACGAAGCGGTCGAGAAAGGCACGCTCGGCAACGTGGTGGTGACGCTCTAGGGCGCCACCTCCGTATCCTTGAACCCCGCCGCATCGAGAGCGCGGCGGACAATACCGGCGCGTTTCGCCTCGGCGAGGAGCGCGGTGACGGCGGCGAGCGCGCGCGGCCGCCCCGGCGGAACGGCGACGCCGATCCCGGTCTCCTGGAAGTTGCCTGGCAGAACGCGGGCGCCCGGCAGCTTCGGCAGGATCGTCGCGAAGGCATCTTTCGACAGCGCGAAGGCGTCGCCCTCGCCTGCTGCCGCCAGCGCCAGCATCTCGTCGACGCTCGGCACTTCGCGCAGCGAGGCGTTCGGACAGGCGCGGCGCGCGGCCCGCATGGTCGTGGTGTTGGCGATGGCGACAATGCGCTTACCCTGCGCGTTGATCTCGTCGATGCGCTGCACGGTCGAGCCCGCGGGCACGAGATAGGTGCTCTCGATCATCGAATAGGGCGGACCGAAGGCGACGCGCGCGGCGCGCGATGCATCCTGCGGCATGAAGCCAACGTCGCACGTGCCGTTAGCCACGGCGTCGGTGACCTGGCCGGAATTGTCGTACAGCACGAGGTCGAGCGGCAGCTTCGTCTGATCGGCGAAAAAGCGCAGCAGGTCGACGGTGACACCGCTCGGCGCGCCCTTGTCGTCCTTGATGGCGAAAAAGGCCGAGGCCGCCGGCGCGATGACCACGCCGCCGCGCAAGCGGCCGGTCGGCGCGAGCTCTTTGAGATCGTCAGGAATTGTCATGCCCGCTGCCTAGCACGCGCGCCTGTGACCGTCACGCGTACCGGTCGACACTTCGCTGCGGCGAACCGTTGGCGCCCTGCGCGCCGCCGGGCGGCGTCACCGCATTGGCCGCGAGCAGATCCTGGAGCGCACCGCCGAAGGTCGTCGCCGGCTGGGCGTCGAAGCTCGATGTCGGCGGATCGCCGGGCTTGTGCGCCTTCGTCCCCGGCGGCGAGCCGGGCGGCGCATTCGGGTCCCTGCCCTGCTGCGCCGACTTGGCGTCGCAGGTCGAAAAGCAAACGTAGCCGTTGACGATGGCAACCATACGCACCCCCGTCCCGCGGCGGACGGTAGGCGGACAGGGTAAAGCGAAACTGAATCAGGGGATCACGAGCGTGTGACCGAAATTGGAGCGCGTCCGTTGCTGCGCCCTCTCCCCCTTGTGGGAGAGGGCATATCGACAAGCGTCGCATTCAGAAATTCTCGACCCACGGCCGGACTTCCAATTCCCAGCTCCAGGCGTTGCGCGGCTGGTTGAGCAGGTGGACGTAGCTCGCCGCGATGGCGTCGGGATCGAGCAGCGAGTCAGGCTTGTCCGCGGCCTCCTGCCGGCGCGCCGAGCGGATGCCGCCATCCACCACAATATGTGCGACGTGGATGCCCTGCGGGGAGAGCTCGCGCGCCATGGATTGCGCCAGCCCGCGCAGCGCGAACTTGCCCATGGCGAACGGCGCCGACTGCGCATAGCCCTTCACGCCGGCCGAGGCGCCGGTCAGGAACACCGCGCCGTGCCGGTTCGGCAGCATGCGCCGCACCGCCGCCTGCGCCACGAGGAAGGCGCCGAAGGCGGTGACGGCGATCGATTTCTCCACCTCGGCCGGATCGAGATCGATGAGCGGCCCGCGCGTCCGGTAGCTGGCATTGTAGACGACGACGTCGGGCGTGCGCTTGTCGTCGTCGAGCGCCTGAAAAACCGCCTCGACGTCATAGCGCTGCGCCGCATCGCATTCGAAGGTGAGCGCGCCGATCGACTCCGCGAGGCGGGCAAGCTTGTCCGGCGCGCGCGCGGCGAGCGCGACGGCCATGCCCTCCTTGGCGAAGGCGCGCGCCAGCGAGGCCGACAGCCCCGCGCCGGCCCCGACGATCAATGCCGATTTGTACGTCATGCGATGCTCACTTCTTCTTGCACTCCGCCGCCACCCATTTGGACTCGACCTGCTTGTCGGAGGTCATCGTCTGCCCGCCCATCGCGATCGTCGACTTCATCGACGTCGTGTAGTGCTTGCGGTCGACGAAGGTGAAGGTGCCGGACAACTCCATCAGCATGCCCTGCTTGGCGTCGCCGCATTTCATGTTCAGGGTGATGACGTTGCCGCTCGGCTTGACCTCGAGCTTCTCGCACTGGCCGGCGCCCTCGGCCTGCATCTTGGCGAGCGACTTGACCGGATCCTTGGCGTCCTCGGCGGTCATGCAGTCGGTGGTCACTTCGGGCTTGGCCGGCTTGCCGTTCTCCATGCCGGTCTCGGTGTCCTGCCACATGCCGGGCTCGAGCTCGATCGCATAGGCGCGCGCCGGCGCGGCGGCGACGAGACCGATCGTCAACAGCGCGGCCTTTAGTGAAGCGCTCCTCACAGTCATTTGCAAATCCCCCCGATCGATCCAATCCGCATTCGCCTTCCGCGCGTGTCGCCGCGCGGAACAGAGTGCTAGGGTAAGCAAGATTCGACGGCTTGTCTGCCGATGGATGGCATGCCCGCCACACCCAAGACACGCGCCGCGCACCGTCCCGCCCCTGCAACCGCACGGCCTGCGCGCGCAGGAGCCATCCTGCCCGCCTGGCTCGATCGCGAGATCCGCTCGCTCTACCCGGGCTCCTTCGCGCTGGTGATGGCGACCGGCATCATTTCCAATGCGTTGTTCTTCGAGGGCCGGCGCGACCTCTCCGACGCGCTGTTCATCGTCAATACCGTCGCCTATCCGTGGCTCATGCTGGCCACGCTGATCCGCGCCGCCCGCCATCACCGCGCGCTGTGGGCCGATCTCGTCAATCCGCGGCTGGTGTTCTCCTTCTTCACCATCGTCGCGGCCAGCGACGTGTTCGGCATCGGGCTCAACCTGCGCGGCCACGGCACGCTGGCGCTCGGGCTTTGGTTGTTCGCGCTGACGCTGTGGTTCTGCCTGAGCTATCTGAGCTTCGGCGTGCTCACCTTCCTCAACACCGCGCGCGGCGCCAATGTCGTGCACGGCGGCTGGCTGATCGCCATCGTCGGCACGGAATCGCTGGTCATCCTCGGCGCCTTCGTGGCGCAGCCGCTCGGCGCGCTCGGCACCGCCATCTTCGTCGGCATCCACATGCTGTGGGGCATCGGGCTGGCGCTCTACGGCATCTTCATCGTGCTGTTCGCGCACCGCATCTTCTTCCTCGAGTTCGAGCCCGACGACATCACGCCGCTGCTGTGGGTGGTGATGGGCGCGGCGGCGATCAGCACCAATGCCGGCTCGATGCTGCTGCTGACCGAGAGCGGCCTGCCGTTCCTCGATTCGATGCGGCCGTTCATCGACGGTGTCACGCTGATCACCTGGGCCTGGGGGACGTGGTGGATCCCGCTGCTCGTGCTGTTCGGCATCTGGAAGCATGGCGTCTGCCGCGTGCCGCTTACCTACACGCCGATGCTGTGGAGCCTGGTGTTCCCGCTCGGCATGTACGCGCTGGCCAGCCTCCGACTGTCGCTCGCCAGCGACTATCCGCCGCTGCATCTCATCTCGCTCGGCATGGTCTGGGTGGCGCTCGCCGCCTGGATCGCCACCGCGGTCGGCCTCGTCCGCGCGACGTGGCGGAGCTGGCGGACGTTCGAGGGGTGAGCGCGGGCGCGCGTCATCGCCCGTGTTCTTTGGTCGGCCCCGGGCAGGCCCTCTTGCGTACGCGACTTCCCGGCTCCCTCTGAGGGGAGCGGAGCGCCGGCAGACGCGGGAGCTTGCGAGGCTCCCGGTGGATGGCCCGGCGAGAGCCACCCGGTGGACGCTTTGCGAAGGCGTCCCCTCCCTCCTTTTCAAGAGAGAGGCGCCTTCCGGCGCTCCACGTGCGGCGTCTGCGACAAGGACGGGCCGCGCTTTCGAGAACGTGGACCAGCCACGCCTGTCAGCCAGCTCCTGGCGCCGGGTCCTATTGCCCGGGAGCGGAGCCCCGCCATCGCCCGAGAGTCCGGAGTGCGTTGCTCCGAACCCGCGGCGCCGCATCAGTCGATGGCGGGATTTCCCCGGTCATCGACCCGGTGGGGTCCGGCCGCATCTCCAGCCCTGTCCCCACCGCTGCTCCGTCTTCACGGCGTCCCATGACGACGCCCCTCGAAGCAGGACAGGACGATAATCCACATTCCGGCGAATGTGTCAACAGTCCTAGCAAGAGAATTTGTGCTGCGCTGCGTCAACCGTCATCCTGAGGCGCGAGGCGGCGAAGCCGCCGAGCCTCGAAGGATCTGTGAGTCAGAGACCCTTCGAGGCTCGCCATAGCGCGTCGAAGACGCGCGTAAACGCGCTAATGGCTCGCTCCTCAGGGTGACGGGGAGAGGTTCGTAGGGCACGCTAGCCGAAGGCGCAACGCGCCTGCCTGCAAGATGGCGGATTACGCTTCGCTAATCCGTCCTACGAGCTACCTTGCAATTTCCACATCGATGGTCGGGTCGAACCTTCTGATAAGCGCAGCCATTTCACCTACATCCTGAACACGCCGAACCGCGTCTCCGGCACCGGCGCGTTCAGCGCTGCGCTAAAAGCCAAACCCAAAACCCGCCGCGTCTCGCTCGGCGCGATGATGCCGTCGTCCCACAGCCGGGCCGTCGCGTAATAGGGATTGCCCTCGGTCTCGTACTGGTCGCGGATCGGCGCCTTGAACTCCTCCTCCTCGACCTGCGACCACTTCTCGCCCGACGCCTCGATGTTGTCGCGCTTGACGGTCGCCAGCACGGACGCCGCCTGCTCGCCGCCCATCACCGAGATGCGCGCGTTCGGCCAGGTGAACAGGAAGCGTGGGCTATAGGCGCGGCCGCACATGCCGTAATTGCCGGCGCCGTAGGAGCCGCCGACGATGAGCGTCACCTTCGGCACCTGCGCGCAGGCGACCGCGGTCACCATCTTGGCGCCGTCTTTCGCAATTCCGCCGGCCTCGTAGTCGCGGCCGACCATGAAGCCGACGATGTTTTGCAGGAACAGCAGCGGAATGCGCCGCTGGCAGCACAGCTCGATGAAGTGCGCCGCCTTCAGCGCGCTCTCCGAGAACAGGATGCCGTTATTGCCGAGGATGCCGACCGGCATGCCGTGGATGTGCGCGAAGCCGGTGACGAGCGTCGTGCCGTAGAGCGCCTTGAACTCGTCGAACTCGGAGGCGTCGACCAGCCGCGCGATCACCTCGCGCACGTCGTATTGTTTCTTGAGGTCGGCCGGCACGAGGCCGTCGAGCTCGGCGATGTCGTAGGCGGGATCGCGCGGCGTCACGAGCGGGATGTCGGGCGACTTCGTCACGTTGAGATGCGAGACGATGCGCCGCGCAATGCTCAGGGCGTGATGGTCGTCCTGCGCGTAGTGGTCGGCGACGCCGGACTTGCGCGCGTGCACGTCGGCGCCGCCGAGATCTTCGGCGCTCACCACCTCCCCCGTGGCGGCCTTCACCAGAGGCGGGCCGCCGAGGAAGATCGTGCCCTGGTTCTTCACGATCACGGTCTCGTCCGACATGGCCGGCACGTAGGCGCCACCGGCGGTGCACGAGCCCATCACCACGGCGATCTGCGGAATGCGCAAGGACGACATGGTCGCCTGGTTGTAGAAGATGCGGCCGAAGTGCTCGCGGTCGGGAAAGACCTCGGTCTGGTGCGGCAGGTTGGCGCCGCCGGAATCGACGAGGTAGATGCACGGCAGGCGGTTCTCGCGCGCGATCTCCTGCGCGCGCAGATGCTTCTTCACCGTCATCGGATAATACGTGCCGCCTTTGATCGTACTGTCGTTGCAGACGATCATGCATTCGCGGCCTTCGACGCGGCCGATGCCGGTGATGAGCCCGGCGCCGTGGATGGCATCGCCGTACATGCCGCCGGCAGCGAGCGGCGACAATTCCAGGAACGGCGAGCCGGGGTCGATCAGGTTCATGACGCGGTCGCGCGGCAAGAGCTTGCCGCGGGCGACGTGGCGCTCGCGCGCGCGCGCGGGCCCGCCGGCGGCCGCCGCGGCGCGCCGCTCGCGCAATTCGGCGGTCAGCGCGCGCATGCGCTCGGCATTGGTGCGGAAGTCGGGCGCGGCGGCGTCCACCGCGGTCGGCAGAATCGTCATAGGGCCTCACCTTGGAACGGCGGGCCGAAGGTGCCCCGATGGAACCCGGATGGCAATGCTCGGGGCGAAAGCGCCGCAGGAACCCGCCCCGGAACCGAACGTTCTCTCTCAAGGCCGCCGATGCGGCCTATGGGAGGCACGTCATGAAGCACGGTCTATGGGTGATTGCGGCCGCCGCGGCGCTGCTCGCCGCGCCCGCCGTCGCGCAGACGGTGGCGCCGGAACCTGCGCCGGCGGCGCAGCAGGCGGTTCCCGCCGACAAGATCGGGCCGCCCCTGCACGAGAAACAGATGCCGACGGCCAAGATCGACCGATCGGAGACGACCGGCGCGGCGCCGAAGGAGCTCAAGCCGAGTCACGGCGACGCGGTGAACCCGGGCAGATTGGAAGACGATCCGCCGTCGCGCTGAGTGCGAGTGTCGAATCCCTCGGGTTCCAGGAACTTGGTTCCGCAATTGCGGTTGTCGCCGTGCCGCGCAAGCGGCGGAAACGTACAAAGCCCGAGGAGGCATAGCATGAAGACCCTGACGACCTTCGCCGTCGTTGCCGCGCTCATCGCCGGCGTCGGCATCGCCAATGCACAGTCCGCGCAAGGCACGCAGGCGGCCAAGCCCGCGACCGCCGGCACCGGCAAGTTCTGCCTGACCACGAAGACCGGCCCGAAGAACTGCACGTTCGCATCGATGGACGCCTGCCAGGCCAAGGCCAAGGGCATGAAAGGCACCTGCACCACGAATACGGGCGACGCGACGACCGGCACCAAGTAAGGTCCGCTCTCTCATCGGCGCGCTCCGCGACTCGAACGATCGCGGGGCGCGTTCGTTTTTGAAAGCGTCTTTTGGCTCAACATCGCTGATCACGATGCGCGGCGATGCGGAACCGGCCGCGATTCCGTTCGTTGTCTGACCGACTCCCACGACAACAAGAGAGGACAAGAACGATGGACAAAGATCGCATCGAAGGCAGCATCGAGCAGGCCAAGGGCAAGGTGAAGGAAATTGCTGGCAAAGTGACCGGCGACACCAAGACCGAAGCCGAAGGCAAGGCGCAGCAGGGCGCCGGCAAGATCCAGAACGCGATCGGCGGGCTGAAGGACACGGCGCGTGAGGCGCTGAAGCAGGACTGACGCACGACTGTGCGTGACTGCAGGAAGGCCCGGCGCGCCTTGCGCCGGGTTTTTTTGTTTTCGCATTGGCGCCGAGCGCTACCACAGGCACCATACTTCCCCCTGAAAGGGGGAGGTCGACGTGCGTTAGCGCGTCGGGTGGAGGTCAACTTCTGCCCGAATTTAAATTCGGGACCCCCACCCCGACCCTCCCCCTTTCAGGGGGAGGGAGCGCAGGCATCGCGCCAAGGTGAACACCCTTACTCCG
>Ga0265342_10004358_pt1 | contig 11195 bp, 2 predicted proteins | sample 4CB327metaG_FD_203125 | JGI IMG/M metagenome (GOLD analysis project Ga0265342, IMG submission 203125) | Rhizosphere microbial communities from Carex aquatilis grown in University of Washington, Seatle, WA, United States - 4-CB3-27 metaG | ecosystem: Host-associated > Plants > Roots > Rhizosphere...
TCTAGCCCATCAGCTCTTCCAGACCGATCGAGCCGCCGCAGCTACCTACGCCCAACGAGCGTTGGAGATGAACCCAAACGCCCGGCGGGCGCAGGAGGTTCTGACCGCGGCCAATCGCCAGACGCCGGGAATTGCGGCGCCGACCTCAGGGACGGCGCGCCTACGCACCCCCGCCCCTCCGATGGCAACGCCCGAGCCAGAGTTGATCGACAGTGGCGAGCTTGAACTGGATGGCGACAGCGGGATCCCAGATGGCGTGGTCGAGGAAAAGACCGACGCCGTGGCGATCCTGGCCGAGGCCTTCGGCAGTGGCCAGGTCGATGCGGGGGAAAACTCCGGCGAGTTCTCCGAAAGGAACACGCCGGTTACGCCAAAGTCCCGACCGGAGCCTGGTAGCACGGCGGCTCGTAGAGCGCCGTCAGCGGGCGGAGATGATGACGGCCCTGACCCCGTGTTGGAGGAGCTGGAACAGGTCGATTTCTTCATCGAGCAGGAGTTGACCGAAGAGGCACAGGCCTTGCTCGACGAACTGGAAAGGCGCCATCCCGGGCATATTCTGGTGGCGGACCGGCGGGAGAGGTTGATGTTCGTCAAGAAGGGCACAGCGCCCAACGAGCAACTGCCGCCCGAGGCGCCCGGGCCGGCAATGACGGATCCAACCCCGATGCCGCAAGCGGCCACGGGCGCATTCCCTTCGCAAGACTTGGACACCGAGGCCGACCTGGGACTGATGAACAAGACCATGGAGCGCCACGACGTCGCCATCCAGCACTTTACGGCCTTGTTGGGCGACCCCCAGCGCGAGGTATTTGCGCTCACCATGATCGGCGAAAGCCAGGAAGCCCTGGGCAACCGGGCAGAAGCCACCCGCTGCTACCAGGACGCCCTCAAGAGCCCACGCGCCACCGAGGTCGAGGCCACTCAGCTCTACTTCCTGCTCGGGAACCTCTTCTACAACACCGGCGATCGCGCCGAAGCCCTCTACTACTTCGAACGGGTGTCCAAACGCGACCCGACCTTCCGTGACGTACAGCGCCGCCTGGCGGCTCTAAAGGCCCGCGGCAGCCCCCACTAGGCTATCTATCGCCCGACCACCCCGCGCGGCTCTTGGTTTCCCGCGCCGGTGATGTTAGCGTCGCTTCCCCTACTAGAGCGTCATTCTTCCCGGTTGTAGCTTGACCGGCGTCATCGCCTAGATCCTCCGGAGGGCCCGAAATGCCCAGCGAGCGCGAGTACGAACAGGTCTTGCAAAAAGAGCCCGCCAACGGCGATGCCTTCGTGGCTCTGCGTAAAGCCTATCGAGAGTCGAATCGTTTCGACAAATTGGTCACGTTGTACGAGACGCGTGCCCAAGCCATCGACGACCAGGCCAAGGCGGCTGAGCTCTTCTACCTGGCGGCCGAGGTCCGCCTGGACCACTTGAGCGACACCGCCGGGGCCGAGGCTGACTTGGCCCACGCTGTGAGTCGCGACGCGAGCCATCGCAAAGCCGCCAAACGTCTCAAAGACATCTACCGCGAGCAGGGCCGCACCGACGAGTTCCTGACCATGCTGGAGATGGAAGCGGCCGCAGTCGTCCGCGTCCAAGACACGGCACGCATGGAGGAGATCAAAACCGAGACTGAGCAGGCCGCTGGCCCCGAAATCCAGCGCATTGCCCGTGCGGTCACCACACCCGCCCTTCGCGGGAGCATCACGCCCGACCATCTGAAAACCGTCGAGCAGGCGCGAAAAATCTTCGCTGCCATTGGCGAGTACCCGACCGCGTGCCGCCTGTTTGAGTTGGAGCTGGCTGCCACCACCGACCCCAAGCGGCGCGCGAATCTGACCTTCCGACTGGGACGCATGCTGGCCGAGAAGGTCGGTGACCTGCAGCAAGCGGCGCAGAAGCTGAGCGATGTGGTCCGGCTCTACCCGCGCGACGACAAAGCTCTCGATACCTTGGCATCTGTCTTCGCCAATCCGCAATGGACCGGCGCGGATGGCCCGGAACGGGCCGTGGGCCTATACAGCCAAATCGCCCGTCGCCGCCATGAAGCCGGCGACGTGGACAACGCGGTGGCAGCCTTGCGCAAGGCCTTGACCGCGGTGCCTGGCCACCCCGAAGCCTCGGGGCTCATGGAGCGCGTGCTGACCAACGCGAACCGCCTGGCCGATCTGGACCGCTTCCTGCGCGAGCGCGTGGCCACCGCGCACTCCGACCAGGAGAAGATCGAGGTCCTCTTCAAGCGCGCCCAGCTGGCCCGCACCTCGCTCAACGACATTGCCGAAGCGATGCGCATTTACCAGGAGATCGTGATGATCGAGCCAGCCGGGGGCACCGCCTCGCAAGAGCTGGCCACGCTGTACCTGGAACGTCAGGATTTCGGCAAACTGGCCGAGCTGCGCGAGCGCCAGCTCGAGAAGACGACCGACCCGGAATTCCGCCTCAAGCTGCAGCGCGAGCTGGCGTCGCTGTACCGCGACCGGCTGGGCGACCGCGAGCAGGCGGCGGTGTACCTGCACGCCATTCTGCAAACCCACCCCAGCGACCCCGAAGCGTTGCACTCCTACGCCGAACATTTCCGCCAGCGTGGCGCCTGGCGCGAATTGGTGGACGTGCTGGAATTCGCGCTCAACCACGCGCGTTCGACCGGCACGCCAGCCTCCGAGCTGCTTCCTCGCCTGGAGGAGGTGGCGGTCATCGCCGAGACCAAGTTGGGCGACATCGATCGCGCCCTGGCGGTGTGGCGCCAGATGTTCGAACTCGACCCCAGCTACCAACGGGCGCGCGAGGCCTGCAAGCGCATTCTGCAAAAGTCGGGTCGCTGGGAAGAGATGGCGACGCTTCTTGCGGAGGAGGCAGCCGCCAGTGAGCCTGAAGCCCGAGCCGAAATTCTGCGTCGCCTGGCTCGGCTGTACCTCGACAAACTCAACGCGCCGGATCGCGCGGCAGCGACCTACCGTGAGGTGCTGGCGCTCGATGCCAAGGACGCGGTTGCCCTGCGCGCGGTGGTGGATGCGTACGAGCGGGCCGAGCAGTGGGCCGAGCTGGCCGCGCTCCTGCGTTCGCAGATCGAGGCCAGCAGCGTCGACGCTGAGAAGGTCCATCTGCTGCGTCGTCTGCTGGGCCTGTACGAGGAACGATTGGCGGACGTGTCGTCCGCGTCGTGGGCCGCGGCGCAGATTCTCAAGCTGGTGCCGGGCGACCGCGAGGCCCTGCTGCGCCTGGAGGGCATCCTTGAACGGTCGAGCGACAAGCCTCGGCTGGTCAAGATGCTCGAGTACCACCTGCGCTACGCCACCAGCGCGGAGGAAAAACTGGGACTGGTCCGGCGGGTCGCGGATCTTCTGCAGAACCAAGTCGATGACTTCGGCCGCGCCATCCCTTACTGGGAGAACATTCTCAAGCACGTTCCCGGGGACCAGCAGGCGCTGCAGGCGTTGCTCGCAGGCTACGAAAAGGCAGGCCGGCACGAAGATCTGGCGCGCACCCTGGACATGCAGATCACCGCTCTGGCCGCCGATCCGTCGGCGCAGGTCGAGCTTCTGCGGCGACTGGCTCGCCTGACGGGCGATGCCCTCAAGCAGACCCCGCGCGCACAGCAAGCCTGGCAGGACCTGCTCAAGATCGTACCCGGCGATCGCGAGGCGCTCGAAGCGCTCTCGGCCATCGCCTCTACGCAGTCGGATTGGGTCACGCTGGCCGACTTGCTGGCGCGCCGGATTACTCTGTCGACCAATCCGGCCGAGGCGGTTCCCCTGGCGCTCGAGCGTGCCCGCCTGCTGGTCGAGAAGCTCGATGATTCGGCTGAAGCGATCCGCGCGCTGGAACACGCCATCAGCGATCTCGATCCCACCAGCGTCGAAGCGCACGAGGCCTTGCGCCGGGTGGCCGAGTCTCGCAACGACTGGCCGCGGGTGGCGGGCGTGGCGGAACGGCAACTCAGCTTCGCCACCGATCCCAAGGAACGCGTGGCGCGGGCGCTGGAAATCGGAGGCCTGTACCGCGACCGCCTGCACGACGCCAAGAAAGCCATCGGGGCTTTTGAGCGGGTGATCGAGATCGAGCCCGAGCAATCCGATGCGCTGGCCGCCCTGGCGCCTCTGTACTCTGAAGCCAACGACGGCGAGGCGTTCATCGCCACGGCAGAAAAGCTCCTGCGCCAGACCGAGGACGCCGACCAACGGCGCCGCTGGCACTTTGAAATGGCCAGCGCAGCCGAGACCATGCTCAAGGAGCCGCGCCGGGCCTTCGATCTTCTGCGACGAACCTACGTCGAGAGGCCAGACGAGGAAGCGCTGGCGCGCTTGGAAGCGGCCGCCGAGGCACACGGGCTGTGGGAGGATCTCATCAAGGTCTACGCGGGCGAGGGGGCCCGCTCGGCCGATCCGCTCGCGCAGGTGCAGCTGGCCATCAAGGTAGCGGGATTGTGCGAGAGTCGGCTGCAGCAGCCGGCGCGCGCCTTCACCGTGCTGCGCGAGGCGCTGGCCCAAGATCCGGCGGGCACAGTCCTGCTTCCCGAACTGGAAAGGCTGGCTCGCACGGCCAAGGATTGGCAAGGGCTGCTCGATGTCTACGCGCAAGTGGCGCGCGGCCGCACCCAACCCGAGGAGCGTTTCGCCCTGCTCTGCCTGCGCGCAAACCTGCGCGAAACCGAGATGGGCGATCCCTCGGGCGCGTTTGACGAGCTGCTGCGGGCCTTCGCGCTCGCTCCGGGCAACGAGGAGACCCGGCTCGAGATCCTGCGCCTGGCCGAGGCCACCGGGCGCTGGGAGGATGCGCTGGCGGTCGAAGGGCAAACCTTTGCGCGGTCCACCACCACCGAAGAGAAAGTCGCCGTGGCCTGTCGGGCGGCGGCTTTGGTCGAGGACAAGGTCAAGGATCGGGTGCGCGCCTTCCGCGCCTATCTCAATGCGTTCCGGCTGTCGCCCGAGGACGAAGAGATTGCGGGCAACCTGTGGCGGTTGGGCGCGCTCATCGGCCGCTATCAAGAGAGCGAAGCCAAACAACCATCCGCCCCGCTGCGCGCAGGGAACGACCCCGCCGAGTCCGAGATCGAGGCGGCCGATGTCGACTTGCTCACGCCGTCGCCGGTGGCGACCGGCGGAGCCTCTGCGCCGATGCTGGAATTCGACGAGGTCACCGGCGAGATCGAGATCAGCGACGCGGACATCGTTGATCCAGGGGAGCTGCCTGAGCCAGACGCGCCGGCCGCCACACCGATCAGCGTCGGCTTCGAGACACCGTGGCACGAATGGGTACAAGCCTATGAACTGCTGCCCGCCGATCTGATTACGCGCCATCACTACCTCAAGAAGCAAGCTGAGATCTGGGAGCGCGGCGCCCACAACAACGACCTGGCCCTGGACACGCTGGAGCGGGCTTTCGTCCTCAAGACGAGCGACGATTCCGTGCGCGCCGAAATGGAACGCCTGGCGCGCGAGGGAGAGCGCTGGGACCACGTGTGCGAGATTTACCTGCGCGCGGCCGAGCGCGAGGGCCGCGCCGAGGCGGTGGCGCTCAACCTGCGCGTGGGGCAGATCCGCGAAGAGCTGGGACAGATCGCCCTCGCGGAGGAGCGCTACCGCAAGGTGGTGGTGCTGGAGACCGACAACCCCGTTGCGGTCGACAGGCTCGAGCAGATCTACCGAGATCAAGAACGCTGGGCTGACCTGGCGCGGATTCTGGAACGCCGGATCACCGTTCCGGGTGGACGCCTGGAAGGGGCAGAAGCGCGCCGCCGCGCCTTCGAATTGGCCGACCTCTATGAAAAGCGGCTGGAACGGCCCTACGAAGCCGTCGACACCTTCGAGCGCTACGTGGCGAGCGCCGAGGAGGAGGAGCGCGGACTGGCGGCCGACGATCCGCACGCAGCCGAGCTGGGACAGGAAGCACGGGCCGGACACGCCGCGCTGGCGCGCCTCTATGGTCGTGTCGGCATGGCCCAAAAGGCGGCCGCAGCGCTGCAGCGCGAGCTTGAGCTGACGGGTGACGCCGAAGATGCACGCGAGGCGCGCTGGCGCTTGGCCGAAATCTACGAGCGCGAGCTATCGCTGCCCGCGCGCGCGGTGGAGATCTACGAGGATATCCTCAAGCGGGCACCACACGACGCCGAGACCCTGGCGGCGCTGGACCGCTTGCAACAGGCCATGGGTCGCTTCGAAGCGCTGGCCGATGTGCTAGAGCGACGCGCGGAGATCAGCGAGGGAGCTGAAAAGAACGAGCTGGTGTGGCGACGCGCGCGCATCCTGGAAGAGAAATTGGGCAATCCCGAGGCCGCGGCAGCCTGCCTGCGCAGCCTGGGCGCCGACGCCCTCTCCGACGAGCGGACCGCGTCCGCGCTGTTGCGCAACCTGCGCAGCGCCGGCCTGGCCCACGAAGCCTTGCGCATCCTCGAACAACGCATCGAGGTGCTGTCCAAGGCTGGCAACGATCCCAAGTTGATTGCAGCCCTGAACCTCGAGATGGCCCAGCTCAAGTCCGATGACCTGTCGGACCCCAAAGGGGCCCAGCAGGCCATCGAAGCCGCCTTCAGACTGCAGCCGGAAGATCCAGAGGTGCTCGCTGCGCTGGCGCGCTTCCACCTCAAGCGCAACGACTTCCAGGCCTATGCGGACGTACTCTTGCGCCGGGCCGATGCCCTGGCCGGCAAGCCCGAGCAGGCGGCGGCGCTGCTCGAGGCGGGCGCCGTGTTCCGCGATCAACTTGGCCAGCCGACTGAAGCGCGATCCTGCTTCGAGAAGGCTGTCAATCTGCACCCTGCGAATCCCGATGTGCTGGCCGCCCTGGCTGCCACCTTGACGGCCGAGGGCCGCATCGACGAGGCCAGGGACCTGTACGAGCGCCAGCTCAGTTTGTGTGACTCGCCGTCGGCCAAGGCCGCGGTGCTGACCAATCTGGCGCGCGCGTTGTGCGAAAAACCCGATGGCTTGACCGAGGCCGAACGTCGGCTGGACGAGGCACTGGACCTGGACCCCAACCACCTGCCGGCCGTGGTCACCATGGCCGACATCCTGTATCGCGAGGAGCAGTGGGATCGGGCCGAGCGCCGGTTGAACGAGGCGCTTCGGCGCATGCGCGGCCAGCCCGAACAAACCGCCAAGCTGTATCACCGGCTGGGTGAGGTCTACGAAAAACTGGGACGCCTTGACGAAGGCTACCGACAACTGGTGGAGGCCGACAAGGCTCTGCCTGGACAACTCATGCTGCGCATCGCTCTGGGCGAAAATCGCTTCCAGGCGCGACGCTGGCGGGACGCGGCCACTCAATTTGAGGGGATCGCCGATCACGTGGCAGCGCCCAACTATCCCGAGGAAGTGGCGCTGGCGCTGGCCCACGGCGCGATGGCGGAGTTGCGCCAGAAACGTCCGGAACGCGCGGCGGCCCTACACGAATCTGCGCTGCGCCTGTCGCCCAGCCATCCGCAGACCCTGCGCGCGTTGGCGGATCTGGCGATTGAACGCGGAGACAAGCTGGAAGCCGCGCGGTCGCTGCGCCTGGTGGCCGAATCGTGTGGCGATCCGGCGGAGCAACGCCGGCTGTACGAGCAAATCGGCGACTTGCACATGGCCTTGAGCAACCTGGCGGCTGCTCGCGAAGCCTACGAAGAAGCCGTGGCCCGGATTGAAGCCGACACTCTCGATCTGGTGCCTCTGCTGGAAAAGACGCTGGCCGCACAACGAGCCGAGGGCTCCCCGCGAGCGGCCATCGAAACCGCACGCCGGATCGCCGACATCGTGGTCGAGCCCAAGGATCGGGCCGCGCGCCGATGCGAGATCGCTGCGTTCGAGATTGAGCAAGGCAACTTCGACCGGGCGGCGGACTTGCTCGAACAGGCAATATCGGACGATCCCAGCGACGAGACCGCGCTGTGGAACTTGTGCGAGGCGTACGAACGCGCCGGTCGCGGCGCTGATGTCGCCACAACCCTGCAACGGGTTCTGCCGCAACTGGCCGAGCCCCCGGCTGACGAGGAGTTGGCGCACCGGCGCGCCGTGCTGTGGGCCAAGCTGGGCGCCCTGCTGGTTCCCAGCGATCCAGCGGCCGCGGTGGGCGCCTTGCAAGCGGCGATCACGGCCGACCCCCATCGCGTGGAGGCACGCCTGGCCCTGGCCGAGATCTACGGCGCGCGTCCCGAGCACCGAGAGATGGCCATCGAGAATCATAAAGCCATCCTGGGGTTCGATCCCATCCGACACGAATCCCTACATGCCCTGGCGGCCGATCACATTCAGGCTGGGCACGTCGATCGGGCGCGCTGCCTGCTCGAGGTCTTGGACCTGTTCGGCCTTGCCAGCGATGAGGACAAGGATTTCTTGGCGCAGAATCCGGCGCCCGAGCGCAAGCCCGACGATCCCTACGCGGGGACCATGGAAGACGGCGCGCGCGCACAGTATCTGGATCCGCTGCAAGACCTGCGCTTCATGGCCGAAGTGTTGGCAGCCGTGTGGGAAGGAGCGCCTGGACTCTCACAGTCCACCCTGGACAGCTTCGGAGTGACGGCCAAGGACAAGGTTTCGACGGTCGCGGATTTGGCCATCGCCCAGATTTGGGGGCAAGCTGCCAAGACGCTTGGCAACCGGCGCACCAGTCTTTACCTGCGGCCGGATGCAGACTTCGACGGAGTCAGCCTGGTTGGTGTGGCGCCACCGGCCATCGTGGTTGGCCGGCGCCTAGCCGAAGAGGCCGCCGTGGGCGAGCTGCGCTTCCGCATTGGCCGCGCCCTCGAGCTGGGCCGGCCCGAGTACTTGCTGGCCGCGACGCTACCGGCGCCGGAGTTCGACATCTTGTTCATGGGTGTGCTCAAGGCCTTCCACCCCAAGCACGCGCGCTTCCGGGCTGGCAGCGAAGACGCCGCCACCGAGCAAGCGGCCAAACTGAAAAAGGCCCTGCCCTACAAGATCGCCAAGCGCGTGGGCGAGCTGTTCCAAGAATACGCCGACATCGCTCTCGATCCGATGCGCTGGCGGGAAGGGGCGCGCGAAGCCGGCAACCGCGCCGGGTTGTTGCTGTGCGGGACCGCCAAGGTGGCGGTGGACATCGTGGGACGCGAGTCGATCCCAGGTGCCGCGGCTGCGCCCGATGCAGAAACTTTGCGTGACCATGCGGGCAAGCCCGGCCCCCTGCGGGACCTGCTTCGCTTCGCGGTCAGCGATGCCTATCTGGACGCGCGCGACCGGCTGGGCCTAGGCCGTCCTGCCGCGTAGCCACGAGGAGGGAATCGCGGCATCGTCGCTGCATTGACAGTAAACACCAGCCCGACTATAAGCGGCCACTCGGGCCTTCCCGCGAGGATGGCGGAACTTGGTAGACGCACTAGCTTGAGGTGCTAGCGGTTAACAGCCATGGGGGTTCAAGTCCCCCTCCTCGCACAACGGAACCCCTTGGAAACAAGGGGTTTTTTGTTGTCTGGCCCTTCCGGCCTACGCGGCTTCAGGCTTGGCGGTAACTACTTTCCGACCCTTAGTTACCGCGCTTGGGCCGCCTTGAAGCACCCGAAGGTTGCTTCGCAGACTGGCGCTCTCCAGAACATCCCTGTCCACGTAGTGGCGCTTGGTGACGTTGAACGAGGTGTGACCCAGGGCCTTGGCCACCACCTGCCCTGTCGCTCCGAACCCGGCGGCCAGAGTGCTGTGCAACCCTCGCATCGAGTGGGCACAGACCACTGGCAGCCCGGCGCTCGTGCAGAGAGACCTGGTTCTGCGGAGCAAGACATCGATCCGTTGTTTCCGTTCGTCCTGGCAGGCCCTGATGCGCTCTGGCTTGAAGTCGAATAGATAGTCTTGCGACTGGCGGCCTCTGGCCAGCCCCTGCAGGAATGGCCGAAACGGCTCCGCTACCTCAACCGCACGCTTGCCTGCCTCCGTCTTCGATTTCTCGACCCAGAGAACAGTTCCATCTGCGTCCAAGTCCCTCACCTGAAGGCCCATGATCTCCCCAGGACGCAGCCCCGTGTAGACCATGGCCGCGCAAGCGAGGGCGATAGGGTCATCCGCATGTTTCAACGCTTCATCGACGAAGCGCTTTGCTTCATCAATGTGTAGCTGTTTCTTGCCGCGCTTCTTGCGTCCCTGCACCTCAACGTCCGCCAGCGGATCGCGCCGGACCAATCCGGCCTTCATGCAGTAGCTCACGAACCCGTCGGCAGCCGCCAATATGCCGTGCTGACTGTCGACCGACTGCCCCTCCACGAGCTCGGACCAGGCGCTCCTCCAGGGGAAAGCCTCGACAGGCACGGTCGCTCGCCCCTTCGTGATCGTTCGTAGCCTGAACTCAAGAGTCTTGATGCTGGATGGCCGCAAGGCGGGCCTACGGCTGTTCAGGTACTCGGTGACCAGTTCTCCGACAGGATGTCCACCACCGACAAGCACTTTTGTCTTCGCCACCTGGATGAAGGCGGAGGCTGCATCCTCGGTCTCGAAGGTGTTGTGGCACTTCTGGCCGTCGATCCCAAGGAACCACACCCGCCATTTCCTGTGATGCCTGTATGGTTGTTGTGAAACCCATCTGTACATTGGCTCCTCCTTTGGTGTGGAGGAGTCCTTCCCGGCAGCTATTGAAATATCAGGGAGCGATGTAGCCCCCTGAGCGTCCCCGGCTTGGCCTCCGGACGCAAGCGCTTTGATCACCACGGCCAGGGCTTCGGGACCCTTGGCGGCGGCAGCCGCGACGGCGGCGAGAGCCGTGGCCAGCGCATCCCCTACAGGGTGCTGGTCATCAGCCCGGAGGGGGTCCACAGCTCGCCTTTGGCAAAGGCAAGCCGGAGAACATGGAAGACAAAATCAGCTCCCAAAGGGTGCCGTTTTCGCGTCTTCTCTCACAACCGGGCTTGGGGAAAAGAACGTTATGGAAACGTTCTGGGGACATACTGGTTTTCAACGTACCAGAGATCGTTTGAAGTGCCAGTTCTCGGCCCTTTTTCACCCGCCGCCCCATTCTGGAAGCGGGCGACGGGCTGCCAGCAACCCCCTCCTCCGCTTCTCCATGATGATGATGACGGGCGACACTACGGTGACCTGGGATGGCCAGACCAATGCACCAGGACAAGCAGCAGCATTTGAGCTGCAGCCAGGTGATGGGCATGGTCCCCTCTTTTCTCCACCGCCCGCCTTTGAGGACAACATGGCTACCGTCCTGATGTGCCGAGCGCCGACTGCCGTTGCATGGCGGCGATTGATTTGTTCCTGCTCAAACCGTTGTCATCCTCGCGACA
>Ga0265342_10004360_pt1 | contig 11190 bp, 8 predicted proteins | sample 4CB327metaG_FD_203125 | JGI IMG/M metagenome (GOLD analysis project Ga0265342, IMG submission 203125) | Rhizosphere microbial communities from Carex aquatilis grown in University of Washington, Seatle, WA, United States - 4-CB3-27 metaG | ecosystem: Host-associated > Plants > Roots > Rhizosphere...
ATCAAACTGCGCGGCGTAGCGCAGCATGGAGCGATCGCCGCGTCTGCGCACGTCTGCGACGATGCGCCGGACGGCGGGCAGCACGCTGTCGAGTGCCGCACCGCCTCTCCGTTCAAGCGCGCTCAGGATTTGAGCTGTCTGCGCCGCGCCTCGTCCTTTTGTCCCGATCAGTTTCATTTTGACTTGCCTCGGTGTTTACAGCACAACCTTGTTCAACGGATATTCGACAATGCCGGTTGCGCGTGCTGCTTTGAGCCGCGGAATCACATCGCGCGCCGTGCTCTCGTCGAGGATTGTGTTGACGGCGACCCACTCGGAATCGCTTAGCTGCGAAACCGTTGGTGAGTTCAACGAAGGCAGCACGCCGAGAACAGCTTCGAGGTCCGCGCGTTTTACGTTGAGCATCAGGCCCACCTGCGATTGCGCGTCAATGGCTCCGCGCAACATGGTGGCGATCTGGTCCAGCTTCTGCTTCTTCCATGGATCAGCAAGCGCCGTCTTGCCGGCGATGAGATGTGTTTCGCTCTCCATGATGGTGTCGATGATTTTCAGGTGATTGGCGCGAAGTGAAGAGCCCGTCTCTGTAACTTCGACGATTGCGTCAGCAAGCATGGGCGGCTTGACTTCCGTTGCACCCCAGCTGAATTCGACTTTTACGTTCACGCCCTTTGAAGCGAAGTAGCGTTTGCTGGTCTCGACGAGTTCGGTCGCGATGATTTTGCCTTCGAGATCTTCAGCCTTCTCAAAGCCGCTGCCTTCAGGAACGGCGAGCACCCAGCGCACTTTACGGCGGCTCTGCTTGGCGTACGTGAGCGTAGTAACGCTGGTCACGTCCAATCCGCTCTCGACTACCCAGTCAATACCGGTAAGCCCGGCGTCGAGCACGCCGTGTTCAACGTAGCGCGCCATCTCCTGCGCACGAATCAACATGCACTCAACTTCTTTGTCGTCGATTGAAGGAAAGTATGAGCGGCCGTCGGCGTAAATGTTCCAGCCAGCGCGCTTGAACAGAGCAATGGTTGCGTCCTGCAAACTGCCCTTGGGAATTCCAAGCCTGAGTTTGTTAGCCACGAGCGGCCTCCGATTCTTTTACGATCTGCTTGGTGAAGCAACTGACGGTGCCTTCGTGACACACCAGGCCGTCGCCTTCAACCTCTACGCGAAACAGCAGTGTGTCGTTGTCGCAGTCGGTTGAGGCCGAGATGATGCGCAACCGGTTGCCGCTGGTTTCACCCTTCATCCACAGCTTCTGGCGCGTGCGGCTCCAGAAGGTTACAAATCCGCTCTCCAGCGTCTTGGCATAGCTGACGGGATTAAGAAAACCCAGCATCAGCACTTCGCCGGTGCGTGCGTCCTGCACAATTCCCGGTACAAGGCCATCCATCTTTTCGAAATCGACTATTGGTGCGTTGCTCATAATCTTCCTGTTCAGTTTGAATTTGGGTTCGGGGCATGAAAAAACCCGCTGGCTGAGTTGCCGGCGGGCTGGTTCGATTCTCTTCTGATCTCTCTGGCCGATTATCTCAGGCCATGGAAGTCCGCCGGCATGGTTGTCCCGTGATGATGGTGGTGACCGTGATGGCGGTGGATTTGCATCTGTTCCAACGCTAAAGGCAAACCCCTGCCGGTGTCAACCACCGAATTACAGCGTATTCACAGCCCTATTTGCTTGCTCCGGCAGACTGCGACCCAGCTTGCGCAGACGCGCCGGCATCCTGAACGGCATCAAAAACACGCTTGTAAAGCGCCATGCGGGTTTCAAAGCGAGTAGACGCCCGCGTGACGTAGCGGATCTGAATGTCGAACCCTGCGGCGGTTGTAATAAGGCTGACAACGGGCGCAGTATCCAAATTGCTCACATGGCCGCTGTGCATGGAGCGCTTCCACTCCTGCAAAGCGATGGTTGCGCCTTCGCCCGTCTCATCCTGCGCGGCCTTGAGGATGCTTTCGACAATGGGGCGCGGATTGACCGTTGCGGGTTGGCTGATCGTGATTTCGTCCCACATCCATTGGCCGGTGGTGGAGTAATTAAAATACTGCCCGCGAATCGCGAAGCTGTTATTGAACGAAATACGACGGCCGGTGGGAAGGCTCGTATCTGTGTGGCTGCCGATCTCAAGCAGCGTAGTGTTCATCAAGCCGATTTCCGTCACCTCTCCGCTGACTCCGTTGATTTCCACGCGGTCGCCCACACGAATACCGTTTTTGCCCATCAGTTTGAACCATCCGAAAAAGCCGAGGATGAAGTCCTGCAGGACGATGGTAATGCCGGCCGTGACCAGGCCGAGGATGGTGGGCATCTGCTCGGGCCAGCCGAAGATGACTAACAAGATCAGCAGCGCGCCGAACACCTGAATACCCAGATCAAGCAAGCTGCGCAAAGTTCGCATCTCTTTTTGGCCTGCTGCCGCGGCGGTCATAAAGTGGTTCACGAGCGCGGCTCCAAGAATCATGCAGATGAGAATAAAAAGAATAAGCGCGAACGATTGAAGGATCAGGTGCAACAAAATGCTGTGCTGCAGTACAAGTTGTGCGGCCCATCGATCGTAAACCTGGATCAGTTGCTGCTCAGTTTGGATGCGGTCGTCATAGATGCTCAAAATCTGGCGCTCAGCGCTAAGATCCTTTAAGTCGGCTACGAATTTGGCGCGATCGGCTTCAAATACAAATTGAGGGTGAGTTGCGTTGGCTTTGGCTTCAAGAGCATTGTGTTCACCGGTAAGCTGGCTAATGTCGTCGCGGGTCTCTTGAACTGCTTGTTGAACGAGCTGGGTGCGTGTGCGTTGTTTGAACCAGCCCTGCAAGCGACCTGCCAGTGTTCCCTGGCGAGTAGCGGAAACGACAGCGATTTCGCCGCTGTTCTTTACCGCGCTGTCGTACTTGGTCATGGTGGCTTCGTGCGCAGAGAGTTCAGACTGAATCTGAGACCGGTTGTCGCCCGTTGCGTGATCCAGATCATTCTGTGCATCATCCAGCTGGTCTGAGTCCAGGCCGAGCTGTGCCTTAGCGATGGCGAGATCATCATCATCCTCGCCGGAGTCATCACCCGGTTTTGCCACTACCTTTGAGGCTGCCGTCAAGCGCTGAACTTCTGCTTTGTCCTGGGCGACAATCTGTTCAAGCTGCTGCACCCGCTGCGAGAGCGCTAGCGCGTCGCCAGTAAGATTGCGATGTTCCGCATGTAGATTGGCCTGCCGCAGAGCGGATGCAAACGCCTGGTCCACTTCATGATCGGCAAGCCTTTCAGCGTCGCGCGCGTATTCAGTTTCCTCTGCCGTTACCGCCATTGCCGCCAGCGTTTGCGCTGTCTGCCAGGGGCGCAAGTCCACCAGCGACTTTGACGCACTGTTCTTGCCGCTCCGTGCAAGGAACGGGAGATCCGCCATGGCGCCGCGAGTAACCCAAGAATACGCCAGGCACAGAACGAGTAATGCGCTCAACACGATAAGCGAGGTGAGCCGGGCCTTATCGATAACTTTCAAGCGACCCTCGTTCTCTTGGGGAGAAGCAATCGGGGGAAGTGTCATTGATTGTCCGGATGCTCCTTCAGGCCAAATCTCGTTGACCTTGTCCTGAGCTACCTATTCTACAAACCCTGAGGCGGGATCGGGGGATCTCCGCACTGGATGGATGTAATTCTCCACCGAATGGCTGACGACATCGATTCAAATGTCAGCTACCGTGAATCGTTGTCAAAAATATAAAGGATAGGCAATCCCTCAACCAGCCGATCCTGCAGGTCATTTCCGGAGGTCAGCACATGTTCCACAAGACAAGAATTCTATGCCTCGCGATTGCCGCAATCACATGCGGCACGCCCTGGGCCTTGAGCCAGGGATGCGTGGCTGCGCACAGCAATCAGCATTCATTCGATGAACTGATTTCGTCCAAATTCGGTCCCCAGCCCATGACCGACGAGCGTTTCCGCTGGATCCATAACCTTACGCTCGATATCGGCTATCGCGTCTTCAATTCGAACAAGTACTTCCAGGGCAGCACTGAAATTGCCCGCCCGAATGCAGTGCGCAATCACCAGAACATCTTCGATGTCGCCCTCCAGTACAGGCTGTCGAACCGGTGGAGCATCCTGGCGGATATTCCAGTGTTCAACGGGACACGTAACCAAATCTATCCGCCCTCCGGCATTTTTCAGGTGAGTGGATTGGGCGATATTACCGTCGGACTGCAGTCGTGGATCTTCCGCCCGCCCACGGAGAACGGCGGCAATGTTGCTGTAAATATGCAACTCAAGATGCCGACCGGCATTAATAATGCGACCGGTGCGGCAACGTTGAAGGGGCAAACAATCATCGCAACGGCAGACCAGTCCATGCAGCCGGGCGATGGCACCTGGGGCGTGAGCGTGGGCACACAGGCATACAAACGCTTGTGGCGCACGGCAACTTCCTATGCGCAGGCTAACTACCTGCTCAGTCCCGCGGATACGAACGGAGTAGCAACGTTCCGCTCGCAGCCGGGCCAGGGAGTTATGTCAGCCACTGACCAATACCTTTTCCGTGCGGGAATCTCGCAAGTGGTGCCCAAAGTGAAAAGGCTCGCTTTCACCGCCGGAGTGCGCGGCGAGGGTGTGCCCGTACGCGATCTCATCGGCAACAGCAACGGATTTCGGCGTCCTGGCTTTATCTTCTCGTTTGATCCGGGATTCATGCTGAATTACAAGCGCGACACGCTCTCAGTAACCGCCCCCTGGGCTCTCTACCGCGATCGCCCACCGAGCGTGCCGGAGATTCAAAATAACATCACCAATGGCGACGCGTTCTTTGCCGACTACACCATCACCATTAACTTGTCGCATCATTTCTAAATATCAAAGTTGCGGAGGAGGGCCGGCTCGGCGGAGAATTGACTCCGTGCGAGCCGGGACCCGATGGACAGCAATTGGACTGATGATCATGTGCATGTGCCTGTGCGTACATGGGCAAAATCAGGACCGCGATTCGCGCGGGGTGCCCAAGTCCTCAGCCAACGCACCGCCGCCCGAAGAACGCGTGGATATCAACCATGCGACGATGAGCGAACTGCTCAAGATTCCGGGGATTACGCAGACCTGGGCGGGACGGATTGTCCGCTACCGGCCCTATCACTCAAAAGCTGACCTGTTGCAGCGCGGGGTTGTCCCCGATGCGGTATACAACCGCATCAAGGACTATGTGATTGCCCACCGCGACAAGCAGTGACTCAGGCTTCCACTTCTTCCACTTCACGATGCGCTTCAATATGTTCGGCCTTGCGATTGAGCAAACGGCTCAGAATCACGTAGAGCACCGGGATGAAGATCAGGTTGAGCAGCGTTGAAAGAAGCATTCCGCCCACAATCGTAGTTCCCACCGAGCGACGGCCAAGCGCACCCGCACCGGTCGCAAACACCAGCGGCAACACGCCGAGAATAAAAGCGAACGACGTCATCAGGATGGGACGCAAGCGAAGCTCTGCTGCCTCAATTGCGGCTTCGGCAATGGATCTGCCTTTCCGTCGTAGCTGCTCAGCGAATTCGACGATCAAAATGGAGTTCTTGGCCGAGAGTCCGATCAGCATCACCAATCCGATCTGGCAGTACACGTCATTTGACATGCCTCGCAGCGCCACCAGACCCAGCGCGCCGAGAACCGCCATGGGCACGGCCAGCAAAATAATGAATGGCAGTGCGAAGCTCTCATATTGCGCAGACAGGGTCAGATAGACCACCAGAATGCCAAGTGCAAATATGATGATGGCCTTGCCGCTCGACTCAATTTCTTCCAGCGTCAAACCGGTCCACTGATAGGTCATCCCGGGCATCATTGACTTCTTAGCCAGGTTCTCCATCGCCGTGATTCCCTCGCTCGAGCTGATCCCTGGGGCAGGCGATCCATCAATCTCGACTGAGCGGAAAAGGTTGTAATGACTGATGACCGGCGGACCCGAGGTTCCTTTGAACGAAGATACGTTGTCCAGCGGAACCATCTGGCCAGTGTTCGATCGCACATAAAAGTTGTGCAGATCGCGCTCGGACTTTCGGAACGCCTGGTCCGCCTGCACAAACACGCGATAAGTGCGGTTGTTGTAGTCAAAATCGTTCACGTATTGCGATCCCATGAATACACCGAGCGTGCTGGTGATCTGGGAAAGCGGAATACCCATGGCCTTGGCTTTGTCGCGGTCAATTGTGACCTGTTCCTGAGGATCGTTTGCAGAAAATGTCGTCAGCAGATTGGTAAGCTGCTTCTCGCTGCGGCTAGCCGAGACAATCTGGTGCGCCACGCGATCGAGATCGCTGAGCGTGTTGCCTCCGCGATCTTGAAGTTCGAATTGGAAGCCGCCATAGCCGCCCACACCTTGAATTGCCGGTGGCTCAACCAGTGCGACCAGTCCTCCATTGGGCATGAACATCAGGCGTTGCAGTTTTGGTGCGACATCCTTGATGATATCTGCAGTAGAGTGGCCTTTGCCGCGCCGCTCAGCTGCGGGCCTGGTTCGCACATACATCATGCCCTGGTTTGAAGCGGAGCCGCTTTGGCTGTAACCAATGATCTCGAACATGCCCGCGACGTCGTGATTCGATGCGATGATGGCAGCGCCCTTGTCAGCGAGTGCGGCTGTATAGGAGAGCGATGAGCCTGGCGGCGCTTGCACAATGGCCATCAGAGTGCCTTGATCTTCTGACGGTATAAAGCCCGTAGGTACAGTTCTGTAGATCCAAACGGTTGCGCCCAACCCGACAAAGAAGATTAAAAGCAGCAGGTAGCGTAACTGCAGCGCAACGTGAATGACCTTTGCATACGAACTTGCAAGCCAGGTGATGAATGCGTCGGCTCCGTGAATGAATCCTGCGAATGCACGCGAAAGCGGCCGGATACGCAGGAAGTCCAATTGTTGCGGCCGAGCCTCTTCACCGCGCAGGAACATTGCAGAAAGCGCCGGTGAAAGCGTGAGCGCGTTGAATGCCGAAATCGCAATCGAACACGCAATGGTGAGCGAGAACTGGCGGTAGAGAATGCCAGTCGTTCCTGGAAAGAACGAGACGGGCACAAAGACGGCAATCAGCACCAGCGAGGTGGCAATCACGGCGCTGGTAACTTCGCCCATGGCGCGCGATGTCGCTTCATGCGGATCGGAGTGTTCCATGGCAATATGCCGCTGCACGTTTTCAATGACAACAATGGCGTCGTCCACCACCAGTCCCGTGGCAAGCGTGATGCCAAACAACGTAAGCGTATTGACGGAAAAACCGAAGACTTTGATAAACGCGAACGTGCCGATCAACGAAACCGGAATGGTAACGGCGGGAATGATTGTTGCGCGCCAGTCAAGCAGGAACAAAAAGATAACCGCAATGACGATGGCGATTGCTTCGGCCAGCGTTATCAGCACTTCATGAATCGAGTCGCCAACTACAGTGGTGGAGTCAAATGCAATTGCGTATTCCAGCCCCGGCGGAAAGCTCTTTGAAAGTTCTGCCAGAACGGCTTTGGCCTGACTGTCAACGTCAAGTGCGTTTGCATCGGAAAGCTGCATGACGCCTAGGCCGGAAGCATCGTGGCCCAGGTACTTGAGCGCGCTGCCGTAGTCTTCCGCGCCCACTTCAGAATGGCCCACGTCTTTCAGAAGAATGAGGCCCTTGGCGTTGCTGCTCACAATAATGTTGTTGAATTCTTCGGGGCTTGAAAGTCTGCCGATCACGCGAACGGGAATCTGGAAAGCCTGCTTGCCGTCGGATGGCGGCTGACCCAGCTGACCGGCCGGGATCTCAACATTTTGCTCCTGCAGGGCGCTCACAACGTCGGACGCCGTGATCTGATGGGCGGCCATCTTTACTGGGTCAAGCCACAAGCGCATGGCATATTTGCGCTCGCCGAAGATCATCACATCGCCGACGCCTGGCACGCGCTTCAGCGCGTCTTTCACGTACACGTCAAGGTAATTGGAGATGAATTGGGTAGAGTAGCGCCCGTCCAGCGTATAGAAACCTGCGCCAAAGACGAAATTGGTGGCGGCTTTCGTGATGGTGATGCCGGTTGCGTTGACTGCGGAAGGAAGACGGCCCTGTACGCTGGCCACGCGGTTCTGCACGTCGACTGCCGCGATGTTCAGGCTGTATCCCGGAGTGAACGTCACCCTGATCTGGCTGACTCCGCTGTTGGTACTCGCAGAGCTTATGTAGCGCATTCCCTCAACGCCGTTGATTGACTCTTCAAGCGGAATAGTGACGGCCTTCTCCACCGTCTCGGCGTTGGCTCCTACGTAGTTGGTTGAGACCGACACCTGCGGCGGCGCCAGCGTAGGGTACATTGCGACGGGCAATAGCGGAATACAAATGGCGCCGCTCAGAATGATGAGCAAGGCGCAGACCGTGGCGAAAACTGGCCTATGAATAAAAAAATCAACAAACAACGTGAGCCTGCTTTCCTTCAAAGCGGGCAAGCTGCTTTAGCAGCCGGCCCTTGCGGCACTTTCAATGTGCGGCCGGTGTAGAGGACGATGATGGTGCGAGCAGCTGGCGCCGGATCATTCCGCCTGCATGGCGTTTGGACCGGCGAGCAACATCAGCTTCCCATGGGCATAACCGGCATTTGATTCACCAGGAACTGAGTGCCTGAAATGATTACCTTGTCCCCAGGGTTCAGTCCTGCGGCAACGGAATACATATTGCCGATCGAGTCGCCCAGCGTGACTGCGGTTTGCATGGCGAAGTAGCGGCCATTCTGCTGCTTTGCCACGTAAACAAATGTCTGCCCACTCAGACGAATCACAGCCAAAACCGGCACAACCGCCATCGGCGTCGTCGTCCAGATCACGCGGGCCTTAACCAGCTGTGCATTGCGCAACCGCTCAGGCGCGGAGTGAACCGGCGCCTTCACCAGAATCCCCTGCATCGACATATCCACCTGCGCCGATACAAAATCGACCTTCGTCTTCTCGATCAGGTTGCCGCTGTTGTCCAGCAGGTCGATGGGCAGGCCCATCTTGATCTGGCCGGCACGCTCCGTAGGCACATAAACATAGGCTTCCAGATCCTTGCCCTCATCGACAGTGGTCAACGGAGAGGTGCTTGAGGGAGCAACATAGTCGCCAATATGCACGGGCACATCGCCCACCACGCCATCGTAGGGCGCGCGGACGGTGTAGTAATCCAGCAACTGCTGCTGCGTCTTGGCCACATCAGCCGCGGCCTCGTAGTCGGCCTTCGCATTGTCAAAAGCCTGCTTCGATTGGTCGTATACCGAACGGCTGGTGACGCCTGCCTCAAACAGCTTGCTCTGCCGCTCGGCTTCAGAAGTCTGATAATCAAAGACCGCCTTCTTCTGCCGTTCGATGGAGCGCTTCTCGCTTACGGTGGCCTGCTGTTGGCGAGAATCAATCTCCATCATCTTCTGGCCGGCCTTCACGTGATCGCCGGAATGCACAAGGATCTCGGTCAAAACTCCACTCACCTGAGGCGAGATGGCGGTTGAGCGGCGCGACTTGATGGTCGCAACATACTCGCTGCTCTGCGGCACGGGCGCTAGGACCACTGTGGAAGTTTGAACAGGGAGTCCCTGCGCTGCCGCCCCGCCAGCCGTCGGCGGCGCTGCTTTCTGCTGGCATCCTGTTGCAATCAAAACTGCAAAAACCAAAGCTAAATTAAGACTTTTTGAAACGTTGTTTCTCACTCTTCTTCCTCGATCCAGGCACTGCTCAGGCCGGTTTTTCCCGTGTCTTGGTTCTCGGGACGCAAGATGTCTCTTGTCTGCGGCCTGATCTTGTTTACGGAAGCGAACGACGCCACGTTCCCACCAGGGACTCACTGGCACATGCCCGGCTTCCGGATGTGTTGACGACTGTCTATCTGACGTCGGCTTGCGGAGATTTGACGCAAAATGGAGTCATTTCAGCCCAGTCGGCCGGGCGCCGGCAAGTCCTTTATGAGGATAGCGCAGTCGGCGGTCAGACCGCCGGAAGTGTGACAGGTGGAGGGAACTGACGCCCGGCCCGGAACTCTACTACTGCTAGTCCCAAAGCCTCCTTTTTTGACATGCACCAGCTGAGTTGATAGCCTTCATAAGGGCGCATTGGGATTAAACGTGCCCATTTCCAGCCCTTTATAGCGTCCCCGTCGTCTAGCCCGGCCTAGGACACCGCCCTTTCACGGCGATAACACGGGTTCAAATCCCGTCGGGGACGCCAGATAGATCGATAGTCTTCCAGTTTGAGTCTCAGTCCTGAAAATTATTCTCAACCTGCAAACTTCCTCAGCCTTCCAGAGCTACTGCAAATGCAGTTTCTGTTGCGTCACATACAACATGAATTGAAACCGGTAATTACCACCGCCCAGCAATCACTTCCATTGAGAACCTGCCTCTGAAGTTCAGCTGCCTGCCGATTAGGCTTCTCTCCCGGTTGCGCATTGCGCAATCTAAATTGCGGAGAATATGATGTCTTGAGACGGTGCAAAGCGGCAGCGAACCGCTTGCGAGATCGTCTCAGCCATGCGCGTTGTGGGCACCGCTCTCATTGCTTACTGGACTAATGATTCATCGAGTTGATTTATCGGGCAGATGGTGAAGGCCCTCTCGCTCATTTCTTGAGAACGTCAAAATCATAATGGTGGCTGAATCGCAGAAGTTCACGCGCGCGGCTCCACAACCAAGGGGATATTGTTTTGAATCTGCAGAATCAACTGAATATCGGGAACACGAGGTTTAAAGTATTTGCCGCTGCGGTGCTCGTCGCGCTGCCGTTGTTTTACGCCGCCGGTCAAACAGAAGGTGCTACGCCAGCAGAAAGTGCCAAGCCAACAGAGAACGCCAAGCCGGGCTCCGCCAACTCATTTGCCAATCAACTGCCCGACGGCCCGGGCAAAGAGGTTGTTCTCAAGAAATGCGTGTCCTGCCATACCCTGCAAAATGTCGTTGCGCGGCGTGGGAACGAGGATGATTGGGCCCTGGAAGTCAGCAAAATGGTGGGCCGCGGCGCAGTTATCTCGGATGACGATGCCGACACGATTGTCGATTATCTGGCCGCGCACTTCGGACCGAACTCGCCCAAGCCGGGGCCGTCCTCGCCTTCGGCAAATGCTTCACATCCGGATTCAAAGCAAAATTGAATTTTGACGAATACATCTTTGGGCATCATGTGCTATCCATCTGAAAGTCGTGATTGAAGAAGGAGCAGAACCTATGAAACAGATTGCAACCCGCCGCGAGTTTTTCC
>Ga0265342_10004364_pt1 | contig 11180 bp, 13 predicted proteins | sample 4CB327metaG_FD_203125 | JGI IMG/M metagenome (GOLD analysis project Ga0265342, IMG submission 203125) | Rhizosphere microbial communities from Carex aquatilis grown in University of Washington, Seatle, WA, United States - 4-CB3-27 metaG | ecosystem: Host-associated > Plants > Roots >...
ATTTTCAATGATTGCGATGTTGCGCTAGCAGCATCTGCAATCTTCGCATCCTCGTCTCCGGTCGATACTCAAAAATTACTGCGGAAGTTTCTTCACCTCGCTTTGCTCGGGACTCGTAGATCACCCGGTTACGGAAGAAATAGGTGAATAATAGCATCATTGATCCATTTTCCCTGCCGGTGCGCAGATCTGCGGAATGAAACTCCTCTTCACTGCACGAACCATAAAAAAATCCCATAGAATTTTAAGAGTGCACACAAAGAACATGTGATCATGGTTCTTCCGGATGTGGGGCTGTCCTTTGGATGGCTGCTGATTATTGGTGGCGCAATCCTGCTGCTTCTCGAAGTGCACAGCCCGGGTTTTTTTGCAACCGTACCTGCAACGGTGATGATCTTCCTTGGCATCCTGCAGGTTGCGGGAGTGGATATCTCCAACCCGTGGATGGGCGGCCTGCTGGGCATTATTATCGCGATAGGTGCCGCCGGCTTCACGGTCTGGATGTACGGCAGGATAACACCTGATGAAAGTCCGACAACCATCAGCCGCGACTCGCTCGTCGGCATGGAAGGACAGGTGAAAATTCCCGTGAACGCAACCACGATCTCCGGCAAGGTTGTTATCGGCTCCACGGAATGGAGCGCCCACTCAACCGGTGCCACGATTCCTGCCGGAACAAAAGTGAAGGTTGTCAGTTCAGAAGGGGTACATATCGTTGTTGAAGAGGTAGCATACCATGGCAGTTGTTGAAACCCTGATTGTTATTTTCCTGATCCTTGTGATCGTCGCGATATTTGCAAAAGGCGTGGTCATCGTCCAGCCGTACGAGCAGGGCCTGCAGATCCGGCTCGGACAGTATGTCGGGCGGATGAATCCCGGGTTCCGCTGGATCGTCCCGTTCGTTTCTGATGTCATCAAGCTCGACCTTCGTACCCAGGTTATGGAAGTCCCGAGCCAGGAAGTGATCACCAAGGACAACTCCCCGACCAACGTGGACGCAATTGTGTACGTGCGGGTGATTGACCCGGAGAAGGCCTTCTTCGAAGTTGCAAACTACCGGCTTGCGACCGTAGCGCTCGCCCAGACGAGCCTCCGTGGGATCATCGGTGACATGGAGCTCGACGAGGTGCTCTATAACCGGGACGTCATCAACACCAAGCTCCGCGACATCCTTGACCGGGAGACTGACCAGTGGGGTGTCAAGGTCGAGCGCGTCGAGATCAAGGAAGTGGACCCGGTTGAAGCGGTCAAGAGCGCCATGACCGAGCAGACTGCCGCAGAACGTGCCCGGCGTGCAGCCATCCTCCGGGCAGATGGTGAGAAGCGGTCGGCAATCCTGAAAGCCGAGGGTCTCCGGCAGAGCATGATCCTCGAAGCGGAAGGAGAACGGCAGAGCAAGGTGCTCCGCGCAGAAGGTGAACGACTTTCCCGTATCCTGCAGGCCCAGGGCGAGGCACAGGGACTCCGGATTCTCTCCGTCGGCGCGGCACCGCTTGACAGGAAGGCGATCACCGTGCTCTCGCTCGATGCCCTCAAGACCATGGCTGGCGGGCAGGCAACCAAGATCATCTTCCCGTTCGAGGTCTCCGAGTTGATCCGCCAGGGTGCAAAGTTCCTCGGTGCAAAGGATGAGACCGCTGAAGAAGTATCAGCACGGCCGGTCATGGATGACAGCATCCTGGGGGTGATCCCCAAGCCGGAGACCGTCGATGCGATCCTCAAGGAGATCCAGGACGCCGTCCCGAAAGTCACAGAAGATGAACTTAAGGACACCAGTAAGCGAAGGCTGACGGTGGATAAAGGGGACGACACGGAAAAGCCTGTCTGACCTGCGTGCTTACCCGGCAATTCCTTTTTTCCCTGTCACGATGGTTTTTACCTTATCCCGGACAACAACGGGAGTACGTATGCACCCGAACTTCAAGGACACCATCGCAGCCTCGCCCTATATCTTCACCATCGGGGTCGCGGGCGACAGCGGGTCGGGAAAAACCACCTTCACGCAGGGTGTACGCGATATCTTCGGGAGCGACCTTGTCTCCACCATCACCCTCGACGATTACCATCGCCTCGACCGCGAGGGGCGCAGGCGGGAGGGGCTGACAGCGCTCAATCCGACGGCAAACCGGATCGACCGGATCGAACAGGATCTCATCCTGCTCCGGCGTGGCGTACCGATCGAGAAACCGGTCTATAACCACACCACCGGGACGTTCGACCCGCCGGTCATCTTCCGGCCGAAAAAGATCCTGATCCTCGAAGGCCTCCATACCCTGCTCACCCCGGTGCTGCGAAAATATCTCGATTTCACCCTCTTTGTCGATCCCACCCGGGAGGTCAAGTACGACTGGAAGCTCCGCCGGGATATGGCAAAACGCGGATACTCAGAGGAGGCAGTGCTCAGGGAGATTGCCGAACGGGAGCCGGAGTACGAGAAGTACATTGTGCCCCAGAAGGAGTACGCGGATGTTGTAATCGGGATCAGGTACTCGGAATATGGAAAAGACCTTGGGAAAGACCGCGACGTGTACTGTGTCTCCCTCTCCCAGCACCGCATGAAGCAAACGTTAGAGAACATCGACCTGTCGCTCGACCTGTACTCGATCCTCTCCCTGTCGGAGAGGAATTTCGCACTGAAATTCCATACGTGCGGCGAGGGGGGTCACCGGATGGGAGAGCTGATCATGGACGGGGAACTCAGCGCCCATGTGGTCAACAAACTGGAGCACAGCATCGAGGAGCAGACAAAGGTCCACCCCATCTCGATCTTCCGGCACCGGCAGTATGTAACCGCCAGTGATCTCGCACGGCTCATCCTCTGCTGGCGGATCATCCACCGGCGGATATTTGTGGAACAGCAGGGATAAGTGATTCCGGTGGAGTGCTTGGAACTCACCGTACCGCAAAGCCAATTCAGGCTTTTTCTCAGCCGATCCTTTTTTACTGTATGAGAAAAATCCTTCTTTTTCAAGATAAAAGAGAATATATGATAACGGAGGGGACAGTGGCTCAGCGAAGAATCCTTCGGATTCTTCTCGTGATCCTTTTGGTCGTATTCCCCCGGACCGCTCCTGTGCCTTACGATAGTGGTGTATTACTGTTTTGAGATAGTATCGCAAGGGGCAGGGAAACGGTAATTTGCCCCGCCGTGCCTCATTTCATTTCGAAATTCGGCAAGAGGAAGTTTTTCCAAACGTCCTTTTGCCTCACCCGTACCGGATGAAGCATATCGAAGAATCCTGATGGATTCTTCTCTCGTCTCATTCCTGCGGAATTCGACGACCCGGAGTTCTCATGAACTTCCTGATTTTGTGGTCAGAGATGTTTGTAGAAACATCGATGACATGAAGGGAGGCGCGAGGCGACCTTCATAGTTCTGATGAACCACTCAATCCCCGGAGAGGCCCTGAGGCGGGGAGCCCTTATACAATGAGGGACGATGATTTTTTTAGGGTTGACTCGTCTTGGTTCTTTCATCTGGACGATATTGCACAAAGGCAAAAAAATTCCTCGTCCATTCCCGGGCTGACCAGGTCACGCGTTCAGCATCAGCGGCAGCAGCACGACCGCGAGGAGCACAGCCAGCATGACATAGCTGACCGCACTGGTGACATAACTGGAATATTTCAGAAGACCCCTGCGGTCCATTATGCGGTCAACCCCTTCTCTGAGGATGTACCCCCCGTCCAGGGGCACCAGCGGAAGGGCATTGAACGTCCCGACTACGAGGTTAAACCACCCGCACCAGAACAGGAGCTGGATCATAGTCCAGTACTGGGGAAACGGGACCTGCCACATGATGGCTTCCGCGCTGTCGATAGTCAGGAGATTGAACTGGCTCCATGACGTTGGATCCGTGATCGTGTAGATCGGGATGGCCAGAAGGACGACGAGCCCGATCGGTTCGGAAAAGAGCCTGAACTGCTCCTTGACGAGCGGCGCATCATAATACGTTACTCCCATATAACCGCTGGTGCGGTCGCTCACCTCTTTTGGCCATGCCGCAAGCTGCACTGTATGTTCCGTGGTTGCTCCATTGTTCTCGATAAGGAGGGTGATTTTGTCACCGGGCTTCGTGGTATTGAGCAGGGTAGCAACCTCATCCCTGCTGGAAACGGAAATACCATTGACTGCCCTGATGATTGAGTTGGGAGTGATGCCGGCTGCATGCGCCGGGGAATCGACATAGACACCATGAATCAGGGGTGTCGAGACCGGCACGGCAAACCCGAGCAGGAAGACCACCAGCGCAAAACAGGCGAGGCCCAGGAGGATGTTGTTGGTGATTCCCGCCCCGAACATCCGCATCTTTTTCAATCCCTTGGTCTTCTCCTGGTCCTCCTCATCGGGCTCGACAAATGCCCCGATAGGGATAACTGCCATGAGGACCCCCATTGATCTTACCCGGATCCCTTCCACCCGGCACAGGACTGCGTGACCGAATTCGTGCACCACCATGGTGGCGAGGAGGCCGAGCCAGACGGCAAAGGTAAAGGGAATGAAATCGTTCACGCCCGGGATCGCGAGTACGTTCTTGAGCTCGTTTGCCGCTGTCAGGGGAGGCCGCTGGACCACGATATTCTGGATGGAGAAGAAGAGCATGATGGTCATGAGCGCTGATACGATCACCACCATGGCGACACCGACTGTGCCATAGACACGGAGGAAGGTACTGAACGGTATCGAACGGTCGAAAAAACCGACCTTTTCGGTCTTTATGGCCATGAAAGGGCCGTAGAACGTGATATATTCCGGCCAGATCTTGTTTTTGTAGATATAGAACGCAACCAGCGCGTACGCGGTCACCAGAACAATGATCGGGAGGATCCAGTCCATCGCTTACTATTGCTGCCCGGGAATGATAAATCCATGTTCCCGGGCACATAAGGCCCCGTTTCTCCATCATGAGGTGCAGGTAATCAGAAATCCAGAAGCGAACGCTGACTCTTCTTTGCAAGAAGAGTAACGACTGTCTTCCAGCTCCTGCGGGCTATGAGGGGGGGTGAAGGATGTTCCCCGATATAACCGGTGAGCCACCGTACGGTGACCGGATCCGAGGGGTATCCGCTCCCGATCTCGCCGTATTTTTCTGCAAGTTTTATGATTTCCCGGTCCCGGATCACTTTCGCGATGATACTTGCAGCGGAAACAACCAGGTACTTCTCATCGGCATGATGCTCGGAAACGATCTTGCACGGGGTAAAGAGATGTGCCTTTACCATCTCGGCATAACGGAAGCAGTTGACATCACAGGCATCGACATAGGCGCAGGTCGGGGAAATCTTTGTGATCACCTGTGCATGGGCCCGGGCAATGCAGGCATTCATGGTCATCTCATTGCGGATGGCGTCGATCTCCTGCGCGTCAATCGTAACGGTAGCGATCTTGCACCGTTTGCGGATCAGCGGATACAACCGTTCACGTTCCTTGGGTGAAAGCAGTTTTGAGTCTTTGACCCCGAGATCCGACAACCGCTCTTCCGACGAGATCCCGATTCCTGCCACTACCAGAGGACCGAGTACCGATCCCTTCCCAGCCTCGTCAACGCCGCATATCACTGCAGAAAAGGTTGATGCGCAAATTATTTCAATCCCGGTGGTGGTAACCGGTACTCATGTACATCATCATCGTAGGGCTTGGCGGCATCGGGAAAAACCTGGCAAAACTGGCAGTCGAGCACGCCCACACCGTGGTCGTGATCGACCAGGAAGAGTCCCGGTGTGCCGAATTATTAGAGCACTACGACGTCCTGGCCGTAACGGGAAATGCAACTGATAAGACCGTGCTCGAAGAGGCGGGGATCGACCGGGCTGATGCGATGATCGCAACCACGAGCGACGACTCGGTCAACCTGATGACCTGCTGGCTGGCGAAAAAGTTCCATGTCCCCAACGTGGTCGCGATCGTCAACCAGCCCTCCCACTCGGACTTTTTCAAGGAAGTTGGTGTTCGCATCAGCGAGAACCCGGACGAACTGGTTGCCTCACGCCTCTATTACTGGACACAGAACCCCCAGCTCCAGCAGCTCGCCTCGATCCCGGGCGGCACCATCTTCGAGATCATTGCTGAGGCCGGCGCCCCCATCGTGGGTCACGAGATCCGCGAACTCAAGGTCAAGGACTTCGTCTTCATCGCGATCCGCAGGACCGGGGGCGTTCTGATCATCCCGAGCGGCAACGTGAAGATCCAGCCAGGCGATATCTTCACGGTCTTCACGAAAAAAGAGGCCGAGGACGACTGCCTCCGGCTCCTCAACAAGCAGCTCAAAAAATCAGCGGAGTGATGCCGCGAGCGCACCCAGCTCGAGCACCAGTTTCGGGTTGACCTTGATTATCTCTTTTATCAGGTTCATGGTGGTGAACTCTTTCATACTGATAATTGATACTGAATGGATGATCTCGTTGAGTTTGGTATCGGGCTGCTTGATCAGGTATTCCTTGATGAGGTAGTTGCGCTCGATGGCTTTTCCCAGCTTTGACTCCCGCCAGCTCCGGTCGTACATCATGAGTGCTTTTTTGGAAACATCCCCTTTGCCGATGCAGACTGCCGCAACTTCCGCCGCGAGCCGGCCGGTGTACATGGCATTGTAGATCCCGCCACCCGTGAGGGGGTCAACGACCCGGGCCGCATCGCCGGTGATCATAAGACCGTCAGCAACCGTGCAGTCCAGCGGGCGGCAGACCGAGACGCCGCCGGGGATATACTCGATAGTCTTGCCGCCCGGGAAGGTCTTATTCACGAACCGGTCAAGGTAGTCCTTTGCCCGGTGACCTTTCCCGCTCTTCTTACCGGAGATGCCGATCCCTACATTTGCGGACCGTTTCCCTTTCGGGAATACCCAGAGATAGCCTTCCGGCGCAATTTCGTTGCCAAGGTAAAAGATAGTGGAGTGTTCATCGATATCGATGTCGGCCATGACGTACTGGACAGAACTCATGATCTCCCGGACGGGTACGGTGGTGTCGATGCCGCACCATCGTGAGAACTTGGATTCCACGCCATCAGCTGCAATGACCACATCGGCCCTTACATCCATGGTCTTCCCGGCATACTCGATCGTTGCCCCTTTGACAAAACCGTTTTCCAGGATTGGTGCGGCTGCACGTGACTTGACTGCAATGTCCGCGCCGGCTTCTGCCGCTTTCCAGACCAGCTCGCGGTCGAAGATCTTGCGGTCTAGGACGTACCCCACCTTGCTGCCTGCCATCTCGGACCCGAGTTTCATGACAAAACCGTCAGGTGCGACGATGGAGGCGCCGGTCATTTCTGCCGAGATCCAGCGCGGGTCCGGGTCAATGAACTCGTGGAGGGCTTCCTTGCCAATGCCCTCCGCACAGCGGACAGGGGCACCAATGGCCGGTCGTTTCTCGACGATCAGGGCAGAAAGCCCTTTCTCCGCCGCGGTCTTTCCTGCCAGCGCACCGGCCGGGCCGCCGCCGATGACGAGCATGTCATACTTGCTTTTCATCGACAACCTCCAGGGCGCCAAGGGGGCAGACCTTTGCACAGATCCCGCAGCTCGTGCAGTTTTTCTCTACGGACAGGTACGCATCGATCAGTTCGAGGGCGCCTTCCGGGCAGACCGATACGCAGCAGCCGCAATATCCACAAATATCCCGACGTACGTTGAGCATTCAAGAGATCATGTTGGCCTTTTTCTTCATTAATAGTTATGATTGAGAACTGCTGAAAGGGAATGGGACCGGCAGGGAATTACCGGAGAAACCGTGATATCGGGACCGGTCCGGGTGGATGAACGGGCGGGCGCCCTTTGCGATATCTTCCGGTGATGCATAAATGATCGCGATGGCACCCCCTCAAGCCGGGTCTCCCCGGAGAGAAGTGATCATCGCCTCGCCTCTCTGTATGGCAGGCACGAGGAGGTTGCAGCGTTTCCGCAGGCTGAACTGCCGGGTGTTATTCCGGCCGGCGGTGAACCCGGTTCTCCCGTAATGCTCATTCTTGCCATTGTCGGGCTGGTTGCCAACCTGGCCGCGATGGATGTCCTCCACGGGAGCCATGACCTGAACGTAAAGAGCTCGTTCCTGCATGTGCTGAGTGATACACTGTCATCGGTTGCGGGATCGCTGCAGCGCTCTGGATTGCGTATACCGGCCAGACCTTTCTTGACCCGCTCCTCAGTATTGCGATTGCCTCCCTGATCCTGGTCTCGTCATTTATACTTCTGCGGGATGCAGGGGGTCCTGCTCCAGTTCGCGCCCCGCGACGTCAATATGGAGGTAGGGATCCGGGAGATCGAATCGGTTGACGGTGTTGACGGTTTTCATAATGTCCATCTCGGGAGCCTCTGATCGAATATCAACGTGATCGACCCCCATATCTATTCCTGCGAGACCGATGCCCGGCAGCTCGAAAGGATCAAGACCGAAATAAAACACCGGCTGGAAAAGTTCCGCATCGGACACTCGGCACCGGAGTTCGAGTGCAGGGATTGTAAGGACTGCCGCAGGATCCAGGAATTACGGGATTGATTACCGGCCATGTCCGGTATTCCGACCCGGATCCGGGAATGCAGGCAAAAAAAAGGTATCCTGTCCTCTAAAGCGAGAATGTCCCGTACTTCCCGCCACCGCCCGGGTGAAGAGTGACAGTCCCTTTCCGCAGGGCAGCAACTGCATCCGCGACCTTCGGGTGGAGGGGGCGGAGATCGGCAATGGGGACATCAATCAGGATGGCTATCTCGTTTCCGAAACTACTGATGAAAGAGGAATAGATTGCCCTGCACTTCTTCGTGCCCGGCGACGATGCACCTTCCATGGTCTGGATGATCTGGGCGAGCGGGAGGACGTGGATATAGGGTGGTCGGGGCCGGGCCCCGCCTCCGCCGGACAACTCCTTTGCCCGGTCGGACACCCCTTTCTTGATGATACCGCCATCGGCCGGGCAGCGCCACTGGTGCCGGATCGCATCTTCAAGGGGATACTGCGTGTAACACCGGGTGCAGGCCGTACGGTTGTACTTCCCTTCTTCAGGGAAGAACCCGGCGTTCATCTCCACTGCGCCTGTACCGATTGCTGCCAGCACGTCCTTTGTCGACGGGCTCCGGATGCGGAGACGGTTGAACTCCCGGCCGAGCTTGTCGGGATACGGGCTGTGGGCGTCTGAGTTGGTGAGGAACGGGGTGTCATACAGGTCGGGGATCGCCGCGCCGTACGAGCTGTCTGCAGAGAGGCCGAGCTCAAGGAAGTCAATTTTTGCAGTGCCATAACAGGCCGGGACGGAATCGAAGTATGCGTACATCGCAGTCCAAGGGGTGAAAGCATGGGCGGGACCAACCAGTGCCCCCACGTCATGAGCAGCATCCGCGATCTCCTCACCGCTCAGGTAGACATGCGGCCGGCCGCTCGTTACAAAGCTCTTGCACGTCCCCGCAAGCTCGTCGCGGAGCTGGGAGAACTGTGCAGGGTCTTCTGCAAGGATCACGTGGTGGACCCTGTTCTTATCCTCGATCTCGCCCTGAGGGACGATGACAATACCGGCATCGTTCTCAAGGAATGGTTTCCATCCGTCCTGCCAGTCAGGCTGGAGGGCATCGCCAGTACCGAGCACACGGATGCCCTTGGTCACACATCCCCTGATCAGCTCCTCCGGCTGCATGAAGCGGGAGACGGCGATCGAGTACGGGGAGTGGATATGCAGGTCGGCAGTTGCGAGCATGGGTATATACCTCATTGGATTTCGCGGAATATAAGATCAGGGATGAGGTCAAAGGGAGGATGATGGTCTGGAACGGTTGGTCAGGCCCGAAACCATTTTATCACACAATCCCCGAAACTCCGTCATGGAGATCATACCGGGAATCCACCAGGTCGACGGGGTCAATGGCAATGCCTACATTATCATCCGCGACAAGCTTGTCGTCATCGATACGGGAATTCCGGGGAGCGGGAAAAAAATACTCTCGTATGTCCGGGACAACCTGCACCGTGAACCTGCTCAGGTCAGGACCGTCATCCTGACCCACTTCCATGCTGACCATATCGGGGGTGTACAGGAACTTAAGAAGGCCGTTCCCGGCCTGAAAACCGCGATTCACGAGGCGGATGCCGGATATGTGGCCGGGACACTGCCGCTGCCCCATTACCCGGGGTTCAGGGGCCTGCTCCTCCACCTTTTCGTTATGCTCAGACCGTCATACTTCCAGCCGGATATTCTCCTCAAAGACGGCGACCGGATCGAGGGGCTGACCTGCATCCATATCCCCGGGCATACGCCCGGCAGCATCGGGTTGTTGGATGAGACCTCAAAGACGCTCTTTGCCGGGGATACGCTCCGGTCTGACGGAAAGACCATTGAAGCGGCGGGTGCCGGGTTCACCCTGGATCCGGTCCGCGAACAGGAATCGATCCTTATGCTGGCAGCCCTTGATTTTGACCTGCTCCTCGCAGGCCACGGAAAACCTTACCTCCCGAAAGCAGCGGTGAAAGTCCGGGAATTTATCGGGACCCTGCCGGTGCAGCATTAAGAGGATCGTGCAGAAAGCCCCGGATAAGAACTACTGCTTTTTTTGTTTCCGGCATCAGGAAAAAAGGGATACCCCGGGAGGAAATGCATGCAATGATCAGAAGACCCGGGCATCGGAGACCATGCCGGATTTATGGAAAGAGGGTCCTGCCCGTTTCGCACTATCCGTAACCTTATCTGGTAAAACCAGCATAGAGGAGGAGGGGGCATACCGGCTATGAACATGCAGGTGGTGAAATGGTGCGTGGACCTTGCAATGGGAATTGCATTCCTGTTCAGTGCAGTGACCGGGACTATCAAATTCATGGTTCTTTTGCGGGTGGCGGGTTTTTCCGAAATCGTCCTTCCCGTGGCACAGATGAGCGAGGTCCACGATCGGGCAGGTATTATCCTGAGCATCCTTGTCCTGGTTCACCTGGTCCTGAACCGGGTATGGATCCTGTCGATGACACGGAAGATCCTCACCGGGAAGATCAGTAGTGGATAAAAAAAAGGAGAGGGCTGCCCCGGAACCGGGATTACTCCTGCGATCACTAGAAGTAACTCTGGTTAAGGTCGCCGGTGTTCGAATAACCCCGTTCTTCCCAGTAGCCCCGGTAATCCGGATTGCTGGTCAGTTCGATCTTCTCAATCCACTTGATCCACTTGTACCCCCACTTGTCTTCGGCCACCAGCTCGAAGGGATATCCCCGTTC
>Ga0265342_10004365_pt1 | contig 11178 bp, 23 predicted proteins | sample 4CB327metaG_FD_203125 | JGI IMG/M metagenome (GOLD analysis project Ga0265342, IMG submission 203125) | Rhizosphere microbial communities from Carex aquatilis grown in University of Washington, Seatle, WA, United States - 4-CB3-27 metaG | ecosystem: Host-associated > Plants > Roots >...
ATTCTGCCGTGGCCTGTGTTTTTCAAATGGATCCTCTTGGAAGGGGGGTGTCAGGATAGCGGCCCCCCGAAAAGAGGGGCCTTAAAACGCAAATGCGGGGGCTGTTTTTAGTAGGTTAGCGGGTTTGTCCCCGAGGGCCGCGATTTTTTGACTTTCTTTGAAAACCGTAAATGACTGATCGCTTCCTGAAAAAAATTATCGTAAAGAATAAGCCCGAGCCCAACCCCTAAGAGGATCCCAATAAGAAACCCGGCCAGGATCCCCACCAAAACGCCAAAGGCCATAGTGTGAAAAAAGCTTAAAATTATTCCCATGATTATTCCCTCACCTGAATTTTATTTAGATCCAGGGATCCATCCCGGACACCCTTAAACCAGTTGGCGCACGTTTCGGAGCAAAAGACCCCGGTTCCCTTGGACCCGATGGCCGCAAGGATCGCTTCCTTCGGGATAAAAACCTTTTTGCCGCAGAAGTCACACTCAAAGATTGAACCATCCTGGGGGATCCGGTGGGTTCCATGTTCATCGGTAAAAAAAAGTGGGCTATCGGTCAAAGGATCAACCTTTCTTTTGGGGTTTTCAGCCGGGCAAAGTCGAAGCCCTCGGGGGAAGTTATAACGGCCCATTCTGTTTTACAGTTGACACAGATTGCCTGGGCCGCCCCGAACCCCATGGCTTGGCCGCCACGAGCCCCGGGGATCTCCAGTGGCCCTCCCTGGATCTGGACCGGGATATAGAGGGAAGGGAACAGTTGGCGATTTTCACAGCAAGGCTCGTTAGTTTTATTCGGATCTAGGATCACTTGGCGGCCACCCCCCCATTGATATATTCAAAAATGGCCCTCTTGATCCTGACCGAAAGCATGGGCGGACGGCCATGGCCCTTTAATTCGGTAGGGGTGTATAGCTTTCGGAGTAAAAGGCGCTCCTTAGCGTTCCAGCGGATAGTCGAGATGTGGGGAAAAAACACTTCCCCCTTGGGCTTTTGTTGCATGGGTAGTAATTCCGTTTGTTTATTTAGTGTCTGTTTCATAACCTTAAATGTAATACGATTGGAAAACCTGTCAAGCAAAATAAGGGGTATTCGGGCGTATACCAGTAACCAAAAGTAACCGAATTTGAGCCAGTAATACATTGGATCCCGAGGATCCAGCGGTTGGGGAATACAATCGTATTACAAAAAAGTTTCGGATCAAAATGAGAAAACCGGGTTATAAATATCCATGCCGTGGCCTTGCTTTTCGCCTTTTCTTCCAATCCTCTTTCATCTTTAGCGGCCTCTTGAAGGTTTAAGATCTCAAGGGGTCGCTTGGCTTCCCCCATGAGCCCGGCATTGTGGCGGGGGTTGGCCCCCCCCGCTTATTTAATCGGCCTTTCGCCCGTTGGTCTTCAACGGGCGAAAGGGATCATGGAACGGATAGGCCATGCAGTGGCCCGCTTGGAAGCGGGCTTTGTTTTAGGTTTTCTCCTCACCCATGAAAAGCGGGGCCCGGGATCGGTCCCTTCGGGACGAAAATCACCGGGTTAAAAAATTGGTTTGGAATTGTAAGGGATTGCCGGGGTCAGGATAAAAAAAAAGGCCAGGCCCCAAGGGGCCTGGCCGCTAAAAAAATAATTCAGCTATTCGGATTTTCACCAAAAACCTCATCTAATTTGGAATTAAAATTTTCTTTTTTCTTTTTTTCCTCGGCATTCACCTTGTCCTGGTCCAAGGCCCACCGGGCGCGCTCAAGGTCTACTTCGGCCCGGTCATTTTGAATTTTTTTTCGACGGTTTTCTTCAACAAGGCCTTCCTCCTCGCGGACCATGAGAAATTCAGTTTTTGCGCTGTTTGCCCTGACTTGTTCCTGGATCGCGGCCACCAGTTTTTCGAAAGTCGAGGCATCAATTTTGATCTCCATTTTTTTTCTCCTTTACTTTTTCCTCAGTGTATTCGGTTCCGAAGATACAGTCTGAATGGACATACCCGAATTTTACATGATTAAAATACCATTCATAAGCCTTGATCTGCTCTAAACACAACGAACAAATAAAGCCCGTATCCAAAACGTGCTTGTATTTCCAAAAAGATCCCATTATTTCCCCTCCAAAACTCGGGCCCGACCGAAGACACGGCCGCGCACAGTTAAACTTCGGACCGGCGCCGGGCGGGGACGGCCCCGGGATCCTCCCCCGCCTCGCTCGCGCTGACCTTTTGATCAACCAACCGTTCTAAAGCGGCTTGTCCCCCATCGGCCCGGATCCAATCAACCAGGACGGCGGGCCGGGGAAGCCTTCGCCTCTTTAAGAGGATCCGGCAGATCCTTTCAACCGAAAGGGCTGGGGGCTTGTGGCTGTTTTCCCAATCGCTTATCGTATCGGAATGACTTCCCACCAAAAGCCCAAAATCCTTTTGGTTTAATCCGAGCCTTTCCCTGGTCAATTTAATTATGTTCAATTTCGGTCCCTCGGTAGGTTTTCACCTACTGGAATTTACCACAGATCGGCTTATAAAGGGGTGTCTTTGTATCTCTTGGAAGGTGCAGGGGCTGGGGAAAGATAGTCCGGGGGTGCGTTGTGGCACCCCCTACCCCCCACGAAAGGGGCAAAATGGATCCTTTAATTGAAAAAGAGAAAGGCAAACACGGCCAAAGAGGGGCTGACAAAAACCCGGAACAAAGCCGGATGGCTCGTAGTAATGCCGCTAAGGCCGTTCAAGCCTTGAGAAAAGCCAAAAAACTTGGCGGAGGGAATAAGAGTGATAATAAAAATCCTGTGGGGCCTTCTAATCCTGTTAAGCCCGGCCCTGATAAGCCTGGTCCTGGTCCTGGGAACCCTGGCGGTCCTGGTCCTAGTGGTGGTCCTAGTGGTGGTCCTGCTGGCAGGAATCTGGGCACTGATAAGCAGGAAGAAGCCCCAAGCGCCCAAGATGAAGTAAAACTGAAATGGAACTCGGCGGCTTTCGAGGAAGCTCTGCCCATTTATCTTCAACAATACGTTGAAATGCTGGATAAAGTGGCGCGATGGTTCACCCGTGACGAGCAAGCAACCTTCAAGGCATGGTATGAAAAACTCACGGAGAAAGAGGCGAAGGGTGACGCTTCCCTTTTAGCCCCTGTCTTGAAGTTTCAAATCCCGTTATTAATTCAAAAATACCCTGTTTTTGTCTTTTTCTATGTGTTTTTAAAGCTGACGTTTACTAAAATTAGGTGGCGGGTTGTCGATGTGGCAACGCTGAAAGATGCGGCGGCCCCCAACACTGAAAAACCGGAGGAAAAACCCAATGGCGGGAACAAACAAACAGGAAACCCCCCAGGTCAAGGAACCCAAACACTTTGACATGGTGATTGTCGTGACGTTCGTTTGCGGGAATTGCGGCGAAGAACTCGGGACGCCTGAAACATTTCAGATAAAAGAAACCGGGGGCAGGGCTCAGGTGGACGCCGAAGGGATGGATTGCCCGTTTTGTCAAACGCCTATTGCCCATAAAAAGCTGGTAGTTACCGAACCAGTTTAACTTTAACCGCGGGGGAAACATGAAAACAGCCGATGTGATAGCGGAATTTAAAAAATTAAGGCCGGGGCAAAGCTGGGGCATTTCTGACAATGGCCCAAAAGCGCCAAAGAAAAACAGGATCCAGATTTCTTTTAAGCCCCGAGGCGGGAAGCTGGAAGTTTTTAGAGATGAAACGATGGAAGCGGCCCTAAAACAGGTTAAGCCGATCGCGCCCCCCGCCCCGGTTAAGGGTAAAAAGTAATTTGGGACACGATGGGCGGCTGGAATTGGTCCTGGGGGATCCGGGGGCGGGGAAAGACTCGTTTATTTATTGGCAGATCCAAAACCGCCCCTTTGTTTTGATCCAAACGGCCCCGAATAACGAAACCATGGATCAGATGGCCTACCTTTTCGACACTGACAAAAACATAGATCGGGCCTATAAGATGGTCCGGGCCACCTACCAACCAGAGGGATATATTGTCGATGACCATGCCTATTATCATTTTGCCGTCTTTTTCCGAAAAAATCAGATCGAGGCCAACCCCAAGCTGTGGCCCTTCATGGAGTTTTGCCCCACCCTTTGGCTCGGGGATATTAATTACTGGTGCGCTGATTGGCACAGACAGCAAAGATTCACCCTTTTTATTCGTGACATTCGGGGGCGCGATCAACTGGTTTTCGGTTCCACCCATCGATCAAAAGCGGATCTTCCGCCTGTGGTTTTTCAATACGCTCGAAAAATATACTGGGTTGGACCCTTCACTGATGACAAGCCCCAATTGACAACGCTTTACGGGAAAAAATCGGCGGGTTTGTTCGGATCGATGGAAGAATTTGAAGACAAAATAAGGAATTTAGTCCCTTTCGATTGGGAAAACCCGAACCCGGATGAATCAGTGTTGACGATCAAAGACGAAACAAGGTAAAATTCCCCATCGATTCGTAGTTCCCTATCTGGGGGTGGGATCTCCAACCGGAAGTTTAACTTCCGGTAGCATACATTCCCGGCGGGGGCTTCCAAGAGCAACAACCGCCCGGGGAAAAACTTAAAAGCCCACAACCATTTTAACGGTTGTGGGCTTTTTTATTTTCAGGAGAAAAATCAATGGACGGCGAAAAGTTTAACTTGAAGGGCTTCTTCCTTTTTTCCCTGGCTATCGGATCGGGAATCATCATGGCCGGGATCCTCGGGTTTGTGGCTATGCAACTTCACATAAATTTCTGGCAGAAAAAGATGGTTCCAGGTCAGGTGCCGCCCGCTCAAAGCTGATAAATTTTTAGCAGATAAATTTTAAACCGGAGGGCTGAAAAAATGTGGGCAACTAAAAAGACTAGGATCACGCAGTGGCCGTTCCAAGAAAATGTTATGAGCCCCAATATCTGGGTTCCCAATGATATGCCGATCTCAACTCACTATTTCAACCTGACCGGAACCATCACGGTCGCAACTGCGGCCACAACTTCGATCCTTCAAAATCTTTGGCCCGTCCTTTGTAACCTGATGGGCCTTTTAACCTGGACGGGAAAACCGAACGGACCGCTTGGAACAGGCCGGCAAATTTCGGGAATCCCCATGGGTTGGTTTTGGTTTAAGAACTACACGGAAAATTCCGTGGCGTCCTTGAACTCCGGGGATGCGATGACCTCGGCCCTCACGGCGAAAACTTATCAAGTCAACTTCACCGTTCCAATTCAGGAATTTGATCCCAAGTGGAGTCAAGAAGCGCAGGGGCGCGCTTTTTACCGGGGCGCTCGTTACTCTCGCCCCTACTGGCAATTTTTATCCGGCCAGTTTGCCCCGCCGAATTTGGGCAACCCTGACCAGCAAGCCTATATTGCCACAGCGGGAACCCCGGCTTATACCTACAACCTGACAATGACATATTCTGTGGACTATGTCACCAACCTACCGATGAACGCCAATGACGCCTGCATTGATTACGCTGTGGAATACTTGCCCGCTCTTTCTTTCGGGGCTTCTCTTTCCAGCGTCAATCAAATTGCCCTTTCCCTTTTGGAAATGCAGGGGCGGATCGATATGTTCAACACCGCGCTGTCTTCGGCGGGGGTTGAAACCGGAGTGAACAACCTGGCGCAAGGAAACGGCGGGTTGATGGATACGAAGTTTGGCGGGACGATTTACGATCAGTTCGACACCAACACACTTCAAAACGATGACCAGAAAAATTATTTTTCCGGCGGTCTGACCTGGCCCGTGGGTTGCTACACAATCGACCAGATCAACCGAACCACGAAGGGATTAAAGGCCGGAAAAACTTTCTTGGGAACTTCCGGCACTCCCTATGTGGATGAATGGGCTGGAGCAATTCCAGCCGGATCGGCTTCCCAATCGAGCCGTCTTTTCCACTATGCCCCGAACTTGTCCGCTTCGATGAAGAAGATTTTGGCCCCGTTCGGTCCCTGGGGATCGGCTTAGGGCTTAAAATAGTGCAATTCGTTTTTTCATTCTTTGGCGGATTGCTTGAATGATTTTTTGAGGCGAAGGGGATTAGACCCTAGAAAATACACTGTTTATTAGGCAAAACATGGAAAAGGCAGTACAAGGAAATAGGCTAAAGTCTTTTTTGATAATTTTGATGATAACGCCTTTTGTTGTGCTTCCTTTCGTGTTGCTTTCGATGAAGAAAAAAGTTTTTTTAACCGGGCTCGCCCCGGGCTCTTTGAAAAATCAAAATGGTGGAGTGAATTTAATCGGCGTCCTAACGGGTGTCGCTTCGCGGGAGAGCTGGTTTAGCGGGCGGGACGCTGTGACAATAATTTTATTCGCTGATGGATCCGTCATAGTGACACAAGGGGAAGGCCAGGGGGTTCAGATCATCGCGGGCGCTTCGGTCCCCTACTGGTGGGCGATAAAAAATTATCTCGTTTCCCATGTGTCTTATTATTGGCACAAAAGTTTAGGGACCGGGCCGCAGAACATGGCCACCCAGATCGGGGCTTATCAAACCAAACAGACAAATTGGGTTTTCATCCCCGAGGGCAAAAGTCTAGGGCCTGGATTGCCGGATCCCTTTAAGGTGGTTTTAACTTCATCCCTCACAAAGGGAACCCCATGAAAAAAGAAAAAGAAAAGGGCGTGGGGATTTTTTGGTGGATCCTGTCTTTGGGGATCCTGGCCCTGGGTGGTTTTTGGTTGGTGTCTAAAATTAAAACGGATTCAAAGAATGAGGCGGACATTATCGCCACAGAGTCAGACGCCTATGTGTCGGATCCGGGGCTTTACGCTGAAATAGGTTTTAACAATCTGTTAGTAAACTGGTTAAAAGTAAAGCCTGGAAGTGGGATAACAGCCCCCATGCTGAATAATTGATAAGCGGGAAAAGATGAAAGTTTTTTTAATAACGATATTCACTATCCTTTTTTTAGGCGGCGGCGGGATCCTGGTTTACTTTTTATATAAAAATAGTCAGATAGACGCACAAAAGGCTCAAGCCGAATTAGCGGATCAAACGGCCTTTCAAAAATTGGTTTATTACATAAAGCACCAAAACGATTTCGGAAACTTTTTGTTTTTCGTGGATGAAACGATCGGAAAAATCGCACTTTCGGAGGTTGGGGTTTGAAATGGCTTTGGGTAGTCTTTTTAATCTTGGTCGCTTATACGGCCATTGTCACAACAAAATCCGTTTCGGCGGGGAACAGCGAAAATTAAATGAATGAAACTTTGAAATGGGTGATTATCGCCTTTCTTTTTCTCTCGGGCTTCGGGGTCATTGGCTTGATCGGATACTTCATCATTAAAACCATCCAGGCGAACAACACCCAACAGGCGATTTATAACCAGGAATTAGTGGCGGCCCAATCCCAACAATACAACCCGGCGAATACGGCCATTAATGCGGGCGCTGACGTTTTAGAGGCTTTTCTTTAATCGATCGAAGTTTAACTAAAGCCGCGGGGGGAATAGCATGGAAACATTTTTCAAAATAGCGGGCGGGATCGTTGCCGTTGTCGCAACCGTCTTGATCCTTATTTGGGCTTTTATGCGTTTATCGCCCCCAGCCCCAAGCCCCGCGCCGGGAAGTGGAACCCAAGCGAATGTTAATATCCCCGGGCTAGGATCTTTTGATTTTTCTAACTGGTAACCCATGGAGATATTGGGAAAAGTTTTCGGGATCCTTTGCACCGTTTTTGTAGGGCTGATATTGGCGGCCTTCCTGGGTTTGTTTTTAAGTGAAGGGGCGGCGGATCTGGTAGGGGCGGCGGCCTTGGCGGCAATTTTTTAAGCGGGGGAAAAAATGGCGGTTAGCGCAAAAGTAAACACAACCGTTCCCGAGAGGGCCGAGGATCTAATTGTTTTCGGTTTGGTCCTGGCCATTTTGTTTGTTGGTATTATTTGGGTAGTTAATGCCCTAAGCGGGGCGCTGGGATCTGTTACAAGTGACGCCGAAGGGGTAGCAGGTACAGTTTTAAACGCTCCAGGGACGCTTTTAAGCGGGGTATTCGGTAAGGGTAATGTTCTGGGTTGGGTAAACCCGGGGAACTGGTTTGGAGGATCATCTCAATGAAATGGTTAAACGCAATTTTTTTGATCGTTGTGGTCGTCTTGATCGGTGCTGTAGGATATGCCGGATTTAAGTCACAAAACCAACCAACCGATAGTTAGGGGGAAGCATGGCCGGGACCACAAACAAAGACGGAAAAAACCTCGGGCGCTCGAAAAATAGCGGAGGCTTTTTAAGCTGGATCCTCGGGGCCTGTATCCTTGTGGCGGGGATAATTGCCGTAGGGGCAACCTTTCTTTTTTTTAAAAACCGCAAGCGACAAGTTAAAGCCGGTCAGACTCCCCAACAAGTGGCCGCGCCCGCCGGGCAACCCCAAAAGGGAAATGTTGGCGGCTCGTTTAATGCCGCAATAGTCAACCTAGACGAGTATTGAAGGAATTAAAAAATGGAAAAATGCCCGCTCTGTCAAAAGACGTTAGGAAACTGGAATAATCCTCACGTTTGCACGGTCGCGCCCCCGGTTAAACTTCCCGAGGAAGTGGAACCCATGGAAGACAAAGCCCTGCAGGAACTGGTCAAGGATGACGTTTTAAAAAAGCCCGGCCTATTGCAACAAGTCATAGTCAGTTTGCGGGCTTGGTATAAAAAAGAATTTGATACGGTCAAAAAATAATGCCCGCCCTGGTAGTCCAACCCTTTGCTGGGCTCAAATCGGACCGGCCTGAAACTTATTTAGGGCCCTCGGGCTACGAAACCCACTATTATTTCCAAGTGGGTCCGGTCCCTGCGCCCACAACCGGATTGATTTTGATGTTCCCACAAGCGGCGGCGGGCTTCGTGAATGTCATAGATAAATTTAACGCCTCTTGCGATTCTTCGGACGCTTCCCAAAACGTGGTCCTTTTGGAACGCTGGTCAATCGATCTTCAAACCCTTTATTGGCGTTTCAACCTTCAAATGAGCCAATTAGTGGGCAACCCCCAATATAGTTACCCCACCCTTTTATCCTCGGATCAGCGTATTGCGGCGCTATCCTTCCAATGTAATTCTGCGGGATCTCCGCTCGAATGGTTTTCTTTTAGATACCGCTATATTCAAAAGGCGAATTAATGGGATCTCAAATTAGCCGGGGCGTCAAAGTCACAGCCGGGGCAACCTTTATAATCGCAACGAATGACTACGCAACCCTACAGGTTTTCGCCCCCACTGCGGGCGATGGCCCGAATATGATCACAGCAGTGGAAAACCTGGACGGATCCATTGGCCCGGTGCTTTTATCATGGAAAGCAAACGCCACAGGGATCGGAACCCCGGTCAATGATGCGTCCGGGGCCGTATTCGATCAGCTCCCAACAACCTATGACGTTTCGGGCCTCTTTAACGTTGTTATTAAAAACAACGGCGGGACCGATATTATTTTTGATTACGGCCTTTCTGACTCAAAACTTAATATCCCTTCATCCGGGGGATCCATCCCTAACCCGTTGCCTGTGACCTTTGCCGAACCCATCACAATTGAGGGCGTGAACGATTACACGCAAGCGATAGGGGTGGGGGGCAGGAATTATGTCACTGGAAACTTTGAGGTAGAAAATAACTGGAACGGGAACGCCCTTATTTCGGACGTTGTTTATCAAGCGCCCTTCGGCTTCCCTCAAACGGTCGCTTCCGGGGGTGGAGTTTTTGCCTGGGGGCAAGTCAATATCGCGGACGATTATGAAGATCAAATGTGGGGGATTATTGACGTATCCCTTGCCCCGGGTGCAACCTTACTGGTCCAAGGGCAAACAATCCTTGGGCCCAATGTTAATCTTATTGTGACAAATCAGATGGGATCTCCAGTGGCAAGCAGTTTGATAACGGCCACAGGCGTTTATTTATTTTTGAAAATGGGCATGGCGGCTGTCACGTTTATCAACAACGGCACCGGGGATGTCACTGTAAACTTTGCGGGCCTTGGATCCGGGACGCCCCCGGTTAAATTCTTCTAAAACTTTGCAATAGGATCTGTTTTAAGGCCCCTCTTTTTAGATACGCTTATTCCTGGACCGATAAGACGTCGGAAGTTTAACTTTTGCCGCGGCGCTGGATCCCCCGGGATAGTCCCTTTCAATCTTTTCCCAAATGGCCTGTTTTATAAACGTCCCAAGGTTGGCCCGTTTTTGCATCCTATGGCCGAACAGATCGACATGGTCAGGGGCTACGGCTGGCCACAGGCGACGCTTTTCGGCATCGTTGAACTTCACACCCACAAAAGTTTTAAGGATCTTCCAATCCTCGGCCGCTTGATCCACCGAATCCGGAGGAAGTTTAACTTTGAGCCCGGCATCACCCGGCCCGGGTTTAACTTGGGACCTGGGCCCTAGTTTAACTTTCGGCAGCGGGTGCTTTTGTCCTGGCCGAAGTTTAACTTTGCGCGGCGGGGTCATGGGTTGGCCTTGAAGAAGGCTTGAGCGAACCCGGGCGGGGTGATGGCCCAAACGTCTGCGCTCTTGAGCCGTAATTGCCGGCCGATAGTTAAACTTTGGGCGATCGATCGTAGTTTAACCTTGGCGATGTTCTCCCCACCCTCGGGCCGGCAGTAGTTAAACTGTGGGCGCCCAAAGTAACCCCACAGATCTGTGGGTTTTGTCCATGGATCCCCAAAGTCATAGGGGTTAAAAGTGAAGCCCGGGATCCCGATAAACTGCCGAAGGTAACCCACCGGGTTTTCCAAGGCCCACCACTGCAGGGATCCTTCCAAGCGGGCTTCGGCAACAATGCGAAGGCAAGCGTTTACGATTTCCAGCGCCCCCTTAAAATCCCGCTCGCTTTTGGCCGTGGTCCTGGCCAGGGAAAAATGGGTACAAGGGGGGGCGGCAAGGATCCCGTGGATCCCCTCGGGGTACTCGGGGATCTGGTAGGTTCTAACGTCAAATTTCGGAAGGGTGATTAAGCGAACATCATAGCCCGCCAGGCGGTAAGGCTCGGACCAGGAACCGGATCCCCCGCACAGATCCAAAACTATTCTGCCGTGGCCTGTGTTTTTCAAATGGATCCTCTTGGAAGGGGGGTGTCAGGATAGCGGCCCCCCGAAAAGAGGGGCCTTAAAACGCAAATGCGGGGGCTGTTTTTAGTAGGTTAGCGGGTTTGCCCCCGAGGGCCGCGATTTTTTGACTTTCTTTGAAAACCGTAAATGACTGATCGCTTCCTGAAAAAAATTATCGTAAAGAATAAGCCCGAGCCCAACCCCTAAG
>Ga0265342_10004367_pt1 | contig 11173 bp, 9 predicted proteins | sample 4CB327metaG_FD_203125 | JGI IMG/M metagenome (GOLD analysis project Ga0265342, IMG submission 203125) | Rhizosphere microbial communities from Carex aquatilis grown in University of Washington, Seatle, WA, United States - 4-CB3-27 metaG | ecosystem: Host-associated > Plants > Roots > Rhizosphere...
TTCTCCGACGGCAAGGCAGAAAGAAGTTTCTACCCTCACGGCATCGTCGATGAGCGTCTTTGGTATCTCAAGGAAAGCTCGCTCTTCTGGCGGGACCGCGACGCACCGCTGGGCGGCTGGTTCACGGAACAAGGCAAGGCCCTGCCCCCGGCCAAGGCATCGGTGCATATGACTCTGGGTTTCTTTGGCTTCGCCGCGCCTGCCAACGCCATTATCGTGGATCTGTGGGGCTTGACCGATCCCTTGCTGGCGCGCTTGCCCGCCGAAAATCCCAACGATTGGCGCATCGGCCATGTGGCGCGCGTGGTGCCCAAGGGGTATCTGGAAACGCTGGAGATGGGGAAGAACCAATTTGCGGACAAGCGGCTGGGAGAGTTCTATGACCATCTCTCGGTCATCACGCGCGGCCCGCTGTTTAGCTGGGAAAGGCTGAAGACCATCTGGCGTTTCAACCTCGGGTCGTACGACTACCTGGTGAAGCCAGCGATCTAGACCGCCAACCTGTGCTAGCTTTCGCGACGGAACCGCCTTCGTGGCTGGTCCTTCAATACAACGTGTCCCATGCGCATCACTGAACACATACTCGCTGCCACCCTGGTCGGCTCTGATTGGGTCCTGTGGCTGCTGGTTTTTCTGTCCATCCTGTCGGTCACCATCATGGTCGAGCGGGCCATCCTCATGTCAGGCCGCGCGCCGCGACTGAGCGATCTGAGTGAACCTTTGCTCAAGCTGCTGGCCGCTGGCGATTTCCCCGGCGCCCGTGAACTCCTGGGGCCGCCGCGCTCGCCTGAGGTGCGCGTGGCCCTGGTTGGTCTGGCCGAGTTGCCGCAGGGACGCGTCGCTGCGGCCGAAGCCATGGCCAGCGCCCGATCGAACGAGCGGCTGACCATGGAGAAGCACCTGGGCATCCTCGGCACGCTGGGCAACAACTGCCCCTTTATCGGTCTGTTCGGGACCGTGCTGGGCATCATCAAGGCCTTCGCCGACCTTTCCCACAATCAAACCGGCGGGGCTGCTGTGGTGATGGCTGGGATCGCCGAGGCCCTGGTGGCCACTGCGGTAGGGTTGATGGTCGCCATCCCGGCGGTCATCGCCTACAACATTTTCCAAGGCCGCGTGCGGCGCACGCTGGGTCGCGTGGACGCCATGGCGCACCTGCTCCTGGCCCGTTCGCATGATCAACCGGAAGCTCCCGGATCGTCGAGCAAGGGAGCGTAGTCGATGGTCAGCGCGGCCAGTCGCTTCGAAGAAGATGATTCGGGATCGATGATCACCGACATCAACGTCACGCCTCTGGTCGACATCACGCTGGTCCTGCTCATTATCTTCATGGTCACGACCACGTACATCGTGAACCCGTCGATCAAGGTCGAACTGCCCAAGGCCGCCAGCGGCACCGAGCAGACGCGCACCACCCTGGCGCTCACCTTGACCAAAGACGGCGTTCTCTACCTCAATGGCGAGCCCTCCGACGACGCCGGGGTTGTCCGCTCCATCGCAACCGATCTGCCCAAGAACCCCGACCTGCAGGCCATCATCGCCGCCGACAAGGTGGTTCCTCATGGCAACGTCGTGCACTTGATCGATCTGGTCAAGCGCGCAGGCGTGCGCAAGTTCGCCATCAACGTCGACGCTGCCTACCAATCGGGTACGCCCCTGCCTGCGCTGCCTGCTGGCGGCGTGCCGGCCGCGGTGCCTTCGCCCTAGGAAGAGCAATCGTGGCAAACGGTGTGGCGCTCCGCGGGTGGCGTGCTCATGCGACCCTTTGGGGGGCAATGGCGGCGCTGGTCGCGCACGCCGGCCTGGCGTGGACCCTGTCCTCGAGCCTGCGCCGGCCCCGGCCCGCACGAACGCCCGTCACCGTCGAAATCAACACGGTGGAGAAGCAACCTGTCCCGCTGGAACCTCTGCCACCGGAAAAGAGGCTCGAGCCCGCGACGCCTGCCCCACGCTTGGCCATCCGACGGCCATCGGCCAAGCCGCCCGCGCCCCTGCCACCCCCGAACCGCGAGCTGCCGCCGTCGCCACCCAGCGCAGAACCCCCGCCGCCGGTTTTCGGCGTGACCCCAGAGTCCGTAGTCGAGGGCGAAAGTGGGGTGGCAGTGCCGGTGGGAAACACTCTCATGACCAAGGACCGCACGCCGGCCAAGGAGCCGCTGGCGCCGCTGCCGCCGGCCGTTGACCCCAACGCCTTTGCGCCTGTGGCCGACAACTTGATCTGCGAGGATGCAGCGAGGATCGTCGAGATCAAGCCCGACTACCCCCCCGAGGCGCGCCGCCTGCAGATCGAGGGCCAGGTGAAGGTCCGCGTGGCCATCGATCGCCAGGGCAACATGCGCTGGGCCCGGGTCATCAAGTCTCCTGGCTACGGCATGGACGAAGCAGCGAAACAGGGCCTGAGCCGGTCCAAATTCAAGCCGGCCCATGCCTGCGATGGCCGCGTGGTCGATCAGATCATCACCTACACCTACACGTTTCGACTACAAGACTGACAAGAACGTAATATGGACAAGGCGGCTGGGGGCCGGTTATCCTCGGTGAGGGTCGTTCTGGGCGCCATGCGTGGATTCTCCTTCATCCTAGCCGTCTTTCTCGGCGCCGTGAGCCCGGGCGCGATAGCCTGGGCACAAAGCCTATCGACCAGCGCGCCCGCAGAGCGATCATTCGACGTCCAGCTCTTCCACCCAGCGGTCGGCCCCAAGGGCTACATCACCCTCGATAGCGCCGATGTTCCTGGTCACCTCCGCTTGAACGTCGGCCTGCTGACCAACTATCAGTACGGTGCCTTGGCGCTCGACTCCACGGTCAATGGCGGCACCACACAGCTCGATGCTGTCCGCCACCAGGCCATGGCCGAGCTCTACGGAGCCGTGGGGCTCTGGAACATTTTCGAGCTGGGCGTCGCCGTGCCCATGACCCTGTACCTGGGGGGCGACAACTTCGATTCGACCGGCCAAGGCACCAACACGTCCATCAGTACCTACGGAGTCGGCGACATCCGCGTGGAGGGCAAGGCCGCGCTGTGGGCCTTTGGCCCTGATCAAGCCTTCGTGTTTGGCCTGTCCGCGGGCGCCACCCTGCCCACCGGCGGCGCGGGTCGTGCCGCGACCTTCCTGGGCGACAAGAGCGTCACCGGTCGGGGTCGCGCCTTGCTCGAATACCAACGGTCGGAGCGCTTCCGCGCCCTGGTCATGGTGGGCGGCTTGCTGCGGGAAAAATCCAACTTCTTCGGCGCCGTGGTGGGCGATCAGATGTTGTACGGCGCTGCGGTCGACTACCGCGTGCTGCCTGACATGTCCCTGTTGGCTGAGGTCAATGGTCGCGTGGGCTCCTTCCGCTACCTCGACGCGAATCCTACCGAAGTCGACGTGGCCATGCGCGCCTATCTGCCGGCCATGTTCAGTCTTTTGATGGGCGTGGGCGTGGGCCTTGACCGCGGCATTGGCAGCCCCATGTTCCGCGGTTTCGTGGGCCTGGGGTGGGCCCCTGACTTCCGCGACCGCGACCATGACGGCATCCTGGACGCCGTCGATCGCTGCCCCGACGAACCCGAGGACAAGGACGGCTTCCAAGACGAGGATGGCTGCCCCGACGAAGACAACGACAACGACGGCATCCCCGACGCCGTGGACAAGTGCCCCAACGAACCCGAGGATTTCGACGGCTTCCAGGATGAGGACGGCTGCCCCGACCTGGACAACGACCACGACGGAATCCCCGACGTCGACGATGCCTGCCCCAATGAGCCCGAGGACGGCAAGGGCAAGCGGCCCTACGATGGCTGTCCCAGCACGGTGGAGGATTCCGACGGCGATGGCGTCCCGGACGTGAAGGACCAGTGCCCCGACGAGCCCGAGGACAAGGACGGCTTCCAGGACGAGGACGGCTGCCCTGACCCCGACAACGACAACGACGGCGTCCCCGACATCTACGATGCCTGCCCCAACGACCCCGAAGACATGGACGGGTTTGAAGACAACGATGGTTGTCCCGACCTGGACAATGACAAGGATGGAATTCCCGACAAGCAGGACAAGTGTCCCAACGAACCAGAGACCCTCAATGGCTACCGGGACGACGACGGCTGCCCTGACCCGGGCGCGCCCATCGTCGTGCTTCGGCCTGACAAGATCGACGTCCTCGAGCGCATCACCTTCCTGCCCGGCCAGACCGAGATCAGTCCCGCGGGCCTCAACATCGTCAAACTCGTGGCCATGGTCATGCGTGGGCACACCGAGCTGGCGCGTGTCCGCATCGACGTGCGCGCCGACGGCGTGAACGAAGGCACCATGCGCGGGCGCGCCCAGGAAGTGGCCAAGACGCTTTCCGCCCACGGCGTGGATGCCAAGAGGCTGAAACTGGGCAACGTCAGCGCCGGCTCCAGTCGGGTCCAGTTCATCATCGAGAGCCGCGTGACACCCAAGAGCTTCAAGATGCCTTTTTCAGGGACACCCCAGGCACCGTCCGCGGAAACGCCCTCCCCCCAGACGCCTCCGACCGAGACACCGCCATCTCAGACGCCGTAAATCGCCGAACAGTCTATACTGGCGCAAGCGACATGAAACCCCGAGGCTGGGCCGTCACCGATGTTGGCCGCAAACGCGAGCACAACGAGGACAGTTTCCTGTGCAGCGATGAGTTGCAGCTCTACGCGGTGGCCGACGGCATGGGCGGCCATCTCGGGGGAGAACGCGCCAGTCGCATGGCAGCCGAGATCCTGGAACGCGAGATGGCCGCGCGCCTCGCGAACGTCCCTCGCGCGGAGATGTCGTCCGAGGCCATGGCGGAGGCGCTGAGGGAATCGACCGTGATTGCGTCCAGGGCGATCTTCGACAGTGCCCAGGCCGAGCCGAACTACGCGGGCATGGGCACCACGCTGACCGGCCTGTGCTTCCACGGCGGCAGCGCAACCGTATGCCATGTGGGGGACTCGCGCGCGTACCTCTTCCGCGACGGACGCGCACGCCAGCTCACCGAGGACCATTCGTGGGTTCAGGAACAGGTGCGCGCGGGACTGGTGGCGGCCGACGACATCCTGGTTTCTCGCTTTCGCAACATCATCACGCGATCGGTGGGCTTCGAGTCCGGCGCCTCGCCCGACGTCTCGACCATGCTGGTGGAAGCCGGTGACTGCTTCCTTCTGTGCTCCGACGGCCTGTGCAACTACTTCTCCACCGAGGAACTGGGCGTCGTACTCAGCGAACATTTCTACGGCGAAGCCGGCTCGGCCCTGGTGGCGATGGCCAACGAACGCGGCGGCGACGACAACATCACCTGCGTGATTGTGTACGTCGCCAACGGGCTCGCCGGGCCCCTCCCCGCTCCAAACGCCTGAGCTGGGCGGGCGCCGCGATTCCCCGTTCGGCGCGGCCGCTGGGCCAATGACGCCAGCTTATTGTTTGTAGAAATGAATTGTGCGATACTTTTTATCCCAAAGGAGTTTCTTGACATGAAGAATCATCTCGGACATTGGGTTTCGCCGGTCGTTCTTGTTGTCTCGCTCGTAGGCTGCAGCAGTGGCAGCCACGGCTCATTCGACGCGCAGAACGCGCCCTTCGGCAATCGCACGCCGACGACAGTGAGCCACTCGACGGTCCAGCTCGGTTCGTCGAGCGTCAACGGTGTCACCCAGGTTGTTGGTAGCAAGACCATCGGCGGAACGACATACAGCCGGCTGAGCTACACCAATGCCAGCGATCCGTCGTCCGGGGTCGAATGGTGGATCAACGAAAAGCCTGGCGAGAGCGTCACCCTGGCCGGCTGGGACGGCCATTCGCAACTCGCCCAAAGCCTTTCGATTCCACCCGGCGTCGTGGTCCTCGACCAACCGCTCACCGTGCAGCTCAATCCGCCGCTCAATACCCCACAGCAGGGGACCGTTGGCGCCACCATCACCGTTCCCGGCGACTCCGCCGCACACCAGGGCCAGGTGACCGGCCAATACACATTGATCGAGGACAATGCGACGGTCGACACGAGCATGGGAACGATTCACGGGTGCAAACACGTTTCGGGTTCGTCGACTGTGACCAGCGACATTTTGCCGTCCATTGTGACAGCGCTGCCGCTCTCTGGAGAACTCTGGTACCACCCGGACTACGGCGTGGTGGCCTTCAATTCGCCCGAACTCGGACTCGGCTTGAAGATGACCGACACTTCCGACTGCGGTGCACCCGACTCTGACGGGTTTGCCATCGTTCGCAAGGTCGGCATCGTGGACTCAGCCCACCCGTTCAAAGTGAGCACCTACGACGATTGCTCGCAACAGTTCGACGCCGACAAGAACGAGCACGCCAAGATGCTTCTCGAGCTGCGCTGGGCGGACGACACCAAGGCCAAGGCGGGTGCTGTCGACACGCTCGGCCCCATGCTCAGCGTCGAGTTCGGTGACAGCTACGGGACTTTCTCTCCCGCGCTGACCAAGAGCCCGGTGAGCATATTTCACCCCGAGGAGAACGGACAGGGATTCAACTACTACTACGCGTACGTCAGCCAGGCCGACAAGTACATGTCGACCAACGGAATCGAGTATTACGTCTCGGTCGGCGTCGATTCAGGGGCGAGCCCCATACGCGCTACGGGCCGGATCTACTACAAGAAATTCCCGGTCGGTGGCGTGCCCGGAAATGGTGGTGCGACGGGCGCAGGCGGAATCACGGGCGCTGGCGGAATGACCGGCGCAGGCGGCATCACGGGTGCCGGCGGAGTGACCGCCTTCGGTGGAAAGACCGGCGCAGGCGGAATCACCGGCGCAGGCGGAGTGACCGCCGTAGGTGGAATCATCGGCGTCGGTGGGATCACGGGCACAGGCGGAATCGCTGCGGCAGGCACTGGCGGGACCAGCAGCGGCACGGAAACCTTCCTGTTGAAGATGGAATCGGTGCTAGGCGTTTCCTACAATCCGCCGGTCCCCACGACTTTCACCCTGTCCCAGTCGGCGTACATCACACGCGTCTGGACCTATCACTACGCGGCCACCATCGGTAGCAAGACCCCGACGGTCGCGTTCAAAGACACCACCACGGGCACGATCTACGGTCCCTGGAGCCAGATCGGATACAAGAGCTTCAACAGCAACCTCGGCACGAGCAAGAGCGATCCCGCGAATGTGCTGGGCCCGCCCGACAATTACTGGGCAGCGTATCCGGCCCAGACGGTTCCGGCTGGCACCTACCAGGTCATCGACTCCGACCCGACCACCTGGGCTTATACCAGCGATCTGGGGAATGAGGGATGCGCGTGGGTCTACGGTTGGTTGGTGGGCGCAACCGCCGACGCAGGCGCAGCAGATGGTCCAGTCGCCATCAAGGATGCGGGCGGAATCAAGGACGCGGGCGGAGTCGAGGCGGCTGGCGCCGACGGTTCCACTCTGCTTTCCACCAGCAATCTGATTGTCAACGGCGACGCCGAGCAAGGGGTCGGCTCTGCCGACGGCTCGCCCGTCGCGACGCCGGGGTGGACTGTCACCGGCGAGGCCACGGCGCTTCAGTACGGAGTTTCAGGCTATCCGGCGGCGACCGATCCTGGCCCGACAGCCCGCGGGCTCAACCTCTTTGTGGGGGGCGCCTCGGACCCACTCTCGACGCTGGCCCAGACCATCAGCCTGGCATCCTATGCAACCCGAATCGATGCCGGCCAGGTCACGTTTGCGCTGCAAGGATACCTGGGCGGATATGACACTCAAGAAGACAACGCCGCACTGACCGTGTCGTTCCGCAACGCGAGCGGAACCGAGCTCATCGCCGCGACGATCGGACCCGTGACGTCGACAGACCGAGGCGGCGTGACGGGCCTGCTCCTGCGCAGCACGAGCGGCAGCCTGCCGGTCGGGGCCCGCACCGCTGTGGTGACGTTGACCCTGACTCGCCTCGAAGGAACTGCCAATGACGGATATGCCGACGATCTGTCGCTGGTCTTGACCGGCATCTAGCACGATCACTCCGAATCCCGAACTGCCCATACCCAGCGGCGCTGCTCGGCCAGCCGTGCTATGAAACGGCCTCTCTCTGGAGAAGGCCCTATCATGCTGCATCGAAAACACGTCGACGCGAAAGGAAACTGGGTGACCTTTCGCCCCGACATCAAGATCATGGACTGCACCATCCGCGATGGCGGTCTCATGAACGGCCACCAGTTCGACGAGACCTTCGTCAAGGCGGTCTATGAAACGTGCGTGGCCGCCGGCGTGGACTACTGCGAGCTGGGCTACAAAGGCTCCAAGCGCATCTTCGCCCCAGGCGAACATGGGGCCTGGAAGTTCTGCGACGAGGACGTGCTCCGCCGCATCGTGGGCGAGGGACCGCGCCCGATTCGCATCTCGGTGATGGCCGATGTGGATCGCACCGACTACCACACCGACATCTTGCCCAAGGACAAGAGCGTCATCGATTGCATTCGCGTGGCCTGCTACATCAGCCAGATCCCGGGCGCCATCGACATGATCAAGGACGCCCACGACAAGGGCTACGAAACCACGCTCAACCTGATGGCCATTTCCAAGGTCCAGGACCGCGAGCTCGAGGAAGCGCTGGCGGCCCTGGCCAAGAGCCCGGTGGATACCGTCTACGTGGTCGACAGCAACGGCGCGCTCTATTCAGAGCAAATCCACGACCTGGTGCTGGGTTTCCTGGCGGCTCTGGACGGCACCGGCAAGCACGTCGGCATCCATGCCCACAACAACATGCAGCTGGCCTACGCCAACACCGTCGAGGCGCTCATTGTGGGCGCCGACCGTCTGGATGCCACCATCGCAGGGCTGGGGCGCGGCGCCGGAAATTGCGCGATCGAGCTGTTGCTGTCGTTCCTCAAGAATCCCAAGTTCCACGTGCGTCCGGTGATCGAGTGTATCGAGCAGCATTTCGTCCCTCTGGCCAAGAAGATGGACTGGGGCTACAGCATCCCCTACCTCATCACCGGCATGCTCAACGAACACCCACGCGCCGCCATGGCGGTACGCGAGAGCGAACACAAAGACGAGTATTTGGCCTTCTACGATCAGATGGTCGAGAAGGACTAGCGGCGGCCTTGCCACGGTTTCTGGGGGGAGTTCCCGGCGCAGGTCGGCCCGCGAGTCGCGCGGGCGTGAGCGTGAGCGAGTTCGTGCGCGTCACGCGGGAAGCGGAGGGCGTGCCGCGTGCCGCTCACGCAAGTCGCCCACGCCAACCGCGTTCCGCAGTTCGCTCACGCTACCGCTCACGCGCACGCTCGCCGCGTGGTGCCTGGCCTGTTCTGGCGGCACTCGTCTCCATGTTGGCGCCGGGCCGTGGCGCGACCGCGGAGGCTCGGCAGGCGTTTGCCACGCCGGCCGAGCTGACGGCTGCGCTCGACGTTCTTGGCGACACTGACCTGGTCGTGCTGGCCGATCCCAACCATCGGCCCACGCGCCTAGTCTTGGCCACGCGGGTGGCTGCCCCGGTCGGCCACGTGCGGGCCATGCTGGTGGACTTGGCGGCCTACCGATCCGCTTTGCCTTCGCTGCGGCGGTTCGAGTTTGAAGAGGCGGACAAAGGCCGCGCGGGATCCGGTCGGCCGGCGGAAGGAATGGTGGCCTGGGAGCTGGAGGTTCCGCTGTGGAATCTCGAGGGCAAGGTCTGGCTGCGGCCCACGGCCACAGGCGCTGACCTCACGGTCATGCAGGGCGATTTTTCGCCGGGCCTGGTCCGGCTTGCGGCCACGCCCGAGCCGGGCGGAACGACGTTGCTCACGATTGACGCCTCGACCAACCTGCGCGACGTGAACTGGGTGGTCAAGCGCATGGTGAAGCGCAACGCTCTGGCCGAGCCGGGCCTGGCCGCAGCCGCCTTCTATGTGCTATTGCGAGCCCTGCGCCTGCAAGCCGAACGCGTGGGCGACGCTATCGACCCGCGACGACACCCAAGCGCAGCGCCTGCGCCGCCGGCGCTTTCCGAGCTAGACGCCGCACGCCTTGGCCGCCTGGCCAACGGAAAATTCCAGGCGCCCGCGCTGATCGCCGCCGTTCGCAGCCGGGAAAATGGCCGCCTGGCGCAGGTCCAGGTGCTGGCCCTATCGCAACTGCCATCAAGTGCCGCTTCGGGCTTGCTGGCCCAGCCGCAGACATGGCAGGCCTTGCCAGGCTGGCGCGAGGTCAGCCCGGCCAAGGCCACGGGAAACTGCAGCAGCGCGATCTGCTGGAAAGTCGATTCCAGCGTCCCCTTTCTCGATCTCGATGCGACCTGGAAGATCGGAACGCCGCCTTGGCGTGCCCTTTCCGTGGCGGGTGCGTGCCAGGGGGCCGCGATGGGGCTGGATCTGCTTCCCGCGGGCGCCGGCACGGCGCTGGTGCTGTCGCTACATCCGCGTTTGGAGAAATCCGGCTATGTGCCACGCAAGTCCATCGCATCCGAGCCACTGCTCGAGCATGGCCTGTCGCTCGGTCTGGGCGTGGTCGATGTGGTCAGCCTGGTGCACGCGCTGGACGCGAGCGCCAAGTAGGCCGCCGATCAGTTGCAGTAGCCAACGGTGGGCGACGTCCCCAACTTCAGGCACTGGCCCCCTATGCTGGCACCGCATTCTGCGGTGACTGTGGTTCCGCCGGTGTAGTGGCACAGGTTGGTGCAAACGAGGCTCGTGCCGCAGATCAGTTGCGGGCCACACCCCAGGGCGGTTGGGTCGGTGGTAGGCGTGCACTGCGATCCCGCGGGTAGGCTGCGCAATCCCTGGGCCTGGCAGCTGGCAGTGCCGTCGGCCGGGTTGGGGTAGCAGCCATTTCCCGTCCCGCATAAAGCGGAGTTGTTCGTCCCGAGGGGGTCACAAACGGATCCAAGACCCCCCAGCTCTATCGTCGCGACATCAGACGACGAATCGGAAAGGACCCGGGCGTCAGGCGTGATTTCCCCGGCGCCGCCGCCAACTGGAACGCCTCCGCCGTCATCCTCCGAGAAGATCACCAAGCCTGAGTCGACCACGATGCGCGTGGGAGAATTTGTATCTCCTGGCTGCGACAGATTTGGGAAATTGGTGTCGTCGTGCACGACGCACGCAAGCAGCGCCGAGCACAAGGCGCCCCCAGCGAACGCGACGGCCGAGCGATTCATGAACCCAGGGTGCATTTGCCCTCCTTGCAGACAGCCGACGTGGCAGTGCAAGAAGGATCCTGCGACATCACTTCTGCACACAGGATGTCTGCACAGCGCGCCTGCCGAGCCCGCTCGGA
>Ga0265342_10004370_pt1 | contig 11169 bp, 10 predicted proteins | sample 4CB327metaG_FD_203125 | JGI IMG/M metagenome (GOLD analysis project Ga0265342, IMG submission 203125) | Rhizosphere microbial communities from Carex aquatilis grown in University of Washington, Seatle, WA, United States - 4-CB3-27 metaG | ecosystem: Host-associated > Plants > Roots >...
AAAGCGCGGCCCGTCAGTCGCAGAACGCCGCTGTGGAGCGCCGGGAGGCGCCTCGTTCCGAGAGGAGCGAGGGGACGCCTTCGCAAAGCGTCCCACCGGATGGTCTCGCCGGCCATCCATCGGGGGGTCTCGCACACCCCCGCGTCTGCCGGCGCTCCGCTCCCCTCGAGGGAGCGCGATGAGTGACGCGGAAGAGGGCCTGCCCGGGGCCGACCAAAGAATACGGGCGATCGCGCATGCCCGCTGACCGGGCTTTGACAAAAGCTGTGGTCAGCCGCGGCCCTGGTTCCCAAAGCCTTCCCCGGACGAGGATTCCGCGTTGCATCGCTGCCTCGTTTTTGGCTATATCCGCCCCGCTTCCGGTCGGGGTGAAGCGCCCTCGAAAAGCGGCCATCCTCGACGTCCCTGGCGCATCGGCGGGGGCGTGTGTGTTCCCGCCAGCCCTAAAAATTCGAGGTTTTGACCCACCATGACGACTTTGTGGTTGATCGTAGGCTGTGGCGCGCTCGCCATCGTCTACGGCATCTGGGCCACCCTTTCGGTGCTGAGCGCCGATCAGGGCAATGCCCGCATGCAGGAGATTTCCGCCGCCGTGCGCGAGGGCGCGCAGGCCTATCTGAAACGCCAGTACACGACCATCGGCATCGTCGGCGTCGTGATCTTCGTGATCATCGGCTTCACGCTCGGCTGGCTGGTCGCCATCGGCTTCGCCGTCGGCGCGATCCTGTCCGGCGCCGCCGGCTTCATCGGCATGAACGTGTCGGTGCGCGCCAACGTCCGCACCGCACAGGCCGCGACCAAGTCGCTCGCCGGCGGTCTCGACATCGCCTTCAAGGCCGGCGCCATTACCGGCATGCTGGTCGCGGGTCTCGCGCTGCTCGGCGTGACGCTCTACTTCGGCTTCCTGACCGGCATGCGTGGTTTCGCGCCCGATAACCGCACCGTCATCGACGCCATCGTGGCGCTCGGCTTCGGCGCCTCGCTGATCTCGATCTTTGCCCGTCTCGGCGGCGGCATCTTCACCAAGGGTGCGGACGTCGGCGGCGACATGGTCGGCAAGGTCGAAGCCGGCATTCCGGAGGACGATCCGCGCAACCCGGCGACCATCGCCGACAACGTCGGCGACAACGTCGGCGACTGCGCCGGCATGGCCGCCGACCTGTTCGAGACCTACGCCGTGACGACCGTCGCGACCATGGTTCTCGCCGCGATCTTCTTCAAAGGCACGGCGCTTCTGTACCCGATGATGGTCCTGCCGCTCGCCATCGGCGGCGTCTGCATCATCACCTCGATCATCGGCACCTTCTTCGTGAAGCTGCCGGCCTCGCAGTCGATCATGGGCGCGCTGTACCGCGGCCTGATCGTCACCGGCATCCTGTCGCTGATCGGCATTGCCGGGGTCATCGCCTATGCGCTGCCGAACGGCTTCGCCACGGCGCTGACGAGCGAGGGCAAGAACTACACCGGCTCGACCTTGTTCGTGTGCGGCGTCGTCGGTCTCGTCGTCACCGGCCTGATCATCTGGATCACCGAATACTACACCGGCACCGACTATCGACCGGTGAAGTCGATCGCCCAGGCCTCCGTCACCGGCCACGGCACCAACGTGATCCAGGGCCTCGCCATCTCGATGGAATCGACCGCGCTGCCGGCGCTCGTCATCATCGCCGGCATCCTGGTCACCTACAGCCTCGCCGGCCTGTTCGGCATCGCGATCGCGGTCACCACCATGCTGGCGCTCGCCGGCATGATCGTCGCGCTCGATGCTTTCGGCCCGGTCACCGACAATGCCGGCGGCATTGCCGAGATGGCCGGCCTGCCGAAGGAGGTGCGCAAGTCGACCGACGCGCTCGACGCGGTCGGCAACACCACCAAGGCGATCACCAAGGGCTACGCCATCGGTTCGGCCGGCCTCGGTGCGCTGGTGCTGTTCGCGGCCTATAACCAGGACCTCGAATACTTCACCAAGACCGGTGCGGGCTACTTCCAGGGGGTGACGCTCGACTTCTCGCTGAAGAACCCCTACGTCGTCGTCGGCCTCCTGTTCGGCGGCCTGCTGCCGTACCTGTTCGCGTCGATGGGCATGACCGCGGTCGGCCGCGCCGCGCAGGCGATCGTCGAGGAAGTGCGCAAGCAGTTCCGCGAAGACCCCGGCATCATGAAGGGCACCTCGAAGCCGAACTACGGCCGCGCGGTCGACCTTCTGACCAAGGCGGCGATCAAGGAGATGATCATCCCGTCGCTGTTGCCGGTCCTGTCGCCGATCTTCTGCTACTTCGTGATCTATCTGGTCGCGGGCGGCGGGGCGGCGGGCAAGTCGGCGGGCTTCTCGGCCCTCGGCGCCATGCTGCTCGGCGTCATCGTCACCGGCCTGTTCGTCGCCATCTCGATGACCTCGGGCGGCGGCGCCTGGGACAACGCCAAGAAGTACATCGAGGACGGCCACTACGGCGGCAAGGGCTCCGAGGCTCACAAGGCCGCGGTGACCGGCGACACCGTCGGTGACCCCTACAAGGACACGGCGGGCCCCGCCGTGAACCCGATGATCAAGATCACCAACATCGTCGCGCTCCTCCTGCTCGCCGTGCTCGCGCACTAAGCGACAAGAGAACCTCCGACAAACGAAAGGGCCCGCAGCGATGCGGGCCCTTTCTGCATTCAGGGGCGCTGCTTTATTGGCTCAGCATGCCGGGCGTGAGCTCGCGGAAGATGCCGCGCAGGTAGTTGAGATCCCTGCCGCCGGTCTCGGTACGGCCGGTCTGGAAGTCGAACACCTTGCCGTCCTTCAGGCCGTAATTGGCGAGCCGGGTGACCTTGCGGTTCTTGTCGAAATAGACGGCGACGACGCGCTGGTCGACGACGTCGTAGGGCATGAAGGCGGCGCTGCGCTGCGACTTCTGCGAGATGTAATAGAACACGTCGCCGCTCACGGTGGCGACAGCACCTGGTCCTGGCTGGCGCCGATCGGGATCTGCTCCAGCGCGCCGGCGGGCACCACATAGCCGCGCTGCAGCGTCTCGGTCATGCCGAGCCGGCCGCAGCCGGCGAGTGTGGTGGCGCCAAGAAGGGCGAGGATTGCGAACGCGGCGCGGCGGTGTCGTTTCGTCCTGAAAGCCAAACTCGGCATCCTCACTTTACGGCTTGCATCGGCCGACCCCATGACGTAACCGCGCGGCAGCGCACTTATCGCCTACGAAGCCGAAAGACCGATGATGTTGCCCCTGTTTCGCCGAAACCGGCAGCCCGACACCATTTCCAGCCTCTATGGCATGATCGTGGCGCAGGCGCGAACCCCGGTCTTCTACCGCGAATACGGCGTTCCCGATACCATTGCCGGGCGGTTCGACCTCCTTCTCATGCATCTCGCGCTCGTGGTCGAGCGCCTGATGCGCGAGGAGGCGGCCAAGGCCTTCGGGCAAGCCCTGTTCGACCGCTTCTGCACCGACATGGACGACAATCTGCGCGAGATGGGCATCGGCGACCTGTCGGTGCCCAAGCATATGAAGCGGGTCGGCGAGGCCTTTTACGGCCGGTCCCAGGCGTATCAGGCGGCGCTTGGCGGCACTGGCGACGCCGCGCTGGCCGAGGTTCTGATCCGCAACGTTTACGGCGGCGCGGCGCCGGCGCCGGGTGCCGTCGAGCGGCTCGCGGCCTATATGCGCCGTGTCGCCGAGGTGCTCGATCGGCATGCCGTCCCGGAGCTCACTGCCGGGCGCATCGTGCTGCCGAACCCGGAAGCCGTTCCGGCCGCACTTGAGCAGGCTAGCCCAAGAGACTGACAGTGATGGATAAAGCGACCGACATTTGGCACGTCCCCGTGGCCGTGGAGGACATCCCGGAGAAAGGACTTCATGTGGAACTTGAAGCGCCGGAGGCCGTGCGCGCTTTGCTCGCGCCGCGCGCGGGGCTGCGCAGCCTGCCCGAGCTGAAGGCTTCGTTCGATCTCGCGCGCCGCGGCCGGGGCGTGCATGTCGGCGGCACGGTCGAGGCGCTCGTCGGCCAGACCTGCGTCGTGACGCTGGAGGCTATCGACAATCGCGTCGCGGAAGAGGTCGACGTCCTGTTCTCGCCGGATGTCGCGCCGGTCCCGGAGACGGCAGTGGAGGAGGATTACAGCATCGGCCACACCGCCGACGAAGAAGAGCCGCCGGAGCCACTTATCGGCGACACGATCGATCTCGGCGCAGTGGCGACCGAGTTCCTGATGCTCGGCATCGACCCCTATCCGCGCAAGGAGGGCGCCAGGTTTGAGCCGCCGCCGGCCGATCTCGAAGGAACGCATCCCTTCGCGGCGCTCGCCGCCTTGAAGAAACCGCCCGGCGGCAAGAGCTCCTGACCGCGTTCCGGTAGCGCTATGACACCGCAGGACAAGCGGCTTGTGCCCGCCGCCCGAGCGGCTATGGTCGCCGCCGTGAGAGTAATCCTTCCAACCGGATTGCCGGCGCCGGTGCCGTCAGGGCTGTTCCATGCCCGATAAGGTCCGCATAGCGATCGACGCCATGGGCGGCGATCACGGCGCGTCCGTTGTGCTGCCGGGCGCCGAAATCTCGCTCACCCGGCATCCCGACATCGAATATCTCCTGTTCGGCGACACCGCCGCGCTGACCCCCGTGCTCGAGCGCCTGCCGCGCCTGAAAGCCGCCTCCCGCCTCATCCACACCGACATCGCCATCCGCATGGACGACAAGCCGAGCCAGGCGCTGCGTTATGGCCGCTGGAAGTCGTCGATGTGGCTTGCGCTCGACGCGGTGAAGAAGGGCGAGGCGGACGTCGCCGTCTCCGCCGGTAACACCGGCGCGCTGATGGCGATGTCGCGCTTCAACCTGAAGATGCTTCCCGGCATCGACCGGCCGGCGATCGCCGCCATCTGGCCGACGCTCAAGGGCGATTCGGTCGTGCTCGACGTCGGCGCCTCCATCGGCGCCGACGAGGGCCACCTGATCAACCTCGCCGCCATGGGCAGCGCCATGGCGCGCATCCTGTTCGACATCGAGCGGCCGACGGTCGGCCTGCTCAACATCGGCGTCGAGGAAGTGAAGGGCCTCGAGCAGGTCCGCGAGGCCGGGCGCATCCTGCGCGAGACGCGTTTCCCCGACTTCGAATATCACGGCTTCGTCGAGGGCGACGACATCGGCAAGGGCGTCGTGGACGTCGTCGTCACCGAGGGCTTCGCCGGCAACATCGCGCTGAAGACCGCGGAAGGCACGGCGCATCAGCTGGCGAGCTATCTGCGCGCCGCCATGAAGCGAACCGTCGCGTCGCGGCTCGGCTACCTTTTCGCGCGGCAGGCGTTCAATGCCTTGCGCGAGAAGATGGATCCGCGCAAATCCAACGGCGGCGTCTTCCTCGGTTTGAACGGCGTGGTCATCAAGAGTCACGGCGGCGCGGATGCCGAAGGCATCGCCTCGGCCATCGATGTGGGTTACGATATGGTTCGTTACGAATTGCTCGCCAAGATCGCACATGCGATGGCGGGGGACCTTGAGGCTGCGAGCGCACGTCAGGCGAGCGGGGCGGCCTCGTGAGCGTCCTGCGTTCGGTCGTCCTCGGTTGCGGCAGCTATCTGCCGAGCCGTATCCTCAGCAATGACGAGCTCGCGCGGTCGGTCGAAACGACCGACGAATGGATCGTTCAGCGTACCGGCATCCGCGAGCGCCATATCGCCGCGCCCGGCGAGGTGACCTCCGATCTCGCGATCAACGCCGCCAAGGCGGCGCTCGCCAACGCCCATGTCGAGGCGAACTCGATCGACCTCATCGTGCTCGGCACGTCGACGCCGGACCAGACCTTCCCGGCGACAGCGGTGTCGGTGCAGGCCGCGCTCAGCATTACGCGCGGCGCCGCCTTCGACCTGCAGGCGGTCTGCTCCGGCTTCGTCTATGCGCTGTCGATCGCGGATTCCCTCCTGCGCACCGGTGCGCACAAGCGGGCGCTGGTGATCGGTGCCGAGACTTTCTCGCGCATCCTCGACTGGAACGACCGCACCACCTGTGTCCTGTTCGGGGACGGGGCGGGGGCGCTGGTGCTGGAAGCACAGGAGCAGGCCGGCACTTCGGCCGACCGCGGCATCCTGACGACGCATCTGCGCTCGGACGGCCGCCACAAGGCCAAGCTCTATGTCGACGGCGGCGTCTCCTCGACCCAGACCGTGGGTCATCTGCGCATGGAAGGGCGTGAGGTGTTCAAGCACGCCGTGGCGATGATCACCGACGTGATCGAGGACGCCTTCGCCGCGACCGGAACGGGCGCCGCCGACATCGACTGGTTCGTCCCGCACCAGGCCAACAAGCGCATCATTGACGGTTCGGCGCACAAGCTCGGCATTGCACCGGAAAAAGTCGTCATCACCGTCGATCGCCACGGCAACACGTCGGCGGCATCGATCCCGTTGGCGCTCGCCGATGCGGTCGCCGACCGCCGCATCAAGCGCGGCAACCTCATCCTGCTGGAGGCGATGGGCGGCGGCTTCACCTGGGGCTCGGCATTATTGCGCTGGTGAGGAAGAAAGGCCCGCTTGCGCCATTGGGCGGACCTTATCGGAACACCAGAGTAGAGCAGCCTTATTCGGCTTTGCCCCGTTGACCGCTCAAGGGCATGCCAATATCCTGATAATTCAACGGCATATCGGCCGGGGGGCTGTGTGTGGCGATGGCAGGTAAAACGGTAACGCGCGCGGACCTCTGTGAAGCGGTCTACCAGAAGGTGGGACTCTCCCGCACAGAATCGGCTTCTCTGGTCGAACTCGTGCTCAAGGAGATCACCGACTGTCTGGAGCGCGGAGAAACCGTGAAGCTCTCCTCCTTCGGCTCTTTCGTCGTGCGTAAAAAAGGCCAGAGAATCGGGCGGAATCCGAAGACCGGCAAGGAAGTGCCGATCTCTCCGCGGCGCGTGATGGTGTTCAAACCGTCGGCGATCCTGAAGCAGCGCATCAACGGCCACGACGTCGCCGACGAAGCAGAAGCTTAAATCGTTGCGTCCAGTACCGCGTCAGGCCCCAACCTTTCCGAGGGAGTGACCGCCTTGGACGAAAAGTCCCCCGACGCATTCCGCACCATCAGCGAAGCCGCCGAGGAGCTCGACCTGCCGCAGCACGTGCTGCGCTTCTGGGAGAGCCGCTTCCGCGAGATCAAGCCGATGAAGCGCGGTGGCGGCCGCCGGTTCTACCGGCCGGACGATCTCGATCTGCTCCGCGGCATCCGTCATCTGCTTTACGGGGAGGGCTACACCATCCGCGGCGTCCAGCGGATCCTGCGTGAGCACGGCATCAAGTTCGTGCAGGTCGTCTGGCAGGAAGGCGCCGCGCAGCCGCCGCACGGTGCGGCCGATGACGAAGATATCGCGGAGGAGGCGGCCGAGGCCGCTTATGACGAGGCCGAAGTGGAGGCCGGCGGCATCGGCAGCCGCATTGGCGCACTGATCGGCCGCGACCTCGGCGAACGGGCGACGGGCGAACCCCGGCGCGAGCCGCCAATGGCCGCCGCGCCCATGCCGCGGCTGTCCGAGGCCGACCGCGCGGTCCACGCCGCGGTTGAAGCTGAACCTCAAGATGAAGCCGAGACACCGGCGCCGGATTTCGCTGCTCCACCTCCGGTACGCGCCGCGCCGGCGGTGCGCGGCATGGGGGAGGCCGACCTTAGCCGCCTGCGCAGTGTGCTCGCCGAACTCACCGAGTGCCGCCGCCTGATCGACGCCGCGGTCGCGCGCCCGGAATAGCCTCAGTCCCGCTGTTCAGGCGCATTGCGCCGGGGATGGTATCTCCGGATGCGTAGCGGCCCGTTACCGCTCATGTAGACTGTCTTTGCCGGCAAGGGGCATGGGCGGATGCGGCGTCTTGGTGCGATAGCGATCACGGCGTTGGTGTTGGCGCTTGCCGGCCCGACCTCGGGCTGGTCGCAGGCCGGTCCGCCCCCTGGCGGCGGCGGCAATAGGGTCACTGTCGTAACCACGACCGGCACGCGTCTGCTCACGCCGCTCGCATTCTACGCTGCTGGCGGCATCGTCTGCTCCGCCGTATCGCCGATGATCGGCACGGTCATTCTCGGCCGCGAGATGACGGGGGCGGAAGTCGGCCGCTCGACGCTCAACTGCTTTCTCGGTCCGGTCGGCTGGGTCGTCGGGCCCATGCTGTTTCCGGACGTGCCGCTCGTGTCCAACACGCCGCCACCGCGAGGCCCGCCGTCGCGCACGGCGCAGCCTTCGCGCGGCTCTCGCAGCATCAATATCCCGCCGCCCGGCGAAACCCGTTTCGTGCCGGACGAAGTGCTGGTCGAGTTCGACAGCGGGCTCTCGCCGCGCACGCTGGCGACGATCACGCAGCGCCTGCAACTGACGCAAATCGAGAGCCAGAGCTTCACGCTGACCGCGCGCACGCTTGCGCGCTTCCGCATCGGCGGCAATCGTACAGTCCGTCAGACATTGCAGGGACTCGCGCGCTATCGCGGCGTCGGCGCGGCGCAGCCGAACTGGCTCTACGCCTTCGGTCAGGCGCAGGCGGCGCCTGCGGATACGGGCGCGCAATACGTCGTCCGCAAGCTGCATCTCGTCGAAGCGCACCGCATCACCAATGGCGACGACGTCACCGTGGCGCTGATCGATTCACGGGTCGATGCCGCGCATCCCGACCTCGCCGGTGTCATCGCCGGTGAGTACGATGCGGTCGGCGGCACCAGTGCGCCGCATACGCACGGCACGGGCATGGCCGGCGCCATTGCCGCGCATTCCAAGCTCATCGGCGTCGCCCCGAAAGTGCGATTGCTCGCGATCCGCGCCTTCTCGGGCGAAGGCGACAGCGCCAAAGGCACGACCTTCAGCATCCTCAAGGGCCTTGACTGGGCCGCGAGCCATGACGCGCGCATCGTCAATATGAGCTTCGCCGGGCCCGCCGACACGATGTTGCACGATATGATCGCCAAGGCGCATGGGCGCGGCATCGTGCTGATCGCCGCCGTCGGCAATGCCGGGCCGAAATCGCCGCCGCTCTATCCGGCCGCCGACCGGGAGGTGATCGGCGTCACCGCCACCGACGCCGACGACAAATTGCTGCCGCAGGCCAATCGCGGACCGCAGGTGGCGGTGGCGGCGCCCGGCGTCGACGTGCTCGCCGCCGCGCCGGATGGGCAATATGAGATGACGTCCGGCACGTCGGTCGCCACTGCACATGTGAGCGGCGTAGCGGCGCTTCTCCTCGCGCGCGATCCCAGGCTGACGCCGGACGCGCTTCGCCGCCTCCTCGTCGGCTCGGCGCAGAAGGTTCCCGGCAGCCGGCGTGACGTCGGGGCGGGGGTTGTCGACGCGCTCAAGGCGGTCGAGCAGACCGGCCGCTAGCGCGGCACCGCGTCGGCGGCCTCGTTGAGTTCACCCGGTTTCGGCGTCTCGGCTTCCGGGTCGCGCGCGTCCTCCTGCGCGGGCACGGCGAGCGCGGCCTCGTCGTCCTGTGTTTGCGAGACGGGTTTCGGCGCAGGCGGCTTGCGCTCGCTCGCCGGCGCGGCGAACAGCGGTGTCTCGGCGAACGAAATCTTGGTGTCGGCCGGCAGCGCGATGCCGGCTTCCTCGCTCGCACGCTTGATCGCCATCACGACGGCGGCGCGCGTGCGCACCTCGAATGTGCGCTGGGGCTTCGTCCACCAGCGCACCCGGATGTCGACATTGTTGTTGGTGAAGGCCCAAGGCAGCACGTCCGGCGGCGGATCGTCGAGCACGTCCGGCAGTGCACGCACCGCCTCGCGGTAAAGCTCGATCGCCTTGCCGAGATCGACCTCGAGCCCGACCGGCACGACGATCTCGCTCCGCCGCATCTCGTAGGCCGTGTGCACCGTCACCGAGCGCGTGTAGATCTCGCTGTTCGGGATGATCACCAGCCGTCCGGCGAACGTCTTGAGCAGCGTCGCGCGTGTCTCCACCGCCTGCACCGTGCCCTCGATGTCACCGACCTTGATCTGGTCGCCGCGGTGGAACGGCCGCCGCAGCAGGATGAAGAATCCGGCGATCCAGTTCTGCAGCAAGTCCTTGAGCGCGAAGCCGAGCGCGATCGAGCCGATGCCGAGGCTGGTAAAGATGTCGACCGGGTGCATCGACGGCAGCAGGATGGTGATGACCACCAGGAAGCCGAGGAAGACCACCGACCAGTAGGCGAGGCTCGCCAGCATGTGTGCGAGGTCGTGCCGGCCGCCGCGGCTGACGGTCCTGTGCAGGATCGCGCGCGCCGCCCACGCCAGCAGCAGGAAGAGCATGGCCACGACGACCGAGACGACGAGATTGGGGACGAGGGCGAGGAAGTTGTTCATCCAGCGGTCGAGCGTCGCCCACATCTGGCCGAAGCCCTCGCCGACGTCGCGCGGCTGGGACGCCAGCGCCGGAGAGACCTGTTGTGCTATGGCCGCCGCAATCATCCGGAGCCTCTGCCCGCAACATTCGTCCGTGGCGGGAGACAATCGGGCGGGCGGAGGAAAGTTCCACGGCGGATTGGCCCCGTGGCATACGCGTGTTAGCAATCGGCGCCGTCAATCGAGGGGCATCATGGCCGATCCCGATCCGCTTATCGTCGAACGTCCGTCAGAGGCTGTCAGGCTTTTCAAGCTGAACCGGCCGGAGCGGCGAAACGCGCTCAACGTGCCGCTGCGCAAGCGTATCGCCGAGGAGGTGACGAACGCGGTCGCCGACCGAAACGTGCGCGCCATCGTGCTGACCGGTAATGAGCAGGCCTTCGCCGCCGGCGCCGACATCGGTGAGATGGCCGATGCCGGCCCGATCGAGATCATGATCCGCAACGTGCAGCAGTATTACCGCGTCGTGGCCGAGTGCCCGAAGCCGGTGATCGTGGCGATCGAGGGCTTTGCGCTCGGCGGCGGCCTCGAACTCGCGCTATGCGCCGATGTTATTATTGCCGCCGACGGCGCGAGGCTCGGCCTGCCGGAAGTCAAGATCGGCATCCTGCCGGGCGGCGGCGGCACGCAGCGCCTGACGCGGCTCGTCGGCCGCTCGCGCGCGTCGCTGCTCCTGATGACGGGCCGCATGTTCGGCGCGCAGGAGGCGGTCGCGATGGGCGTCGCCACCGAAATGACCCCGAAGGGCGAGGCACTGGCGCGCGCGCTGGCGATCGCCGAGGAGATCGCGACCATGCCGCCGATCTCGGTCATGCAGATCAAGGAGATCGTCAACGAGGGGCTCAAC
>Ga0265342_10004373_pt1 | contig 11164 bp, 7 predicted proteins | sample 4CB327metaG_FD_203125 | JGI IMG/M metagenome (GOLD analysis project Ga0265342, IMG submission 203125) | Rhizosphere microbial communities from Carex aquatilis grown in University of Washington, Seatle, WA, United States - 4-CB3-27 metaG | ecosystem: Host-associated > Plants > Roots > Rhizosphere...
GCCCTTTCTACCCGTGGGCCCGCTTGTGTGACAACTCTGCGAATGAACCCTGGGACCCGCAGTAAGAGCTTGACCTGACTCAAAGAGGAGAGGCTATAACGCTTAATATTAGTGCGGTTGTGTGTGCGCCACGGTATCCCGACCAGGACGCTAACGCTAACCTCGGCCCAGACACTGACCAACGCCGATCCGTATACGGTAACTGGCACGGTTCCCTTTCACCTGGGGTGCGGAGCGGCAGGGCGGTGCATACGCCCACCTGGTCACCTAAGTCATCTCAGCCTGCGACGTGCCGATGTCCCTCCCTTCTTCGCCGCCACTACTCTGATTTCCTGCCAGCCGCCACGACCATCTCCACGCCGGGTCTGATGGCAAATGCCCCCAAACCGATTCCATCACCGGGAGAGCACGATCGCCCGTCACTCAGCAGCACTCACCCCGCCTCGAAGCACCTGGGCGGTGCGACGCTGCCCGATGAGACACAAAACAACGCTCACGGAGACGCCGGGCGCGCTGGGGGCGGCGTTGCCGCTCTCGGCGCTGCCTCAAAGGACCGCGGGCTGCGCGGCTCGCTCGCTGGCTATGGGCTCGCCGGTTGCCGCGTGACCTCGCCTACACCTCATGAACGCCAGGGCCATGACGGCAAGCCACAGGCTTACCGCGGCCTCGCTTCGACCATGTCTCGCGCGAACAGCGAAAGAGCAGCCGCTGCTGAACGTGGCGTTGTCGGAGCCGTCGGCGGCGGCACTTGGAGAGTTATACACGACGTCGGAGATGAAGCCGATGTTGCCATACTTATCGACGGCTGCGACGCCAACACCATACTGACTCCCATTCTGCAATCCGGTGATCCTGTGGCTGGTCGAGGAGGCCGGAAGCAAACCCGAGCACAGGTATCTGGGATCAAGATCGGAAAAGGGACTGCCAGTCGATTGCGTGGTCGCCTTGGTCGGGCAGAGGCTCGCGGCGGTCGTGTAGGCCGGGGCAAACGTGCCGCGTGAAAAGACCTGCGTATCGGTGTCGCGCTGGCAGAAGAGCTGGACACCGGCGATGGCCGCATCGGCGGCGATGTTGATGGCCCCCCAATTCCAGCTCACGACCAGCGCCTCGTTGCCTCCCACGGCGGTCACATTGGTCGGCGTGAGCGGGACATAGCCCACCAGGGCCATGGTGGCCAGTGGACCGGGGTCGATGTCAGGACCAATGCCGGAGTTGGTTTGCGCCCAGAATTGGATATTCGTCTGCGTGTTCGTCATACCGCACCGGGCCGCCGAGTCGCAGGTGCCCTTGGAACCGCAACTGGGGGTGTCCAGGGAATTGTAGAGGTAAGCCACAGGAATCGGATCACTTACCCAGAAATCCACGTTCTCAAAGACCGCCATCGAGAAGGCCTTCCCGGGGTAGTTGCCTGGGTCGAGGAGATTCGTACATACGACTCCAAGTCCCACACCGCCGATAAGAGAGTTGGGACTAAGGCAGTCGTAGCCCTGGGCGCCAGCGAATAGGTAGCCGACGCCCTGGCCGCCGGTCAAGTTGGCTTGGAGCAGTGCCTGGATCTTCTGTGCGGCGCCCGGGGCCGGCTGGACGACGATCTTGAGCTCGCCACTGGGATCCTGGTCGCACAGGCAGCGTGCCCGGTTGAAGAAGTACTGCTGCTGGACCGTAGTCATCTTCACCCAGCGGCTGCCGTCGAATGCCTCGAAGTAGATGGTGAAGTCGGACGGGGACAGCGCTGCGGTGCCAACCTGGGCGGACGCGCCCCCGGCTGCCAGAAGAGCTGCGGACGTGATGACGAAGGTCAGAACCGATCTGGAGATCTTGTGGGGCATATTGGGAAGCTTTTCAGTGCAATCCTGGTGCCGCTTCGCTTCCACGCGAGACATATCTACTTTACCCTCGCGAATACCGTTGGCGGTGGCAAAACGGCGCGGATGATTCTCGCTTCAGGCCAAAGTGGCAAGACGAGGTACGCGTTCTCCGTTCCGACGTTCGTGACCTTGCTGCTCCGGGCGCGAGCCTGATCTCCTGCTAGCGAAGGCCGGCGCTTTGGGTACTGGCTGCCAGGCGGAGGAACTCCTGCCACCCAACCAGGTGATTGATTTCGCCCAGGATACGACCTTCGGGGGTGGCGATGCGGACAGCGGGCAGGGTTTCGACGTGGTACTTGGCTTTGATGGGGGCCAGCGAGTCGTCTTCGCTTTCACGGCTAAGGTCGATGCGCAGCAGAACGAAGTCGGCAAGGGTAGGGGCGACGTCGGGGCGGCCGAAGACCTTCACGTCCATCTCTTGGCAAGGCAGGCACCAGTCGGCCATGAAGTCCACCAGCAAGGGTTTGCCCTGGGCGTGAGCCGTGGCCACGGCGTCGGGTTCGGAGCGGAGCCAGTCGATGCGGATCTCCGGCGTCAGCAAGTAGTTGATGAAGCCGAAGATGCCGGCGACAGCGAGCGCGATGCCGACCGTTTTTCGGGCGACCTGCCGCGCGCCGGCCGAAAAAGACAAGTGGACGGCGCCGAGCGCGATGCCAGCCCCAGCGCTGGCGAGGGTGCCAATCAGGAAGATGTTGTTGCGCGCGGACAAGCGGGCCAGGGCGGGCACGATGGGGCGTAGGTAGTAAAGGCCAGCCACGACCAGGGCGATCCCGAACACGCTCTTCACCGCAGTCATCCACGGCCCGGATTTGGGCAGCTGCATGGAGAAACCAGCGATGGCCCAGAAGGGAACACCGATGCCGGCGGCGTAAGTGGCGAGGAGAAGGAATCCATGGCCCGCGTCGCGGGTGGTGGCGACGTAGGCCAAGATTCCGGCCAGCGGCGGGCCAGTGCAAGGCGCGGCGATGAGGCCACCCACGAGGCCCATCAGGAACGCACCCGCGAATCCCCGGCCGCCCACGCGCGACAGGCGCTCCTGCACGGACGCGGGCAGCGTCAGGTCAAAGGCGCCGAACATGGAGGCCGCCATGGCAAAGAAGAAAAGCGCGAGGGGGACGACGACGAAGGGGTTGGCCAGGAAGGTGCCGAAGGCCTTGCCAAGTAGGGCGAAGCTTGTGCCGAGGGTTCCGAACATGACGGCGATACCGGCCACATAGGCCGTGGCGAGTAGAAAGGCTCGCCCGCGCGAGGTGGCCCCGCGCGCGCCGAAGACGCTGATGGTGATGGGAATCATCGGGTAAACGCACGGCGTGAGCGAGGTGAGAAATCCCGCGGTCAGCGCGAAGGCGAAGGCATGCAAGGTGCCGCGGCTGGCCGCGGCGGCAAAATCGCCGGCGTGCACCGCCGCAGGGAACAGGAGCGCGACAAGAATCGTCGCGAAAGCTGCGCCTGTTTGCGAAATAGAAGGAAAACGGCTGCGGAAGACTGGCACGCGATCGATCTAGCACAGCGCCGAGCTTGTGACACCGGGCACACGGCAGAGCTGGCGGTGATGGTCGCCACTCGGCCAATCCAGCGCAAGTGTTACGATGAGCCCTCGCTGGCTTCGCGACCTGAACAAAGGAGAGTCCCATGCGTCTCGTGCTCGTTGGTGCTGACTATGAGGAGAACCTTGGCATGTGCATGATCGCCGCGGCGGCCGAAACCGCCGGACATCGCACCTCCGTGGTTCCCTTCCAGAGCTCCGAGGACCGTGCGCTGGTGGTCGAAAAGGTGCTCGCCGAGCGGCCCGACGTGGTTGGCCTGGCGGCCCAGTTCCAGCACCGGGGCTTGGACTACCTCGGACTGGCTCGCGCTCTGCGCCGGGCCGGCTTCCGCGGCCACATCACGGCGGGCGGCCAGTTCGCCACCATGGCCCATGCACCTATCCTGTCGGGTCGGTATGGCGTGGACAGCGTGGTGCTCTACGAGGGCGAGCGTACCATTGCCGAGTTGATGGATGCCGTCGCAAGGGGAAGGGCGCTCAGTGGCGTCGCCGGGCTCGCCTTGCCCGATGGTCGGGGCGGGGCGCAGCGAACGGCGCCACGCGCGCTGGCCGAGGAGCTGGATGCCTTGCCCCTGGCCCACCGCTACCGGCAACACTCGCGTCAGCTTGGTATTCCCTTCATCCCCGTGAGCGGCAGCCGCGGCTGCTGGGCTGAATGCGCCTTCTGTTCCATCACCACGGTGTTGCGCGATGGCCGCGAACACGACGTTGCCGGGCGTCGCCTGCGTCTGCGCTCGCCCGAGGACGTGGGGCTGGAGATGGCCATGCTGGCGCAAGCGGTTGGCGGTAGCGCCATCTTCTGCTTCCATGACGAGAACCTTCTGTTGCCGCGTCCCGCGGACAGCTTGGCGCGCGTGGCGGCCATGCGCAAAACCCTCGACGAGCAAGGCGTGGTGCGCTCTGCCCTGGTGGGTAAGTGCCGGCCCGATACGGTCACCCGGGAGCTCGCGCAGGCCTTGGCGGCTCTGGGGGTCATTCGCATGTACGTCGGCATCGAGAACGCGTCGCCGAACGGGGCCGCGCATCTGAATCGTCGTACCGACGTCTCGACCATGGGCGCGGCACTCGATGCATTCGCCGAGGCTGGTATCTTCGCCTGTTACAACCTGCTGGTCTTCGAGCCGCAGTCCACCCTCGACGACGTGGCCCAGAACATCGCCTTCATGCGCGGTCACGCCTCCACGCCGGTGAACTTCTGCCGGGCCGAACCGTACCTGGGCACGCCCATGCACAAGCGTCTGCAGGCCGCGGGCAAGCTGCAAGGGGGATTTCTGGGCTCGGACTACCGCATCGAGGACGACCGCACCGAGCTTCTGTTCCGTATCGCTGCCTCGGCGTTCCGCGACCACAATTTCGCCAGCCACGGCGTCGCCAACCGCTACATGAGCATGGGCTATTCGGCGAAGATCCTGCAAACCTTCTACAAAGACGACCGCGGCCGACAGGCGAGCTTGCTGGAGCGGGCGCAGGAGCTCACCCGAGCCATGACCCTCGATACCTCCGAATTGCTGGAGCAGGCGTTCGACCTCGCGGCGACCGCTGACCTGGCGGACCACGACCGCATCGCGCGCCGGACCGCCACGCTCGGTCTGCGCATTGCCGCCTCCGATCGCATCTGGCACGCGGCTTTGGACGCACTGGAAAAGGACATGGCGAGCTTCGCCCGCGGCGAGGCGCCGTCCACGCGCAAGACGATGAGCAAAACGGCCAAGGTTTCGCAAGGCGCGGCCGTGGCCGGGTGGCTGGCTCTGTGGGCAACGGGTGGAGCTTCATGCGGACGCAGCTTGACCGTTGACATGGTACCGCGCGATGCAGGCGGGCTCGATGTAAAGAAGGACAGCTCGGGCTTGAACGACGGTCCGCTGGTGGTCGATGCCGTGCCGTCCGACAGCGGCGCGCGACACGACTTACCCCCTCTGTCCGATCCCCTGCCACCCGACGCAGGTCCGCGCGACCAATCCACCGATGGCACCGCAGACACCACTGCCATCGATGGTGGGGCAGGGGATATTCGGGATGCAGGTGCCGAACCGATGGTGGCGGATCCGCCGCCGCCGCCCTCGGATGCGCGCGACGTGCCCAGGGACTACGCTGGTCCCGAAGTGATCATGGATCCTCCTCCGCCACCGTCGGATGCGCGCGATCTGCCGAAAGAGCTGCAAGTCTCCGATCCACTTCCGCCCGACGCCGGTCCCCGCGATGCTGGCAAGGACGTACAGAACGATGCAAGGTTGGGCCTGTATCTGCCAGCGGAGGTTCCGGTCGAGCGTGGAACCGCCGTCCGTGAACACTGGGCGGAGACCTCGCCGGTGAGAATGAAGCGGTCGCAGGATCTGCCCCTGTGCCTGTGTCCCGAGCTGCGCCTCGCCGGGAGCTGGCAGGATGGCAAGGTTCTCGCCCAAGTCTCTGGCGTGCCGGACGCTTTCAGCGTGCGCTGGCAGGCGCAAGGCCAGGTCGAGGGCGACGGCTCGGAGGTGGCATGGACGCCCAGCTCGGACGAGGACCAGCTCGACGTGGCGGTACGCACCCAGGACGGAATCGCGGTCACGTCGCTGCGCCTTGGGCAGACACGGGGAAGCAAACGGACGTAGGCGAGCGCCCGCGGCGACGCCCAGTTCGTCGTGGCCACGCACTCGCCGATCCTGCTCTCGCTCGCGGGCAGCCGAATTCTCAGCTTCGACAGTCGTCCGGTCGCGGAAGTTGCATACCAAGACACCGACAGCTACCGCCTACACCGCGAATTCTTCCGCAACCTCGAGACATCATCTACCTCTTGACCTCGGCCGGAGCAGCGGCCGGAGCGGTGCCTGGAGTGGCTCGAAGGATCTGTCCCTTCTTGGGGTCGCCGTCGCCGGCTTCCCAGACGCCCCGGGCGACCATGACCTGGTAGTTGGAAAAGCGCATCGGTCGCGTGGCGATAGGTTGGTAGGAGCCGAGGAAGCCGAAGTGCAAGTGGGGCGTCACGGCATTGCCCGAGTTTCCGCAACGGCCGATCATCTGCCCGGCACGAACCAGGTCGCCGGGCTTCACCGCGATCGAGCCACGCTGGAGGTGGCGGAATTCGCTGAGCTCGTCGGGAGTGTGCTGGAGAATCACGAAATTTCCTGCCTCGTGCTTGCGCGAGTCTTGAAATGGGGCCAGCTCGCGCGCACCATCCTTGGCCCACACCACGCGGCCGTCCGCGGGGGCAAGAATGGGTTTGCCGTAGCAGGGATGGTCGGTCAGGCGCTTGCGCTTGCGAAAGACGCTTTCGCTCACCGGCTCTGCGGGGACGAAGTCGAGTGCGTAGGACGCATAACCGCTGTGCGTGCCGCCACTGTCCATTCCTTGCACCACGCCCCATACGCCGTCGAAGGGCAGCGACAGCACGGTCTTCTGCCCGGGTGCGGACGTCAACGCGACAGCGCCAGCGGCTGGCTCGCGGGCGCGGCTCGCTTCGGTTTTGGCGAACAGCGCCGAATTGGTCTGCAGCGTGAACCAGCCGAGTGCGAACGGCAGAAGGGCCGAGTCGAGCCGCCTAGGCCAGGCCAGGATTCTCCGCCGAGGGGGTCGAGCCGTCGCCGTCATGGCGACCCATCCTAGCCCAGGCCGGGTGTGGATCCGCTCCCTAGTTCACGATGTGAATGGTCCCGGTCATGGGGGGGTGAAGGGAGCAGTCGTAAAAGAGGGTAGCCGGAGCGTCGCTTGGAACGGCGAAGGTCACGTTCCCCACATCCATACCATTGGTGGCGACGCCCGAGTTGTATGCATCTCCTGCTCCCGCCCCCTGCACCGTCTTGATATAGAAGGGGTGGCCCGCGGCATCGAGTGCGAACACGTAGGTGCTGCCGCGGCAGAAGGTCAGGTCTGGATTCGGATTCCCGTCGATCACATACGCGGTCGTGCCGCTGGCGGTGACCTGAAGGGTCCCGGGCGTGTGGCAGCTCGCACCGCCGCTGCCACCGGAGCCGCCCGCGCCAAGGCCAACGGTCGCGCCAGCGCCAGTGCTGCCGCCCGCGCCTGAGCCCGGCCCGCTGCCGCCGCTGCTGCACGCCGCCAGCAACATCGCAGCTACCGTGAGCCCGCGACTGAAGGCGCGATACCGATTCGTTCTCTCTGCCGATCTCTCTGATTTCGTCATGGATATTCCCCTGTAAGTTGAATGGTTCTCGCGGGGAAGAGCTGTCGACCACGCCCAGGTCGTAGGCCGTTGCGCCGACGTCCACGCGCAATACCACTACTGCGTTGGATTGCGTTGTACGCCCAGAGGATTCATCGGGTTTTGTAGTGCAACGTGTCCTAGCCTGGGCTGGCTAGCGATTCTACCCTAGTGGATTTCCTTGCCGCTCTGGGCCTAGTTCATGGCATACTCCGTCACCATGCGAATCATCAGACGCTATTCCAACCGCAAACTGTACGACACACAGGAGAGCCACTACGTGACTCTCACTCAAGTTGCTGTGCTTGTCCGCAACGGCGAGGAAATTCGAGTGATCGCCAAGGACACCAATAGCGACCTGACCGCCGCCACCCTCGCTCTTATTATCTTCGAAGAGGAGAAGCGCGGGCCGCGCCTGCCGGTGTCGGGATTGCGCCGGATCATCCAGACCGGCGAGATCTAGATCGGACTCGATTGGGCGGCCGAGCCTTGTGCCCCGGGCGATCCGGTGGCACGAGGCAATTCTTGCCATGCCCAATGAGATCGCTGCGCCCCATGCTTGCAAGCGCCTGGCGCAGGATTGGCCAGTTGTCCGGATCGTGGTAGCGCAGGAAGGCCTTGTGCAGCCGCCGCCGGGTTTCTCCCTTGACCACAGGCACGTCCCCTGCTGCGCTCCCATCGAGGCGTTGCAAGGGATTGTGCCCGGTGTGATACATGGCGGTCGCCAACGCCATGGGCGTGGGCAGAAAGGCTTGCACCTGGTCGGGACGGAACCCATTGCGTTTGCACCACAAGGCGAGGTTCACCATGTCGTGGTCGGTGGTGCCTGGATGGGCGGCCATGAAGTAGGGGATGAGATACTGCTCCTTGCCGGCTTCGCGTGAGAACCGGTCGAACATGGAACGAAACTTATCGAAGCTGGCGATGCCCGGCTTTTGCATCTTGTCGAGGGGGCCAGGTTGCGTGTGTTCGGGCGCGATCTTGAGGTAGCCGCCCACGTGGTATTTGACCAGTTCCTCGACGTATTCCGGGGATAGCACCGCCAGGTCGTAGCGGATCCCCGAGCCGATGGTGATCTTCTTGATTCCCTTGATCCGGCGCATGCGTCGATAGAGGCTGACGAGCGCGCTGTGGTCGGTGTCGAGGTTGGGGCAGACCTCGGGATACACGCAGGATAGTCGCCGACATGAGGCCTCGATGGCGGGGTTGCTACAGGCCAACCGGTACATGTTGGCAGTCGGTCCGCCCAGATCCGTGATAACGCCGGTGAAGCCCGGGGTCTTGTCGCGCACGGCTTCGATCTCGCGCGCGATGGAAGCCTCGGAACGATTCTGAATGATGCGGCCCTCGTGCTCGGTGAGGGAGCAGAACGTGCAGCCACCGAAGCACCCACGCATGATGGCCACCGAATTCTTGATCATCTCGTAGGCGGGGAGGGCCTGTGCGCCGTAGCTAGGATGGGGCTTGCGCGTGTAGGGCAGGTCGTAGACGGCATCCAGATCAGGCGTGGGCAAGGGCAGGGTTGGCGGGTTCAGCCATACGTCGCGATCGCCGTGCCTCTGAACCAGGGCCCGCGCGTTGCCGGGATTGGATTCGAGATGCAGCACGCGCGAGGCGTGGGCATAGAGTCGCGGCGAACGCGACGCGGCTTCGAAGGACGGAATGCGCACGACCGTGGTCGCGCATGCAAGCCCGGCAGCCAGGAGCGATTCTTCCGGTGCGCGCGCATCCAATTCCGCAAATCCGTCGAGCAGGTGGCCGGCAGGCCGCGCGAAGGCAGTGCCACGGATATCCGTAAGGTGGTCTGCCTTCTCGCGGCCAGCCAGGCGATGGGCTATCTCGACGACCTGGCGCTCACCGTTGCCGAAGACCAGGAGATCGGCCTTGGCGTCGAGAAGGATCGAACGCCGGATCTTCTCCGACCAATAGTCGTAGTGGGCGACGCGACGGAGGCTGGCCTCGATGCCACCGAGGATGATGGGCACTTCGGGAAAGGCCTCACGACACCTTTGGGCATAGACAATGGTCGCGCGGTCGGGACGCAGACCCGCCCTGCCGCCTGGCGAGTAAGCATCGTCGCTGCGGATACGGCGTTCGGAGGTGTAGTGATTGACCAGCGAGTCCATGTTGCCCGCAGTCACGCCGAACATGAGCGCAGGTTTGCCCAGGACGGTGAACGCCTCGGCCGAACGCCAGTCCGGCTGGGCGATGACTCCGACGCGGAAGCCCTGTTCCTCCAGCACGCGGCCGATGAGGGCCGTACCGAAACTCGGATGGTCGATGAAGGCGTCACCGCTGACCAGGATGACGTCGCAGGCTTCCCAGCCAAGCGCAGCCATTTCCTGGCGCGACATGGGCAACACCGGCGCCGGTCCCAGGCGTTTTGCCCAGTGTTTGCGCCGTGCGAACAACGACGGGCGCAGTTGCGCCGGCGAAACTATCCGCCCGGGGTCGGACAGATGCCGAGATCTTGACTGGACGGTCTTTGGCGACACTTTCTACCCGCAAATACCCATCGACAGGCCGATAAATCAAGATGTAGCATGACCTCGCCTTTTTGCCTGTTTTTTGGACCACTTACCCGTTTATCGGAGCAAATGATGAATCATCAACGACTTCATTCCGGTAGTTTGAGCATGGCGCTGGTGCTCGGCTGTGCGGCCGCGATGGGTGGCCTGGCGTGCGGCGGTACGCGAGCAAGCAACCTAGATGCTAATAGCGGCGCTGGCGGCGGGGAAGGCGGCATCAGTGGGACAGGGGGAACGGGCGGCGAGGGAGGTTTGGGCGGAACCGGTGGGAGAACCTCCATCCCGACCACTACCTGCGCGTCGGACGCCGAATGCACGGCTAGCGGCTTGTTCTGCGAGCTGGCAACGAAGCTGTGCGCACAGTGCGTGAAGAGTACAGACTGTCCGTCGGGTGGGCACTGTCTAGGCAACGCCTGCGTCACCGTACCAGCATGCATTAATAGCCGCGATTGCGGTCAGGACCAGGTTTGCGATTCGCTCGGTCGCGGCATCTGCGTCCAGTGCGTGGCAAGTACGGATTGCGCGACTGGGCAGGCATGCGTCTCCAATCGATGCGTGGCTGGGTGCCAGGGCTCCATCGACGCCTCCACCGAGTGCGGCACGGGCCAGGTGTGCGACCCGGCTGCCAGCAAATGCGTGGAGTGCGTGGCCGACAGCGACTGTAGCGCGGGCACCCAGCACTGCGTCCAGAACACCTGCCGAATGGCTTGTACCACGGACAAGACTTGCACTCCGCAGGGCATGCTCTGCGACGTGACCAATTCGATTTGCGTGATGTGCAAGTCTGACTCGGACTGCCCAGCTTCCTCTTTCTGCAACGCCGGAACCTGCAAGGCCGACCTCTGCGATTCGACCCAAGCCATGTGTTTGGGCAGCAGCCTTGGGCCGTGTAATGCCAACGGTAGCGGATGGGGTCCTGTTGCCAATTGTCCCGCCGACAAACCATGCAAAGTCAGCGGTGGCACGGCGACCTGCGGCGGTTCGCCGCCCATCGATGGTGGCTCGTCTCCGATCGACGGATCCTTTGGGACATGCAGTACGACAACCGTCAATCCCTGCGCGACCATGCCCAAGCTCACGGGGA
>Ga0265342_10004375_pt1 | contig 11163 bp, 10 predicted proteins | sample 4CB327metaG_FD_203125 | JGI IMG/M metagenome (GOLD analysis project Ga0265342, IMG submission 203125) | Rhizosphere microbial communities from Carex aquatilis grown in University of Washington, Seatle, WA, United States - 4-CB3-27 metaG | ecosystem: Host-associated > Plants > Roots >...
TGTCCGCACGAACAGTGCGACCTGAACTACAACCCCGACACCGTGAAGATCGAGTGCCCCTGCCACGCCGCCCTGTTCGACCTCACCGGTAAAGTCCTGGAGGGTCCGCCGCCGCGTCCGCTCGAGTCCTACCAGGCCATCGTCGATGGGGAGAGAATTCTCTTCAATATCCCTGGCTAAGAAGCCAGCTCATCTCCCGAACAGAACCGCGTCGGCGCGGGGGTCCGCGAGGTTTGCGAACGCGGCCGTCGGGTCGCACTGCTTGAGCTCGGCGATGTCGTGCATGCCGGTTGCGACCGCGATGGACTCGGCGCCGATAGCCTTGGCTCCCGCGACGTCCCTGGGGGTATCGCCGATGACGACGATGCGACAGTCCTCGATGGGAAGGCCAAGCTTCGCCGCGCCCCGACGCGCGCCTGCCATCAGCAAGGAGGGGCGGTCGATGGAATCGTCGCCGAATCCGCCGAAGCTGAAGCGGTGGAAGATGCCGACGCAGCCGAGCTTGATCTCGGCCCCTTTGCGAATGTTCCCCGTGCCCAGCCCTAGCGCCACTTCCGGGCGCGCATCCGCCATGTCCAGCGCACGCACCATTCCCTCGTGAATGCGGATCGGAGTTCGTGCCACTTCCTCGACCAACACCTCAAGGTAGAAGCGCAGCATATCGTCCATCTCGCGCTCCAGCTCGGCTTGGGGCGCAGACGAACGGCCGAGCGCCAGCAGCGCATCGCGCACAATAGCCTTGTCGGTCATGCCCCCGAACGAGAAGTTCACGACCTCCTTCGTTCCGTGGCGCAATTCGAAAGCGCGTTCAATCGCGCGCCGGCCGGCGCCGCATGTCGTCACCAAAGTGCCGTCGACATCGAACAACAGGACGGTTGGTTTCACGGCCGGTAAGCTGCCCTCCACTCGCGCAGAATGCAAGAAACAATGGTGTTTGCCGGGTTACGGGCGAACGGCGAGCCCAACGACGACCCATGCAAGACCCGCCAGAAACGCGCCAAGCACGAGGGAGAAGAAGAGCGCACGCATGCGTCTTGAGGCTGCCCCCCGCGCTTGCAAGGCTGGCCTCGACTGGCTCCGTTTCTTAGTTGAACGCGCCGAGGTGTGGGTCGTACGCTGTTGCCAAGTGGGCACAGGTTCGCGCGGCACGGGCTGGGTCACGGCACACGACACCGCAGCGCCCGTGCTCTGGCGCCGCCACGCAGAGCTCTCTGGCCATTTCGCCTCGGGATCGGCGCGATTGTAAAAATCGTCGAACTGGCGTTGCCCATCCGCAGATGCAAGCGGAAAGAGCGCCCGCCCCAGCTCGTGGACCGATGCATATCGATCGGTAGGTCGAACGCTCATAGCCCGCTCGATGATGGATTCGAGAGCGGATGGCAAGTCTTTGCGTAACGCATGCGGCGGCGCGTGGCGGCCCTCGGTCACGTTGCGAAGCAGACTGTAGATGGGCTCGCCCCGCTGTGGCGTTCGCTGGGTCACGCATTCGTACGTGACGACGCCCAGGGAGTACTGGTCGCTCTGTTCGGTCACGTGTCGAAGACCGGCCGCCTGCTCGGGCGACAGGTACTGCGACGTGCCCACGATGTCCCCGGTCTGCGTGAGGCCACTGCTGGAGATACCGCCCACCTTCGAGATGCCGAAATCGAGAACCCGGGCGGTCTCGTTTCCTTTCCAATCCGGGCACAGGAAAATGTTGCTCGGTTTGAGGTCACGATGAACGATGCCCGCCTGGTGCGCAGCGTGTACGCCCGCGCACACCGCCAACAGGATGTCTGCCACGCGAACGAACGCCATGGGTCCCCGTTCGATGGCCGCCGCCAAGGTCTCACCTTGCAAGAACTCCATGGCCATGTACGGGATTGCGCACTCCACGTTGAAATCGAAGATCCTCACCACATTGGGATGCTCGAGCCGCGCCGCCGCCTGGGCCTCGATGGTGAATCGCTTGGCCGCCTTGCGCTTGCTCTTGAGCTCGCTCGACAGGATCTTCAGCGCGACCTTGCGATTCAAACGCGCATCCAGAGCCTCGTAGACGGTACCCATCCCGCCTTCGCCAACCAACCGAATCACTTCGTAGCGGCCAACCTTCGTGCCGGGTGCCAATACCTCTCTGGTCGCTACGGCGTCGGTTGGCTCGGCGGATTCGGACCTCTCCACCTTGTCCCTATCGTCTTCCCCGCCCTCCGCCGCTGATTGATACGCAGAGATTACCCTACGCCCTCGCCTCTCCTGCTTGGTTATGCCAGTGGAAACGGCCGCCTTCTCCCGCTCCACTTGTTGTTCGTCGGCCATGCTCGCCCCCGCACAAGTGGCGTCGGATATTATCCACGAGTCTTGGCTCATGCCAGCGGAAATATAGACGCGCTGCGCGTCGCGGGCGAGGCGGTCGGTCGATGATTCAGCAGCATCTATCAGGGGCAACTGCCTAGCTAAGCTAGGGCGTACAGCTTCCGCTCCAGGCAAGCGGCAGGGGCTGGCACTGGTAGCTCGTTCCGCTGCTGACGCATTGGAGGTTGGTATCGCAGTATTGGCTGCCGCCGCAATCTTGCCCCGCCTTTGCCGTGGCCTGACAGGTGCCGTTCGAGCAAGCCGCGTGCCTTCCGCATTCGTTGAAGTTGGGGCAAGGCGCGCCGATGGCTGCCACGGCAACGCAGGTGTTCGTCGTCGAGTCGCAACGAAGACCGTCCTGGTCGTAGCAAAACGCATTCGGACTCTTGCCTCCGCTGGTTCCCCATTTGCAAACCGTGGTGTCGTCGCAGGTGGCAGCGCAACCATCGCCAGCCTTGCCCCGAGGGGGAGTCATGCACGTTCCGTTCGTCGAGTCGCCAGAGAACAGGCACAGCGCAGGCGTACCCGCGCATTGATCCGGAGCCACGCAGGGCTGCCCTGCAAGACGAGTTCCGTCGGTGGTGGCCGAGATGAGCGTATACGACGGCTGGTCGCAGCTGCTTTGAATCTGGGCCAGCAACGTCTGGACGACCGACGGAACAATGACCGCCGAACCGTCGTCGAGATACTTGACGAAACCCAACTCATAGGACTCGCAAGGCCCCATCCCCGAAGTAGGAAGACCGGCTTGCGCGCAGCACTCGGCCAGCCGGGTGCAGTAGGGTTCGAGGTAGGTCTTCACATATTCCTGAGCGCCTGCCGACAGCGCATCCGCACCGCCGGCCTGCGCATCCGGGCCGTTCGCATCCTTGCCACTTGCGGCATCAACAGCGCGGTCGGCCGAAGAGGAATCGGGGCGCGAAACCTCAAGAGAAGCATCGGAGGAGGCCGGCGCATCGCTACCGCCCCCGCCGTCCGAAGCGATCTTTCCCCCGGTGCCTCCAGAACCTGGCACGCCACCTGTGCTTGGCTTTCCACCAGAGCCTGGCGCGCCACCTGTGCCTGACTTTCCGCCCGTGCCTGGGACTCCGCCATAACCTGACGCCCCGCCCGTGCCTGGCCCTCCGCCACTGCCCACCCTGCCCCCGCTGCCGGGCGCCCCGCCGCTGGCGAGCACGCCGCCCGCTCCGCCGCCCGAACCCGACGAAGCATCCGAGCCAGCATCACCAGTACCCTTGAGGCCGCTGCTGCTGCAAGCCAGGCCGCCAGTGAGCAGTACTATTCCCGAGGTGCGCAATACCAATTTCCACAAGGAGTCCTTCATCGTGTCTTTACGCGGTCCTTCCCGATCTCAAGGTTAGCCAAAGGGCTTGATGGATGGAAATTCAATCGCCCACTCAAGCGCGCAGGCTGTGATGAAGCGCGCAGGGCGGACGTGTCTCGGAGCCTCGCTGTCATCGCTACCCAGCCCATCGCTCTGATTACTGCAACTTCAGGTTCGTCCTCTTGGCGATGATCTTGGCCACGGCCAAGAAATCGTCGTACGCGTCTTTAACGGCGTAGGTATGCGCTCCAAGTGCGCCATCGGCTGGCTTCAAGAAAACATTGGCTTGCGCGCTTCCTGCGCCAGGGGCATCACGCTTCGGTAGTCCTTGAGCTTGGCGATGCAGTTCTTGTCACTGTCAATGGTGGCCGTTCGGCTGGGGGTCGTGCCAAGAACAGACTCCGCGTAGACACCGGGGATGCGGGCGATCCACTTGTCGAATGCCTGCACCGGACGATCGAGCCGAATCGAGTGTCGCAAGACCACGTATCCATTGGGGACGATGCCACCCGCGGGAAGGGCAAGGTCTTTGACCGGATTTCTTTCGATGCGCTCTTTCCATTCCCGGGCCGTTCGCCGAGGTCTTCGACATGAGGCGTCGCGATGTCGCCGATTCCTCGCTTGAGCGGCAGGAGGCAACCGAAGATCGTCGGGCGTTGGTCCTCGTTCGACAGAACCTCCTCCATCCGATCCTGGCTCACCAAAGCCGTGGTCATGTTCGCTTGCGGATCGAGATCGGCCGCCACCACACGTAGACCGCGATCGGCGAACATCCACGCCAGGTGATAGACCATGGTGGTCTTGCCCACGCCGCCCTTGTTGTTGAAGAAGGCGATCACTGGAACGCGTCATGGACGCCTCCTGAGAATGACCGCAACGTGCGAATCGTTGACCTGGAACTCTGGCTTGGGATTGCCGTTCTTGGCCATTTCACCAAGCGCGGTCGCGATGCCCATGCCAAACCGCTGCACAAACCCGAGATCCTTCATGGCGCCCGCGAGGTGCGGATTGCGATAGTCGCAGATGCCTGGCTTGCCGAAGTTCTCTACGGTCACCTGCCCAAATGGACCTCCGGGGTTCTGGATCTCGACCCGATCGCTAAACCAGTAGATGCGAACCGGCGCATGGGTGTTCTCGTAGGTTCGGTGCAGGACGGCGTTGCGCGCGACCTGTTGCAAGGCCGCCAAGGGGTAGTCGGGCGAGAGCGTCTCGACCGTGCCGGTCTTGAAATCGACTGAGGTTTGAATGTTGATTCTAGCTCGGTGAGCATGTCGGACAGCGCGCCACGCAGCTCTTTCGCGGAAAGGATCGGACTCCAAGTGCCGTCCCATCGATGCGGACGAACTGGATGTACGCGCAGGGAATCCAGTCGCTCGGCCTCTTCCCCGCGACCAATAGGCCAAGCATGGTCGGACAAACCGGGTCGCCCGGGTGGGCGAAACGACAGGCGATGAGCTGCTGGACCAGCTCGCGGTTGTTCTGGGCCAGGACATCGCGGTCGATCGCCGCCGGCAGATAGACGCGCCGGAATAGCAACTCGTCCAGCGCATCCATGGGCGCGGACAGCATGGGCCGAATGTCAGCCGGCAGGTCGCGAAACCGCCGCCTTTCGTTGAGTGTGCGCTGGCGAAAAGGACTTGAATGTTCCCCGACTAGGGGTACGATCTGGCGTGTGCGCGTCGAATTGTCCAACACAGCGGAGAAACAACTTGCCAAGGTACCGGGACACATCGTCAAGAAGTTCGCGCTGTGGGTCGATCTCGTTACGGTGGAGGGTCTTGCGGCCGCGCGGCCCATCCCCGGATACCGGGACCATGGGCTCAAGGGCGAATGGAAAGGGTATCGGGCTATCCGCCTGAGCGAGGCATACCGAGCCATCTATCAAGAACGGCAGACCGGCACGGTTGAAGCGGTCTACGTCGAGGAGGTCAACAAACATGACTATTAGAAAAACCAAGCGAACGGCTGGCCGAGAGGCGTCGAAGTATCTCGAATCCCTGATGGGAGGCCCGCTGACCCTCGGTGCCGCGCTTTCTGGCCTGCGCGAGACTGAGGCGAGCAGCCTGGCGGAGTTTGCCAAGTTGCTGGGCGTGTCGCGCTCGCACCTTTGCGACATCGAGCAAGGGCGGCGAGCGGTCAGCCCGGAAAGGGCAGCACGCTTCGCCAAGGCGCTTGCCCAGAGCGAATCCCAGTTCGTCAGGCTGGCCCTGCAGGACCAAGTCCGCTCTGCGGGCCTACACCTGACGGTCGACGTTAAGGCGGCCTAGGCAACGGGGGTGCGCAGTCCGTGCCATCGGCTAAGGGGAAGAACTCATGAGCAACGCGCAGAAAAGCCCTAGACGAAGTTGGAGCCATGGCCGTCCTTCGCCGCGCCCGGCTGCGGGCCGAACGTGAAGCATCGAGGACCGGCGAAGGTGCCGATGAACTGTTCGGAAATTCCGAATAGTTCGCCAGGCTGCGGTATTCTGGTTGCAGTCATCCGGAAATTCCGGATAGCTGCCACGGACCCAAGCCAGCCGACTACGTGCTCATCTCTCGCAACACCAAGCTGGCCGTGGTCGAGGCCAAGGCTTGGGAACAAGAGCTGACCGAAGGCGTGGGCCAGGCCAAGAACTACGCCGACAAGCTGGCTATCCGCTTCGCCTATTCAAGCAACGGCCAGGGCGTGTACGGCATCGATATGCAGACCGGGCGCGAGGGCGAGATCCCCACCTTCCCCACCCCTGACGAACTTTGGAACCGGACTTTTGCCAAGCAGAACGACTGGCGCGACCGATTCGCCGCGGTTCCGTTCCCCGACAAGAGCGGCTCGTGGGAGATCCGCTTCTACCAAAAGATCGCGGTCAACCGCGTGCTGGAGAAGATCGCCGCGGGCAAAGATCGGATCCTCTTGACCCTGGCCACGGGAACCGGCAAGACCTCGATTGCCTTTCAGATCGCATGGAAGCTTTTCCAAGCCCGCTGGAGCCTGGGCGGCGAACCAATACGCCGGCCGCGCATCCTGTTCCTGGCCGACCGCAACACCCTGGCCAACCAGGCGTTCAACGATTTCACCCCGTTCAACGCCTTTGCCGACGACGCCATGGTGCGGGTCAAGCCCGAGGACATCCGCAAGAAGGGCAAGGTGCCCAACATGCCGGTCTCGAGCCCCTATTCGGGCTTGGAGAGCAGTCTGCTATGCGCAACAGGCTCCTAGCGGTTTCAGCGGGCGCCCGCCACGTCCAGGATGGAGCCGGAGCTGTAGGACGACTCCTCCGAGGCGAGCCAGAGGATAGCGCGGGCCACTTCGTCGGCAGTGCCGGCGCGCCCTAGCGGCAGCTTGGCAGCGAGTCGCTGTACGCGCTGTGGGTCGCCACCGCTGGCGTGGATCTCGGTGTCGATGATGCCAGGGCGGACGGCGTTGACTCGAATGCCTTCTCCGGCCACCTCCTTGGCCAACCCCACGGTCAGGGCGTCAATGGCAGCCTTCGACGCTGCGTAATCCATGTACTCCCCCGGAGAGCCAAGCCGCGCCGCCGCCGAGGAGACGTTGACGATGGCGCCGCCGTTGCCCCCGTGGCGGCGCGACATGCGCAAGATCGCCTCGCGGGCACACAGAAAGCTACCCACCACGTTGACCGCAAACATGCGCGTAAGGCGTGCTTCGGTCATCTCGTCGACGCGCATCTGGCGGTCCACGATGCCGGCGTTGTTCACCAAGACCGTGATGCGCCCCACGTCCCGGTCGACGCTTTCGAACAGGCGCCCTACCTCGTCCTGCCGGCTAACATCTGCGGCGATGGCGATGGCCGAGCCACCGAGGTCCTGGATCTCGCGCACGACGGCTTGGGCCGCTCCGGCGTTGGCCAAGTAGTTGATTGCGACGGCGTAGCCACGCTGCGCGGCCAGCCTGGCCGTGGCCGCGCCGATCCCTCGACTGCCGCCGGTGATGAGCATGATGTTGGGCATGTCCAACTATAGCGAATGCGATGGGCTCTGGCCGTCCCGCGGGACGCGAATCGGCTGGACCCATGCCTTGCGCCCCTGTCTGTCTTCGACGACCGCGCGCAGGTAGCCTGAGGGCGCCAAGGCGAGTGCAAAGCGGGCGCTGCGGCCATCGGCGCGCGCCAGCACCTGCCCGCCAGTCCCGATGAACGTGAAGGCGTGTGGACCGGGCGAGTCGGCTGCGACGTCGATGATGAGGCTGTCCTTCGCAACCTCGGCGCGTTCGAGCAATACGCCGCTGGACGCGTAGAAGTCCCCGCGCAAGAGAGCGGCACGGATGGCACCGGCGTCGAGCGCGGCGCGTACCATGACGAAGCCGCGCCCGCCCGTGAACACGGGTTGGCCCTGCGCTGCCACCTCGGAGGCATCGAAGTAGTGGTGGGCATCGTCGGTGGCGGTGCCATAGAGCCAACCTCCGCTGGAAAGCACGCGATCCCAGAGCTCCTCGGTAGAGGGATGGCTCGCGTCGCCCGCGTTGCCCGCGTCCACCGAGCCGTTGGCGAGCTCGAAAAAACGCAGGCCATGCTCACGCGCCAGCGTGGTCAGCAGTGCCGCATCGGCGGCGTGGTGAAAGTTGGGATGATTGAGCTGAGCGATGCCGCCTGCCCGGGCAGCGGTTGCCATCGCCCGCACGTAGGCCGCGAGACGATCGTCTCCGCCGTTGGCACCTTCGGGCCGCCAGGGATCGAGACCCGTTACACCCTGGTCCACGAAGAGCGCATTGACGTGCAGAAGACACTGTTCCCCGGGCTCGGGCGGGGGCGTGCAGGCGCGCAGGTTCTGCGTCAGCTCGACCCCCGACAGCACCAGTGGCGAAGACGATTGCACGAGCGAGCCAGCTCGATTGTGGTCCGTGAAGACGATGAAATCGAAGCCGTGCTCGCGGTACCAGCGTACGACCTCGGAGGGAGGGGTGTGGCTGTCGCCCGAGCGCGACGAGTGGAGATGGAGCTGCCCCTTGAGGTAACGTGCCGGCTGCGGCGGGGGGCGATCGAGTGCCCTCCCGTGCACGTGGGTCACGCAGGCAAAGGGGTCGAGCAACAGCGGGGCCAGTTCCGCGAATACGACGAGTGTTCGTATCCGCGCCAGCACGAGGGGCCAGGGCCGCTTGGGGGCTCGGTGCCAACCCAGGCGTTTCTCGGCCAAGACGAGCGCGGCGTGGAGCAAGAAGAAGCCCATGATTGAGACAACGGGCAACGCAATCAAGCTCGGGGGGCCGGCGCCTGCCACAGCCATGACGTGGAGAACACCAGACGCCGTGAAAGCCGCAAGCAATGCCAGTGCGGGGTGCGAGCGAACGTAAGGTTGAAAGAAGGCCCGCTTGAGATTGCCCTGAACCATGCGGTTCCAGCGTCTGGCCCAAAATTCAGCCAACGATGCCGAAAGCAGCGGGTGGTTCTGAAAGCCCTCCACCGATCGCCCGAATAGTCCTGCTGCACCGATGAGCAGATGGTGCACACCCGCGGCACCGACGGCGACCTCCAGCATGACCAGTTGGTCGTCCAAGAATCGAAAGGCCAGGGACTTCTGCCATAGACGCCAGTCGTTGCCCCAAACGAGCAGCAGAACGCAGGTGGCGACCCCGGCAATTCCGAGGGCTGCGGCCAGCAGAGGGCGTCGTCTCGGCATGGCGGTCGGGACGAACAGATCATCCGGGACGAGCAGGTCCAGCGCGACACGCGGGGCGAGCGCTTCTTGGTTCCCATCGAGGCGGCGGCTCGGACGAGAGAGGGCCACCATGCGAATGCCCAGATAGCCCGCCACCAAACCGAGCATGAGCTGCGCCGGCCCTGGGCCTCGGGTCAGGGCTGGGGCCACGCACGTGGCGATCAAAATAGCGAGACGGAGCCCGGTGCGAAGACGGGAATCACGCAGCCCGCCTGCCCTCACATAAACGACACCCAGGAGGACGATACCGGGCACAAGGAGTAGCGAAGCGGGGAATGGCAGCATGAAGAACGGCGGTCGTGCGCGGACGAACACTAGCAGCGAGACGCGTGGGTAGCCATTCGGCATCGTTCGTCAGATTGGCGGCTTCGGCCCGATCCGCGGCTTTCTACTCGATGCGCGTGGCCCAGCCCTCCTTTGAGTGCCGGGACACAGCCAAGGCACTCCCTACGCTCTGAAGAGCAGCCCTCTGTACTCTGGCCGAATGCATACGTTGCATTGTTGCAGGAGGAATCGCAACGCTAGCCGATCGATGGTGTCGGGGCCGATCTCGTGTACGTGGCAGACATGCTGGATCAGCTCGTCATTGCTATCGTAGCGACGATAGAGAATTCTCGCCAGCCCGTAGGGCGATAGGGAGTGAAAGCCATCCCTATCGTGCGGAATCTGGAGAAAGCGTAGGACGGGTTTGAAGGCGCGGGCATGTGGGCGTAGAAGCTGCATGAGAACAGCCGGGACGACGTAGTCGTAGAGGTCCTGCTGTTTGCCAGGAAAGAACAGAGGCCGAATCACCCTTTCATCCGGCTTGGCCCAAATCTGCCGGAGAGTGCGCTTAATTAGAATCCCCAGATGGGGATCTTCACCCGTGTCCACGGGAGCGGCCTTCACCGCCCTTGCCTTCTTCGCGTCGCGCATAAGAAGAAGCAATCCCTCTTGCGAGATGCTTTCGCCCAAGAACGTCGACCAATGCCTGGCCCGCTCGTGCGCCGTCGACAAAAACGTCGAGGCAACGTAGTCCAAGAATTCGCGCACCGACTGCTCGTCGCCTAGGTGCTCGATCAACCTTGGCGGATAGTAGTAGGTGGGGCTGACGACATCAAAACGAGCCTTCCCTTTTCGGCCCAGACTGGAGAGTGCCCCGCTATCGCCGCAGTTGAGCTTTCCATCGATTTCAAAGACCCGCGTGGCAGGACCGACCGCGGCCAGTTCGTGCCGGGCCTGCAAGCCGTAGCGCTCGACGTTCCACAGGGTTGTGCGGATGGTCCGCGCATCCGAAAATGCGTTCCCAAGAAACAAGTAGAAGGTCTGCCGGTTAGCGGGTGGCTCAGGCTGAGCGTCAGCCCAATCGAGGTAGCTACGATAGTAGGACAGGGCCGCCGTGGTTCGGAAGGGCACGCGGCAGCGTGCCAGATTGCGATCTTCGAGCGAGGGGGAATCATTCCAACCCGGCTCGAAACCGGAGGACAGCATGAAGCGCAAGTCCGCAACCTTCATCCGAGGAATATTGTACGCGCGCCAGCGGATTCGCCGGTCCGGCCTGCGCCCCTCGTTGATGGCCGCAATGCGCTTCGCGATCTCCACGGCGCGTGCGGGGTGAATGTTGATTTCCGAGCATACCAGCCACACGCGGCGTATTCCGTGGCGTTCGAGCGCCGCCAAGTCCTCTTCGATGGCCGACCAGTCGCGATAGCGAACCGTGCGTCCCTTGACTGCAGGTTCGTTGCAGAAATAGCAACGAAAGGGGCACCCTCGCGCAATCTCGACCGGAACGTGTGGCAACGTACCTGCCAGCAGCGGCCGATCCCCATAGAAGCGAACCAACTCGGCGATAACATCTTCGATATATTCACCGAAGG
>Ga0265342_10004378_pt1 | contig 11160 bp, 6 predicted proteins | sample 4CB327metaG_FD_203125 | JGI IMG/M metagenome (GOLD analysis project Ga0265342, IMG submission 203125) | Rhizosphere microbial communities from Carex aquatilis grown in University of Washington, Seatle, WA, United States - 4-CB3-27 metaG | ecosystem: Host-associated > Plants > Roots > Rhizosphere...
CAGGTCGCCGGTTTCCAAATCTCTCAAAAGCAGTCTTTCGGTTTCAAGTATCTTCATAAAACAAATATAATCTTTGGCTTTTTTTGAAAAAAATACCTTTAAAATGAACCTTTTATTGAATATTATGCAAACGCCTTCTGGTCAATTAACCATAATTAATTTATTATTAAAACTTCACTATGAAAACATTCATTTTTGCCGCGGCCCTCTTATTTTCAGTTCAGACTGCATGGCCTCAGGTATCGCAAACAGATTCGTACCAGTTTTCAGTTGACCTGAGAAAAGTGAAAAATGACATGCTGAACGTTGAGCTGATCGTTCCCAAAATGAGCGGCGATAAAGCGCTGTACCGCTTCCCTGCAATGGTACCGGGCACTTACGCCGTTTACAATTTCGGGCGGTTTATTCACAACCTGAAGGCTTATGATAAAGACGGCGGAGAGCTTACTGTTACAAGCGCTGACACAAATTCATGGGAGATACAAAATGCCGCCAATCTTTACCGGCTGACTTATGACGTTGAGGATACTTACGACTCGCCTCAGGGCAACCCGGTTTTTGAACCGGCAGGAATGAACATCGAAGAAGATACAAACTACGTTGTTAACAATCACGGTTTTTTCGGGTACTTTGACGGCTACATAGATAATACCTACGTGCTGAAGTTCGAAATGCCGCAGGGATTTTACGGCGCAACAAGCCTTAATGCGGTTGAAAGAACCGCAGATGAAGAAACATTTTCTGCCCCGGGCTATCATTATCTGGTCGATAACCCCATTATGTTTTCGTTTGCCGATACAGCTTCCATATCGTTTGATGAAGCTAACGTAATGATATCGGTTTACTCTCCCGGCAAAGGGATGAACGCGCCGGATATTGCCGACGACTTAAAGCCGCTGCTTAACGCAATACGCCAGTATCTTGGCGGCAGGCTGCCAACCGATAGATATACTTTTATATTTTATTTTACAAATAAACCGGGGGTATCAGGCGCAAACGGCGCGCTTGAACACAACCAGTCTTCAATGTATTATATGCCCGATGTGCCGTCTTCATATAAAAGCTACATGCTTAAGATGCTTGTTTCAACATGCGCGCATGAGTTCATGCATATAGTAACCCCGCTAAATTTGCATTCGGAAGAGATCGGCAATTTCGATTTTAATAATCCCGTAATGTCAGAGCATCTCTGGCTTTATGAAGGCTCAACTGAATATGCAGCCGAGTATATACAGTTAAGAGAAGGCCTGATGACGCTTAAAGAGTATGTTGAAGCCATAAACCGGAAGCTGCAGGGCTCCGGGCGTTTTAATGATACGTTATCGTTTACCGAGATGAGCAAAGGCGCGCTTGACGTTCATAAAAGGCAATACCAGAACGTTTATGAAAAAGGCGCTCTTATTAATCTCTGTCTGGATATTCTTATCCGAAGCGAGTCTGACGGCTCTCAGGGATTGAAAGACGTTATTGCAAAGCTGCTGGAAAAATACGGAAAGAATAAATCGTTCAAAGACGAAGATCTGTTCAATGATTTTACCGCGCTTACAAGTCCCGGAATAAATGATTTTTTTATGCGGTATGTTGCGGGAAGCGAAAGGCTGCCGTATAAAGAAATATTGGGTTTGGTTGGATTGAATTTTGAATCTACTCCCTACGAAACTGTTGATTTGGGAGGCGTGAGCCTGGGTTTCGACCAGCAAACCCGAAGGCTAAAGATATTGGATTTTGACCCGAATAATACTTTCGCTAAATCACTTGGCGTTAAACCTGATGATGAGCTTCTTTCTGTAAACGGAGAGGAAATTAACTTTTCTAAAATACGGCAGATGTTCGGTTCCGTTAAAAATCCGGCAAAGGTTGGCGATACGTTTAGCATTGAAGTGGCCAGAAAAGATTCCGATGGAAAGGAAAAAACGTTAAAGCTCAGCGCAAAGGTAACTAAGACCAAAACGTCCCATGAATCTAAGGTTACGATCAATGACGCTCCTGATGAACGCCAGCTTAAGATCAGAAATGCATGGATGGGCGTTTAACCATTTCAGTAAAATATGCTCTCATATAGAAATATTCTCAGCGCTGCAATATTATTACTTTGCGTCACCTGTATATATTCACAGACATCTATCTATGTGCCTTTGAATTTCCAGGAGGCTTATGAAAACGAAACGCGTTCCTATGACGGCCAGCCGGGCGCGGACTACTGGCAGAATAAGGCTGACTATAGTATTAACGCTAAGCTGGACCCTCAAACAAGAACCCTTACGGGTTCTGAGAATATTGTATATTATAATATCAGCCCTGACACGCTTGACCAGTTCGTAATCCGCCTGTATCAAAACATAAACAAGCTGGGCAGCGCGCGCGATTTCCCGCTGGATGAATCAGAACAATCGGCAGGAATAGTTTTATCTTCGCTTATAATTGACGGCGACTCAATAGATCTGAAAGATAAATCACAGGCCGAAATTACCGGAACAAATCTCATAATAAAGGAAATGGATATACAGCCCGGCGCGAAAGTAAATATTTCGGCGGCATGGAGCTTTGTTGTTCCTAAAATTAATTCGATAAGGATGGGAGCTTATGACTCCACTACATTTTTCATCGGTTACTGGTACCCGCAGGTCGCGGTATATGATGATATTGACGGTTGGGATCTTACGCAATATAACGGCACAGTTGAGTTTTATAATGACTTCAATAATTTTGACGTCAGCATCGCTGTTCCTTCAAATCAATGCGTATGGGCAACGGGTACGCTTTTAAATCCGGATAAAGTATTTAGCGAGTCAGTTCTTGAAAGATACAATGATGCATTGGAATCCGAAACCACTGAGGAAATTATCACAAAAGATGATTACGCCGATAGACAGCAGGTCCTCCAAAACAACGGCGGGTCAAACCTTTGGCACTTCAGCGCGAAGAACATTTGTGATTTTGCGTTCGGAACCAGCGCGCATTATGTATGGGACGGGCAAATAGTTGAAGTTGGAGGAAAAAAGATATTTGTCTCGGCGGTATACGACGCTGATTCAACGGGATTCAACGAAGTATGCCCAACAGCGGCCCAATCGATTGCATTCCTGTCGAATCAACTCCCCGGGGTAACGTTCCCATTTGAAAAAATGACTGTGTTCGCCAGCTCCGAAGGCGGCATGGAGTATCCGATGATGGTTAACGAAGATTTCAGCGGACAGAAGGTATTTACTGTTAACACTACGGCGCATGAAATAATTCACTCATACTTTCCGTTTTACATGGGTATTAACGAACGAAAATATGCATGGATGGATGAAGGATGGGCGCAAATGCTTGCTGAATATGCCCAGTATTCTATCGATTCATCATTCGATTACCACGCTAAAGATGTTTCAGATTATCTTTCGCTCGCAGGGCAGGATAAAGAAACTCCTTTGATGACCCTGTCCTATAATGAAAGAGAAACAGCATATATATCGGCTTCTTATGTCCGCTCAGCCGCCGCGTATAACACGCTCAAAGAACTTCTTGGCGATGACCTTTTTAAGAAAGCCCTTCAGGAATATATCAGGCGCTGGAACGGCAAACACCCGACGCCATATGACTTCTTTTTCACATTTAACGACGCGGCAAAAGAAGATCTGACATGGTTCTGGCAGCCGTGGTTTTTCGATGCGGGTTACCCCGACCTGGGAATAGATTCCGTAGTTATTAATAATGATAAAGTGAAAACAGGAATTTCTCTCGAGGGGAAAATCCCAGTGTCAGTATTCCTGACATTTAAATTTACAGACGGGACCGAAAAAACGGTCTTTAAAAATTGCTCTGTGTGGAAAGATGCGGATGAAGCGTGGCTTGAGCTTCCGCTGGATGGCAAAAAGCTGAAGTCAATTGAGCTGGGAAATTCACATATTCCGGATGTTAACAAAGAAAATAATTTGTGGGAAAATCCGTAGCTTGAATTATCATAACAAAAAAGGCTGGGTATAAATATCCTGCCTTTTTGTTTTTAAACATTATATTAAATTGCATGATGGATTTTTTAAATAATAACATAAAAAATATACAGGAGATTTCCATCTCCAAAGAGTTCTTTTTTGTAAAACTAAATCATAATAATGAAAACACTAAACGCAATCTTCGTATTACTGTTTGGGATAGTAGTTTTCAATGCACAGATCACAGCGCAGAATAACTACAAGATAACGCCTAAAACCGAAACGATCTACTCCACTTCCAGTTCAACTAACAACCTGAATTCGCTTACCAAAGTAAAACCTCAGCAGGACGAATTTACTTCCGAAAAGAAGAACTTGCTAAAGCAGCTTGACGAAGCAAGGGCTTCAAATAATATTCTATTAAAAGAACAGCTTGAATCTCAACTGAACAAATTAAACGGAATCGAACCGGTCCGCTTAACGGAAAACTACAATATTATCGGCGGGGCAGCGGCCAATTCAAAGCCTCCGTTCAATAATGAACCTGATTATATGAGCTCGCAGATATTGCAGGGACCAATTTGGGCAAGCGCAACGCAGACTGAATCTGCCGATATGCCTCACCCGGGACGCCTATGGGTAGCCGCTGCGTTATTTTCCAATGGAGCTGGCGATACATGCAAAGTTTATTTTTCGGACAACGGCGGCCAGACATGGACTTTTGGATATTTTTTCCTTTTTACTACTAACGTTGATTTCAAAGCTGGCGAGCTTGATATTGAGCTTGTTTACGACGGTAGTATATTATGGATATACGGCGTTGCAGGATATACGGATATCGGCGCGAACAGAACTTATTCGATGTTATTCAGATTTAATACTTCTTCAAATATTTACAATGGCTATACGCTTGTTTGGCCCGGAAATTCGACGGTCACAAATAAATACTATAACCCGCGAATTACAAGCGATAATTCAAATTATACCGTATCATCATATCTTTATTTATCCTGTTCCTTCGATTCAACGACCGGAAGCAGTCACTTTGCGCGCCAGAAATATGCTCATGTTGAAAATCCCTTTGACGATCCTCCGACAATAGATTATGACCAGCCTTCTTCAAACGGCGGATTTTTCTGGCATACAAGCGGACTGCCTGCAAATGCTTATTTATGGGCTGATATTGGTTATTTTAAAACAACCGCTTCTAACAATAGAATTTATACCGTTTATAATATCCAGGGTGCGGGAGATTACAATCTCTATACGGCATGGAGCGATGACTACGGCGCAACTTTAGAAGGAAGTGCAATTCTGACCGAAACAAGTCCCGATTACGGAGCAAAAATTGCTTTTAACGGTGGAAACGATAATAACAACGGCATTATTGCTTACGTCAGGAGTTATACTTCCACAGACTGGGATCCCTATGCAAGATTAACAACCAACGGCGGCGCTAACTGGACCTCATCATATATTGACTTAAGCGTTAACCGGGCAAGATCGGTCGACGTAATAGCTCCAAGAGGCGCAAATAATATTTTTAAAGCGGCTTACGTGCAGGATAGTTCTTCCGGCCCGGTAGGTTATTATACAGGCGGCAACGGAACAGGTTGGACGCAGCCCTTATCCCACCCCGTGACTATAGCCGGGGTTGATTCTTCTTTTAGTAAGATAATTGCCGGGTATAACTCAGGCGGCGGTGATGATTGTCTGGCGGTATATTCAATAGGCATCGGCACAAATCTTTATGCTTCAAGGCTGTGCGGATCAACCATTGGAATAAATAATACTAATACCGGCGTTCCAAAAACATATTCGCTGGAGCAGAATTACCCAAATCCGTTTAACCCGTCGACAAACATTAATTTCAGCATTCCTAAAGCGGGATTTGTCAGAATGGTTATATATGATATCACGGGAAAAACTATAGCGACTTTGGTAAATGAGCAGCTTAATGCGGGAAATTATAAATATGATTTCGACGCGTCAAATCTTGCATCAGGCGTTTACTTTTACAGGCTTGAAGCGAATGATTTCAGCGCCGTAAAAAAGATGCTTTTGGTAAAATAAAATTCTCTATTCTTTTATAGAAAAAATAAGGATACAGAAAAGAAAACAGGGCTTAACGGTCCTGTTTTTTTTGATTCATTCTCTCATTTTTTCTTCAAGCCCAAATTATTATTTTACGTTTAATAAAATCATCCGCATAAAAACTTTCTTTTCATGCCCCCGAAAGCAATTGGCGTATTTAAACTTGGATTGTTATGGAAAACCATGAAATGATTATAACAAAACAGCGGGTCATCTTTCCGGCGCTGGCGGCGATAGGGTTAGTATATTTTGCCGCACAGCTTATAACAGGCGGGAATTACAATATATTCCGCGATGAATACTATTATATAGACTGCGCAAAACACCTTGCTTTCGGTTATGTTGATCATCCGCCATTTTCAATCGTAACTCTTGCGGCATGGAACGCTGTTTTCGGCGATTCTGAATTTTCAATTCGGATAATTCCGGCGCTGCTCGGCGCTGCAATGGTTGTAATGGGCGGCATGATTGCGGCTTCGATGGGCGGCGGTAAAAACGCGCAGATAATTTCGGCGCTTTCCGTTCTGTGCTCGCCGGTTTTACTTGGACTTGGCGGCATATATTCAATGAATTCCTTCGACCTCTTATTCTGGGCGGCATTATTTTATGTTCTCATCAAAATAATCAATACTGATAACGAAAAATTGTGGATATGGTTTGGAGTTATAGCCGGACTTGGACTAATGAATAAAATAAGCGTTGGATATTTCGGCGCGGGGCTGGTTATTGCAATGCTGTTTACCAAAGAAAGAAAATGGTTTAAGAATAAATATTTCTGGCTAGGAGGTTTGACAGCTCTTGTGATATTCTCTCCGTATATTATTTGGAATTTTCAAAACGATTTTGCTACGCTTGAGTTTATCCGCAATGCCGCGAAATATAAAAACGCCCAGATCGGTTTTTTAGGATTTCTGAAAGAGCAGATCCTGCAGATGAATCCGCTTAACGCTGTTATATGGATCACAGGGCTCATCGCGCTACTCGTCTCTTCGAAACTCGGCAAGTACCGCGTCATTGCAATTACATTTATAATCGTCTTTCTGATACTGGTATTGAATAACGGCAAGCCTTATTATCTTGCAGCGGCTTTTATATCTTTAATACCGGCCGGTAGTATTGCCTTCACAGAATTTTTCCAAAACAGGAAGCTTAAATTTTTAATCCCTGTTTTTGGCGTCTTGCTGTTTGCTACTTCGTTGATTCTATCTCCCATGGCGCTGCCTGTACTTTCTCCGGATAAGCTTGTTGAACACATGGATAGGCTTGGTTTAATGCCTGCAAATGCCGAAAAGTCAAATCTAGGTTTGCTGCCGCAGTTTTTTGCGGACCGCTTTGGATGGGAAGAGCTGGCTAAAGAAATGTCGCGGGTTTATAATACTATGAGCGATGATGAAAAGAAGAAAACGGCTCTTGTTGTCGGCAACTACGGCGAAGCGGGTTCGTTGAACTATTACGCAAAAAAATACGGGCTGCCGTTTGTTTACTGCGCTCATAACAGCTGCTGGTTCTGGGGCAGGGAGCATGGCTTTGAGGGACTTGAAAACGTAATAATCCTTGGCGGAAAGCGTGAAGACCATCTGGAACAGTTTGAAGATGTGCAGGAAGCCGGTAAAGTTTCCACGCCTTACGTTATGCCGTTTGAAGACAACTTGCCGATTTTCATCGCTCGCCATTTAAGAAAAGGCATCGATCTGAAAGAGGTCTGGAAGCAAGAGAAAAAGTTTATATGATATTACCGGACGCTATCCAGCTCTTTTGCTTTACCGGTAAGCCACTCTCTTTCGAGAACGCTGGTGTTTTTATCAAGACCTGTTATGACTCCGGCTAACTCATTTTTATCAGGATTCAGCTTAATTCTCAGCAGCGCCCCGAAAAATTTTATAAAGTCATTAAGCCTTTCAAATCTTGCCGGAGCAAAGTACTTTTCGTTCTTACTTAAATACTGCCTGTAGGATGCGAAGAGATATTCCGACTGATCAAAATATGAAAGTTCATAATATATCATCAGCATTAAATTACGTATTATCACTTTATACTGAAGGTGCTTTATGGATTTTATTCCCGCCAGAACTTTAAGAGCTTTTTCAAATTCTCCTTTCGCAAACAGCAGTCGCCCTGTTACATAGCCCGTTACAATATCTTTAGTTTCGGGTGAAAGCTCATCTTTATATTTTTTAATAAATTCTTCCGCCCAGTCATATTCGCCGGGGCTTAAAGCCGCGCGGACAACATTTGTAAACTGCAGGCCGTCAATATAAATATCCGGAGCGCTTTTGAAGAAATTCTTTTCAATAGCGAGCCTGTACAGCCAGAATCTTTCATTTGGGAAAGCGCCTTCTCCTGAATAGCCCCTATGAACGCAATGCGCCTGGAGCATATTGTGAATATTATATTTCTGGTCAGCCGTTATTCCCGTTTCCGCGGTCAGAAATTTTTTCAGGCTAAAATAATAATTATCGGTCTTATGTTTTAGCAGCATTATTGCATTTACATAAAGCATTATTGCCGGGGTGTCTGCAAACTCGTTTTCGTTCTTCAGAATATAGCTTACTGTCTCATCAAGAAAACCGGTATCGTATTCAATTGCGACGGTTTCCCTCTTGGCAAGGAAGACCGCATAAATTGTGAGCGTCTTTACCAGGAAAAAATTCGTAAGATATTTTTTTTCTTTATCCATCGTCCCGTCTACATAATCCTTAAGGTTTTTGTTCTTATGCCTGCTCCAGTTAGCATGGCTGTATTCAAGGTCTTCATACAGGTATTTATAATAGTAATAATCACTTTCTGAATCTTTAAGGGTTTCAATCTCTTTGGCAACCTGTGGAAAATTTTTTAAAAAGACTTTTTCAAGCTTCCTGCTGTTAAGCTCATCTAAAAGCATCAATGAGCTCCGGGCGGCGTTCCCTCTTAAGTTAACCTGCTTTAAATATTCTTCCGCTAATGCAGCAAGATTAAATATTACGGACCTCATAAACCCGTCATTATAATCCGCTTTATCGAAAATTGCCGAAAAAACTTTTTCTTTTTCAATTGATTCAGGCTCAAAAACGGGATAATACTTCTTAAGGTAATCAAAAAGCTTTATGGAACTTTGATTAGTATTGAAAAAAGGCGACTTAACAAGGCTGCCAAATTCCCTGAATTCCCTCAAATCGAGCTTTTTAAGTATTAATATAAGATTGCTTTTATTCATAGTTGAATCTCTAAAATAACAATTTATTTTCAAAGAACCATTTATTTGCCGCTTTTTTAAACAGATAAAAGTAAAAATACCGATACATAAAGCGTATTCACAAAAACATTCGGAAAATATTTATTTTAAAAACATGCCGGATTTGGCATTATTTATACCTTTGATAACCTATTGGCGCCAATAAACCCATTAACAACCATAAAAAACTTTGCTTGGCGAGGCGTATCGCAAACTATATCTTTGTGAGCATATGAAATTGAAATCAAATAACAGAACAAAACAAAGCCGCGGAAAAATAGAAATGATAAAATCTTTGTACGCAACTACCGGCGATCAGGATGGAGAAATAAATTTACAGTGGGATGCCGTTAACTTCGCTTATAGCTATGTGATCCAGTTAAGCTATGCCGAAACAAAGAAAAATACATGGAAGCATATAGATATCGTTAACGACTCAGGATATATAGTAAAAGGACTCAAGCCTGAGAGGACTTATGCTTTCAGAATTGCAGTTGTCGGCAAAAACGGGCAAGGAGCGTGGAGTGAGCCTGTTACTAAAAAAACGAAATGAAATTAAAATCTAATCAATAACTATAAAAATAAAATAATGATAAAACCAAACAAATTCTTTCTTCTTCTCGTGTCAATTGTGTTATTCACCTCAGTAATTAGGGCTAATGCAGGAAACAAACCGGTCCTTCCGACGGTAATTAAATATTCAACATCCGGGTCAATAAATGACATAAATGCATTTACAGATGTTAAACCGGTAGAAAAAGAATTCAGCGCTGAAAAAAAAGACTTATTAAGGCGGCTTGACGAAGCAAGAACGTTAAATAATATCCAGCTGAAAGAACAGCTGGAAGAACGGCTGAATAAGCTTGATGGAAGAGTTCCTGTACCTTTGAAACTAAATCTTAATGTTACAAGTGAAGCGCCAACAAATGGAAAAATCCCTTTTAATAATGACCCTGATTATATGAGTACAATGATAACGGGCGGAGGAATCCTCTCATCGGCTACGCAGACAGAAACTTCGGAAATGCCGCATCCCGGAAGGATCTGGACCGCTGCTACAATATACAACGCAGGCTCGGATACATGTAAGATCTATCATTCTGATGATGGCGGCCAGACCTGGACATATTCACAACTCTTTTTCTTTTCCGGCGGCATCCATTATAACCCGGGCGAACTGGATATTGAACTGGTCTATGATGGGAATGTACTATGGGTCTTCGGTACTGCGGGATTTTATGACCCAACTGAAAACGCATCTTTATGTACATTATTCAGGTATAATTCAGTCACAAATTCGTTTCTGACATACATATTATTATGGCCCACAACAAATATTGCAAACTGCAAATATTATAACCCAAGGATAACCAGCGATAATACAAACTACTTCGCATCCTCGCATGTTTATTTATCCTGTTCCTTTGATTCATTATACTCCGGCGGACATTATCTACGGCAGAAATATGCGCATATAAGCAACCCGTTTAATGCAGTTCCTTCAATTGATTACAGTGAGCCAAATTCTCTTAATAACGGCGGCTTTTACTGGTCTAAAAACAGCGCTCTTCCCGGTACGTATGTATGGTCTGATATAGCTTATTTCAGGACATCATCAAACAATAACAGAATAATTACCGTATTTACCTTTACAACACCCGCAGATTGTAATCAGTACATGGCCTGGAGCGATGATTTTGGCGCTACAATAACAGGCTACAGCACGATTACGGAAAATAGTTTTTGTAAAGGTTCCAAAATGGTATTCAATGGCGGCGCCAGCCAATGCGGTATGATAACGCTTGTCCGTCAGTTTAGCGGCAATGACTGGGACCCGTATTACATAAGCACAACAAACGGGGGCGCAAACTGGACCTCCGGGTATATAGATGAAAGCCCGGGCAGAACAAGAAGTGTGGATATCATAGCCCCCAGAGG
>Ga0265342_10004379_pt1 | contig 11156 bp, 15 predicted proteins | sample 4CB327metaG_FD_203125 | JGI IMG/M metagenome (GOLD analysis project Ga0265342, IMG submission 203125) | Rhizosphere microbial communities from Carex aquatilis grown in University of Washington, Seatle, WA, United States - 4-CB3-27 metaG | ecosystem: Host-associated > Plants > Roots >...
GGTTCATTGGGCATAATTATCTCCTAAAAAGATCGGTCATTATCATCATACACTGGACACCCTCCACGGCGGCGATAGATTCCGGGTGTTCGCTCTCGTCGATCCTCATAGCCGAGGCCTGCCGCATTTTCTTTATGTGGCTCTCCGTACAGATCGAGTCGAATAAACTCAGTACTTTAGTCGTAGCTGCATGACGATCGAAGCAGCATGGAGCACCAGACGCCGACTTCAGGGACCGAAGAATGAACTTCCTCGATGAATACCCGGAGCCGGCATCCATCTTAGGTACCGTCCTCGAGGCCTGCCGTTCCTTCGTCCTCGTGTGCGACGTCAACGGGGCGGTCGACTACGCCAATCCGGCCGCGCTGAAGCTTTTCGGGCGAGCGGAACCGGCTTTCGAGCGCGATGGCCTCTTCGAAATGGCGACAACCAAGAAAGACCGGCAGCTCCTTCGGAAGACGGCGATGAATTTGCAGTTGAACGAACGGAAGCGGATGGATATGGTGCTCAATTCGGCCGATGGCTTGTACGTCGCCTGCATGCCCTCGGCATATCGAACAACCTCTTCCTGGATTGCCGAGATGGAGAAGAGCTCGAGCTGTTTCCCTTGCTGCAGAGCCTGACGAAGGAATTGATCAATTCCAATAGCTCATCGCCGCTCGACATGTGCATCATGCTGACGGGGGAGTACGTCGACGTCGAGGTCGATTGCATCATCCCCTTGGGTATGATTACCGGCGAGATAATCGCGAATGCGTCGGATCACGCGCGGCCGCGGGCGAATCGCGTTCAAATGGAGATTTCCTGGATCGTCGGGAAGAACGGCGATATCTCGATTACATATAGCGACGACGGCGGAGGCTATCCCGCGGAGGTGATCGAGCGCCTCCATGAATCGCTCGGCTTGATGCTCGTCCGCACTCTGGCGGAGCAGATCCACGCGACGATTTCCATCGCGAACGACGAGAAAGGCGCGGTGACCACCATAGGCTTCAGTTCCATCGCCTAGGCGGATACCGCTTCAATCGTCCACATCGATCAAGAGACCGAGGCTCTTCAACGATTCGGGATTTTCGTTCCTCGCCGAGTTCTTCAGCGCGGCCGTCTCGCTCCGCAGGAGCTCGACCTCGTCTTGAAGCGCCGCGATCGACTTGCGAAGATCGAGGATTACCTCGATGCCTTCCTTGTTGATCCCGAGCGCCTGATACAGGCTGATTATACTCTCGAGCCTCGGCAGGATCCGCTCTTCGATTCCGATCTCCCCATCGAGGGAGACGGTCGAATAAAGCCCGAAATCGGCGAAATCGCGGATGAGCTCGATATCGACGCGATAATACTCGCAGATTCGGCCGAGCGAAATAACGGTTTGGGCTGTCATGCTATCCCCCCGCGACCTTTATCTTCCTGAGCTCGTCCAGTTCCCGGACGAGCTTTTTTTCTTGGGGCGTCAGATTTTCCGGCAAACGAAGCACGACCCTGAGGAAAAGATCCCCTTGACTCCCGGGAGTATCGTAGACGGGGAAACCCCTTCCCTTCAGCCTGAACACCGTTCCGCTTTGCGTGCCCGGGGGAATCTTCAACTCGAACTTCCCGGAGATAGTCCGGACTTCCAGGGTATCGCCGAGCATCGCCGGAAAAATGCCGAGGGCTATATCCTTGTAAAGATCGGTCCCGTCAAGCCGGTATTCGGGATGGGGCTCTATCAAGAAGGTGATGTACAGGTCGCCGCTCGCGGCGCCGCCGCTTCCCTGCGCGCCTTTCCCGGCTATCTGTATCCTCTGTCGGTCCCATATCCCAGGCTTGAGCTTGAGGCGGATATTCTTGTTCCCGACGGTGAGAGTCTTGACGCCGCCTTCGTATGCCTCCTCGAGGCTTATCGTCAGTTCAGCCTGCAGGTCTCGACCTTTGCGGGGAAACCCGGCTCCCGCGCCGCCCCGGAAGTCCTGCCCGAAAATCGCCTTGAAAAAATCCGACGAGGTCGTGCTTTCGTTAAAGAACTCCTTCCAGTCCCCGGCGTGATTCCCGTTTTTGTCGCCTCCCTGCGCGGCGTATTTCGACCAGTCGAAATTACCCGTTTGGCCGGAGCTTTGATATTGTTCCCAATCCGAACCGAAGGCATCGTATTTCCGGCGCTTCTCATCGTCGGACAGCACGTCATACGCCTCGGATATCTCCCCGAACTTGACTCCCGCGTCCTTGTCGGAAACGTTGACGTCGGGGTGATATTTCCGAGCCAATTCCCGGTATTTTTTTTTGATATCCGCTTTCCCGGCCGTCCTCGCGATGCCGAGTACCTTGTAATAATCCTTGTATTCCATGGGCGCGTTTCGTCGTGCTCATTACCCGCGACGCTTCACTTGACGAGGAATATCGCGGTCCTTCGGTTCCGCCAACGCTTCGCGTAGTCGCTGTCCGGGACAAGGGGATCGGCGGCGCCGACTCCGTCGGTCGCGATCATCTTGGGATCGAGGCCGCGGTCCACCAGGGCCTGCTTGATGACTTCGGTCCGCGCCTTCGAAAGGGGAATGAGGACTGCGTCCTGCTCGATCTTGCCGAGCGCCGGATCGTCCCAATGGATTTTTACGGCATGCCCGACGATCTTGATCTTGTAGTCCGGGAATTTCTTGAGCTTCTCGGCGAGCTGATCGAGGCGGAGGTTGTTCTGCTTCGCGAGCGCGGCGGGCACGTCGCGATAATCCGCGGTGAAGTCCTTGAAGAATACCCTCGAGTTCTCGATACGAAAACCGGAGCCGTCCTTGATGACGATGATGTCGATAGGCAGGTTCGAGCCGACGGTGCCCACGCTCCCGAACTCGTCGCGGAGCCTCAGCACGATGGGATAATCCTCCGCGGAGACCACGAGCTCTCCGTCGACGCCCTTCCCGTCCCAGACGACGGAATCGCTCGGCCACTTGCCGCTGAAGTTCTTGAAGAGGTTTCCGCCGGGATCGAGGATATCCATGGACCAGCTTTCGATCTTCGCGAGCGAGGCGGAGGGTGTGATCGTTATCTTCACCGTGTCGCCCGTCTCCATCGGGGAGAACAAGGCAGGCGACACCGCGATTTCCCCCGTCGGCCTCTGGCTGTCTAGGATGAACGACGGACTCGTCGACTTGCTTGCCTTATAGGCGCTTCCATAATCGATCGCGAGCGATGCCTTGTACTTCCCCTGCGGAGAGAGAGCGCCCGAAGAAGCCTTACCGTCCCAGACGATCGCCGTCGGGAGCTTCGCGCCTTTCCCGGAGAAACTCCTCTGCTCTCCCGCCTCGCCCGCGATGGAAACCTTCCAGGACTTGACCGCCTCGGGATTCGCGAAGAGAAGCGAGAAATCGATGGTCGTCTTTCCGGTTTCCGAGCTGGGCGAGAATCCGAGAGCCTCTGTATCGATAAAGCTGAGGCCCGGAGACAACGACAGGACCGGCTCCACGGCTTGGGGTACTGCCGTCACGGCTTGGGGTGTCGGCGTCACGGCTTGGGGTGTCGGCGTCACGGCTTGGGGTGTCGGCGTCACGGCTTGGGGTGTCGGCGTCACGGCTTGGGGTGTCGGCTTCGCCGATTGGCAGCCAACCAGAAAGCCGACAATGATCAATGAACCAACGATTCTACCTAGCTTATTCATGATTCCTCCATGGCTCGAATCGGATATATCCGCCTCAAGGCGGATCCAGGATCCCGCGAGCGGCGTTGCTGCGCATCCCGCGGAATCGATACGACAGGAAAACTACTTATTTCCCGTGCCGGCGTCCGTTCGCTATCGCACAGATCGCCCTGGCGCAAGATAAAACGCCCATTGACGCTGCATATCTTCCATTGTATGTATTCGTTAGGAGAGAACGACCGCAAGCGAAGGAGTAGCATATGGCGGACGTATCTACTTCGGACATTAAGCATAATCCAAAGCAGAACCATCTCCTCGCCGCCCTGCCGGAGGCGGATTACAATCTCCTCCTGCCTCGCCTGGAGCTGGTCGATCTCCCTCTCGGCAAGATCCTCTATGAGTCCGGCCACGTGTTCACCAACGTATATTTCCCGACTACCGCCATCGTATCCCTGCTCTACGTCCTGGAAAACGGCGCCTCCACCGAGATCGCCGTGGTGGGCAACGAGGGCGTCGTCGGCATCGCGCTGTTCATGGGCGGCGAGAGCATGCCGAATCGAGCGCTCGTGCAGAGCTCCGGCTACGCGTATCGGCTCAACGGCCAAGCGCTCAATCAGCAATTCAATCGTTCCGGCGCCCTGCAGCACCTCCTGATGCGCTATACCCTCGCCTTGCTTTCCCAAATGGCCCAAACGGCCGTCTGCAATCGCCACCATTCGGTCGATCAGCAGCTCTGCCGCTGGCTTCTCCTCAGCCTCGACCGCTTGGGCGGCGCGAGCGAACTCTGCATGACCCAGGAGTTGATCGCGGACATGCTGGGCGTTCGGCGCGAGGGCGTGACCGAGGCGGCGGGGAAGCTGCAGGCGGCGGGACTGATACATTACAGCCGGGGTAAGATCACCTTGCTTGATCGGCCCGGCCTAGAGGCGCGAGTCTGCGAGTGCTACGAGGTCGTACGGAAGGAATTCAAGCGCCTGCTCCCCGATGTCATCGCGAAATAATGTAGCAACGGCCTCATCCATCGCCGGTGTCTGTTCGCTGGCACACGGACTAACATGAGGACCCTCCCCATATTCTACATCGGGCTGCTTCACACCAGGTCCTTTCATCCCGCGTGATCCGAGGCCCGGCTCCGCGAAGGGACCATGGTCCCGCCGCTCGCGGACTGAGACGGGGTCTTCGGCCTCGTGGTGAAGTGAGGCGTATTTCTATTCATCCGGACAAGCATTATGCTTGGCGGGAGGAGGGGAACGCGCCGCCGCCTCGGCGTGGGCCGAAGTATCGTTCTACTAATGAGAGGGGCGCTTCAAAAAAATGGCCTTCATGGGTCGAGGCAAGATCAAGATAAGTCCGATTAAGGAGGATGCTATGGGTTTGATCGCCGTCGCCAAGGTTTCTGAGGTTCCAGTAGGCAGCAAGAAGAAGGTACTGGCTGGGAAAACAGAACTCATCCTCGCCAATGTGGGCGGGAAGTTCTACGCTCTTGCCGATAAATGCCCTCATTTGGGAGGCTCTCTGTCGGCGGGAGTTTTAGATGGCACTAGAATAAAATGCCCAAACCATGGAGCGACATTCGAGCTTGCGACCGGGGGAAGCGTCGTTCCGGCTAAAGTCCTTTTCATGAAAATGAACGTGAAGGATGCGAAGAGCTATCGAACCGAGGTTCGAGGAAATGAAGTATTCGTTGAACTTTGATTGAGATGCAAAACAGGCGGGAAAAAAGGCGGCCCGTATGTCCGGCAGCGTCGGGAACGCGGGCGTGAGGTCGCCGAATGCGCTGCCATTGGGCCCGAGGCCGTTGGCGATGCCCTGCGGCAAGCCGCGCCGTAGGCCGCCCGGTCTTCCCCGCGCGCGCCAGCCTGTTCGCTTTGAGGGAAGTTTAATACGTATTCTATCTCGCCAGCCCCCCACGAAGATTATCCATTTCTTTTTGGATTTCTTGCTTGCGTTTTGTGTCCTTGGACTCGTCGAACTCCCGCTGCAGCCGAGATAGCATCATATTCGTATGAGCGTTCTTGTTTCCGTTCTCATTCATGATTTTTCCTCCATGGATCCCGTAAAGATACTAACTTATTAATGAATAATGAAAGAATTAAAAAAAATACTGGCTAACCGCAGCCGGCGACTGCGGATACCCGATTCTATCCCTTCGCGTGAGCGCACGTTCGCAGGGGAGACGAGCCGGTGGAGTATCTTGAAATGGCCCACATGCGGTAAACTGAGCGCTGAAATGGAGAGGCCTTTTATGGGATGTAGGAACGGAAGGTCATTCGGGAAAAGACTGCTACTATGCCTTGTAGCGGGATGCACGATGGTTTCGGGGGCAATGGCTCAGTATTCTTTTATAAAGCCGCTCCGAGTTGAATGCATTTATGATAAATACGGAATCGGACCGGAAGTCGAGTATGCTTTCCCTTCCGGGAACATGAATCTGGCGCTTTTCCTTTCCGGGAGTTTTTCCCTTTCCGAAGTCGACTACGGGTGTTTCACGATTGGATCTCGAATCTACCCTTTCACTATTGAAGGTATCGGATTTTACATTAGCCCGATGGAAAATATTCTATTGGAAGGCATGGAAACGAATAATTCAGCAGCACTCGATCTCGGCTATCGCATAATGCTCTTCGATCTGTTGACGGGATTTGCGGAGGCCGGCGGAGTGCTATACACCAATAGCTATTTAGATACGACGACATTTGGCTTCAATTTTCGCTTGGGCCTCGGCTTTGCACTGTGATGAATGAAGGCGTGAGCTACAGCTAAAATAAGATCGTCACGTATCCGAAAAGCAAAGGACAAACGGCATGCCGCGGTCACGGGCTTGGGGTTCAAGTACCCCTCCGGGCATGATTATTGGGCAAGCAATTACAGGACAACGGTAATTATGAAGATTGTCCGTTTTATTGAACGCGGGACCGATTCAAGGCGCTCTTCCGCAATTCCCCAGCCCTGGATGGCTGAAGAGCGCCGATCGTCGACTATCTACTGTTGCTGAACGAACTTCGTCGTATGAACGGGTTGGGGATTGTCGCTCGCATAGGTGAGCAATGCGTATTCTTTAGCGCTCGAGTTATACGCGACAACCATGATCACGACCTGCACTTTCATGCCGACTTGAATAGCGCTTGGCGTTATCGATTGTACCTCGTATCCCGCCGGCACGATGTAGGTCTTGTTGAAATCATTAATGGTTTCGGCAAAGACGAGGACCGACGCGGCGCACATAAGCACGAGAATGATCAATGCGATTCTTGTAGTCTTGCTGCTCATTTTTCCCTCCTTAGCTTCGGTAGTCTTCATCGGGGCGGGCTGTTGTTTTTACATCAACCGAAATTTCCCGGGTATCGCGCGATTCTCGTCAGGTATCGCGGTTATTTCATATCCAGGCGCAATTGTACCGCGTTCGAGCCTCCCGTCAAGGCCAATGCAAGCCGGTCTTATTTTCCGACTTCTTTCGGCGCCGCTCGGCGCGCTAATCCCAGGGATGTCTCCCCTGCCGGCTTGCGAGCGGCGGAAATCCGGGAAGGAAGCGAAGGTGAGGACGCCGCAGATGTAGCCGAAGGTCGAATTCAGCTTGGGCTCGTTCGAGTATGAATAGTGGCCGCAATCGTGCAGGATGATGAAAGTACGGACGAGAAAGCCCGCGGCGGGGATCGCCATGATTATCAGCGCCCAGTACGGAAGGCCGAAATGGAAGGCGAAGCACATGGCGACAAAGATGGCGAGGTAGGGAAGAATGGAATTGAGGAGTTCCCGGAGCGATTTGCCGTCGTCGATTTTTTCGAAGCGTTTCATGTCGATGACCCAATCGGGTAATGCCATGTCGGCCTCCTCTCCTTTTATATCAAATATCAATCATGCGATACGATGCGTCAAGGCGGCCGCCCGCGGCGGTTCGCGCCGAGAGAGCGGGGGGTGATTGGGCCTGCGCTAGAGCGCATCCGTCTCGTGCTCAAGCGCGTCCTTCATGCCCTCGAAGAGGCCGATGCGCGGCTTGAACGCGAGCTCTTTCATCGCGCGGTCGGCGATATAGAAGTAGCTGCGGCCGATCACGCGCACCGAGTAGCGGCTGAGGCGCGGCGCCCTGCCCGTGAGGCGGGCGGCCTGCTCGGCGAGGAAGGCGGCCGCGAAGGCGATCGGAAAGGGAATATAGCGGAGCTCCAACTCGACGCCCATGAGCCGGGCGAGTTCCCGGACTAGCTCGCCCAGGCTCGGGTTGTCCGGGTTCGCGACGTTGTAGCTGCGGCCGATGGCCGCGCGAGAAGCGAGCGCGGCGGTCGCGAGCTCGGCGAGATCGTCGACATGGACGAGGTCGACGCGGTTCCTGCCGTCTCCGGGGAGGACCGCCCTTCCGCTCCGCACGAGGCCTAAGAGGTTGAGGGCGAACTTGCGATCGCCGCGGCCGTAGACGACGGTCGGGCGCAGCACCGTGAGCTCGAGCTCGCCCGCCGCCTCGCGTTCGCGGAGGAGAATCTCGGCTTGGATTTTCGTGTCGCCGTAGGGATCGCCGATCGCCCGCAGGGGCGATTCCTCGGTGAGCGGCACGTTCGGCACGCGGCCGTAGACGGAGACCGAGCTCATGTGGAGGAAGCGCCTGACCCCGGCCGCTACGGCCGCTGCGGCGACGCGGCGCGTACCCTCGACGTTGATGGAACGGCAGGCTTCCCAGCTCTGGAAGCCGACCGCCCCCGCGAGGTGGACGACCGCGTCGTGGCCCTCGAGGAGGCCCGCGAGGTCGCTTTCGGTTTCGGTGAGGTCGCGGCGCGCGATCTCGATCTCCGAGAACATCTCTCGCTCCCCGGGCATGAGGAGGGCGGTAACGCGGTGACCCTCGGCCTGGAGGCGCTTTACGAGGCTTCGTCCGATGAAGCCCCCGGCTCCGGTTATGAACACGCGCATGCTTCCTCCTCTCGGGCTCGGGCAGGTCGCCGTCGGACTCGGCGCTCGCCTGCGCCAGGCCGTTCCTGAGCGATAGTAGGGCTCCGGCGGAGCCGCGCGCAAGGTCTCGAGCTTGACCATGCCCTACGAAGAAGGGCACACTCGGCTGGCTATGAGCGAGGTTTATTTCTACGACGGCCGCTTCGTCCGCGGCGACGAGCCCGTGGTGCGGCTCGAGGACAGGGGCTACCAGTTCGGCGACGGCGTCTACGACGCCTGGATGGTCTTCGGGAAGAGGCACTTCCTCCGCGACGAGCACCTGGACAGGTTCGAGCGCAGCTGCGCGGCCATCGGGATAATCCCCAGCTACTCGCGCGCCGAAGTCGAGGCTTTCACCGACGAAATGCTCGCGCGTTCGGGCCTCTCGCGAGCCATGGTCTATCTCCAATGGACGAGGGGCCTGCAGTCGCCGAGGGCGCACGCCGCCGCGCAGGGCCTGCGATCGATCCTCTCCGGCTTCATCAGGGAGAGGCCGCCTTATCCCGCCGAGTACTTCGCCGAGGGTATATCGACGATCTTCTACCCCGACGAGCGCCAGCATTACTGCGACATCAAGTCGTTGAACCTCCTCGGCAGCGTGCTGGCGAGCAATGCCGCCCGCGCCGCCGGCTGTCACGAGGTCCTCTTCGTGCGCGACGATGGCGGGCGAAGCTTCGTCACCGAGTCGGCCCACTCCAACTGCTTCGCGGTCAAGGATGGCGTCGTTCATACGGCACCGACCGGCAAGCTCATCCTGCCCGGCGTGACGAGGCGGGTAGTCCTCGACTTGGCTCGGGATCTAGGCATCGGTATCGTCGAGGAATTCCAGGTACCCGAGTTCTTTTCCTCGGCAGACGAAGCCTTCATCTCGGCGGCGAGCGGAATCATCCCGATCGGGTCGATCGACGGTCGGCCTGTCGGCTCGGGGGCGAGGCCGGTCTTCGCCGCCTTGGCCGGGGCCTACGACGCGCTCATCGCGGCCAACGGCGAGCGAGGGGAGACGAGATGAATGATGACAACGAGCGGCGGCTCGTCGAGCTGGAGACCAAGGCGAGCTTTCAGGAAGCGGCGCTTCTCGACTTGAGCAAGCTGATCATCGAGCAGGGCGCGCGCCTAGACAGGCTCGAGGCTACGGTGCGAGCGCTGCGCGACAAGCTCAAGGATGTCTCGGGCGAAGGGCAGTCGCCCCTGCCGGAGCACGAGAGACCGCCGCACTACTGAAGGCGACAAAGGGCCGCGTAGGCCGAAGGCCTGGCGTCACGCGACCTTAAAGGCGCCCGCGTTGAGGGCGCTGATCACGACCCTCCCGTTCTCATCGATGTCGAGGCTCTGGTTGGGTTCGAGGATGTGGTCGTTGCCCTCGTGCTCGAGGGTCACCCATAGCCTTCCGGCAGTGCATACCAGATGCTTGCCCTTGCCGTGATCCAGCGTCTCGACCTGGCCCGGAAGCAGCTCTTCGGCCAGGGAGGAACCTGCCAGAGCATGAACCAAAAGCGCCGTCGGATACTTTGCAATCTTGTTCATGGCTAGCCTCCTCGCTCGGGGTCTGACCCCACTGAGCACCTAACTGAAATATATCTCATATATCAGAAAAAAACAGATCCACGAAGGCAGAATTATTTAGAGTACAGTAGTTTTTTTGCGTAACTGTTATGGCTATTTGTTAACGAAGTGTTTTTACGTAATTCTAATTACTATCGATGAAAACATCTCCAATCATAGAGAAGAGAAAGTGCGAGAAGGAAACCTTCTAAAATGCTATCTCTTTCGCTCCACTCAAATTCCCACAGGACTTGAGATTAGTAAGCCTTTCTATCACTGAAACTATAAGTTTCATTATATATGTCAGTAACTAAACTTATTTGACACTGCAACCTACTCGTGCAAGTATAGGTTATGGATTTCGGCGGCTACCGAAAACGCGCTACGATCGACGACGTCGTACGCTTGTCGGGGGTATCGCGGAGCTCGGTTTTTCGCTATCTCGGCGGAAAGAGCATCCGTCCGGCGATACGCGAGGCGATAGATACCGCGTTGAGGCGTTCGGGCTACGTCGTTCCCGGCCTCTCCATCGCGGCTACGAGATTCGAGATACTCGTATCCGCGCCCGCTACCCTAGGCGGTTTCCGCGGCTATGCCGCGGTCGTCGAGGGAGTGATGGCGCGAGCGGCGGAGAAGGGCATAAGCGTGAGGCTGACCGCGGGCGAGGGCGGCCGCTCGGACGATGCGGCATCCGGGCTTCAGACGGCCGTCGTCATCCTGGGAAAGAGCATAGTCCAGGAGGAGGCGGAGATTCGCGAGCTCCGGGCGCGAGGCCTGCCCTTCGTCCTCGTGAATCGCAGGATAGACGAGATCGACGGCGCTCCCGTTAGCTACGTCGGCTCCGATTTCCGGGCCGCCGCGGCCGAGTCCGTCGGTCATCTCCTCGACTCGGGCAGGCGCCGCGTCGCCGTCTGGGACGACGGCTCCGCCGAGTACCTCGTGGCGCGGGAGAAGCTCGAGGGCTGGCGGAGGGCCCACGCCGCGCGGGGGCTCGGGGTTCCCGAGGAGCTCGTCGCGAGGCGTTCCGAGGAGAGCCTCGAATCGGCGGCGGCGAGGCTTCTCTCGGCGGGGGCCTCGCGGCCCGACGCCTGGTTCGCGA
>Ga0265342_10004380_pt1 | contig 11156 bp, 8 predicted proteins | sample 4CB327metaG_FD_203125 | JGI IMG/M metagenome (GOLD analysis project Ga0265342, IMG submission 203125) | Rhizosphere microbial communities from Carex aquatilis grown in University of Washington, Seatle, WA, United States - 4-CB3-27 metaG | ecosystem: Host-associated > Plants > Roots > Rhizosphere...
CGCTGCCAGGACCAACTCGGTGCAGCCCAGGACGCGCTTCACCTTGACGTCGTTGGCCGTGCGATCCCCGCGCACCAGCACGGCCACTGGCTTTCCGTCGGCCAGGTAAATGAGCGTCTTGACCAAATCCTGCGACTGGCAACCAAGGAAGGTGGAAACCTCATCGATGGTGCGCTTGCCTGGCGTGGCCACTTTCTCGACTGCAGGAGCCGGCGTCGCCGCAGCCGGCGAGGGAGCAACCGAGCGCGCCTTGGCCTCTTCGACGTTGGCCGCGTAGTCGCACTTGTCGCAGGCCAAGATGGCGTCTTCGCCGGTCTCGGTCAGCACCTGGAACTCGTGCGACTGCGAACCGCCGATGGCGCCGGTGTCGGCCTCGACCGCACGAAAAGCCAGACCGCAGCGGGTGAAGATGCGCGTGTAGGCGTCGTACATGTTCTTGTACTCGCGCAGGGCATCTTCCTCGCTGGTGTGGAACGAGTAGGCGTCCTTCATGATGAACTCGCGGCCGCGCATTAGGCCGGCACGCGCGCGCAGCTCGTCGCGGAACTTGGTTTGAATCTGGAACAGGGTGAGCGGCAATTGCCGATAACTGCGCACGTCATGGCGAACCAGATCGACGATCACCTCTTCGTGGGTGGGCCCGATGACGAAGTCCGCGCCCTTGCGATCCTTGAAGCGCAGCAGCTGGTCGCCGTAGTGATCCCAGCGCCCGGATTCCTGCCACAGTTCGCCTGGGATGACCGCGGGCAAAAACACCTCCTGTGCCCCGGCGCGGTTCATCTCCTCGCGAATTATGCGCGAAATCTTCTGCACAACGCGCCAGCCGAGCGGCAAGAACGAATAGATGCCGGCAGCGAGTTTGCGCAGGTATCCGCCGCGCACCATCAGGATGTGGGAGGGCACCTCAGCCTCGGCAGGAGCCTCTTTCAGCGTCGGGATCAGGGTCTTTGAAATGCGCATCGCCGGGTTCATAACACACGTGGGGCTGGACGCGGCAGATGTCGCAGCTTCGGGGCCGGCTGCGTTACACGATTTTTTCTGTTGCACCACAGGCAAATCTGGGAGAATTCGAGCGTGAGTTTCGGGAATACCTTCTGGTTGACGAAGGTTGGGAATGCGAGGTCGCGAACCTGATCAAAGGCGCCACCGAAAGAGAATGAGGGAGGGAGACCGATGCAGCTACGGCACATCCGTCCGGGAACGGTTGACTGGAACGACGCAACCAACGAGGGAAGGGAAGCAAACTTGGCCCGCCTGAGCCCCGAAGAGGTGAAGAAGCTTCGCGCGGTGATGGCATCCGAGGGTCTATCCGAAGAGGAAGCAAGAGTGCGGACGCGACGTCCACCTCGGCAGAACTAGCCGGCATCCGAAGAAATTGAAGATCTGGTGTGGAACCCGGGATGGGTTCTGCACCTCCCCGCAGCGGGCTTACGAGAGCCAAGCCCGCTTTAGCCCATGCACCATGGGCGGCCAGCCCCCGCGCGGTCGCGGATCGCGCGGGGGCGCAGAGCGGAGATCTGGCCATTTCCGGCAGTCGACTCAGGCCCCCGACTGACGTAAAACCCGGTCCATGCGCATCGGAATACTCGCCGCCTTCTTGCTCGCTGGCTGTGCCAGCGGGCAGGTGCAGGCGCGCCAGGATGAAGTTCCGTTGTCCGCCGAGCGAGTGCCCGACTCGGGCGCAGCCGAGGCGCGCGGGACGCGCGAGGATCGCGGAGGCGACGCGGATTTTCGGGCGGCGGCCAGCAAGGCTTTCGCGGCGGATCCCGCCACCGCGCGCAGCGCGCTCGAAGCATTCCTGGCCAACCATCCCGACCATCGCCAGCGTCCGGCTGCCCTCGCCCTTCTGGCGCGCGTTCAGCTCGCATCCGGCGACGCGGCCGAGGCCAAGGCCACGCTGGAAAAGGCCGAGGCGGGCGCAAGAACCCCCGACTTCGACTTTCTGCTGGGGATCGCCGACGGCCGGCTGGGCAACCACGTGCTGGCCGTGACACTCTTGCGTCCGTTTCTCACCTCGGGACCGCCCCGAATCGGAGGCCTGGCTGACACCGACGCTCCGTTGCTTCTGTACGCGGCCGCGGCCGAGGCCCTGGCCGAGACCGGAGATCCGGTGGCTGCCATCGAGCAGTGGGATCAGTATCGCAGCGTCGAGGAAGCGCGCGAGCATGAACGCGCCTATGCGCGCCGCCGAGCCGAGGAGGTGGCCGAGAAGATCCCTGGTGAGCCTGCGCTTTCCGCGCTGAGCGTTCCTCGTGCCCCGTTCGTGCGTGCCATGCTCGGAGCGCACGCTGTGGCCGCGTTGCGCGCGCGCGGAGACGAAGCCGGCGCCGTCCGGCTGGAGCAGGACATCGGCCTCACTCGGCGCAACCTGGGTCTTGACCCGGGCCTGCAAGCGACGGCATCAGTGGATCCGCTGCGGCTGGGTCTGGCGGTTCCCCAGTCAGGAGCGCAAGCCCGTCTGGGCGAGGTGGTGCTGCGTGGGGCGATGCTGGTGATGGCCGAACCCACGGCCTCTGGCGATCCGTCTTCGTATCAGCTCATGGTGCGCGATTCCGACGCCCCGGCCGAACGCGCCGGGAGCGCGGGCGCAGGCGGCGCGGCCTGGTCGCTTGCGCGTGAAGAGTCGGTCATCGGTCTGCTGGGCGCGCCCAACCCGCGTGGCATCGAACTGGCTGCGCGCGACGGCGTGCCCTTCCTGCTGCTCGACGACCACGCGCCAGGCGCCCGCACCACCGCGTTCCAACTCATCCACGCGCCCGAGTCACGCGCCATCGCGCTGGCACAGCGGGCGCTGGCCCTGGGCGCGCGCCGCTTCGTGGTGTTGGGGCCAGACAGCGCCTCGGGCAAGCGTCTGGCCGGGGCCTTCAAAAATGCCCTGGCGACCGGAGGCGGCACGCTGGTCGCGCACCTCACGTACGTCGCAGGCGCCACGTCGTTCTCCGCGCAGGTGAATGAGCTGCGCAAGATCGGCTTCGATGCCCTGTTCGTGCCCGACGAGGCCACGCGTCTGGAACTCATCGGGCCGGCCTTGGCCGCGGCTGACATCTGGCCCCGTCGGCCGCGCCTGCTGGCCGCGCCTTCCTCGGCCACCGTGCCGACCGCGGGCCGGCGTGAGGTACTCTTGCTTTCCACGGCGTTAAGCCTTTCCCCAAAGCTGCTCCGCAATGCCGAACGCTACGTGCAAGGTGCCATGCTTTGCCCTGGCTACTACCCCGCCGAAGATGCGCGCAGTGGGAACTTCGTCACCCGCTTCCGCGAAGCCTATGGCACCAACCCCACGGCGGTTGACGCCTATGGGTACGACGGCCTGTCCATCCTGCGCGGGGCGGTCGATCGCGGCGCGCGCACCCGTGCCGATGTCTTGCGCCTGGTGGGAAGCGAACGCTTCGAGGGGATGACTGGCGAGGTTCGTTTCGGTCCTGACCACGGCCGCGTCGATCCGCCTCTCATCTACTTCGTCGAGGGCGACAGCATCCGTCTCTTGAAGTAGCGCGGATGTGGTAGACCCGTCGCGTGCCTGCGCGGGAAGAGCCCGATCTGCTGCGCGCCATCGAGCGCGGTGAGATTGCGCCCCTGTACTGTTTGCACGGTCCTGAGCGATTTCTCGTCGACCGCTGCGTGGCGGCCCTGCGCCGCAAGATCCTGGGCGCCTCGGCCGGAGACACCTCGGGGCTCAACTGCGAACTCTTCGACCTGAAAGAAGTCGCGCTGGTCGAGGTTCTGGCGGCAGCCCGCACCCTGCCCATGTTCGCCAAGCAACGTCTGGTGATTGCTCGCGGCCTGGAGCAGGTGAAGGCCGATGCCCTGGAACCGCTGACCGCGTACGCCGCCCATCCCAATCCCAGCACCTGTCTGGTGCTCCTGGCGGAAAAGATCGACGGCCGCCTGCGCGCGTTTCTGGCGTTGCGCAAGGCTGGATTTCTGCACGAATTTGCGCGGCTCAAGGACCGCGAGCTGGGCCCGTTCATCGCCCGTGAAGCCAAGACCCGAGGCATGGCCATGGACAGCGATGCGGCCGAGGCCCTGGCCAGCTCGGCCGGCCCCGATCTGGGCCGCCTGATGCAGGCGCTGGAACAACTGGAGATCTACGCCGGCAAAGGCGGTCGCATCACCCGAGCCCAGGTCGAGGAACTGGTACCAGAATCGCGCGAGCGGAACGTGTTCGAGCTGACCAAGGCCATCGGCACGGGCGACGCCAGACGGGCACTCGAACTGGTGACCAACATGCTTCGTAACCGCGAGCCACCCTTGCGCATCCAAGCGATGTTGTTGCGACAACTTCGCCAAACCTGGCGGGCCAAGGAGCTGGCCGCTGCCAACGTGTCCCGCGCCGAAATGGCCGCTGCGGTGGGCCTGCCACCCTTCTTTCTCGACGACGTGCTGGTTCCCGCGCGGCGCATGTCCGTGGCTGCCCTTCGCCGCAGCTTCGAGCGCCTGTACCAAGCGGACCGCGCGTTCAAGTCGTCGCGTGTGGACCCCGAAATCCAGTTGACCCGTCTGGTGCGCCAGTTGGCAGAGGAAGCTGCTCCTCGGCGCGCCGGGAACGCTTGAACGCCGTCTTCATCGGATCGTTGACGCACAAACGATAGTGGCGCATCTTACGGTTCGGCGATCAGACAATTTGCGTTCTTGAAAAGGAGGGAATCGCATGAAGAGTCGATCAAACACGGTGTTGCTGAAGTCGAGTGTCCTGACCGCAGGGTTGCTGGCAGCCTTGGCCGGGGTCGCATCCCCGCGGGCGCTGGCCGCCGAGGCCAGCCCGCCAAGCCAAGCAGCCGCCGACGAAACGCCAATAGATCAGCCGTACGAGATCGGGATCTTTGGTGGCCTCCATTTCTACGACAAGCAGAGCGGACTCGGCCGCTACGTGGGTTCTCCCGAAGGCTATTCGCCTGATTTGGGCGGGGCTTTCGGTCTGCGCCTGACCTACAACATCATTCCCTGGGTGGGCGTCGAACTCGAAGCCATGATCTCGCCCACTCATACGCGCTTCAACGATGCCAACGGAGGCACGCGCCAGATCATTGTTGGCTACCGCGGCCAGGTGATCGGGAACTTCATCCACACCGGCTACGTTCGGCCCTTCGCCCTCGTCGGGTGGGGCGCCCTGTCGGAGATCTCCCATAGCCACCCCGGCCCGTACGGAGTCCCTTTCAATGACACCGATGACGTGTTCCACCTTGGCGTGGGCTCGAAGTTCCCGCTGGTGGACTATTTCGGGCTGCGCCTCGACGGCCGCATCATGTTCCCCCCCGCCGCGTTTGTATCCGGCCCAGGCTCCGGCGAGAGGTACTACCATGGCCCCGACTATGAGATCCTGGTGTCTGCATACCTGGCGTTCGGCGGAAATCGGCCTCTTCCTCCGCCGGCCCCGCTGCCCCCGCCGCCCCCGCCGCCCAAGGATACCGACGGCGACGGCATCCCCGACGTCGACGATGCCTGCCCCACCGAGCCGGGTCCCAAGAGCAGCGATCCCAAGAAGAATGGCTGTCCGCGGCCCAAGGATACCGACGGCGACGGCATCCTCGATGTCGACGATGCCTGCCCCACCGAGCCGGGTCCCAAGAGCGATGATCCCACCAAGAACGGCTGCCCGCCGCCCAAGGACACCGACGGCGACGGCATCCCCGACAACATCGACAAGTGCCCGAACGAGCCCGAAACCTTCAACGGCTACCAGGATGAGGATGGCTGTCCGGACGAGGTGCCCGCCGCGTTGAAGAAGTTCACCGGCGTCATCGAAGGCATCACCTTCAAGACCAATTCCGCCAACCTCACCAAGAAGTCCTACGACGTGCTTGACAGGGCCGTCCAGGTCCTCAGTGACTACCCAGACACCAGGATCGAGATAAGCGGTCATACCGATAACGTCGGCAAGGACGAGTACAACAAGGAGCTGTCGCAGAAGCGCGCCGATGCGGTCAAAGAGTACTTCGTCAACAAGGGCATCAGGACCGAGCGGCTAACCGCGATCGGCTATGGCCCGGAAAAGCCCATCGCCGACAACAAGACCAAGGCAGGCAAGGCCAAGAACCGCCGAACCGAGTTCAAGCTGGTGACTGGAAACTAGCCAAAGTCTCTCGGAAGATTCCGGGTCGGCCGCAAGGCCGGCCCGCGGATCGCGGGTCGCTCACGCTACCGCTGCCGCTCACGCTGGCCGATCTGCGCCATGGTTGTAGGCAGGCCTGAGGCCAGCTTCGACAGCTGCAAGATGTGCCTGCGGCAAGCAGCCGCGGCTCGGCGCCCACCGCCAGACTACTTGGCCAGCGCGTTGACCGCGACCGTCAGCCGCGACACGTGACGTGAGCTGGTCCGCTTCTTGATCACGCCCCGCCCGCCGAGCCGGCTGATGAGCGAGGTCGCCGACTTGAGCAACTCACCCGCTTGCTTTGCATTCTTGGCCGCAACCGCGGCTCGCAACTTCTTCACTGCCGTGCGCATCGCCGCCTTGTGGGCCGAGTTGCGCGCCTGGTGCGTGATGCGCTGTCGATTCTTCTTCTGCGCTGACTTGATGTTGGCCATTTGGAAAGGGTCGCATTCTGCGTAGCCGACCCGCCGCTGTCAAGCAACACAGCGTTCGGGGCCACGATTACCGATGCGGGATATCGTCAGTACCGCCAGCAGGGGAAGCGCCAGGCGACGGCACGGTGATGTTCTGCTGCGCGGCGCGCCGTTCGCCAGGCTTGAGGACTTCCTTGCCCGTGATCCGGTCCATCACGTTGTCGTTCTCGTCGCGGTCGGATTCCTTGCCCCCGACCACACCGTCGAGCATGGAGCCCTTGGGCTTGTTGGCATCGGCTGCCTTGCGCTCAGCCACCATGCGCTGCTCGACGCTGTTGTCGTACAACACCAGGCAGTACACGTCGTAGAACTCAGACCGGTCCACCAGCTTGAGCCCGTCGCCCGTGCTCGAGCGCCAGAGCAGGTGGTCCAGCTTCCTCTCTTTGACTCCGACACTGTCGTTGCGGATCACGTAGTTCTCCTGCGCCTTGCCGAACTTCCCCTGCATGGCCGCGCCAAAGTCCTTGAAGTTCTTTCCCAGCAGCATCTCTTTGTCGAAGGCGATGAACATCTTGTACAGGCTGTCGTGGTCAAAGAAGAAGTAGCGGGTGGATTTCGGCTCTTTCATGTAGAGCATCGACTCGCCCTGGCCCTGCACGATTTCCTGATCGATGATCGACACGTCCCAGGGGCCCTTCTGACCGTCGAACTTGACCAGGTTCTTCTTGATCACGGCGGTCTCGTCGTGCATCTGCTTGCGGAGCTTGTCGTTCTTGGCCGGTTCCGCCGCCGTCTTGGCGATCCGGTCCTTGTACCCGTCCTCGATGCGCCCATTGATCTTGTCCATCACCTGCTGCGGGGTCATCCCCCATTTGTAGTCACCCCTGATCTCGGAAATGGCGTCAGCCTTGGCCACCGGAGCAGGTCCGTGCGGCTTGTCCGCCTTGGGCTTGGCTGCCTTGGCCGCTATGGCCTGCTGTGCGGCCACCAACACGAAAAGCGCTGCCACCAAGGAAACACCGAGCTTCTTCATCTGGAATTCTCCTCTGCGTTCGCGCCCGCGTCGGCGCCTGATGGCCTCGAGCAAGAGCGAACTTGTCTTTGTCCGTGGGAGGTATCTGGCAACCTTTTAGCACTGCCGGCCTGGTTTCGACAATCGGCAAAGCAGCGCTCCGACATGGGAACCCTGAGAGGGTTCCCATTCCCTCCCGCGGTGGTGCGCGGCGAGCAAAGCTCGCCGGCTCTCCACGCGACTAGTTCGGCGCACTGGCACGAGTCGGGGCCCGCTGCGTTGCAGCCGCAGCCTTGCCACGGTCGCCACCCGGTGCAGCCGAGGTTCCGCCGCCTTTCACCGCAGTCTCCATCAAGTCGTCCACGCTTTCGGCGCGATCCGCCTCCGATGCGGCTCGCCCGCCGGAAGCTGGCTTGAACCAGTCGGCCTTGCCGGTGCGCAGGTCGTCGCGTGCATTCCCGGAGTAGGCGGCACCCTCGCCTGGCCCTGAGTAGTCAATCCAGAAGGCCGACGGCCCCTTGCGTACGTCCAGGTGGACAAAAAGCGAATTGGGATAGAAACCGACACCCACGTGGTCGAAGCTGCGGCGCAAGAAGTCGCGCAAGGTTGCATTGGGCACGCCTGCAATACGAAAGTCGCAGGCCAGTCCCTTCTTGTGGGGACTTTTCGGGTTGCGCGCGACCTTGGGATTGCGATAGCCAGAGATGACTTCCAGACGATGCCCATCAAAATGCCGCCCCGTCTGATACAGCAGGCGGGGCAGGCGCGGGTCGATCCTGTGCTGGGTGTTGGTGTGGTGGCAGCGCATGAAACGCTGGAATCGCTTCTGCCAGCCCTGGATGGGACGACCACGCTCGTCGGCAAAGCGCAGCACGAATTTCTCCTTGGTGTTTATCTGGAAGAGCTCGACCGGCGGATTGCGCAGCGGCCTGATCTTCTTCACGGTGGTCGAAGATCGCGTCTGCCCGACGGCCCTGGGCGGAGCAGGTCGCGGGACAGTTCCGCCGTCAGGCGCGCGCAAAGGCGCAGCGAAAACGATGCTGGGAAGGAAGGCTATCAGGAGCGCGAGTGCCGCGCGGTGTACTGCCACAACCCCTAATCATGGGCGGCCGGATCCGCCATCCGTCAAATTCTTTCGCAATTTCGCCAGCAAATCCCAGGCCGCCCGCGGTGACAAGCCATCAAGATCAGCGGCCCGCAGCGCGGCCACGACCTCGCGCTCTCTATCGACCTCTGGCGCAAGCGACTTCTGCCCGCGCGGCTCGAACAGTCCGAGTTGCGGCGCCTCGCCCTGACCAGGCAACGCCGGGTGCGGCTCGTCAGGCCGACGCGGGCTGGCGGCGCCCAGTTGCAAGCGGTCGAGAATGGCGTGCGCGCGTCCGACCACCGCGGCTGGCAGACCGGCCAGCTTGGCTACTTCGATACCGAACGACCGGCTGGTGCCGCCCGGGGTCAGCTTGCGCAGGAAGACCACTTCGCCCTTCCATTCGCGCGCAGCCACGCTGACGTTGTGCACGCGCGGGTGTGAATCGTGCAGGTCGCACAGCTCGTGATAGTGGGTGGCGAACAGGGTGCGCGCGCCAACCACGTCGTGCAGGTGCTCGGCCACTGCCCAGGCGATGGACACGCCGTCATAGGTCGATGTCCCGCGTCCGATCTCGTCGAGGATGATCAGGCTCCGCCGGGTCGCGTGGCGCAGAATGTGCGCGGTCTCGCGCATTTCCAGCAGGAAGGTGGATTCGCCGCGCGCCAGGTTGTCGCCGGCGCCCACGCGAGTGAACACGCGGTCGCACAGCCCGATGCGCGCGGCACGAGCAGGCACGAAGCTGCCAGCCTGGGCCATGATGACCGACAGGGCAGCCTGGCGAATCAGGGTGGACTTGCCCGCCATGTTGGGTCCGGTCACGATGAGAATCTGTTCGCGCTCGGTGTCCAGGCGCAGGTCGTTGGGCACAAAGCCGCCGGTGGCCGCCAGCCGTTCCACCACCGGGTGCCGGCTGTCCCACAGCTCCAACACTTCTGAATCGTCGACCACGGGCCGGCAATAGCCGTGGTGGTGGGCCTGCTCGGCCAAGGCTGCGACCACGTCAGCCGCGGCCACCCGGCCAGCCAAGGCCAGCACGCGCGAGGCTGCCGCGCCTACCTCATCACGCAAGCTTGAAAAAAGCGCCAGCTCCAGCGATACCCGACGCTCGTCGGCGCCCAGGATCTTGGCTTCGTAGTCCGCCAGCTCGGCCGTCACAAAACGCTCGGCATTGGCCACCGTCTGTTTGCGTGTGTAGTCCGCTGGCACGTTGGCCAGGTGTGCGCGCGTGATCTCGATGTAGTAGCCGAACACGTTGTTGTACTTGACCTTGAGCGAAGCGATTCCGGTGCGCTCGCGCTCGCGCGCCTCGATGGCCAGGATTTGGTCGCGCCCACCCGAGGCGATGGTACGCAGCTCGTCCAATTCGGCCGATACGCCGGATCGGATAAACCCGCCCTCCTTGGTGATGGCAGGCGCGTTGTCCTCCAGCGTGGCCACGATGCGGTCGGCGATGTCCGGCGCGAGATCTTGGCCCAGGTCCAGCAGGTCGGATCCCGCGCCGCCCGCCGCGAGCGCTGCCAGCGGATCCACGGCCTGCTGCAAGGCAGCCGCCAGATCAGGCAACTGCTGCAGCGAGCGGCCCAGCACCACCACATCGCGCGGGCTGGCCACGCCCAGGCGCGCGCGACTCACCAGCCGCTCGATGTCGCCCAGCTCCGACAGGATCTTGCGGCTGGCCTCGCGCGCTGATTGCTTCTCCACCAGGCGCTCAATGGCATCATGGCGACGCCGGATGCGAGCCAGGTCGAGCAACGGAAAGAGCAGCCAGCGACGCAAGAGTCGGCCGCCCATGGCCGTGGCCGTGACGTCCAGTGTGTCGAGCAGCGAGCCCTGCCGTTTGCGTTCCAGCATGGTTTCGGTGAGCTCCAGGTGCGAACGCGCCTGCTCGTCGATGACCAGAAACTCGTCGCGCCGAAACAGTTCCAGGCGCGCCACGGGCAGCGGCGCCGAGAGCTGGGTCGCGCGCACGTAGCGCAGCACGCGGCTGGCGGCCAGGCACGCCTGCGGGGCGCGGGCCAGGGCGTCCCGATCCAGCCCAGGACCAAGCCCGTCGGCCAGGGCGGACATTGGCTCGGGCTCGTCGTCGATGCTGATCGGGGTTTGCGCCAGGTGCGGGTAGGCGCGGCGGACCAGCGTAACCAAATCGCCCTGCCCTCGCGGCAGCAGTAATTCGCGCGGATCGACCCGGGCCAGCTCGTCGAGCAAGCCCTCGGTCGTGGCGGCCTCGGTGGCGCGAAAATCGCCCGTGGTCACGTCGATGAACGCCAGGCCGAATCCGTCGCGGCTTTCGCCAGCCACGGCGGCCACGTAGTTGGGCGCGCGCGGCTCCAGCGATTCCTCGTCGAGAATCACCCCCGGCGTGACGATGCGAACCACGCCGCGCTTGACCAGGCCCTTGACCAGCTTGGGGTCTTCCAGCTGCTCGCAGATGGCCACGCGCCGGCCCAGCTCGGTGAGGCGGGCGATGTAACCACGTGCCGAGTGGTGCGGCACCCCGCACATGGGCACCGGATTCTCCTTGCCCTTGTCGCGGGTGGTTTGCGTGAGCGAGAGCAC
>Ga0265342_10004383_pt1 | contig 11151 bp, 9 predicted proteins | sample 4CB327metaG_FD_203125 | JGI IMG/M metagenome (GOLD analysis project Ga0265342, IMG submission 203125) | Rhizosphere microbial communities from Carex aquatilis grown in University of Washington, Seatle, WA, United States - 4-CB3-27 metaG | ecosystem: Host-associated > Plants > Roots > Rhizosphere...
AGCGCCGCTCGCCTCCCCCCGCATTCCCCTGTTGCGTATGTCGGTGCCGAAATGGGCGGTGATGTCGCGCATCCTATGGCACGCGGGGTATCATCCCGAGATCGAGAACTACCGCCGCACCAAACAGCGCGCAGCCGACGGCGCCGACATCCTGATGGCGCGCGCCAAGGAGGACGGCGTCACCGCGCTCGTTGCCCATGGCTATTTCAACGCGATCCTCGGGCGCGAACTGCGGCGCAGAGGCTTCCGCAAGACAGGCTCGCACCGTGCGCGCTACTGGAACGCGGTCGTGTACGAGCTGCCCTGAGCCGCATTCGCGTTTCGACGAGCTTTGCGACAAATCCGATACATTCCGGCGATGTGGATTTGCCAGAGTGGTGGGCAATTCGCATCGCGCGATTCGCACGATGTTGTCGCGAGGGGCTCACATGTCCTTGCAGAACAGAATTCACCTGTTCGTGGCTACGCCCTGTTACGGTGGGCTCATCCATCAACGCTACATGCAGTGCATTTGCATGCTGCTCCAGTACGGCACGGCGAACGGCATAGAGGTTTCCGTCGAGCTGCTTGGCCACGAATCGCTGATCACGCGCGGGCGCAACACGCTAGTCGCCAAATTCCTCGACAACCCGACGACGACACATATGTTGTTCATCGATGCGGACACAGGCTTCGAAGTCCAGCAGGTGCTGCGCATGCTTGCCTTCGGACAAGACATTGTCGCGGGGATGTATCCGCTCAAGCTGATCGACTGGACGGCAGAAGCGCTGGACAGGCTTCGCCAAGGGGAAACGCTCGACCAGGCGCCGATCCGCTTCGTTGGTACGCCGAGTGAGCCGCGCGAACGGGACGGCGCTTTCGTCGCCGGCGACTACGCCGGAACCGGCTTCATGCTGATCAAGCGCGAGGTCTTCGCGCGCATGTTCGAAGCCTATCCGCAATTGCGCTACACCGCCGCGCACAATGCGGCGGTTCCGAGCAGCAGCCCCAACCAGTACGCGCTGTTCGACTGCGCCATCGACGAGGAGACCGGCGAGTATCTGAGCGAGGATTACGCCTTCTGCCAGCGTTGGCGGAAGATCGGCGGCAAGATTTGGCTCGATACGGAGAGCCGGCTGGTGCACATCGGTAGCTACGAATTCTACGGAACGCCGAAAGGCCGATTTGAGGGGACCAGAAGCTTCACAGCATCGACGGAATGACGCGGTCCGGCGGCTTATGGCCGTCGACGAAGGCCCGGATGTTGACGATCACCTTCTCACCCATCTCCACGCGCCCCTCGATCGTGCACGAGCCCATGTGCGGCAGCAGCACGACATTGGGAAGCTTGAGAAGTTTCGGATCGATTGAAGGTTCGCGTTCGTAGACGTCGAGGCCGGCGCCGGCGATGCGGCCTTCCAGCAGCGCATGCACCAAAGCGTTTTCATCGATGATCTCGCCGCGCGCGGTGTTGACGATGTAGGCGCTGGGCTTCATCAGTTTCAGTCTGCGGGCTGACAACAGGTGATAGGTTCCCGGCGTGTGCGGGCAATTGAGCGAGACGATGTCCATGCGCGCCAGCATCTGGTCGAGGCTCTCCCAGTAGGTGGCTTCCAGCTCGTGTTCGAGTTCGACATGCACCGGTTTGCGGTTGTGGTAATGGATCTGCAGGCCGAATCCCTTGGCCCGGCGTGCCAAGGCCTGGCCGACGCGGCCCATGCCGACGATCCCAAGCCGCTTGCCGTACAACCTGTGGCCGAGCATCCAGGTCGGCGACCAGCCCTTGAACTGGCCGGCCTCGAGCGCCTTGGCGCCTTCCACAAGCCGGCGCGGCACCGCCAGGATCAGCGCCATGGTCATGTCGGCGGTATCGTTGGTGAGCACGCCAGGCGTGTTCGTCACCGTAATGCCGCGCTCCACCGCCGCGCGCACATCGATATTGTCCACGCCGTTGCCGTAATTCGCGATGAGCTTCAGATTGGTCCCGGCGTGCTCTAACAGCTTCGCGTCGATGCGGTCGGTGACCGTCGGCACCAGGACCTCGCAGGCCTGTACGGCCTCGATGAGGCGCGCCAGATCCATCGGCGTGTCGTCGAGATTGAGATGCGCATCGAACAACTCGCGCATACGCGTTTCGATGACGTCCGGGAGTTTGCGCGTAACGATCGTATACGGCTTCTTCGGGGGCATCGCGGCACGGCCTGTGAGCGGTCGATATAGCCCGGTTTAGCAGAAGGATTCGCCCGCTCAAAGAGCTTCCGCAAAGTAAGAAAACCAGTCGTTGGCGGCTGCGCTGAGGCATGCAACGCTCGTCCTGCGACAAATCGGCAAGGCGGGCAAAGTTGGCATTTTCCAAGAACGATTCCACGCGGCGCGTTCGCTGGCACGTCGTGCCGGAAGGCGAATCGGCGACGGGGGCGGCCATTGCCAGCCCGCTGGGGCAGGTCTCCTGGGCGATGTTCGATTTCGCCCGCAATCCCTATGTCCTACTCGTCACGATTTACATTTTCGCACCCTATTTCACCAACGATCTGGTCAGCGACCCAGTGCGCGGCCAGGCGATCTGGGGCGACATCCAGGGCTATAGCGGTATCGTCATTGCGCTCTTGGCGCCGTTCCTGGGCGCCATAGCGGATGCGGGCGGGCGGCGCAAACCCTGGCTTGCTTTCTACGCCGGGATCATGGGGGCGGCGACGGCCTGTCTGTGGTTTGCCAAGCCGGGCGGTACGGGGATTTCGATCCTCGAAGTCGGTCTGCTGATCGGAGCGACCAACGTCGCCTATGAGTTCGCCAGCGTATTCTACAACGCGCTATTGCCGGCGATCGCGCCGCACGAGCGGATGGGATTTCTCTCCGGCCTGAGCCTGGCGCTGGGCAATCTGTCGAGCCTATTCCTCTTGGTCTTCATGCTCCTCGCCTTCGTGCTGCCGGGGCGTGTGCCATGGGATTTCCTGCCGGCCCATCCGCTGTTCGGCATCGATCAGGCGGCGCACGAACCCGAGCGGCTGACCGGTCCACTGTCGGCGCTCACGCTCGTGTTCTTCTCGCTGCCGCTGTTCCTGTGGACGCCGGATTCGCAGGAGGCCCGCATGGGCTGGATCGACGCGTCGATAAGGGGCGTGCGCTCGGTCGTTCGCACGATGAAAAGCCTCGGCCATTACCGCAACGTCGCGACCTATCTCTTGGCGCGGTTGTTCTTCAACGACGGGATGACGGCGCTGCTGATATTCAGCGGGGTGTACGCCTCGGGCGTCTTCCATTGGGGCGCGTTGCAGATGACGGCCTACGGAATTGTCGTCACGATTTTCGCGGTAATGGGCGGGTTCTTCGGCGGTTGGCTCGACGACGCGTTGGGTTCGAAACGGGCGATCTTCGTGTCGGTGGGCGGCACGCTGCTGTTCGGGTTGCTGCTGATAACCATGGGACCGGACCGCATCTTCTGGGTGATCCCCTACGATGTGCACGCGGCGCCGGTGCACAGTCTGCCGTTCTTCCGGACCTGGCCCGAGATCATCTATCTCGGCGCCACCAATCTCGCAGCGGTGTGCGTGTCGGCCTCCTATGCCAACGCCCGCACCATGATGGCGCGTATCGCGCCGGTAGCGCGCATCACCGAATTCTTCGGGCTGTTTTCGCTGTCGGGCCAGTCCACCTCGTTCCTGGCGACACTCAGTGTCGGCTGGGCGACGGCGCTGACGCACAGCCAGCGTGGCGGGTTCCTTGTGATCTTCCTTTTCCTCGGCGTGGGCCTGATCGGAATGATCTGGGTGAAGGAAGAGCGCGCGAAGGCAATCTAGTGCCGGAAGTGCCGCATGCCGGTGAATGCCATAGCTAGGCCGGCGGCATCGGCCGCGGCGATCACGTCGTTATCGCGGATCGAGCCGCCCGGCTGGATGACTGCCGTCGCGCCGGCGGCCGCAATTTCCTCCAGTCCATCGGGGAACGGGAAGAAGGCGTCGGAAGCCGCTGCGGACCCGACGGTCATCGGCTCAACCCACCCCGCCGCCTTGGCCGCTTGGCGTGCTTTCTCCGCCGCGATGCGAGCGGAATCTACGCGGCTCATCTGGCCTGCGCCGATGCCGGCGGTGACGAGACCCTTCGCATAGACAATCGTGTTCGACTTGACGTGCTTGCCGATCGTGAAAGCAAACAGCATGTCAGCGATTTCGGATTCGCTCGGCTGGCGCTTGGTAACGATCTTGAGAGCGGCGCGCGCGACATGGCCGTTGTCGCGCGTCTGCACCAGGAACCCGCCGGAGACGGATTTGAAGGTGAGGCCGGCCGTGTTTGGATCGGGCAAGCCGCCGGCGATCAACAGGCGCAGATTCTTCTTCGCGGCCAGGATACGGCGCGCGTCGGGATCGGCGTCCGGCACAATGATGACTTCAGTGAACAGTTTGACAATTTGTTCGGCGGTGGTGCCGTCCAACGTGCGATTGAAAGCGACGACGCCGCCGAAGGCGCTAACCGGATCGCACGACAACGCCTTGGCATAGGCCTCCGCTAGCGTGCCTGCCAGCGCCACGCCGCAGGGATTGGCATGCTTGATGATGGCGCAGGCCGCGCTCGTTTTCGGATCGAACTCGGCGGCGAGTTCGTAGGCCGCATCGGTATCGTTGATGTTGTTGTAGGAAAGCTCCTTGCCCTGAATCTGCTGCGAGTCTGAAACGCCGTAACGTTTCTCGCCGGTGACGTAGAAAGCCGCCTCTTGATGCGGGTTCTCGCCATAGCGCAGCGACTGGCGCAACTGGCCGGCGAAGGCGCGGCGGCGGGAAGGCGCGGTTTCACCGTCCTTCGCCAGTTCACCGGCGAACCAGCCCGACACGGCGGCATCGTAAGCGGCGGTGCGCGCGTAGGCGATCTGAGCCAGCTTTCGGCGGAGCGTCAGCGTGGTGGCACCCTTGTTCGCGTCAAGCTCGGTCAGCACGTCGGCATAGTCCTCGGGATCGACCACCACCGTCACCCAGTCGTGGTTTTTCGCCGACGAACGCACCATCGACGGGCCGCCGATATCGATGTTCTCGATGGTTTCTTCGAAGCTCGCGTCCTTGGCGATCGTGGCCTCGAAGGGATAGAGATTGCAGACCAACAGATCGATGCCTTCGATGCCGTGCGCCCGCATCGCCTCGGCGTGGTCCGGCTTGTCGCGCTGCGCCAGCAGGCCGCCATGGACCTTGGGGTGCAGGGTTTTGACGCGGCCGTCCATCATCTCGGGAAAGCCCGTGACGTCGGAAACATCGGCGACCTTCAGGCCCGCTTCGCGCAGCGCCTTGGCGGTGCCGCCGGTGGAGATTAGGGCGACGCCGTGATTCGCCAGCCCTCGTGCGAAATCGACCAGCCCGGATTTATCGGAAACGGAAAGCAGCGCGCGGCGGATGGGGCGGAGCGTCATGGCGACTCGTGGGCTGGAGGTTACGGGGGGTCATACTTCGCCGGGCGCCAAAAGAGAAGCGTCAGGATGCCGCCGGACATCTCCAGATTGTCATGGCCCGCCTAGTGCGGGCCATCTAGTTGAGGACAATCGCTTTCTTGGAAGAATTAGGCCCGTGTCACCTGGGTGGCCCGCATTCGCGGGCCATGACAGCTATGTTTTTGTGCCAACCACCTTCACTACTGTGCTCGTGAGTTTATCCAGGTCTTCTTCGCCAATGGCCAGCGCGGGCGTGAGATAAACGATATTGCGAAAGGGGCGGACCCAGACCCCTTCGTCCACGAAACGGCGTTTGAGATCGTTGATATTTTCGATGCGGTCGAGTTCCACCACACCGATGCCGCCGCGCGAACGCACGTCCACGACATGGGGCAGGCCGAGGCAACGGCCGAGATGCTCGCCCAGGAATTTTCCGATGTCGGCAGCTTGCAGGAGACGGCTCTCGCGCTCGAACAGGTCGAGAGAGGCGTTGGCCGCCGCGCAGGCCAGCGCATTGCCCATATAAGTCGGCCCATGCATCAGCGCGTGCAAAGGATCGTCGGACCAGAACGCGTCGAACACCTTCTGTGTGGCAACGGTCGCGGCCAGCGGCAGAGTGCCGCCTGTCAGGCCTTTGCCCAGAGTCATGATGTCGGGCGCGACCTCGGCCGCTTCGCAGGCGAACATCGCCCCGGTGCGCCCAAAGCCGGTGAAGATCTCGTCGAAGATCAGCAGCAGTTCATATTTGTCGGCGGCGGCGCGCAGACGGCGCAGCGAGTGCTCGTCGTGGAAGACCATGCCGCCCGCGCCCTGCACCAAAGGCTCGACCAGGATGCCGGCGAGTTCGCCGGCGTGGGTTTCAAGGAACGCGTCGAAGGTGGCGATGGTGTCTTCGTCGCGCGGCAAATCGATGACGTGATGCTCGTCGGGCAACAGGCCGGTGAAGAGGGCGTGCATACCCTCTTCAGGATCGCACACCGCCATGGTGGCAATGGTGTCGCCGTGATAGCCACCCTTGAAGGCGAGAAACTTGGTGCGCCCACGGATATTCTTGTTGAGCCAGTATTGCGTCGCCATCTTCATGGCGACTTCCACGGCGACCGAGCCGGAATCCGAGAAGAACACGCGCGTCAACCCGCCGGGCAGGATCGCCGCCAGTCGCGCGGCCAGCGTCGCGGCCTGTTCGTGCAGCAGCCCGCCGAGCATTACATGGGGCATGATGCGCGCCTGGCGCTCGATGGCTTCCACAATGTGCGGATGATTGTAACCGTGAACCGCGGTCCACCACGATGCGATGCCGTCCACCAGTTCGCGCCCGTCGGCGAGCGTGATGCGGCTGCCCTCGGTGCGCGCGGCGGCGAGCGGCGCGGGCGTCGTCTTCATCTGCGTGTAAGGCAGCCAGATATGCGGCAAGCCGCGCTCGAACCAGTCCGTCACGGCACCATCGCGGTCATGCCGAGCCGCGCCAGCAATTGGCGGTCCTTGTGCGCCTCGGGGTTGGGCGTGGTCAGCAGTTTCTCGCCGTAGAAGATCGAGTTGGCGCCCGCCAGGAAACACAGCGCCTGCGCCTCGTCGCTCATATATTCGCGCCCCGCCGACAGCCGCACGAAGGATTTGGGCATGGCAATGCGCGCCACCGCGACGGTGCGCACGAAATCGAGCGCCTCGAGCGGCGCGGCGTCGGCAAGCTTGGTGCCTTCCACCCGCATCAGCAAGTTGATCGGCACGCTTTCAGGATGCGCGGGCAAGGTGCAGAGCGCGTGGATCATGCCGACGCGGTCGGCCTCGCTCTCGCCCATGCCGACGATGCCGCCGCTACAGACATGGATGCCCGCCTCGCGCACCGCTTCCAGCGTATCGAGGCGGTCCTGGAACGTGCGCGTGGTGATGATCTGCTGGTAATATTCCGGCGAGGTGTCGATATTGTGGTTGTAATAGTCGAGGCCCGCATCACGCAGCTTCGCCGCCTGGTCGCTTCGCAACATGCCGAGCGTGACGCAGGTCTCCAAGCCCAGCGCCTTGACGCCCTCCACCATGTCGCAAACGGCGTCGAGGTCCTTGTCCTTGGGCTCCCGCCAGGCCGCGCCCATGCAGAACCGGGTGGCCCCGGCATTTTTCGCGGCGCGCGCCTCCCCCAGCACGGCTTCGACATCCATCAGCTTGGTGGCCTTGAGGCCGGATTCGTGATGGGCGCTTTGCGAGCAATAGCCGCAATCCTCCGGGCAGCCGCCGGTCTTGATCGACAAAAGCGTGGAAATCTGCACTTCGTTGGGTGCGAAATGGCGCCGGTGGACGGTCTGCGCCTGGAATATAAGGTCGGCGAAGGGCAGGGCGAACAGGGCGGCCAGCTCCTCGCGCGTCCAGTCGTGGCGGATGTCGTCCATGCGGTGACCTTCATATCCTGGGCGTTCATGCCATTATAGCGTCGCACCAAAGGGTGCAAGCCAAAGGGGTTTCATGTCCTCCCTCGACGATTTCGCCACCGCCAAACTGGCCGAGTTGGAAGCCGGGCATCTGCGCCGGACGCTGGCCGAGACCGTGCGCGAGGACGGCATCTGGGTGGAGCGCGGCGGTCGGCGGATGCTGTCTTTTTCGTGCAACGATTATTTGAACCTGACGCACCATCCCGACGTCAAACGCGCGGCCGAGGAGGCGGTGCAGCGGTGGGGCGCGGGCGCAGGCGCCTCGCGGCTGGTGACCGGCAATCATCCTTTGTTCGGCGAACTGGAACGGCGTCTGGCGCGGTTGAAAGGAACCGAGGCCGCTTGCGTGTTCGGTTCGGGGTACCTCGCGAATGCGGGGATTGTTCCGGTGATCGTCGGCGAGGGCGACCTCGTGCTGGCGGACGAGCTTTCGCATGCTTGTCTGTGGGCCGGGGCGCAGCTGTCGCATGCGCGCGTGGAGAAATTCCGCCACAATGACGTTGCGCATGTTGAGGAGATTTTGCGCACGCACCGCAGTGCGCATCATCATGCGCTGATCGTGACCGACGGTGTGTTCTCGATGGACGGCGATCTGGCACCGCTCAAGGAACTGAGCGCGTTCGCGCGCGCGCACGACACCTGGCTGATGAGCGATGACGCGCACGGGCTGGGCGTGTTGGGCGGCGGGCGAGGTTCGGCCTTTGCGGCCGGCGCGACGGTCGATCTGCAGATGGGCACGCTGTCCAAGGCGCTGGGCTCTTACGGCGGCTATGTCTGCGCCTCGGCGGCTGTGATCGATCTGCTGAAGACGCGGGCCCGCACGCTGATCTATTCCACAGGATTGCCGCCCGCGAGCGCCGCTGCCGCTTTGGCCGCGCTCGACATCGTCGAAGCCGATCCGGCCTTGACCGCGCGCCCGCTCGCCAAAGCGCGAGCCTTTACGCGCGCCTGCAACCTGCCGCTGGCGGCGAGCGAGATCGTGCCGGTGGTGCTGGGCGAACCGTTTGTCGCGCTCGAAGCTTCGCAATTGCTGGAACGGGAAGGTTTCCTGGTGACGCCGATCCGCCCGCCGACGGTGCCGGAAGGAACCGCGCGGCTGCGGCTTGCCTTCACCGCAGGCCATCCCGACGAGGAGATTGCGCGGCTCGCCGGTATCGTGCGAGAACGAATTCTTCAATGAGCGCTTTCTTCGTCACCGGAACCGGAACCGATGTCGGCAAGACCTTTGTCGCCGCCGGACTCGTGCGCTATCTGCGTGCGGCGGGAAAGCCGGTGTGGGCGCTCAAGCCCGTGGTCAGCGGGTTCGACATGACGAATTTGCGCGCCAGCGATCCGGGCGTGCTGCTGGAGGCGATGGGCCATTCCGTCTCGCCCGATTGCATCGCGCGGATTTCGCATTGGCGTTTCGCCGCGCCGCTGTCGCCGGACATGGCTGGAGCGCGCGAAAGCAAGGAAATCGATTTCGACGCGCTGGTCGCGTTCTGCCGCGAGGAAATATCGTCGCGCCGCGGCACGTTGATCATCGAAGGCGTGGGCGGGGTGATGGTGCCGCTCGATACGCGCCACACGATGCTCGACTGGATGGCGGCGCTGGACATTCCTGCCATCCTGGTGGCGGGGACTTATCTCGGCACGCTCAGCCATACGCTGACGGCGTTCGATACGATGGCGCACGCGGGCGTGACGGTGGTTGCCTTGGTCGTTAACGAGAGCGAGGACGGCGCGGTGCCGATGCAGGACACCGTGGCGACGTTTGGCCGTTTCGTACACGGCCTGCCCGTTGTGACTATCCCCCGGGGGGCTGGTACTGCGAGCTTCGCCGAGTTGGCCGGCCTGCTTTAGCCGCGAGGTCCCGAGGGCGCCCTTTTGCGAAATTTGCGTTAGATCAACGACGCGCGGGCTCCACAACCGGCATCCTCTGACATGCGTTGTTCTCGAGAAGAGAGAAAACCATGTCCAGCAAAAACATCCTCATCGTATTGGCAACGACCGCGGTACTCGGCACCATTTCGCAGGCGAATGCCGCAACTCCGCTGTGCGGCGCGTTCGACGACAATTCCGGCACCATCACCGTCACCACCGAGGGACGGCAATTTTCCATAAACCAGTTGATGAACGACGGGCGTTTTTCGGGTCGCGGACCGCAATTCGGCTGCTGGATGGAAATCGGCCGCTCGGACCAGCTTCGTAACACGATGATGTATTCCTATCGCATCACCGACCCTAGCGGCCAATCTGACGAGTTTGGGCCATACGGCATCCAAGCCGGCGGCTTTGGCAGCGGCTCCCTCAGCGTCTCGCATGTCGGAACCTATAGGGTGGAATATTTCACGGTCAGCCGCGACAACGGCGCAAAAGCCTCCATCGGCTCCACCACCTTCACGATGAAGCCGTGATGGCGTAGGCGCCGACCCAGGTCCGGTTGTCTTTGTTCGGTGGCCCCCGTTCGAAAGGCCGGGTGCTCGCGGGGCGACGGTGTGCCCTACGCCAGTGCGTTGACCGGGCGCGCGCCCTGGCTATGATCCCCGCCTCCATTCGCTTGATTTCCCAACGTGCCCCCGTGGCGGAATGGTAGACGCGGCAGACTCAAAATCTGTTGCCTTCACGGGCGTGCTGGTTCAAGTCCGGCCGGGGGCACCAGCCTGCGCTGCTTCGCAGCTTCGGCTGGCGGGCTAATCTCCGCTACGGCGCAAGGTGACGGAGTCTCAGCTTCCTTAGCTGCATCGATATGTCTTGGTCGCCGCGCTGGTCATCCGCGGTAAACCTTCCCGCTGACGCCTAGCGAGGTTCACTCCCCCGCCCGGGATACCAGGAGGACCACGACATGTGCCCCACCGAAAAAACCGACGTTGAAACCACCGCAAGCTGCCATCGTTCGGAGCACCGCCGCTCCTGGGCCGAGCCTTGGAAGGTCAAAGTCGTCGAGCCCATCCGCATGACAACGCGCGAAGAGCGCATCAAGGCGCTGCGCAATGCCGGATACAACACGTTTCTGCTGCGCTCCGAAGATGTCTACATCGATCTGCTCACCGACAGCGGCACCAATGCCATGAGCGACTGGCAGTGGGCCGGGATGATGATGGGCGACGAGGCCTATGCCGGCAGCCGGAATTTCTACAATCTGGAAGCGGCCGTTCAAAAGCACTACGGCTACAAGTACATGGTGCCGACGCACCAGGGCCGCGGCGCCGAACATCTGCTGTCCCTCATGTTGGTAAAGCCCGGCGATATTGTCCCCGGCAACATGTACTTCACGACTACGCGTCTGCACCAAGAACTGGCCGGAGGAACCTTCGTCGATGTGATCGTGCCCGAAGCGCACGACCCGGCCGATGAAAG
>Ga0265342_10004385_pt1 | contig 11138 bp, 8 predicted proteins | sample 4CB327metaG_FD_203125 | JGI IMG/M metagenome (GOLD analysis project Ga0265342, IMG submission 203125) | Rhizosphere microbial communities from Carex aquatilis grown in University of Washington, Seatle, WA, United States - 4-CB3-27 metaG | ecosystem: Host-associated > Plants > Roots > Rhizosphere...
CCCTCGTTTTCGTCGGCCGTGAAGATCGCGGCCTGGAGCTTCTTCTCGGCCGTGGTGTCGAAATGCGGTCTCGGTTTGAGATTGTGTGCCATGGGACGGGTCCTCCTATCTCGGGTCTTCGAGGTCAGTGATTGGCCGCGCCCGCCGGCGGCGCGAGGGCGGTTGCGACCGGTGAACGAAGCCAGATCGGTGATGACGGCGGTGACGGCGGAAGGTGAGAGCCGCGACGCGCGACCGCACACACCTCCGTGACGTCGACCGTCGCGCGCCAGGCCCAGTGCTTGAGCAGCCGCGCCAGAAGCTCGCTCTCGAGCTCCGGGCTGAGACGGCCGTCGAGCCGTGCCTGGCCCAGCGCCGCGAACGCCAGCGTCGGCGCCGCGCGCCCGAGCTCGACGGGGCGCGCCTGCCACGCGCGATAGAGCGCGGCCAGCGGTTCAGGGCGGCGCCCGCGATCGGCCAGCGCCTGCGCCAGCGTCGCGTGGCCCAGGCGCGGTGAACGGTGGGCGAGCAGGCGCTCGACCAGTGCGGGCATCGTCGCCTCCAGCTGCACGAAGCGTTCGCGCTGCACCGGCGGCAACCGCCCGATGTCGTAGAACGACTCCCACATCCGCGTGAGGCGGCCCCAGTGCGGGTGCGGATAGAGCGCGTTGCCGAGCGCGGCGGAGAGCTTCACGCGCAGGTAGGGCGACGGATGCGGATCGTCGGCGTCGATACGAAAGACGAACGCCGCCGGCAGGCTCACCACGCCGATGAGGCCCGACGTCGCGGTCACGCCGAGTCGCGCGACCGACCAGAAGTCGGCGACGATCTCCGAGATCCACTTGCGCCACACCGACCAAGCCCAGGCCGCGCCGGCGCGCGGCACCGCCACCGATGCGTCGACGTTTCCATTGTCGAAGCCGTCAGCCGCGGCGATGTGGGGCGGCGGGTGCAGCAGATCCGCGCGCAGTGATGCCACCAGGTCGAGCAGCGCCGCGCCCTGGTGCCCGACCTCGTGCACCAACGACGAGGCGATGCCGGTGCCGATCATTCGCTCGCGCGGCACGCGGATGATCGCGACCGGGTTCGATTCACCGCCGGGCAGGCGCGTGCGCGCGCGTCGGATCGCCGCGCCCGGCCCGCGCGCCAGGTAGCAGATCACCGGCGGCGGATCGATCACGCCCGGCACCTCCAGCGCGTCGCGCGCCACCACGTCGAGCCCGGCGAGCCAGACGCCGTTGTCGGCTTCGGATCGCTGGGAGAGCGCCTCGCTGAAGATGTCGAAGTGCGACAGGATCACGTTGAAGCGCAGGCGCAGCAGCGTGAACCGCCGCTGGGCGTCGGCCGGCGACGTCGCGCGCGCCGCCGGGCTCTTGATCCAGTCCAGGAAGCGATGGATCTGCTGGCGCAGTGACTTGCGGCCACGCACCAGGAACTTCTCGATCCCCGACTGGGCCTCGACGCTGAGGCTGGCCGCCGGAACCATCGTCTCTTGCAGCGCGAACGACTGCAGCCGCAAAAGGCGGCTCAGCAGCGCGCGCCCCTCCTGCTCGAGATTCCAGAGCGCGAATGGTTCCGACGACGCCAAGACTAGACTCCGTAGATGATGACTTTGTTGCCCTTGCGCACCCAGCGGCCCGACGTGCCGCGACCGCCGGCGGCACCGGCGTGGAAGTCGGGCTGGCCACCGCCGGCCGGCTCGAGGAGCCCGGGCGCGTACTTCTGCGCCGCGCTCGCGACCGCCTGCTGCGCCACCGCGGCCGGGTTCTGCCCGGGCGCCGCGTGCGCCGCCGCCTGCGCGGCGTCGGCGGCCAGGCGAACGAACTGCTTCGCCATCTCGAACTCGCGGTCCTCGTTGCTCAGCCCCTCGAGCTCGAGCCCGAACATCGAGCCGATCCCCGACGCCAGCTGGCCGCCGATCTGACCGCCGACGCCGGGCGCGATATAGTTGCCCAGCGCTTGGCCGGCGATCGGCAGCGCGGTGCGCGCGACGTTCTTGAGGATGCCGCCGACCTGCTGGCCCACCGGCGACTTCACAAAGTTGCCGACCGCGCCGGTGACCTTCTTGAACACGTCGCCCAGGAACTGCTCCAGCTCCTGCTCGTTGGTCACCGACAGGAGCTCGCTCGCCAGCTCGTTGAGCTCGTTCTCGCCGGCGACCTCTCCTTCGTTCTCGAACTCGCCCTCGTTTTCCGCCTGGAACTCGTAGGACTCGAGATTGGTTCGGCCCATGGTCCTGTCGATGTCGTGCATGGTCATCGCTCCTTGAAGATTGTTTGCGTCGGTGGGCCGCCTGCTCGGCGTGCGTCGCCCTCGCGAACCCGGCAATTGCAGGCGCGATGCCAGCGCGCGAGATCGCCATTTCGCGGGCAATCTCGAGGGAACGGCGCGCGCCACGGGACGAGATCGCGAAGCGAGCTTCGTTCGAGGCGGCGAACGAGCGCAACGGCCCGAAGCTCGCTTCGCCGGAGCGCGGCGCCCGCCAGGGTGACCGCCGCGCGCCGCCGCAAGATCGCGCGGCGCCTTCGTTGGCACGCAGACTGCTGGAGCGGCCCGCAGCGAGATTTTTTGCGCGCTTCATTCAATGAGAGGGAGCGCGCGGTCACCGTCGAGAAAGGAGCTCTTCATGAGCACTCTGCCCAACCGCATCAGCGCCTTCGGGCCTTTGACCCCGGGCCGCGAGGTCGCCCTCGCCCGCCAGCTACTCGAGATCCAGAGCGAGCAGGAGCTGGATCATTTCCTGCCGCTGCTGGCGATGGCGGCGCCACTCATTTCAAATATCGCTGGTCCACTCCTGAAGAACCTGGCCGGCGGGCTTTTCGGCGGCGGATCGAAGAAGCGCAAGCCGCGCGACCAGCAGGAGTACTTTCTGGGCGGCATCGTCAAGGGGCTGCTCGGCGGCGAGCTCGAGACCAGCGAATACGAGAACGAGGCAGAATTCGAAGCTGAATCGGAAGCCGAGTCTTACGAACGAGAACAGTTCTTGGGCGGGATCCTCAAGGGGATCATGGGCGGAGAGCTCGAGAGCGCCGAGCAGGAACAATTCCTCGGCGGCATCATCGGCAAGCTGTTCGGCGGGCGCGAGCTCGAAGCCGAGAACTACGTGCAGGAGCAGTTCCTGGGCGGGATCCTCAAGGGATTGATCGGCGGCGAGCTCGAGGCCGAGGCCGCGGGACCGCCGGCGCCGGGGCCCGGCGGCCCACCGCACCACGGGCACCGCCGCCTGTTGCGACGCGCGCGGCGCTTCGTGCGCTACGTGCACGCTGCTGCCTGCCACGTCGCCGCCGAGCTGACCAATCTCCAGCGCGCAGGCCATCGCCCGAGCGCGCCGGAGCTCCAGCGGATCGTGCTCGGCGCGTTGATCGCCACGGCACAACGCCTGATGCCCCGCCTGTCGGCGGTAGCTTTCGCGGGCGGCGCCCCGACGGCCCCACCCCCGCGCGCGTTCCCCGGGGCGCCCGGCGCACAGGGAAGTGGCGGCCCGCAGCCGACGATGCTCGAGATGATGATCTCGGAGGCGACGCCACTTGGCGCCGCGCCGGCGCGTTTGCGCAACGGCCACGCGAACGGCTACCCGCTCGGGTGAGCCGGACTACCGAGCCCTCGAGAATCCGCTCCGGTCCCCTCGCCCCGTCCGCGGGGAGAAGGTTAGGGAGAGGGGCAGGCGGGCGTCGCGTCTCGCAAGGCTCGCCCTCAGCCCTAACCCTCCCCCGCGGACGGGGGAGGGGATCGGAGATCGGCCGAGCGCGCGCGTTCTTTGGCCCGCCCTCCGCGGAGCGCGGCACGCGCCTCGGCGGCGTGCCAGCCGCGCGGCGCCAGCAGCAGGTACTGGTGATAGGCATTGCGTACCGCCGCCGGGTGCCCGGCCCGCCGCTCGGCGTGCGCCAGGATGACGTATGCATCGGGATCGGCGTCCTCGAGCGCGAGCGCTCGGCGCGCCCAGTCGCCCGCGTCGGCGTAGTGGGCGCGCGCGTGCTGCGCCTGCGCCACCTTCATGGCCACGCTGGCGTCACGCGGAGCAACCTCGAAGGCACTGGCGCACGCCTCGACGGCCGAGCGCCAGCGGTGCCGGTCGTACGCCGCATGGCAGGCAGCCAGCGCCGCGTCGCGCGCGCCGCTCTCGGCCGGCGTCACCGTGGCCAGGTCGTCCTGGGCGGACGGCGCCGCGCCAGCCGATGAGAGGCTCGGGGAATCCCCGCTTGAAAGGGTGCGGGAGTTCCCGCTTGAATCGACAGTCAGCGCGAAGGCCGCCGCCGGGACGGCCGGACGGTCCAAGATGGCCGCCGCGTGCGCCGCCGCCGCCGCGCGCGCCTCGGCCGCCGCCCGGCGGCGCGCCCGCAGGTGTCCCCCCAGCGCGAACGTGCCGGCCGCGACCACGGCGAGAATCGCCATGGTCAGCAGGCGTAAGCGCAGCGAATCCCGTTGCAACCGCAGCTCCGCGGCGGCACGCGCCGCTTGTATCGCCGCGAGCGAGGCGCGCACCTCCTCGGACGGAGGCCGCGTACCAGCCCGCGCCAGCAGGGAGTCGACCTCGGGCCGCGCTCCCCCCGCATTTTCCTCGGATCGTGATTCCGAACGTGACTCCATCGACGACTCCATTTGCCGATTGAGACACGTCCCGGGGCGATGGGCAAAAAAACCGTCACTTTTCGGCGGAATCTTGCCCACACACTGCCGTCTGGCAGGTCGATTGCTGGCTCGATCCGGTAGCCGGGCCCCGACGAGAAGAGTACGCTCCCTCGTGCGTGGCAGGGGGCGCCCAAACCAGTGAAGCACCGGGCTCGCTCCCGGAGACTGTCGTCTCCGTTGTTTCAAGCGGGGACTCTCGCACCCTTTCAACCGACACGAGCATCATCAGCGAGGACCGCCTGCGCCGCCTGGCGGATGCGATGCCTCAGATCGTGTGGATCACCCGCCCCGATCACACGGTTGAATACTTCAACGCGCGCTGGGTCTCGTACACCGGCATGCCGCTCGAAGAGGCGCTGACCCTCCCCGGCGAGATCCCCGAGCTCGTGCACGTCGAGGATCGCCCGGCCATTGCGCGCAGCTGGCAGCGCGCCAATGCCGGTCCCGCGCCGGCCGACTGCGAGTTCGAATACCGGCTACGCCGCCACGACGGCGTCTATCGCTGGCACTTCGCGCGCCTCGTGCCGACGGATCTCGGCGACGGCGACCTGCGCTGGGTCGGCAGCGCGGTCGACATCGACGAGCGCAAGCGCGCCGAGCAGGACCGGCGCCTGCAAGACGAACAGACGCGGCGGCTGCACGAGATGTTCCTCGCTGTGGTCAGCCACGACCTGCGCAACCCACTGAGCTCAATCCTCACGGTCGCGAGCTATCTCGAGAAGCGTGGCAACGACCCGCCGATGCTGATGCGCATCCGCACCGCCGCGCAGCGGATGAACCGCATGGTCGAGCAACTCCTCGACTTCGAGTCCAATCGCCTCGCCGGCGGAATGCCGATCAACCCCGACGAAACCGACCTTCATGAGGTCTGCAGCAGAATCCTCGATGAGGTACGCGGCGCCATCCCCGATGCCCCCGAGCTCCGGCTGGTCGCGAGCGGCATCACCTCGGGCCGCTGGGACGCCGATCGCCTGGGCCAGGCGCTGTCGAACCTGATCGTGAACGCGCTCCAGCACGGTCGGCGCGACCGGCCGGTGAACGTGGTGATCGCCGCAGACGGCGATCCGGTCGAGCTGTCGGTGACCAATGAGGGGCCACCCATCGCGCCCGACCTCCTGCCCGTACTGTTCGATCCGTTCCGGCGCGCCGACCGCACGGTCGCAGCGCGATATGGGGTTGGCCTCGGTCTGTATATCGTCAACGAGATCGCCCTCCGGCACGGGGGCTCGGTCGCGGTGGTCTCGAATGAGGACCACACCCGCTTCACGCTGCGGCTACCGAGATAGCGTCCCCCTCGCTCGTCGGACATGATACGTTCGCGACGCGTGACATACGAGGCGTGCGGTCCGAGTGAGGGCTCGGGTGTGTTCGCCGCGTACGTCTTCGTGGCGCCAGACGCCTCGAGATTGGCAGGCGGATTGGTGCCCGCAATGTAAGGCCGGCCCGCGACTTGTCTACCGTCGGTGTTGACGACGGAGTCCACGATGCACACATGGTCAGTACACTCGATGAGCTGGGCGTTGACGATTGGGATCGCTTGCGCGGCGGCGACCGTCGCCGCAATCCTGGGCGCGCTGGGGATGCTGTTCACCCTGCGACGCCGTGCCCCGGCGGAGATCGCGCGCGCCGGCACGGGCGTACCCGCACCGACACTGGTACCGCCGCCGCTCCCGGTGGCGCCGGCCATCGCCCCGCAGGCTGAGGGCCGCGCCGCAGAGGATGTGCGCCTGCGCTCCGAGCGCGACGAGTTCACCCGCCGCAGCGCGGAGATCGAGGCCAGCCGCGGCGCGCTCGCGACCGCGGAGGGTGTACGCAATCTCATGATCTCCAAGCTAAGCCACGATGTGCGCACACCGCTGAACTCGATCATCACGCTGTCGCAACTGCTGGGTGACGGCACGACCGGGCCGCTCGCGCCCGATCAGCGACGGTACATCGAGGTGATCCATCGCAGCGGTACGACGCTGCTCGGTCTCATCAACGACGTGCTCGACATCTCGCACATCGAGTCCGGACGCATGGATCTGCAGATGGGCGCCGTCGACGTGCGGCCGCTGATCCGCGGTGTCGGCGCCGCCAGCGAGGAGCGCGCACGCGGCAAGGGATTGCCCGTGCATCTGAACCCGCCACGCGCGCCGATCCTCGCGCACGCCGATGAGGATCGCCTGCGCCAGGTGCTTTCAGCGCTGGTCGAGCACGCGATCGTGGAGACGACCAACGGCTACGTCGAGCTGTCGAGCGAGAGCGACGACCGCAACGTGATCATTCGCGTGAGCGACACCGGCCCCGGGTCGAGCCCCGAGCTCCGGCACGCCGGGTTCGAGGTCTTCCTGACTCAGCCCACCGACCGGCCACCAGGCCCGGGCATGATCCTCGCCGGCAAGCTGACCCAGCTGATGGGCGGGACGCTGGTGGTCGACAGCGCGCCCGGCGAAGGGACGACATTCTCGCTCTCCTTCCCGCGCTCCGCCGATGGAAGCGACGCCGCGCGGGCACCCGAGCTGCCCGTGACGCGGGCGCCAATCAGCCCGGCGCACGTGCTGCTCATCGAGGACGACGAGCTCGAGCGCCAGCGCGTCGGCGATCTCTTGCAGACTGCCGGGTACCGGGTCTCGGTGGCCTCGTCCGGGCAGGACGGTCTCAACAACCTGCTCGAGGGGCGCTTCGACGCGGTCGTGCTCGACTTGGTGATGCCGGGGATGACTGGGCTCGACGTGCTGCGTGCGGCGCGCGCCGACGAGCACCTGTCCTCGATCCCGTTCGTGGTGCGGTCGGCCCTGTACATGACCCGCAGCGAACGCGAGGTGCTGGGGCCGACGGTGGCGGCGGTGGTGCGTAAGGGCGAAGGGACGGGGGACGAGCTGACCGAGCACCTGGCGCGCGCGCTGTCCTCGCGCACGACCATCGGTGCGCCGGCGCCACCGCAGTCCACCGAGCGGCTCGCGCGCGTCCTCCTGATCGAGGACGACGACGAGAACCTGTTCGCGATCGAGCAGGTGCTGGCTTCGCTACCGGTCGCCATCGAGACCGCGGCGACAGGCAAGGACGCCGTCGAGATCTGCCGGCGGCGGGCGCCCGACCTGATCCTGATGGACGTCGAGCTTCCCGGAGCGTCGGGTCTCGACGTGAGCACCGACATCCGGCGGCTGCCTGACTGCGCCGATATTCCGATTATCGCCCTCACGCCGACCGGGGACCGTACAGAGCGCGCCCAGCCCGGCAATGGCGGCTGTGACGCCTACCTCTCGAAGCCGGTCAAGCCGGGAGACGTCATGAATGCGGTGACTCGCGCGCTGCAGCTAGGGATTCACTAGCCGGTCTGACCTTGGCGGAGGGCCGCGTTCGGCCCATCTTTATCTGACTGCGCTCAGACTCTCATTCGACTGTCCGGACGGCCCCGGTCCATGGTAGCCGTAACGAAGGTGGAAGCCACAAAGATGCTCGACATATTGCTCGTCGATGACGAGCCTGATTTTCGGATGCTGGTGGGCGACGCCCTTCGCGACGCCGGACACCGCATCACGCTGGCATCGAATGGCGCCGAAGGGCTGACGCTGATCTCGTCGAACGTCTTCGACGTGATGATCTGCGACATCCGCCTGCCCAAGGTCGACGGTTTGACGTTGTTCCGCCGCGTGCGTCAGGAATCCCCGAGCACGGACGTCATCCTCATCACCGCGCACGCCGCCGTGTCCGACGCCGTGGCCGCGCTCAAAGAGGGCGCGTACGACTACCTGACCAAGCCGTTCGACGTCGACGAGATCATCGTGCAGATGGACCGCATCGCGGCGCAGCGCGCGTTGAAGCGCGAGCTGGAGCAAGCGCGCGCCGAGCTGTCGCAGCGCAAATCGGGCAGCGCGATCATCGGGCGCAGCCCGCCGATGTTGCGGCTGCTCGACCGCATCGACACCATCGCGCAGAGCGACGCGCCGGTGCTCATCACCGGCGAGAGCGGCACCGGCAAGGAGCTGGTCGCACGCACGCTGCACGAGCGCAGCTCGCGGCGCGCGCGCCCCTTCATCGCGGTCAACTGCGCGGCATTCCCGGAGACGCTGCTCGAGGCCGAGCTGTTCGGCCACGAACGCGGCGCGTTCACCGGCGCCGTGAAGCGCCGCGACGGTCGGTTCAAGGCTGCCGACGGGGGCACGCTGCTGCTCGACGAGATCGCCGAGGTCCCGCTGCCCGCACAGGCCAAGCTCCTGCGCGTGCTGCAGGAGGGCACCGTCGAGCCGCTCGGCACCAACGAGTCGACGCGCGTCGACGTGCGCATCATCTCGGCCACGCACCGCAACCTGCGCGAGCGCATCAAGGACGGCCGATTCCGCGAGGATCTGTATTACCGGCTGAACGTCCTCGACATCGAGATCCCGCCGCTGCGCGAGCGGCGCGGCGACCTGCCGCTGCTGCTGCAGTATTTCCTGGGCCGTTTCACCCCGGCCGGCAAGTCGTCGCCGACAATCTCGCCGCGCGCCTGGGCCGTGCTGTCGCAGTATCCGTTCCCGGGCAACGTGAGAGAGTTCGCGCACGCCATCGAGCACGCGGTCGTGCTATCGAGCGGCGCGGAGATCGAGATCGAGCACCTTCCGGCGGGAATCGCGGGAGCCAGCGAGTCGAGCGGCGGCAGCTCGACGGGCAGCCTGCGGTCGCTCGGCAGCGCGCTCAAGGAGTTCGAGCGCGAGTACCTGCTGCGCGCGCTGGGCCAGGCCGGCGGCAAGAAGATGAAGGCGGCGGAGATCCTGGGGATCTCGCGGAAGAATTTGTGGGAGAAGCTGAGGCTTCACGGAATTGCCGCTGAGACCGAGGCGGAGGACTGAGCGTTTCCGGTCCCCTCTCCCGTCTGCGACCCGTCTGCGGGAGAGGGCTAGGGAGTTCCGCCGCCGGACCGGGTCCGGATTCTTCAAGGGTGAAACTTGGCGGGAAATGAGCGACGAAGGGTGAGACGAGGGCTCCGGCAGCTATGCCCCACCCATCGTTGGTGCTTCATGCCCCGTAGGGAGTCTGGGTCCGAGCAGGCAATCCTTCATTGGTGAGGTGCGCGGTTGGCCCCGCGCACACTCCCCCAGGTCAGAGTCCCCAGTAGATCGCCACCTCGGGCCGGAGCCCTCGTTTCACGGAGGTGGATCATGAAGAACTCTGGAAAATCAGGCAAGACGAGAGGCGCGGTTTCGAATGGGCTAAAGGCCATCCGGCCGATGGTCGCAGGGATCGATATCGGAAGTCGGGAGCACTGGGTGTGCGGACCGGCACTCGAGGACGGTGCCGCGAATGTGCGGGTCTTCGGCACGACGACCGTGCAGCTGATGGAGCTCGTGGATTGGTTGGTGGCGCAGGGGGTGGAGTCTGTCGCCATGGAGAGCACGTCCGTATATTGGATTGCGCTCTACGAGCTGCTCGAATCGCGCGGCATCGAGGCGGTGCTGGTCAACGCCCGACAGCTGCACAACGTTCCCGGCCGCAAGACCGATTTTCACGACTGCCAGTGGATCCAGCTTTTGCACAGCTGCGGCCTGCTACGCGGGTCCTTCCGGCCCGACGGTGCAATCGTCGCGATGCGCGCCGTCCATCGGCACTTGTTCAATCTGGTGGAGGAGCGCACGCGTTTCGTCCAGTGGATGCAGAAGGCACTGAGCCAGATGAACGTCCAGGTCCATCACGCTGTGTCGGATCTGGCCGGTACGACAGGCATGGCGATAGTCCGGGCGATCGTGGCAGGTGAACGCGATCCGGTCCGGTTGAGCGCGCTGCGCCACCCTCGCTGCCGCAAGTCTGCTGAGGAGATCGCCCGTCATCTGACCGGGACCTGGCGCGAGGAACACCTGTTCAATCTCGGCGCTGCTCTGACCCTCTACGATGCCGTCGAGACGCAGATCGCCTCTTGCGAAGCCCGTCTCGCTGCGGCCATCGCTGCGTTACAACCCCAGGAGCGCAAGGACGCGTCCGTTCCGGTCCATCCGAATCCGCGCAAGGAAAAGGATATTCGGGGTCGAGGCGACCAAGTCGCCCGCACCGCCCTGTGGCGGTTCTCGGGTGTCGACTTGTCTCGAATCGACGGCGTTGGCACTGCAGTCGCACAGACAGTCCTGACCGAAGTCGGCCCCGACCTATCGGCGTTTCCGACTGAGCACCACTTTGTATCGTGGCTGCGCCTATGCCCCCGAAGGCCAATATCGGGCGGCAAGCCGCTCAACAAAACCCGCAACGCATTGGGCGCCAACCGCATCAGTGCCGCGCTACGAATGGCCGCTACCTCGCTCCAACGCGGCAGGACTGCCCTCGGTGCCGCCTACCGACGCATCGCTCGTCACAAGGGCGCCAGCGTCGCCGTCTTCGCGACCGCCCGCAAGCTCGCCCAGCTCATCTACCGCATGCTCCGCTATGGCCAGGACTACGTCGATATAGGCGAGCAAGCCTACGACCAAAAATTCAAAGCTCGGCGTATCGCCAGCCTGAAAGAGGCCGCCAAATCCCTCGGCTACTCCCTCACGGAGGCCCCGGCTTCCCAGGGCTCTCCAGGTTAAGTTTCAGGTCAG
>Ga0265342_10004388_pt1 | contig 11137 bp, 15 predicted proteins | sample 4CB327metaG_FD_203125 | JGI IMG/M metagenome (GOLD analysis project Ga0265342, IMG submission 203125) | Rhizosphere microbial communities from Carex aquatilis grown in University of Washington, Seatle, WA, United States - 4-CB3-27 metaG | ecosystem: Host-associated > Plants > Roots >...
GCGCGCAATTCGCGGGCGACCGGGCCAAAGATACGCGTCCCGATGGGCTCGTTGTCTTTGTCCACGAGCACGGCCGAGTTGGAATCGAACCGGATGTACGATCCATCCTGGCGCGAAACTTCCTTCTTCGTCCGCACAATCACGGCGCGAGCGACCTCGCCCTTCTTCACCTTGGAGTTGGCGATAGCTTCCTTGATGGAAACGATGATCACGTCACCCAAGGATGCATATTTTCGCTTTGTGCCGCCGAGCACTCGGATGCACATAATTTTCTTGGCACCCGAGTTATCGGCTACGTCGAGGGTTGTCGTCGTCTGGACCATGTGTAAACCTGCCGTCCCTTGAAAAAGGCTAGGCCTCCTGCGGCCGTTCAATGAGTCGTTCCACGCGCCACCGCTTCTCCCGTGAGAGCGGACGCGACTCGATGATCTCCACGCGATCCCCGACGTGATACTCATTCTTCTCGTCGTGGGCCTTGTACTTTGCCCGTCGAGTCATGTACTTGCCGTACTTTGCGTGCGCCAAGCGGCGTTCAACAATGACCACACGGGTCTTGTCCATCTTGTCGCCAATCACGACACCAACAAGCTTCCTCTTGGAACCTTTTTCCCGACCGGTTTCCGCGGGGGCCGCGGCGCCAGCAGATGTTGAGTTTTCTTTGGCCACGGCCTATTTCTCCTTGGCTGCCGCCACCGTCGCTTGTTGCGACTTCTCGGCGAGCACCGTGCAAATGCGGGCAATGTCGCGACGGGTGTTGCGAATCGCCATGGTGTTTTCGATCTGATTGGTGTTGTGCTTGAGCCGTTGCTGAAAGAGATCTTCTCTCAGCTTCTTCAGCGTCCGCTCAATCTCCGCGGTTTCGTTGCCGCGCAAATCCTTCGCCTGGATCTTGCTTTTCATAGCACTTGCTCCCGGCCTATCACGCGCGTCTGAACAGAAAGCTTATGTTCCGCTAGATGAAAGGCCTGCTTGGCCAACTCGGCGGAAACGCCCTCGAGCTCGTAGAGCACGCGGCCCGGACGAACCACGGCCACCCACTCTTCGGGGGTTCCTTTGCCCTTACCCATGCGGGTCTCAGCCGGCTTCTTGGAAATTGGCTTGTCAGGGAAGATACGCACGTACAGCTTTCCGCCGCGCTTAACGTGGCGCGAGATGGCCGTTCGGGCCGCCTCGATCTGACGTGCCGTCACGAAACCGCAGGTTAGGGCCTGCAGCCCGAATTCTCCGAAGGACACCGAGGTTCCACCCTTGGCGACCCCACGCATCTTGCCCTTTTGCTGTTTGCGCCACTTAACTCTATCTGGTGCTAGCATGACTTCCTCTCGTCGCTGTTGCCGCTATCGACTAGGCCAGCCGACCTGCCCGTTGGGGCAGAACCTCGCCCTTGAAGATCCAGCACTTCACGCCGATGGCGCCGTAGGTGGTATGCGCCTCGGTGGTTCCGTATTCGATGTCTGCACGAAGCGTGTGCAAGGGTACTCGGCCCTCGTGGTACCACTCGTAGCGCGCCATCTCTGCGCCACCGAGCCGGCCCGAACAAGCCAAACGGATCCCTTTGGCGCCGAACTTCATGGCAGTCTGAACCGCCTTCTTCATGGCGCGCCGGAAAGCTACACGTCGTTCGAGCTGCGTTGCCACGTTCTCGGCGACCAGTTGTGCGTTGGTCTCTGCCTTGCGCACCTCTTGGATGTTGAGGAAGACCTCGCTCGTGGTGAGCGCCTGGACTTCCTTCTTCAAGGTTTCGACACCAGCCCCACGTTTGCCAATCACGATACCCGGGCGAGCCGTGTAGATGTTGATTTTGACCTTGTTGGCCGCGCGTTCAACCTCGACAGACGCCACGCCAGCATGTCCAAGCTTCTCCTTGACGAACTTCTTGAGCCGCAGATCCTCGTGCAGCCATTTCGCGAAATCCTTCTCGGAATACCACTGCGACGACCATCCGCGGACGACGCCGAGACGAAAGCCTATTGGATTGGTTTTCTGACCCATCTGATTCTCCTAGGGAACGTCGACGAAGATAGTCACGTTGGAGGTTCGCCGGTTGATGCGATTGGCGCGTCCCATGGAACGCGCGAGCCATCGCTTCTCGACGGGACCTGGATCCACGGTGATTTTAGTGACCATCAGCGCGTCCGCATCGGCCTTCTCATTGGTTGTCGCATTGGCAACCGCTGAGCCAAGCACCTTGCTCAGCATCTTGGCCGCCTTGCGCTGCTGTAAATTCAAAATCGCCATGGCGTCGGCCACTTGTTGTCCACGGATCATGTCCGCGACCATGCGCACCTTGCGCGGCGATTGTCGGAAACGTCTCAATATTGCGTGTGCCATGTGCATCTACCTTCCGTTCCCTACTTCTTCACTTCTTATCTTGCGCCGCGGCAGGTGCGGCGGAGGGTGCGGACTGAGCTCCTGCACCTGACGAAGAGGCACCGGCCGCAGCCTTGCGGTCACCCGAATGGGTCATGAAGACTCGGGTTGGCGAAAACTCCCCTAGCTTGTGGGCAACCATGTTTTCGGTAACGAAAACAGGCACGAATTTCCGACCGTTGTGCACTGCGAAGGTAAGCCCAACCATCTCGGGCAGAATCGTCGACCGGCGCGACCAGGTCTTGATGACCTTCTTCGTCTTTTGCTTCTGCATTTCCACCACCTTGGCCATAAGGTGGTGATCGACGAAGGCGCCTTTCTTTATTGATCGGGCCATGACTAAGCCTTCTTTCCTCGGCGCTTGATGATCATGCGATCCGTCCTCTTGTTCTCACGCGTCTTGAGTCCCTTGGCGAGCTGTCCCCAAGGCGAGCAGGGGTGGCGACCTCCGGACGAGCGGCCTTCGCCGCCGCCCATCGGGTGATCCACTGGGTTCATCGTGACGCCGCGGTTGTGCGGACGCCAGCCAGCCCAACGCGTTCGTCCTGCCTTGCCGACCTGAACGCTGCTGTGCTCCACATTGCCCAGCTGTCCAATGGTGGCACGGCAATCCAAATGGACTTTGCGAACTTCTCCCGAGGGGAGCCGCACCTGCCCCCAGTCGCCTTCCTTGGCCATCAGCTGAGCACCGTCGCCAGCCGAGCGAACCAATTGCGCCTTCCCGGCCACGTGAAGGCTGACATTGTGAATCGACGTACCCAATGGGATGTAGCGCAGGGGCAGGCTGTTGCCCGGCTTGATGTCAGCCTCGCGTGAGGAGATGACGGTATCCCCCACCTTCAGTCCCAGAGGCCAGAGGATGTAGCGCTTCTCGCCATCCGCGTAGTTGAGCAGCGCGATGCGTGCACTACGATTGGGATCGTATTCGACGCTGGCAACCTTGGCCGGTACGCCAATCTTGTCCCGGCGAAAATCGATAGTCCGAAATCGTTGTTTGTGTCCACCACCGCGAAACCGCGAGGTGATACGGCCGAAGTGGTTCCGCCCGCCCTGGGAGGAGCTGCTCTCGGTCAGCGACTTGACGGGGCTATTCCCTTGGGTCAGCTCGGAGAAGTCCGGCGCGACTCTGCCGCGGACACCTGGCGTAGTTGGGTTCAGCGTACGAAGGCCCATGTCCTAGACTCCCTCGAAGAATTCGATCTTCTGCCCTGGCGCCAATGTGACCAGAGCGCGTTTCCAATTGGAGCGGCGGCCGATGTGGCGTCCGACGCGCTTTTGTTTGCCACGAACTACCGCGGTGCGCACCTTGAGAACATTGACGTTCCACAGCTTTTCGACCGCGTATTTGATTTCGATCTTGTTCGCGTCGCGGGCCACTTCGAGCAGTAGCTGCGGCGGAACACTCTCGGGATCCCCGATGTCCTCTTCCGCTCTGCCGCCGGTTTCCTTGAGAAAGGTGCCCTTCTCAGTGAGAAGCGGCCGCACAATGATGTTTTCAGGAGAACGCATGGATATTCCTCTCTACGCTCCGGCAACCACGGTCTCAGCCCCGGTCACACGAGCCTCGACTGCTTTGATCGCATCTTTGGCAATCACGAGCCAGCCGTGATTGAGGATGTCGTAGACATTGAGCCCCTCGGGGGGCAGACAAGAATGCGACGTCAGGTTGCGAATCGACTTGGCTAGATTCAGGTTACCTTTGCTATCCACGACCAAAGCGGAAGCGGCACCGAGAGTCTTCAGAACACCTGCCATGCGCTTCGACTTTGGCGCCTCGATGCTAAACTTGTCGATGACGACAAGCTTCTTCTCTTGCGCACGAAGTGACAGTGCCGAAGCAAGCGCCGCCTTTTTGATCTTCTTGGGAAGAGTGTATTCGTAGCTACGCGGATGCGGCCCGAACACCACGCCTCCGCCGACGAAATTGGGCGCGCGGATGGACCCCTGCCGAGCATTACCCGTGCCCTTCTGGCGATAGGGCTTCCTGCCACCACCGCGCACGTGCATGCGCGTCTTTGTCGCGTGCGTTCCCGCGCGCTTGGCTGCCTGCTGGGCCTTCACGGCTTCCCAGAGCAACGGCTCTTTCACCTTGGTGGCGAAGACTTCGTCGGCGATATCCATCTGCCCGACCTTCTGTCCTTCAATATTTACGACGTCGATCTGCATGGCTGACCTCAGGTCTTGATCTCGACGTCAACGCCCGCCGACAAGTCGAGCTTCATAAGAGCGTCCAGCGTCTGTTGCGTCGGATCCAGGATGTCGAGCAACCGCTTGTGCGTCCGGATCTCAAACTGCTCGCGGGACTTCTTGTCCACGTGCGGCGAGCGCAAAACACAGTACTTATTAATCTTCGTCGGCAACGGTATGGGACCCGCGACCTTTGCGCCGGTCCGTTTGGCGGTGTCGACGATCTCGCCTGCCGACTGATCCAGCAGGCGGTGATCGTAGGCTTTTAGCCGTATCCTGATTTTGGGTGTCACTTGGTGCCCCCTTCTACTTTGCTCGCTTTAACTCCGCCAGACATTCTTACGCAATAATCTTGGTCACGACGCCAGCGCCGACAGTCTTGCCGCCTTCGCGGATGGCGAAGCGCAAACCCTCTTCGCAGGCGATGGGTGTAATCAGCGTGATCTCCATGTCCACGTTGTCCCCGGGCATCACCATCTCCATCCCCTCGGGCAGCTTCACGTCGCCGGTTACATCCGTCGTGCGGAAGTAGAACTGCGGCCGATAGCCCTTGAAGAACGGCGTGTGGCGCCCCCCCTCTTCCTTCTTCAAAACGACCACCTGTCCCATGAACTGCTTGTGCGGCGTGATCGACCCCGGCTTCGCCAGGACCTGCCCGCGCTCGATCTCCTCGCGCTTCGTCCCGCGCAAGAGCGCGCCGATGTTGTCGCCCGCGCGACCTTCGTCGAGCAGCTTGCGGAACATTTCCACGCCCGTGACCACCGTCTTCATCGTGTCCTTGAAGCCGACGATCTCCACTTCCTCGCCCACCTTCACGATGCCGCGTTCCACGCGTCCCGTGACCACCGTTCCGCGCCCGGAAATCGTGAACACGTCCTCGACCGGCATCAGAAACGGCTTGTCGATCTCGCGCTTCGGCTCCGGAATGAAGGTGTCGAGTGCCTCGAGCAGCTTCATAATCGAGCCCTCTCCAACGTCCGACTGCTCGCCTTCGAGCGCCTTCAGCGCGCTACCGCGTATGATCGGCGTCTTGTCCCCGGGGAACTCGTACTTCGTCAGCAGCTCACGCAGCTCGAGCTCGACCAAGTCGAGCAACTCCTCGTCACCCTTTGCGATCATGTCGACCTTGTTGAGGTACACGACGATCGAGGGTACGCCCACTTGGCGCGCCAGCAGAATGTGCTCGCGGGTCTGCGGCATCGGACCGTCCGGAGCAGAGACCACCAACACCGCGCCGTCCATCTGCGCCGCTCCCGTGATCATGTTCTTGATGTAGTCGGCGTGGCCCGGACAATCGACGTGCGCGTAGTGACGCGACTCGGTCTGATATTCCACGTGTGCGATGGCGATGGTGATGCCGCGCTCTCGCTCCTCCGGCGCCTTGTCGATCTGATCGTACGCCGTGAATGTCGCGAAGTTCTTCTTCGCGAGCGCCTTCGTAATCGCCGCTGTCAGCGTCGTCTTGCCATGGTCCACGTGCCCAATCGTCCCTACGTTCAGGTGCGGCTTGTTTCGAATGAATTTTTCTTTGGCCATGGTGTCCTCCTAGAGGCGAAACGGTCACGAACTGCGAACGCGGTTGGCGATTCCATCGACAACGTGGTTCGGAACGGGAGAAAAACGCAGGAACTGCATGGTGAACGTCGCCCGGCCCTGCGTGAGCGAGCGAACGGCTGTTGAATACCCGAACATGCTCGAAAGGGGAACCTCGGCGGTCACGGCTTGCGCGCCACCGCGTGGTTCGATGCCCACGATCCGAGCTCGCCGTGAGGACAGATTCCCCACAACCGCGCCCACGTAGTGATCGGGCACAACCACGTCGAGTGACATCATCGGTTCGAGCAAGACCGGACCAGCATGTGCCAAAGCATCCGCGATAGCCTGTGCTGTCGCAATCTGGAAAGCCATCTCGTTCGAATCAAGCGGATGGTGACCACCATCGAGCAATGTGACCACGGCATCCCCAATTGGGTAGCCGCTGACCGCTCCCCGGGCCAAGGCCGTCTTGGCCCCGCGTTCGACGGCGGCGACGAGCTCCCTCGGCACCGCTCGCGTCGAGGCAAGATTGCGGAACGTGAAGCCGGCCCGGTCGGTTCCCGGCTCAACTCGCAACTTCACCTGTGCAAAGAGCCCGCGCCCACCGATGGCGTGTTCAAACCGACCTTCGGCTTCTGCAGTCTTGGTGATGGCCTCGCGATAGGCCACTTCGGGGCGCCCCACGGAGACGCGCAGGTTGTACTCGCGCACCAACCGGTCGACGATGATCTCGAGGTGCAACTCGCCCATACCCGAGATTACGGTCTGGCCAGTCTCGCCATCCGTCTTCAAGCTGAAGGAAGGGTCCTCGATGGCCAACTGCCCGAGTGCCTTGAGGAGATCCTGCTGCTCGGCACTGGTTCTGGCCTCGATGGCAACCGAACAGGTCGGCTCTGGAAAGTCGATAAGATCGAGCGTGATCGGCTCGCGAACGTCACACAGGGTATCGCCCGTTGAAGTGGCGTGCAGACCCGCGGCAGCCGCGATATTTCCGCAGGTCACTTGACGGATTTCTTCGCGACGGTTGGCGTGCATGCGCAAAAGCCGGCCAATGCGCTCGCGTTTGCCTTTGGTGGAGTTATAGACCGTTGCCCCCGTGGCCACATGACCGGAATAGACCCGGAAATAGGTCAGCGGCTCCGACACCACGTCACTCATGATCTTGAACGCAAGCGCAGAGAATGGCTCGTCGTTGGAAGCACGGCGAACAATGGCGTCACCGTTGGCGGCATGACCAGTCACAGGAGGCATGTCCGCAGGGGACGGCAAGTAGTCCACAATAGCGTCGAGCAACGGTTGAACGCCCTTGTTCTTGAAGGCAGCGCCGAGTAGCACAGGGACTGCTTTCCCAGCAATTGTCGCGCGCCTGAGCGCGGCCCGGATTTGCCTTGACGGGATCTCGGCACCTTCGACGTAGAGCGAAAGCATTTCATCGTCGGCCTCGCCCAGGGCCTCAATCATCGCAACGCGGGCATTTTTGGCCGCCTTGACCAGACTGGCGGGCACTTCTCGCTCAAGGAAGATGGCGCCCGTGGTATCTCCCACCCATTCGAGAGCACGCATCTCGACAAGATCCACCACACCCGAGAAGGAATCTTCAAGGCCCATGGGGATCTGGGTGAGTACCGGATGCGCCTTGATGCGATCACGGATCTGCTGTACGCAACGCCAAGGATCAGCGCCTAGGCGATCGCACTTGTTGATGAAGGCGATGCGCGGAACCCTATACTTGTCGGCTTGACGCCATACGGTTTCAGACTGCGGTTCGACCCCGCCAACCGCGCAAAAGACTGACACGGCGCCGTCCAGCACGCGAAGGCAACGCTCAACCTCGACCGTGAAATCCACGTGTCCAGGAGTATCGATGATGTTTACGCGATGCTCCCGCCAAAAGCAGGTCGTCGACGCAGCCGTAATGCTGATGCCTCGCTCCTGCTCCTGCTCCATCCAGTCCATGACGGCCGTACCCTCATGAACTTCACCCATGGTCCGCGATACGCCGGTGTAGAACAGAATGCGCTCGGTGGTCGTGGTTTTCCCCGCATCAATGTGCGCCATGATCCCGATGTTGCGGGTGTGATCTATGGGAACTTGCCGAGCCACGATTTGTTTTTTCTCCGCGCGCAAGTGGATCTCTTGACGGGCACTGCCCTCAAGGGACCACGAGGTCCGCGGTCTTTCGTCTACCTGGGTCAGGAATTGGTCCAGGCTGCTTCGGTCGGCTGGAAGGATGAGCAAAAGCCTGATGCCTTTGCCTACCCCTTCAACGACCTATCGAGCCCGAATCTTCTCGACCTTATGTTGTCTGGTACCTTCTCTTGGACTGCTTTTCGATTCTCTTGCTGCTTCTACCAGCGGTAGTGCGCGAACGCTTTGTTCGCTTCCGCCATCTTGTGCGTATCTTCGCGCTTCTTCACGGCAGCGCCCTTGTTGTTGGACGCGTCGAGCAGCTCGGCTGCGAGCTTCTCCCGCATGGTGCGGCCGTCTGAACGCTCGCGTGCCGAGTGAATGAGCCAGCGCATGCCGAGCGCAAGCGCGCGATCTGGCCTAACATCGACGGGAACCTGATAGGTCGCGCCGCCTACGCGTCGGGACTTGACTTCGATTTTCGGCTGCACGTTGCTTAGCGCCTTGTCCCAGACCTTGACGGGATCGTCTGCGGCCTTCTCAGCCACGAGGTCGAGCGCTCCGTAGACGATGCCTTCGGCGATCGCCTTCTTGCCAGACTCCATCACCGTGTTGACGAACTTGGTGATTCGGCGGCGCAGATCAACGGGCTGATCCGTGAATTTGGGGTCCGGAAGCGGCTTGCGCTTGGGAACTTCACCTTTGCGTGGCATCTATCAACTTCTCCCTGGAAAAGCGCTGTAAAAAAACTCCATGATCGGCGACGTGGGCTACTTGGGCCGCTTGGCGCCGTATTTCGAACGCCCTTGACGACGATTGCTAACCCCAGCGGTATCAAGACTGCCGCGGATGATGTGGTAGCGCACACCGGGCAGATCCTTGACACGCCCGCCGCGAATCAACACGACTGAGTGCTCCTGCAGATTGTGCCCTTCGCCTGGGATGTAGGTTGTGACCTCCATCCCATTCGTTAGACGAACGCGGGCAACCTTACGCAACGCCGAGTTTGGCTTCTTCGGAGTTGTCGTGTAGACGCGAACGCAAACACCCCGCCGCTGGGGACATCCCTTGAGCGCGGGTGAGTCGGTCTTTCGCCGCATCACTTGGCGGCCGGATTTTACGAGCTGATTGACGGTAGGCATCTTTGATTCTTCCTCGGGAACCATGCACTCCACCTTGCGGAATGCGGTTTTAGCCCGGTACTCCCCAGGTCCGAGGAGTGGTGCATTATAGGGATCGAGATCTCAAAGTCAACGAGAAGTTCTAAGTTTTGCAGGCAACGGATGAGCAACGAGGGTGTCCGCCGGGCTGAGCCCGCCTTCGCCAACGCGATTGATATGGAAACCCTGGGAGGGTTTCCATCCCTTCCCGCGCTCTGGCTCCGCCGGGCTGAGCCCGCCTTCGCCAACGCGACCAGGTAATCGAGCAGATGACAAGACCTGCGGCGTCACTCGCCAGCTTCGTTCGCCAAAGACGTCTCTGACGCCGAAGGGACATCCGCGCTGGGAAGCTCGCCCCCTTCGGAAGCGTCGGTGTGGATCGACAGTCGCTTGTAGGCGCCTAGCCCTGTGCCGGCCGGAATGAGGCGCCCCATGATGACGTTCTCTTTCAAACCACGCAGGTAGTCGACCTTCCCACACACGGCGGCCTCGGTGAGCACCTTGGTCGTTTCCTGGAAGGACGATGCGGAGATGAAGCTCTCGGTTGAGAGCGACGCCTTGGTGATGCCTAGCAAGAGCGGTTCGCCCTGGGCGGGACGCCCGCCCTTCGCCATCACGCGCTCGTTCTCCTCTTCGAAGATGTACTTCTCCACGTGCTCGTCCGACAGGAAGCCGGTGTCACCCACGTCAAGCACACGCACTCGGCGCAGCATCTGGCGCACGACGGTCTCAATATGCTTGTCGTTGATCTTGACGCCTTGGAGACGATAAACCTCCTGCACCTCGTCGACCAAGTACTTGGCGAGTTGCTTTTCGCCGAGCACGCGCAAGATATCGTGCGGGTTGGCAGCACCATCCATGAGTGGCTCGCCTGCCTTGATCTTGTCGCCTTCGCGCACGGAGAGGTGCTTGCTCTTCGAGATCAGGAATTCCTTGGCATCGCCGTGTTCGGGCGTCACCACCACCTTGCGCTTCCCCTTGGTGTCCTTGCCGAAGCTGACTGCGCCGTCGATTTCGGAAATAACAGCGTGCTCTTTTGGCTTGCGCGATTCGAAGAGCTCGGCCACGCGAGGCAGACCGCCGGTGATGTCCTTGGTCTTGGTGGTCTCGCGTGGAATACGAGCCACGATGTCACCCGCCTGGATCTTGTCGCCTTCGGACACGGCGATGGTTGCCCCAAAGGGCAAGAAGTAGCGCGCTTCGTTGTCGGAGTTCGGGATCTTCAGCGTCTTGCCGCCGTCATCCTTGAGCGAGATACGCGGCCGCAGGTCGGCGTCCTTGGACTCGATGATGCTCTTGCGGGAAAGCCCCGTGACCTCGTCTAGCTGCTCGGTCATGGTGACGCCTTCGATGACGTCGCCGAACTTCACGTGCCCCGCCACCTCGGTCAGAATGGGAACCGAGAACGGATCCCACTCGGAGAGCAGGTCGCCCTGCTTGACCTTGGCACCGTCCACGAAGAACAGGCGTGCACCATAGGTGAGCCCATAGCGCTCGCGCTCGCGTCCAGTTTCGTCCTGGATCACGATCTCGCCGTGCCGGTTCATGACGATGGCGTATTTCTCGCGCTGCGTGTACTCCACGTTCTCCAGTCGAACCACACCGTCGTAGCGGGCTTCGAGCTGGGACTGTTCGGTGCGCACCTGGCCGACGCCGCCGATGTGGAAGGTACGCATGGTGAGCTGCGTGCCGGGCTCGCCGATGGACTGCGCGGCGATGACGCCGACAGCTTCGCCGATGTTGACCATGTGACCGCG
>Ga0265342_10004390_pt1 | contig 11136 bp, 8 predicted proteins | sample 4CB327metaG_FD_203125 | JGI IMG/M metagenome (GOLD analysis project Ga0265342, IMG submission 203125) | Rhizosphere microbial communities from Carex aquatilis grown in University of Washington, Seatle, WA, United States - 4-CB3-27 metaG | ecosystem: Host-associated > Plants > Roots > Rhizosphere...
GGCAACCGAAAATTCCAGCCAGCTCTTCGAACGAAGTCCCTCGACCGGATAACCTGAATTTTCGAGCAAGCGAAGCGCAAAGGGATTTATTTCCCCCTTGGGCTGACTTCCGGCGGAGAACGCACGGAAGCGTCCCGCCCCCTCCTTGCGCAATAGCGATTCCGCCAGGATCGATCGCGCGCTGTTGCCCGTACAAAGAAACAAGACGTTATAGCTCATGTCCACACCTCAACAGCAGGCGGACGACGGCTTCGGCGCCGCCTTGGGCGCGCAGCAGGCCGATTGCTTCTCCTGCTGCTTCTCGTGTTGTTTCTCATGGGCAACGCGAGCATGGTTTTCGCCGCTGCCGTCGCCGTAGACGATGCTCTCGCCCGTCGTGTGAAAAGTCTCCCACGCGATCCCGGCGGGATCATCGATCCAGGACTTTTCGGACTTGGCGTAGCAGCAGGCGGTCTCGCCCTGCTCGATCACGTCGCCACCGGCCTGTCGCAGGCGCGCATAGACTTCCTGCAATTCGTCCGAGCTCTCCACCTGAATGCCCAGATGGTCGAGGCCCGGCTCTCTTCCTCGCGTCGAGATCGCGAAGTTGACGCGCGGGTCTTCAAGCATCCATTTCGCATAGTCAGACTTCAGAACCGAGGGCTCCGAGGCGAACAGCGCCGAATAGAAGCCGACCGATTGCTTGATATCCTCGACGGAGACGTGAACGTGCAGGCGCTTCATGGCATGTCCTTTCAGGCTGGGACTTTGACGCGCTTGCGCGCGGGCTTGCAGGTCGCGGCCGGCGCACATGGCGCTCCGCCGCAGCAATTGTCGGTCAGGAAACCGAGCAGCGAGTTCATCGTCTCGAACTGCGCGGCATAGATCATCGAGCGCCCGTCGCGCCGCACCGTTGCAAGACCCGCCATCCGAAGCCGGTCGAAGTGGAACGTCAGCGTGTTGGGCGGCAAGTCCAGAGCCTCGGCGATGGCGCCGGCGGACATTCCGTCCGGTCCGGCCTGGACCAGCAGGCGGAACACATCGAGGCGATTGTCCTGGGCGAGCGCGGCGAGCGCCGCAATGGCTTCCATCTTTTCCATATTTCAACGATTATTGAAATGACGGCATTTGGTCAAGCGTCTTTCGCTTGAAATGTCTTTCGCCCGAGGCCGCCACGACAATTTGTCGCCGCGGTCGGGTTCGCGGCCATGTTGGCATGAAGCTGGCTTGGCGCCAGTGGTCCGATTCCGACATTTGCATCCCTTCTCAGCAGTCACTTTTGCAAATGTCGGAATCAAAGGACCACCGGCAAATATAGGCTTCTAGTGGAGTTTTGGATTTGACATTCGCTTTCGGAACTCGCGGCTAGGCCTGTCGCGAATGTCAAATCCACTCCACTAGGGGGCGAACGTCCCATTTGGCGTTTCGCTGCAACTTCCAGAAACCCGGCTAACCGAAAGACCGGCAAATGATATTTTTTACAAAGTTGTTGTTCGGCTCGTTGCGCGGCATCGAACCGCTTATTTTTCTGGCACTGATCTGCCTTGGATTGAGCGCCTGTTTCATCGCGCTTTCGTGGAACTCGAAAAGACGCGGATGCGGTGGCTGGAGAACAGGACGAAGCGCCGGTCGCTCGCATCGCCATCGCCTGTTGTGTCCGAACTGCGGCGGCGCGACCGTCGGAGCTGAATGGGAGCCGCTGCGGCACTCTGACCGATGCCGTTGAAGTGATGGATTCATTGCGCCCGGCGTCCTAAGCTCGACGCGGGCATCTTGATGTCCGATTGAAGGGGGCCGCGATGCATCGACGGGCATTCCTGAAGTCGTTCACCGGCGCCGGCATCGTGGCCGCGTCCGGCGGTCTTGCCACCCCGGCGATCTCGCAGCGTGCCGCGGCGCGCACCGTGCGCCTGGTGCCGCACGCCGACCTCGCCAACTTCGATCCGATCTGGACCTCATCCTACATTGCCCGCAACGCCGGCCTACTGGTGTGGGACACGCTTTACGGCGTCGACGCCCACTTCAAGGTCCAGCGCCAGATGGTTGAGGCGGAAGAGGTTTCGAGTGACGGCCTCACCTGGAACTTCCGCTTGCGGGACGGACTCAAATTCCACGACGGCGATCCGGTCACGGCCAAGGACGTGGTCGCCAGTATCAACCGCTGGGCGGCGCGCGACACCATCGGGCAGTCGATCAAGGCGGTCGAGCAGGAGCTTGCCGCCGTTGACGATCGCTCGTTCCGCTGGGTGCTGAAGAAGCCTTATCCGAAGATGCTGCTCGCGCTCGGCAAGATCTCGACGCCGTGCTGTTTCATCATGCCGGCCAGAATTGCCGCGACCGACCCGTTCAAGCAGATCAACGAATATGTCGGCTCGGGCCCGATGCGGTTTGTGCGCTCGGACTGGGTGCCGGGCGCAAAATCGGTGTTCGAACGTTTCGCCGATTACCTGCCGCGCACGGAAGAAGCCTCCTGGATGGCCGGCGGAAAGCGCATCGTGGCCGACCGCATCGAATGGATCACCATGTCGGATCCGGCGACCGTTGCCGCCGCACTCCAGAACCGCGAGATCGACTGGTGGGAGCTTCCGCTGCCCGACCTGGTGCCGATGCTGCGGAAGAACCGCAATGTCGTGGTCGATATCCAGGACAGTTACGGCAATATCGGCGTTCTCTCGATGAACCACCTGTTTCCGCCGTTCAATGATCCGCGCGCCCGCCGCGCGATCCTGATGGCGCTGAACCAGGAGGAATACATGCGCGCCTATGTCGGCGACGATCCGGCGCTGCGAAAGCCGTTGCCCGGATATTTCACGCCCGGCTCTCTCTACTATACCGAGCAGGGCGGCGACATTCTCAAAGGCCCGCGCAAGCTCGATGCCGCCAAACGCCTGCTCGCCGAGAGCGGCTATAATGGCGAGCCGATCGTCTGCATGGCGGCGCAGGACATCGCCAACCACAAAGCATGGGGCGATGTCACCGCCGACCTCTTGAAGCAACTCGGCATGACCGTGGATTTCGCGGCCGTCGATTGGGGGACGGTGGTGGCGCGGCGCGGCCAGAAGAACCCGCCCAGTAAAGGCGGCTGGCACATGTATCATACCAGCGTCTACGGCGTGGACTGGATCTATCCGACCAGTCCCTTCATCCAGGCGGCCGGCATCGCGGCGATCGATGGCTGGGCCAAGAGTGCCAAAGTCGAAGCCGAGATCGCTAACTGGTTCGCGGCCGACAACCTCGAGGACGAACGGTCGGCCGCCGGGCGGCTGAACGAGGCGGCGCTGAACGAGGTGATGTGCGCGCCGCTTGGCTGGTACCTTCGCTATTACGCCTGGACCAAGGAACTCTCGGGTGTCACGCAAGGACCGCTGCCGTTCTTCTGGGGCGTCGGCAAGACGGTGTGAGCGCGGCTCATTCGCTGCGCCACCGTCACCTGATTCATGCAGGCTGAAACAAAGCCAACCGGTTGAGCGCAAGCGGGCCGCGGCGCCTTCCGCAGCTTCAATATATTCGTTTACACGAATATTCGTGTATGATGATATACGGATATGAATTTCGAGACGCTTGCAGCGCTGGGCGAACCCAATCGACTTCGAATCGTCGAGTTGCTTCGCGCGGGGCCCCGTCCGGTGGACGAAATCCGCGGCCGGCTGGGGCTCAGGCAATCGCAGGTTTCCCAGCACCTCAAGGTGCTCAAGGACGTGGGCCTGGTCGATGTGGAGCCGCGCGCGCAGCAGCGGTTCTACCGGCTGCGCGGGCAGCAACTGAAGCAGCTTCACAGATGGCTCGATCGCTACCGGCACATCTGGGAAGCGCGCTTCGAGCAACTGGATGAGATCGTCGAGGATCTGAAGGTCAAGGAGAAGCCGCGTGGCGAAGACAGGTGAGGGTACCGTGAAAAACGAAACCATCGTGGAGCGGACGGCCGACCGCGAGCTTGTCGTCAGGCGCACGTTCAACGGGCCGGCGCATATCGTCTTCGATGCATGGACGAAGCCGGAGCTTCTGAAGAGATGGTGGGCGCCGAGGTCCTTCGGCGTCTCGCTATTCGAGTGCGAGTCCGACCTTCGCGTGGGCGGGACCTATCGCTTCGCGTTCGGGCGCGACCCAGGCGCTCCGGAAGTGTTTACAGGGAGGTACATCGAGGTGAAGCCTCCGTCGCGGCTGGTCCTTACACAGCTCTATGAGCGGATGCGCGACGCGGGTGAGGCCGTCGTCACGGCGACCTTCGAGGAGAGCCAGGGCAGGACCCTGCTTACCCTGCACCAGCTTTTCCCCAGCAAGGAAGCTTTGGAAGGCGCGCTCGCCTCCGGAATGGAGCGCGGAATGCGTGTGACGCTCGATCAGCTTGATGAACTGGTCGCCACGTCCGTTCGGTAAGCGGCTTCCGCTACTCCACGTGCATGCCGGACTTGGCGACGACGGATCTGAAAATCGCCAGCTCCTTCTGTTGCCGCGCCGCCAGTTCGGCCGGCGTCGAGGGGATCACCTGCGCGCCGCCGGAGGCGAAGCGTTCCTTAATGTCCGGTGAGTTGAGCGCCTTGACGACATCCGCATTGAGCTTGTCGATGATCTCTCGCGGCGTGCCTTTCGGCGCAAACAGCGCCGTCCAGTTCGACGCATCGACCTCAGCCACGCCTTGCTCGCGCAGCGTCGGCCAATCCGGATTGAGCGCGGAGCGCACGTTCGAGGTGACGCCCAGCACGCGCAGCGATCCGTCCTGCACATAGGGCGCAACGGAGGAACTGGCGAGGATCGCCAGCGGCACTACGCCCGAAATCAGCGCCTGCACCGCCGGGCCGCCGCCCTTGAACGGCACGTTCTGGAATTTCGTGCCCGCGCTCAAGGCGAGCCATTCCAGCACCAGATGCGTGATGCTGCCGACGCCGGGCGTGCCGATATCGATCGATCCCGGTTTTGCCTTGGCAGCCGCAATGACATCGGCGACCGAGCGATAGGGACTACGGCTGGATGCGGCGAGTACGATCGGCGCGTCGCTGACGCTACTGATGGGAATGAGATCGCGCTCGACGTCGTAAGGCATTTTCTCCAGCAGCGCCGGGTTCAACGACACGTCGCCGCCGCTCGCCATGACCAGCGTGTAGCCGTCCGGATCGGCTTTCACGACCGCCGACATGGCGATCAGACCGTTGCCGCCGGATCGATTCTCGACGACCACCTGATGTCCCCAGGCCTCGCCAAGTTTGCCGCCGAGGATGCGCGCGGCGATATCGGTGATGCCGCCGGGCGCATAGGGAACGAGGATGCGGACGGGGCGATCCGGATAGGTTTGCGCGTTTGCCGCAGGAGCGGCGACGGCAAACAGAAGCGCGATCGCGCAGGCAACTTTACGCATGGCTCAGTGCGCCAGCGGATCGGGGCGAAGCTGTAGTTTCACCGCGCGCGGGCGATTGGCCGTGCCGCCTTCCAGATGGAACATCGCGCGCGTGCCGTAGGTGGTCCAGAGCGCGGTGCCTTTCCATCCGGCGCTCGCGTCGTCGACCCGGCCGTCGACGTTCTTCGGGAAGAACCCCATCGGATACGGCACGGTGAAATTGACGAATTTGCCGTCGACGATCGCGAAGATCGAGCTGTTCAGGTTGCCCATCACGATCGGCACGTTCTTGCCGAGGCCGAACGTGTTGAACCAGTCGACCCAGACGTAATAGCTCGCCTCCGCGCTGCCGCCGTCCTGTACGTCGCGCATCTGCGGCCCCGGCAGTTGATACAGCGTCCAGCCTTCAGGACAATGCTTGCCAAGCGCGGTCGGGCCGTTCAGCACCTTGCACTTGCGCCGGTCGAAGCTGCCGACATGGCCGCTGGAGAGCGCCGCCCAGTAAACGCCGTCGGCATCGATGTCGCCGCCGCGCGGACCATAGCCGGGCAGCGGCGGCTCGTAGATTTCCGACAGTGCGGTTTCTTCGGGGTTTGGCCCGAGCACGGTGCGCACGATCGAGCCGGGATAACCGATCACCGTGCCCCACACCGATCCGTCCGTCGGGCTGATCGCGATCGCATATTCGTTGACGGCGATGCGCTTGTCCTTGCCGGGCTGTACAGGCTGGTCCGGCTCGACATAGTCGCCGCGCTTGCCGTCGCCGGACGTGTCCACCACGAACGGCGTCCAGCGTTGCGACTGCACCTCGTCATTGGTTTGTTCGAACTTCTTGACGTCGAGCCAGCCGAGCACGGCCGGGCCGACGACACCGGCGCTGAAGAACAGTTGCCCATGGTCGCGCGAGAAGGCGAGGTGGTGAGTCGGGAAACATGTCGAGAGCAGCGTGAATTTCTTAGACGCCGGGTCATACATCGCGATGTTGCGGTTCGACGTCTTGATCGGAAACGCCTTGGCGGAGGGATGCGCCGATCCGGCCTTGCACCAGTCGGGATTCTCGGGCGGTCGGATTTGCGAGGTCATCCATACGCGCCCCTTTTCGTCCATCATCGGATTATGCGTGATGGTCTGGCTGTTCCAGATCGCGTTCGGCCCCCATGCCGGCGAGAAACCGTGCGGCCGCGCCGTGACGTTCGGGGTATTCGGATCGCGTACGGGAATTTTGACCTCGCTGTCGGCATTGGCCGCGGGATCGAGGATCGGCATGTAGTCGGTCGAGTCTTCGGCCGATCCGTAAAGTTTGCCCTTGGCATTGACGGAGGGATCCCAGCGGTCGGTCGAGATCTCGTCATGCAGATAGGCTGTCGTGTCGCTCCATTCCCATTCGGTGACGACGACGTTGCGCGAAATGCCGCTCGGACGTTCCGGCGTCGCAAACGGCAATTCACCGGCCGCGATGCTGTCGGTCCATTGGCCGAACAGTTTCAGCGCTTCCTCGGTGCCGAGCTTGGTGATGTCGCGCGCCATGAAGGCCTGCGCGCTGCCGGCTTCCAGCCGCACCGTCCAGGCGTCGGCGGAGTTCTTGAAATTGCCGAGGCGCTTGCTGATGGTTCGGGTGCCCGGCGTGCCGAGCGCGTGACAGGATTGGCAGGCGCCGCTCTTGATCGTGTTCAGCCATTCGCCCTGGCTCTTCATCTGCTCCATCGGGAACGCGCTTTTCGGCGGCACGCGCAGCAGCGAGAACCAGTAGATCGGCGGATAATATTGTGCGGCGGCGGCCGGCGTCGGCGCAGGGAGGGCCGTCAGGTCGAGCGTTGTCCCGGGGGTTGCCTGAACTTTTACCGAGTCGATCAGGCCGTAACCGCGAACCCAGACCTGGTAGTTGCCCTTGGGCAGATCCGGAATCAGGAAGCGGCCCTGATCGTCGGTGACGACGATCTTGGTATAGCGCGTCGGCGTGTCGGTGGTTTCGGCGATGACCCAGACGCCGGCCTCAGCGCCTTTTGCGCTTTTGACCGTGCCCGCGAGGTCGCCGCTACCTGGCGTCGCCGAACTGGCGCTCGTGCCTTGCGCGTAGGCGCCCGTGAGAGTGACGGCTTGCGCCAGCGAAACCGAAAGGATCAAGGCGGCAAGAGATGATCGCGCCGCAAACGCCCGTTTTTTCATATTGTGTACCCCCACGCGATAATTCTGGCGCGCGAGGGTCGCATTGTCCATGGCCGCTGGTGCAGAGAGACTTTGCGTGCAGGTAGGGGCAGCTCGCTGTGATTTGCGCCGATCGAGACAATCCAGCGGCGAGTGCTACTTCGTCTTTCCCGCGTTGCGTTCCGCCGCACGGCGCATCGCCTCGGCCAAGGCGCCGCCGCCATCGTCCTTCGCCTGCCTGGCCGGTGCGCGCGATGTCATCTGCTTCTCATTGAAGCGCGGGCCGCGGTCGGCTTGCGGGCGATCGGCTTTGGCGCCCACCGGATCATCCATGCGTAAAGTCAGCGCGATGCGCTTGCGGGCGACGTCGACCTCCAGCACCTTCACCTTGACGATATCGCCGGGCTTCACGACCTCGCGCGGGTCCTTGATGAAGGTTTTCGACATCGCCGAAATGTGCACCAGGCCATCCTGGTGCACGCCGATGTCGACGAAGGCGCCGAAGGCGGCGACGTTGGTGACGGCGCCTTCAAGCACCATCCCCGGCTTCAGGTCGCTCACCTTCTCGACGCCTTCCATGAACACCGCGGCCTTGAAGGCGGGGCGGGGATCGCGGCCGGGCTTTTCCAGTTCGCGCAGGATGTCGGTGACGGTCGGCAGGCCAAACGTGTCGTCGACGAAAGTCTTCGGCTGCACCTTGCGCAAGGTCTCGACATTGCCGATCAGCGCCTTGATGTCGCTCTTGGTGGCTTGCAGGATCTTCCGCACCAACGGATAGGCTTCCGGATGCACGCCCGATTTGTCGAGCGGGTCCTCGCCGTCATGGATGCGCAGGAATCCCGCGCATTGCTCGAACGCCTTGGGGCCGAGCCGCGGCACGTCCTTCAGCCCCTTGCGTGACCTGAACGGGCCGTTGGCGTCGCGATGCTGGACGATGCTCTGCGCGAGGCCAGAGCCGATGCCCGAGACGCGGGCAAGCAGCGGGGCAGACGCGGTGTTGACATCGACGCCGACGCTGTTGACGCAGTCCTCCACCACGGCATCGAGCGAGCGGGCGAGTTTGGATTCGCCGAGATCATGCTGGTATTGGCCGACGCCGATCGCTTTCGGATCGATCTTCACCAGTTCCGCCAGCGGATCCTGCAAGCGCCGCGCGATCGAGACCGCACCGCGCAAGGTGACATCGAGTTCGGGCAGTTCTTCGGATGCAAACGCGGAAGCCGAATAGACCGACGCGCCGGCTTCCGACACCACGATCTTGGACATCTTCAGGTCGGGCAGCAGCTTGACCAGGTCCGACGCCAGTTTGTCCGTTTCACGTGACGCCGTGCCGTTGCCGATCGCGATCAGGTCGACCTTGTGTGCGACAGCGAGCTTGCCGAGTGTCGCCAGCGACGCATCCCAGGCGCGCTGCGGCTCATGCGGATAGATCGTCGTGGTCGCGACCACCTTGCCGGTGGCGTCGACGATCGCCGTCTTCACACCGGAGCGGTAACCGGGATCGAGGCCCATGGTGACGCGTTCGCCGGCTGGAGCTGCCAGCAGGAGGTCGCGCAGGTTGGAGGCAAACACGCGCACGCCTTCCTCCTCGGCAGCGGTCCACAGCCGTGTCCGCATGTCGATGTTCAGATGCATCTGGATCTTGGTGCGCCAGGCCCAGCGCGCGGTTTCCGTCAGCCATTTGTCGCCGGGACGGCCCCGGTCGGAGATGCCGAAGCGCTGCATGATCTTCAGTTCGTAAGAATTAGGCATCGCAGCCGGGACGGGCGTCGCAGGCACAGGCTCCGGCTGCATCGCGAGATCGAGGATCTCTTCCTTCTCGCCGCGGAACAGCGCCAGGATGCGATGCGACGGCAGCTTGTGCAGCGGCTCGCTGAAGTCGAAATAGTCCTTGAACTTCTCGCCTTCGGCCTTCTTGCCGGTACGGACGGTCGCCGACATCTGCCCCTGCGACCACATCTGCTCGCGGAGCGCGCCGATCAGGTCGGCGTCTTCCGCAAAGCGCTCGACCAGGATCGAGCGCGCGCCGTCCAGCGCGGCGGCAACGTCGGCGACTTGCTTGTCGGCATTGACGAAGCTTTCCGCGATCACCTTCGGATCGTTCTGCGGCTCGGTGAGCAATCGCTCCGACAGCGGCTCGAGCCCGGCTTCCCGGGCGATCTCGGCCTTGGTGCGGCGCTTCGGCTTGAACGGCAGGTAGATATCTTCCAGCCGGCCCTTATTGTCGGCCGCCAGGATGGAGGCTTCCAGCGCAGCGTCGAGCTTGCCCTGATCGCGGATCGAATCCAGGATCACGGTGCGGCGTTCTTCGAGTTCGCGCAAGTAGGTCAGCCGCTCTTCGAGCGTGCGCAATTGCGCGTCATCGAGGCCGCCGGTGATTTCCTTGCGGTAGCGCGCGACGAACGGCACCGTCGCGCCGCCATTGAGCAGTTCCACCGTCGCCGCGACCTGCTGTTCGCGGACGCCAAGTTCTTCGGCGATCTTTCGATTGATATTTGCCACGCGCACGTCTTCCTTCAAGATTCGAGCGGCGAGTCACGCCGCTGTCTTGTTCGGTTATGGACCGGTGCGAACCGATTCATCAACCCCGCGTCGCGAACTTCAATGTTCTGTGGATCGCGCAGTTTTGCTTTGAAAACTCCGGTAATTCGGCGGCTTCCCGGCGCGGTGTTGCCGAAAAAATAAAATGGTGGATCAGGCCCGGCGAACTGTGTAGACGGACGTTCCTTTTTTGTCGGGACAATCATGTCGATTTGCGGGCTGGATTTCGGGACGTCGAACACGACGCTTGGCACCGTCATGTCGAATGTTCCGGTGCTGGCGGCGCTCGAGGGCGATCACGTCACGATTCCGAGCGCGATCTTCTATAGAGCCGATGGCGGCGCCCATATCGGCCGTCGCGCCATCGAGGCCTATGTCGAGGGCGACAACGGCCGGCTGATGCGCAGCCTCAAATCGGTGCTCGGGACCTCGTTGATCGACGAGACCACGCGGGTGGGGCGCGAGCGCGTCAAGTTCCGCGATGTCATCGCCTATTATATCGGTGCGGTGAAGCGGCGCGCCGAGCAGGTTGTCGGACATAGCCTGGAGCGGGTCGTGCATGGCCGCCCGGTGCACTTCGTCGATGACAATCCGGACGGCGATGCGAGGGCGGAAACCGCGCTGCGCGGCATTGCCGAGGCGGCCGGCTTCACGGATGTCTCGTTTCAGTTCGAGCCGATCGCAGCGGCGCTGGATTACGAACGCCACATCGGCTCCGAGGAGATCGCGCTGATCGCCGATATCGGCGGCGGCACGTCGGATTTCTCGATCGTGCGGCTGTCGCCGGAGCGCCATCGTCACACCGATCGCAAGGACGATATCCTCGCCAATGACGGCGTTCGCATCGGAGGCACCGATTTCGACCGCTATCTCAGCCTTGGCGTGGTGATGCCGCTGCTCGGCTATCGCTCGGCGATGAAGCGCGCCGGTCTCGACGTGCCCTCCGGCTATTTCCACGACCTTGCGACCTGGTCGAGCATCAACAGCATGTATGACCCGAAGGTCATCCGCGAGATTCGTCAGGTACGCTACGAAGCGGCGCAGCCGGAATTGCTCGATCGTCTGGTGCGTGTGCTCGACGAGCAGCGCGGCCATACGCTGGCGATGGAGGTCGAGGGCGCCAAGATCAGCCTGTCAGA
>Ga0265342_10004392_pt1 | contig 11127 bp, 9 predicted proteins | sample 4CB327metaG_FD_203125 | JGI IMG/M metagenome (GOLD analysis project Ga0265342, IMG submission 203125) | Rhizosphere microbial communities from Carex aquatilis grown in University of Washington, Seatle, WA, United States - 4-CB3-27 metaG | ecosystem: Host-associated > Plants > Roots > Rhizosphere...
TGAAAGAAGCGGGGCTGTTCTTGCCGGGCGAGAAGTGCAGCGCGGCTCTGCGTATCATTCCGCTGTTCGAGACCATCGACGATCTTCGCGCCAGCGCCGACACGATGGCCGCCTATTTCGATCTGCCCCTCGTACAATCGATGCTCGACGGTCAGGACGGCATCCAAGAGGTAATGATCGGCTACTCCGACAGCAACAAGGATGGCGGTTATCTGACGTCGAATTGGGAAATCCGCTCCGCCATTGCGCGGCTGACGGCGCTGGGCCGCGAGCGCGGATTGAAGATGCGTTTTTTCCATGGCCGCGGCGGTGCAGTCGGCCGCGGAGGCGGATCGAGTTTCGATGCCATACGCGCGCTTCCGGCGGATGCCTCGGCGCCCGGCATTCGCATCACGGAGCAGGGCGAAGTGGTGGCCAGCAAGTATGGCGACCCGGATATCGGCCGCACCAGTCTGGAGACCATCGTTGTTGCGACGCTACTGTCCGAGCTCAACCATGAGCGTGACGCCGCCGACGGCGACGCGGCGGAGCTTTTGGCGGTGCTGAGCAATTCGGCCTATCGCGCCTACCGGGGCCTGGCTTATGAGACGCCGGCCTTCGAACGTTATTTCCGCGAATCGACACCGCTTCCGGAAATCTCGGATTTGAAGATCGGCAGCCGGCCGGCCTCGCGCAGCACGTCGGGGAATATCGAGGATTTGCGCGCCATCCCCTGGGTGTTTTCCTGGTCGCAGGCGCGCGTCATGTTGCCGGGCTGGTTCGGCTTCGGTTCGGCGGCGCGCGACATGGGTGCGGATCTGCTGCGTCCACTGTACAAGAGTTCGCCGTTCTTTCGCGCCACCGTATCCAACATGGAAATGGTGCTCGCCAAGTCTAGTCTTGCGATCGCGCGACGTTATTCCGAGCTTGTGGCAGACGAGGCGCTGGCGACGGCAATCTTCAAGCGCATCGAAGACGAGTGGAATGCCACGGTCGAAGCGGTGCTTGCGATCTCGGAGCAGTCCGCGCTGCTGGAACGCAGTCCCAGACTGATGAACTCGATTCGCCTCAGGCTTCCTTACATCGACGCGCTCAACCATTTGCAGGTTGACCTGCTTCGCCGCCGCCGCGCCGGCGATGACAGCGAAGAAACCCGACGTGCCATTCACATGTCGATCAATGGCGTATCGGCGGGCCTGCGCAACAGCGGTTAAGGCGCCGGGATTTCAGCGGCTGGCGCCTCGGCCAACGCATTCCGCAAGCACTTCTCGATGATGCCCAGCAACGACACCGCCGTCTGATGACGGTGGCGATCCGCCTCGGCGGCCGGCAGAGCGCACAGGAGCTCTCCTTCATTGATGGCATCGATGATGGAGAGAGCGTCTCGAATATGCTTCGCCGAAACGCAACTTTCAGGGATCGTCCAGCTGCTCTCGAAATCCCGGGTTATGATGGAGTTCATGGCGGCCCCTCCAGGTTTGGTGGGGCAGTCTCCATTCTAAGGTCGTGATTGCCCACCCCCCTGCTCAGGGGGAGTGCTCACAACCGTCCCGGGAGCACCGAATCGTTCAACGGGCGGATTCGTCCTCGACCTCGTACAACGGCGCGGCCTTCCCCTCGGCAAGCTGCTTGGCGAGATTGAGGATGGCCCGCTTGTGTTTGGGCGATTGGATGGCCGAATAGGCTTCCAGAAGTTCGGCGGCGCCTGGCTCGTTCAGGCGTGCGACGTGGAGCGAGAACAAGGATGACGCCTTCGATTTGTCGAGATCGCCCACGATGTCCATGACGCCGCATCTGAGCGCCTGTGCGATTTCGACCAACCGCGAAAAACTCACGCGGTTCGTGCCGTGTTCGTATTTCTGCACCTGCTGAAAGGTGATGCCCACTTGGCGTGCGAGTTGTTCCTGCGACAGGCCCAATTCGCGCCGCCGCAGTCGAATTCGCGAGCCCAGCGCAATATCCAGTGGATGCGGAGAATTTTCCTCCGTGTAGGTAGCCATATCTCGTCCCTTTGGTTGCATTAGTCAGAGCATCACTCTGCAAACTTGTCCATCGGCAATCGCACCATACCAGGGGATCGCCGCATCTTCTAGTTGAAGCCAATGCACACGCACACGCTGGGCGCCATGCTCAATCCCCAATACTGGTTAATTCGCGATTAAGTGGGTGGGGGACGATCGGGCATTTGCCGGCGCCACGCGGTACTCAAAAAAAGCTCGTTAAGCAGGCCAAGCCTGCTCGGCAAGCCCGTGCGTCCCGTTGATCGGCTTGTACCGGCGGTGATCGTTCGCCCGTTCAAGCGGCCGACGGCCTTGTTTTTGCACGGAGTTGAGCAGGGGACGAACGACACACGCGCACAGACCAACCACCACGAGACTGACGACTTTGTCCAAAAATCTGAGGACGGTTAAGGGGAACTTCGACCTGCGGCCGATCTCCCGGCTCGGCGACGCTATGTCGCGTTCCGCGCGCCACCGCCGCCCCATGTTTCTGATGTTCGACGACGGCTACGCAAACACAACACGACCGCTCTACGTGTCGCTACTTGACGGCTGATCAACGGGCAAACGCAAATCGCCCGTTAACCCTGGGGTGTGCCGGTACGGGACGCAGCCCGGCCGCAGCGGTCTTTCCAACCACGCCTAAGGCCTTGCAGCGTCGCGATCTGGCACGGTTATCCCCGGGTTTTGTGGCTCGCCTCATGCAGCACCCCTCCCTGAAATCTTGCCCCGAGTTGCTGCGTGAGCATTCAGGAACAATTCGCCGAGACAGAGGCCGGTACGCAGGCGGTTCGCCGCGCACTGGAGGGGTTGTCGCACTATGTCGATCTCCTTCCCGCCGGAAGTGAGTCCGGCTTTGATGCCGCCAACGACAACCAGCGATGGGCCCTGCGCCTTCCCAAGCGTCTCTTGGACATCGCGATCGTTGTTCCGGCGCTGATTTTCGTGCTGCCATTGCTTGCAGTGCTTGCGGTCGCGATCCGTCTTGATTCGGCCGGCCCGGTGCTGTTCCGCCAAAAGCGGCTGGGATATCGCGGGCGGCCTTTCGACATCCTCAAATTGCGCACGATGTGCGTCTTGGAGAACGGCGAGACCATCGTGCAGGCCACGGCGGGCGACCAGCGCACGACGCGGGTTGGGCGTTGGCTCCGGGCTTTCAGCCTCGATGAACTGCCGCAGCTCATCAACGTCGTCAAAGGAGAGATGTCGCTGGTCGGCCCGCGGCCGCATGCCTGGGCGCACGACATGCTCTATGCGCGCCTGATCCCGGACTACGAGCGCCGGCAATGTATCAAACCAGGCATCACGGGCTGGGCGCAGATCCACGGACTGCGCGGACCGACCCCGACGCTCGAAACCATGTCGCAGCGCGTCGAGCACGACACTTGGTACGCGGACCACGCCAGTCTCGCTCTGGATTTGAGAATCCTGCTTCGCACGCCGCTGGAACTCGTTCGTCGCAGGAATGCCTATTGATGCGCGCTCAAACACAACAAATGAATATTGGTTCGGCGCCCCGGCAGATCGAACGGCGCTCGGGCCACCGCGTCTATCATCGCGTCGTGGTCGGCGGCTTGCGCACAGATTGCGTTTCGCGTCGGCAGCTTGGTGGCTTGATGGTCGGCGATTGTCTCGCCGCGCGCGGTGGCAATCGCCCGCCGAAACTGGTTTTCGCATCGAACGGCCACGCCATTGCATTGGCGGCGATGGACCCGGATTTCCGCCGCAAGCTGGAGCAGGCGGACATGATCCACGCGGACGGTGGGCCGATCGTATTCGCCTCGAAGCTGCTGACCAAAACGCCGGTGCCGGAACGCAGCGCGACGACCGACTTCATCTACGATGCCGCCGGCGCGGCGCAGCAGAACGGGCTGAAGTTCTTCCTTCTCGGCTCGACCGAAGAGATCAATGCGCGCTGTGCGGAAAATCTCGGCAAGGCTTATCCCGGCGTGGAGATCGTCGGTCGGCGCGACGGCTATTTCCCGCTCGAAGAAGAAGCGCGCCTCTGCGAAGAGATCAACCGTTCCGGCGCCGACGTTGTGTGGGTGGGTCTGGGCGTTCCGCTCGAATATGATTTTTGCCTGCGCAACAAGGCGCGTCTCAGGGTCGGCTGGATCGTGACTTGCGGCGGCTGCTTCAACTTTGCGGCGGGCGATTATGTGCGTGCACCGCAATGGATGCAGACCGCCGGGCTCGAATGGCTGCACCGGCTGTGGCGCGAACCCAAGCGCCTGTTTTGGCGCTATCTGATCACCAATCCCGTCGCAGTCACCATGCTTCTGTTCAGGACCGCCAGCCTCCAATCCGCCTTTCGTCAAACCCATCCGGCATAGAGGTGCCCATGCTCGCCGGCACCGAACAGGCTCTCCCTCGTTTCCGCGGTGCAGACTGGCCCCGGATGCAGGCGGCTTTGCACACCCTCTATCGCTATGGACTGTCGACCTCGGGCCCCATCGCCGTTTCCGCGGCGCATTTCATTGCGTCGCTGATTTTCCTTCGCTTGTTGCCGCCGGCCGAGTTCGGTCAATTCTCCTTCCTGTTGATCGTCGTGCCGTTCTGCCTGGGTGCAACGGGCGCGTTGCTTGGTGCGCCGGCATCGCTGACGCGCGGCAAGGACGAGGTGACGGCGCGGGCCGAGATCGTCACGCTGCAAAAGGCAAGTCTGGTGGCTTCCGGCGCGGCCGGGCTGGTCGTGGCGGCATTGATGTACTCCGCCCATTCGGACGCTCTCACAGCGATGGCTTTCGGCCTCTACGGCATGTTCGCGACGCTGCGCGGCTTTGCTCGCAGTCTGTTCAACGTTCACGCGCGATTGGTGCGCGTGGCAGGCTCGGACATTGTCTACGCGGCCGTCCTCGTCGTCGGCCTTGCCGACCTCGTCCTGCTCCATTGCTTGACCATGCTGAACGCCGCGGCTGTATTTACCGTCGCGACGGTCGCGAGTTTCATGCCGTTCGGCTGGTCCCATCTTCGCGATCTGATCCGTGCGGCGCAGGCAAGGACGCTCGGCCTGTATCTGCCGATGTGGCAAAACGTGACGCGCTGGTCGTTGCTGGGCGTCGTGCTCACGGAATTGACCGCCAATGCGCATGCCTATTTCGTGACCTTCTTGTGCGGCCCCAAGGCGTTCGGATTGCTCGCACTGGGCAGCCTTTTCATGCGGCCGGCGTCGCTCGTGCTCTCGGCATTGCCCGATATCGACCAGCCGCTGATGACGCGCCGTATCGCCCTAGGCGACATCCGAGGTGCGCTGCGCGTGGTTAAGGAATTTCGAACCGCCGCTGGTGCAGTCTTGGCTGTCACCGTCGGTCTCTCGGTCGCACTCATGGTCTGGGTTCCACAACTCATTCTGAAAAAAGGATACGACCAAACGGACGTTCTGATCGTGCTCGCAATCTGGATCGCGATTACGGCGCTTAGGGTCGTGCGCACGCCGGAAGCCGTTCTTGTGCAGGCGACGGGCAATTATCCGGCGCTGGCGCGCGTCAGCGCTTGGTCCTGCGCGACTTCGCTTTTGGTGACCTTCGCGCTGCTGTGCGCATGGGGCCCGATCGTTTCGCTCGGCGGGATTCTTGCGGGTGAAATTGCCATCGCGTTGGCGCTGTTTCCGATGACGCGAGCCTGGAGAAGGCAACATGGTTGAAGTTGTCGTCGCCATACCGACATTTCGCCGTCCGCGCAGTCTGGCGCGACTTCTGGCGGCATTGGAGAAGATCGAGACGGAGGCGAAGGTCACGGTTGTCGTCGCGGACAACGATGCCGAGCGCCACGCGGGCTATGATCTGTGCCTGACGTTCCGCGACCGGGGCTACCGCTGGACGCTCGATCCGGTGATCGCGGCCGAGCGCGGGATATCACATGCCCGCAATGCCCTCGTGGAGCGTGCCTTGTCTTATCGGTGCGCCGGTTTTGTCGCGATGCTCGACGACGACGAGTGGCCCTCGCCGCAATGGCTCGACCAGTTTCTGAGGGTACAGAAAGAAACACAGGCCGATGCACTGCAAGGCTCGATTCTGTTCGAGTTCGCTTCCGCGCCGAAGACATGGGCGGCCGGGTTCGACGGTGTCAGTTCGATTCGCAGGCCCACCGGCCCGCAACCCATGTTGGAGGGCGCCGGTAACCTACTTCTGACACGCTCCTGTCTGGAACGCTTGGAGCGGCCCTGGTTCGATCCGGCGTTCGCGCTGACCGGTGGGGAGGATCGCGAATTCTTCGAACGGCTTGTACGCGCGGGCAATCGCTTAGCCTGGGCCGACGAGGCCACGGCGTTCACCGTCGTGCCGGCTTCGCGGACTAGTCTGCGATGGACGCTGGTGCGGGCCTACCGCATCGGCAACACCGAAATGCGCATATTTCGGAAGCATCGCCCGCAGTTTCGCGCCACTGTCAGGGAATACGCGAAGATTGCGCTGGCGCTCTTGTTGACGCCCGTCTTGTTGGTCATCCTTGCGGCGGTACCGAATCGCGCCGCCGATGCGCTGCGTAGGTTTTTCCGCAATGTGGGAAAGATCTCGGCGCTGATAGGACGGCGCTACAACGAGTATGCCGTAACGCATGGCGAATGATGGTCCGGCCGCTCACGTAGTTCGCACGCCCTCCGCGACGTGGATCGATGCCGCCGCCCTTTTCGCATTTCTGCTTCTCGCCTTCGTCGGCCTCTCGCCCTTCGCCGTTCACGAACCTTCGGTCACAACCTTCGGCCAGAACGGCACGACGGGGGCGGGCGATACGGCCCGCCAAATCTGCTATCTGGTGGTCTTCGTGGCGATCATGGTCGGCGCCTTCAGGGTCCGCCGCCTGGACGTGCTCACGGCGGTACCGGTCCTGCTGCTCGCACTTCTGGCATGGTGCCTGCTCAGCACGTTATGGGCAGGCGAGCCCGGCATCGCATTCCGCCGCGCCGGATTGGCCGTCGTCCTCGTCCTTTCCGTAATGCTCAGCGTGGAAACCGTCGGCACCCAGCGTAGCCTCGTACTCTGGCGTTATGTGTTGGCAGCCGTCCTGATCGTGAATATTCTGTCCATCCGCTTCATCCCGCAGGCCGTACACCTGCCCGGCGAAGTCGATCCACAACTGGTGGGAAATTGGCGCGGCCTCTACGGCCACAAGAACATTGCGGGCTCGGTTGGCGCCATGACCGCCATCGTATTTTTGTTTACGCCGCGCGGGTCGGCGGGCCTGCTGCGCAAGTTGCTCGATCTGGCCATTGCGGCTGCGGCGATCGGCTTCACGATCATGACGCGTTCGAAATCCTCGCTGGGGCTTCTGGTGATCGCTAGCCTCTTGGGTGCGATCTATCGCGTGGCGTGGAAGAAGGACTTGGACCGCAGCATCGTCGCGGTGGCGGGCGCACTCCTGATCATCGCTGCCATCGTCTTCGTGGCTGCGGACCAGGCGGCCATCGTGCGTCTGCTCGAAGACCCGACCGAATTCACCGGTCGCACCGAAATCTGGCGGGTGGAGATCGCCTACATCTTCGATCATCCGTTATTGGGCGCCGGCTTTGGCACCTTTTCCGATACGGGCGGTGTATCGGTGCTGCACAATTATGTCGGCACGGGCTGGGTGGGCGAGGCGAGCCACGGTCATAACGGCTATCTGCAGCTGCTCGTTACCGTCGGCACCGTCGGCTTTCTTCTGGCCTTTGCGAGTCTGATCGCGATACCGGCCCTGTTGTTTTGGGAGAGCGGCGGCAACGTCGAATTGAAGGCGCTCTTTTTTGCGCTGTTCGTGTTCCTCGTGCTGCACAACCTCATGGAGACCGATTTTCTGGAAGGCGACGGGGTTACCTGGGTCGCGTTCCTGCTGATGCTCGCCATGCTGCGCAATCTACGCCGCAGAGAGCTGCCGTGAGCGCGCCGTTCTTCACGGTCGTCATACCGGTGTACAACCGCGCGCATCTGCTTGGCGTAACGCTGGGCTCGGTTCTCGAGCAAACCGAACAGGATTTCGAGATCGTCGTGGTTGACGACGGTTCCAGCGACGACCCCGGGCGGGTTGTCGAAGCGCTTGCCGATCCGCGGATTGTCTTTGTCCGTCAAGAAAACCGCGGCGGCGGTGCGGCGCGCAATGCGGGCATCGACAAGGCGCGCGGGCGCTTCGTCGCCTTTTTGGATTCCGACGACCGCTTTCTGCCGCATCATCTGGCAACGATGCGCAAACTGCTGGAGAACACGTCGCACGCGGCGGGCTATGCCCGGATGCTGGTGAACCGCGGTGGAGGACGCACCGTTCTCAAGCCGCCGCGCGCGATCCGCGAAGGCGAGGACATGGCGACGTATTTGTTGTGCGACCGCGGCTTCGTACCCACCATTACGGTCGTGGTCGAAAATGCCGCCGCCAGAGCCATCCGGTTTCACGAGAATTTGCCCGCCGCCGAGGACACGGATTTCGCCATTCGCTTGGCACTCGCGGGCCAGCGCTTCGTGATGGCGGAGGAACCCGGCGCAATCTGGAACGACGTCGGTGATCCGAGCCGTTTATCGGCGGGGCGCAAATACGCAACGATGCGGCAATGGATCGAAGATCTCCGGCCTCGGATTCCGGCCAAAGCATATTATGGCTGTCTCGGCTGGGCCTATGCCAAGTATGTCGCCATGAACGACCGCCCGGCCGCGCTGAAGCTTTATCTTAGCGCTCTGGCTCACGGCTGCTATCGCCCAACGCTGGCGGGTATTATTTTTTTGCAGATATTTCTTTCCGATCGCGCTTATCGCGCCTTGGCCGACGCTGCGATTTCAAGACTCGGCGCAGGTTTACGCCCTCGCCACAACGTCTGAACGGCGTCCCGTTTTGGCACAGTTCTCGATTTCGCTCTTGGGGCGGAACCGCCAATCATGCTTCTGGCCTTCATTCTCGATGATCTATGCCGCCGCCCGCTGGACGTTCTGACACACCGCGGTCGACGCGCAACCGCTCCAACGTTTAGAGATGGTTGATCCTCCCGGCTTATTCTTGGGACGCATGACGCAGAATGTTCTCCTCGCGACGACGGTCGCATGGCCATCCGCTGCGCGTCTGGCGGGCGCGTTCGCCAACCTCGGTTGCCGCGTCGAGGCGATGTTTCCGCGTGGGCATGTCTTGGGCGTCAGCCGGTATGTGAGCCGTGCGCACAACTATCGACCATTGGCCCCGCGGGCTTCGCTGGCGGCTGCGCTCAAGGCCGCCAAACCCGATTTGATCATTCCGTGCGACGATCGCGCGCTCGCCTGTCTTTTGTCGCTTCATGCGGCAGGGTGCACGCCAGACGAGATGATCGCGCGATCGCTGGGCTGCGTAGCGTCCTATCCGAGCATGATGACGCGGAGCCGCTCTATCGCCATCGCGCGGGAAGAAGGCATTCTGGCGCCTCTCACAATCCCCGTGGCGAACGACGCCGAACTTGCGCATGGATTGGAGGTTATCGGGCTGCCTGCGGTGTTGAAGACCGATGGAAGCTGGGGCGGCGATGGCGTCGTCATCGCCCATACGCGAGACGAGGCGAGGGCCGCTTTTCGCAAGCTCAAGGGCCCGCCTTCGCGGCTGCGCAGCCTGGCGCGAATCTACAAGCGCGCCGATTTGCATTTTCTACAGGATGCGCTGACGCCGAAAGTGGCAACGGTCCATCTGCAGCGATTTGTCGAGGGCAGGCCTGCCACCAGTGCTTTTGCCTGCCGCGACGGGGAAGTTCTCGCTGCGCTCCACATGGACGTCATGGATTTGCAGCATGCGACGGGCCCCGCCAGCCTGCTGAAGCGCGTGGATTGCCCCTCTATGGACGATGCGGCCCGCCGGATTGCAAAGCGGTTCCGGCTCAGCGGCTTGCACGGGCTGGATTTTGTCCGCGACAGGAACGGCATCGCCCACCTCATCGAGTTGAACCCACGCGCGACCCAGATCTGCCATCTGGCGTTCGGTGCCCGAGCGGACCTGCCGGCTGCGCTCCTGGACCTGCCGCCGCGTCCCATCGCGACCGACAAAACGCTAATCGCCCTTTTTCCCCAGACTTGGCAACGTGGGGCTCCGGAATCGCGTCCTACGACCGCCTACGACGACGTGCCGTGGGATGATCCGGAGGTTGTGCGCGTAGCGATCGGCGCCGATATACCCGACGCACTTGCGGCGGGGCTTGAAGAAATCGCGCACGCCTCGGCCGTGCTTCTGCCCCGAGGCTCGGAATCTTAACAGGCCGACCGGCCCAAACGGCGCAAATTCCCGCAATCAGGCGGCCTGGAAAAGTTTACAGATCGCTACGATGTTAACCATTCGTCAGCGCAAACGGGGGTAAATCGAGCTACAGGCGCCGAAGGAAGGCTTTAGGCCGACCGGAAGCAAAGGGCGATGACCAAGGTTCATGGCAACCGACAGAACGATGCCGACGTTTGCTTCGACGTCCACCGAGGTCTCGGCCGGCGCCGCGCCGTTTGGTCTTGCGGATTTTCTGCGCGTGCTGAACGAGCGCCGCAATCTCGTTCGCAACGTGGCTGTTGGCTTCGTCCTGCTGACCTTGTTCGTACTTTTCTATCTACCGACGCTTTACGCGTCTTCCGCCGTCGTCATGCTCGATCAGCGCAAGAACAACGTCGCCGATCAATCCTCGGTGTTGTCCGCGTTGCCGACCGATGCATCTTCGGTGCAGAACCAGATACAGCTTTTGTCGTCGCGCGATCTGGCGCTGCGCGTCATCGGCAAGCTGAAGCTATACGACGATCCGGAATTCAATCCCGCTCTCGACAAAGGGGGGGCCCCTGGTATCGGCGATATCCTGAGGATGCTCGTCCCGGCGAATGGGAGTCCGCCGTCCCAGACCGGCCTGCGGCACGTTGACTATGAGCGCGACGCCATCGTCAGCGGGTTTCTCAGCCACCTCGATGTGAGCGCGCTGGGACTATCGACTTCGATTACCGTGACATTCACGTCGCGCGATCCGGCAAAGGCCGCTTTGATCGCCAATACGCTCGCCGATACCTACACCGAAGACCAGGTCGAAACCAAAGTCGCGGCCGCGCGCAAAGCGACCCAATGGCTGACGGATCGCATCCACCAATTGGCGCAGCAGGCCCAATCCGCCGAGAACGCCGTCGAACAATACAAAACCGAGCACAATCTCGTGGAATCGGCGGATGGCAGTTCGCTTGTGGACCAGCAGCTTGGGGCTCTCAACGCCCAG
>Ga0265342_10004393_pt1 | contig 11126 bp, 13 predicted proteins | sample 4CB327metaG_FD_203125 | JGI IMG/M metagenome (GOLD analysis project Ga0265342, IMG submission 203125) | Rhizosphere microbial communities from Carex aquatilis grown in University of Washington, Seatle, WA, United States - 4-CB3-27 metaG | ecosystem: Host-associated > Plants > Roots >...
TGGTGTACACCGTCGTCGCCCCGCCCCAGACCTACTTCATCGACGCCAAAGGCGTCCTCCAGTCGCGCCAGATCGGCCAGATCACCCAGGCGGACCTCGACCGGCAGCTCGCCGCGATCCTGCCATGACCGCGGTCGCCGGCACATCCGACGGCCCCGCGATCGCGGTCGCCGGGCTGCGCAAGAGCTACGACGGGCGGGCCGTTGTCGATGGCCTCGACTTCGAGGTCCAGCCCGGCGAGGTCTTCGCGATCCTCGGGCCCAACGGCGCCGGCAAGACGACGACCGTCGAGATCCTCGAGGGCTATCGCCGGCGGGACAGCGGCGAGGTCCGCGTCCTGGGGCTCGACCCGGCCACCGCAGGTGCGGAGCTCCGCGGGCGCGTCGGGCTGATGCTCCAGGGTGGCGGGATCTATCCCCAGGCCCGACCGCGCGAGATCCTGCACCTGTACGCCCGCTTCTACCGCGACCCGCGCGACCCCGACGAGCTCCTCGAGCAGGCCGGCCTGGCCGATGCCGCGACGACCCGCTACAAGGTCCTGTCGGGCGGTCAGAAGCAGCGCCTGGGGCTCGCCCTGGCCCTCCTCGGCCGGCCCCAGCTGGCAATCCTCGACGAGCCGACGGCGGGCATGGATCCGGCGGCCAAGGCGTCCACCCGGGAGCTGATCGCGGCCCTGCGCGGCGAGGGCACGACCGTCCTGCTGACGACCCATGAGCTGGCCGACGTCGAGCGACTGGCCGACCAGATCGCGATCATCGATCGCGGCCGGGTCGTGGCCAGCGGGACCGCGGCCGCGCTTGCGGCGGGGGCCAGGCCGCGCCTCCGGGTACGCTTCGCGCAGGCCCTCGCACCGGCCGACCTTGCGGCCCTCGCGGCGGCCCTGGGTGGCGGCCCGATCTCGACCGACGGCGGTTTGGGCGGCTACCTGGTCGAGGAGCCCGCCTCGAGCCCCGCGCTGGTCGCCACGTTGTCGAGCTGGTGCGCCGAGCACGGCCTGCTGATCGCCGAGCTGCGCACCAGCGGCGCCACGCTCGAGGAGCGCTACCTGGCCCTGACCGGCGGGACGTCCGACAATGGCTGAGCCGCTCGCGAAGCCACCCACCGCGAGCGCTGCGACCGCTCGCCCGTCGAATGCCGCCCCGGCGCTCCAGGCGACGCTCGCCCAGCTCGGGATGGAGCTCCGGCTCACCGCCCGGCGCGGCGAGAACCTGTTCGTGATCGTGGTCCTGCCGCTGATCCTGATGATCTTCTTCGCCCTCGTCCCGGCGCTGACCCCGAACACGCCCAGGCCGATCGTCTTCCTGCTGCCCGGAATCCTGGCCCTGGCGATCATCTCGACCAGCCTGGTCAACCTCTCGATCGCGACCGCCTTCGAGCGCTCGTACGGCGTCCTGAAGCGCCTGGGCGGGTCGCCGCTGCCGCGGGCCGGGCTGATCGCGGCCAAGATCGGGGCGGTCCTCGTGGTCGAGGTCCTCCAGGTCGTCCTGCTCGTCCTGGTCGCGGTCGTCCTGTTCGGGTGGTCGCCCGGCGCCGGCTGGTCGCCGGTGGTGGTGCTGCTCGCGTTCGGGCTGGGCACGCTCACCTTTGCGGGCTTGGGACTGCTGATGGCCGGCACGCTGCGCGCCGAAGGGACCCTGGCCGCCGCGAATGGCCTGTTCCTGGTCTTCCTGCTGCTCGGCGGGGTGATCCTGCCGATCGACCACTTGCCGGGCTTCCTGGCCGACCTCGCCCGGGTCCTGCCGGCCAGCGCCCTGTCCGACGCCTACCGGATCGGGCTGGGCTCGGCGACCGGCGATCCGCTGCCGTCGCTGCTCGTGCTCGCGGCCTGGGGCGTCGTCGCCGCGCTGCTCGCCGCCCGCTCGTTCCGCTGGGAATAGCGCCGGGCAACGAGGAACCCCGGGCCCGTGGCGGGACCCGGGGTTCGCCCAGGAGCGACCGGAGCGCCTCCCCCGATCTACTTAACCGCTTCGATCGTGCCCATCAGGCCGTGCGCCTCGTCGGCGATCCCGGCGGTGAAGACCAGCGTGGTCGCGCTGCCGGCGGTGCCGTTCCCGAAGCGCAAGCCCCACAGTCCGTTGATCGCGATGACGTTGCCGTCCTCGTTCTTGAGCTGGCCGAGGAAGCTGCCCGTACTGGGGTTGTAGGCATTGATCGTGCCGTCGCCGAAGTTGCCGACGAGGAGGTCACCGGAGAACCGGCCGAAGCCGTCCGGGGCCATCGCCAGCCCCCACGGTGAGTTCAGCGCACCGCGCGAGACCAGCCGCTGGAGAAGATGCCCGCGCAGGTCGTAGACGTCGATGAACCCGTGGCCGGCCCCCGCGACGTCGTCGTGCTTGTCGGCATCCTGCTTGGCATAGGTCACGAAGAGCTTGCCGCCGATGTCCTGGATGTTGAACGGCGCGTAGCCCGACGGCAGGCTCGGATCGGTGAAGCTGCCGCTCCGGTGCACGAGCTGATACGAACCATTGAACACGTCGATCGTGCCGGCGTGGAAGTTGGCGGCATACAGGAAGTCGTGGTTGCCGGTCGTGATCGCCAGGCCCTTGTAGACCGCATCCGGGACCGTCACCCCGACCTGGGCGCTGGTCGATGGCGCGGGTGGCGGAACGGCCGGGTTCCAGCCCGTGATCGAGCCGGACTCAGACGCGAAGATGAACAGCGCCGGGCCGTGGGCCGCGCCGTTGGAGACGCTGAAATCCATGCTCGGATTGAAGACCTGGCCGGTCGGCTCGCCATTGGGGATGCCCACGACCAGGGACGCCGGCAACAACGGGCTCCCGGCAATCGCGCCGCTGTACAGGGTGGTCTTGTCGGTCCCGTTGTCGGAGACCCAGATCGGCGTCGTCGGCCCGGCGGCCATGCCCCACGGGTTGACGAGATTCGGATCGGTATTGCGCGCGACGCCGGGGATGTCCGACAGCAGGTTCGTCTGGCGGTACTCGTTCCTGCCGCGATGGTGATCGGGCGTGGCCACGGCCTCGGCGGCCGCCTGTGCGGACGATCCGGCCCGAAGCCCCTGGGCGGCGACCGCACCGGGCAAGGCCGCGGAGGCCAACAGGGCACCGGTGACGGCGAGGGTCCCGAGACGCCTGCGGGAAACGATGGGGTGGCGGCCGTCGGGCACGAGCGGACCGGGATCTCGACTCAGGGAGAGTTGGGGCATGACATCGCCTCCTTGCCAGCGGGGGCCAGGCTCGGATTGGCCGTATGCCGAGATACGACCGCGGACCCCGGGCGGTTTGCCATGGTCCGGTGGGGATTGGCCGGGCGGTGTGCAGTCGCCGAGGTCCCGAGCGGCCGCCGGGCCTGCGTCGCGCCGTGCTGCCCGCCGGCAACCGGACAAAGAGGAACCCCGGGTGGTCGGGACCCGGGGTTCAGGGATATGCGACTTGGTTGCGGGGGGCGGATTCGAACCGCCGACCTTCGGGTTATGAGCCCGACGAGCTGCCGCTGCTCCACCCCGCGGCCTTCACTATAGCACAGGGCCCTCGACGGCCCCCTCGGGCCGGGCCAGGCGAGCGGCTTGGCGACGGGCGGCGAGGTCGAGGATCGCCCGGGCGCCGATCACCATGCTCAGGGTCAAGGCCACCGCGCCGGTGAAGCTCGAGAACCAGAACGGCAGACGCAGGTCGAACGTGGCCAGCCAGCCGGCGATCACCGACGACAGGATGAAGCCGACCGTGCCGGCCGCCCCGAACAAGCCCTGGGCGGTGGCCGAGCGGCCTGCCGGGCTGGCCGCCGAGACGATCGCGTAGAGCGCCGGGTAGGCGATCGCGATCCCCGACGATTCGAAGAGGATGATCGGGATCGCCAGACGGACGTCGGGCATCACCGTGTACAGGATCGCCGCGATCGACGGTGCGAGCGAGCCAAGGATGATGAACGGCAGGCTGCCCCGCCGGTCGACGAAACGGCCGGCCCACGGCGACAACAGGATCATCGGCACCGCGAACATGGCAAATGTCGCGCCGATCAGGTCGAGACCGGCCCCGCGCGAGGTCAGGAACAGGCTCCAGGCCACCTCGTAGGTGCCCGTCGCGAAGTTGCTGCCCAGGTTGACCACGATCGCCACGATCAGCAGCCGGTTCACCAGGCGGACCGGCCGGCCAACCTCGTCCAGCGGAACCTCGCCGTCGCGGGCACGTCCGTCGGCCGTCGCCGCCATCTCGCCGACGCCTTCCGAGGGAACGGTCGTTCCGGCACGGCTCCTGGGCCGCTCCTGGATCAACGCCAGCACGGCGATGCCGGCCAACGCGGTCGCGACCCCACAGAAGACAAACACGAACCCGTCCGAATGGGTGGCGTAGGCACCGAGTCCGCCGATTGCCGGGCCGAAGAGCAGGCCGCCCATCTGGGCCGCGCTGTACAGCCCGAATGCCTCGCCCTGGCGGTCGGCGGGCGTCGCGTCGACGAGGAATCCCCGGGCGGCCGGGTCGTAGACCGCGGTCGCCGCCCCGGTCAGGGCCCGGATCACGAGGAAGGGCACGATCCCGAAGCTGACCAGATTGAGCGGGATCAGGCAGGCCGTGACGATCAGGGCGATCACCATCAGCGGCTTGCGCCGGGTCCGGTCGGCGATCCAGCCGAAGACCGGCTCGAAGACCAGCCGGGCGGCCGGCCAGGCGGCGACGACCAGCCCCAGGTTTGCCAGGTCGACGCCGTGGTGGGTCGTGTACAGGGGTAGCACCGGCAGGAGCGCCCCGAAGCCTACCCACAGGATGAATTCAGCCAGCAGGAGCGGCAGGATCGGTCCCCAGCGGACCAGCCAGGCGCTGCTCTTGGGCTCGGTGGACGTTGTCATGCGAAGGGGCTCGTGCGGTGCAGGCGCCCATCGTACGGGCTCACGAGCGGCCGCCTGCCTGCGTTCCGGCCGGCGGACCCCGCGCCATCCCGTCCCGATCCGCCGGGGCCCTATCCTGAGGGCATGCTCATTGGCCCCGAAATCCTCGTTGTCGCGATCGTCGTCGCGTTGATCGCGCTCGCCCCGGTCCGCCGCCTGCAGCGCCTCGGCTGGCCGACGAGCTGGCTGCGCACGTACTGGATCGTGTTCGTCGTGTGCGGCCTGATCCTGGGCGAGGTCCCATCGTCGGCGCGACTGCTCGTGCCCGGGCTGCTGATCGCGGGCGTCCTGCCCTACGTGGCTGGCGGCCTGCTGAGCCGCGCCGCCCGCCGCCGCGGCCGGTAGAGCTGGTGAGCCGTCTGGGATTCGAACCCAGGACCAATCGCTTAAAAGGCGACTGCTCTAACCGCTGAGCTAACGGCCCCTCGCGCTGGGGCTCAGATTACCCGCGGATCAGCCCGGCGTGAGCAAAGCTTGGCGGTCGTCCCTCGACCGGCTCGCCCACGCGTCTCGTGTCGATTAGCGGCTCAGTGGGCCGGGGCCCGAGAACAGGACCTCGAGAAGTGCTCCGATCAGCAGGACCGCCACGACGAGTCCGCCCAGGACCAACGCTGTCGTCATTGCCGCGTACCTCGTTCGCCGAGACGAGACGCCGCCCAAGGCCACGACTGCCAACGGTGCCGGCTGGAGGCTACTCATCTCAATGGCGAGTCTGGTCCCTGGCTCGCTCTGCCGCCAGAGCCGTTCGGCGTATGGCAGCGCGGTTCGCAGCGCTCAGGGCGGGAATCGACCTGACATTCGGCACTGGCCCGGCCATCCGGGACGAGCCAATACTTCAGGGTGAGGTTGCCTGCTGACGGAGGTCAGCTCGAGGAACGCGAGGTGCGCGATGACGATCGCCCCGGTAACTCGTGAACCGGTCGAGTTCGAGGAGCCAACCGACGACGCCGGCTTGCTCGCGGCCAAGGCTGACCGGGTGCGATTCCTGGTCGTCCCCGAACGACGCTACTTCATGATCGATGGTCGTGGCGCGCCGGGCAGCCCGAACTTCCGCGCGGCGTTCACGGTGTTGTTTCCCGTTGCCTACACGGTCCACTTCGCCCTGAAGCGGCGCGGCGTCGCGGCACGCATCGGCGTCGTGGAGGGGCTGTACTGGTTCGGAGACGCAGACGGGCCGGTCGACACCACCGCCTGGACCCAGCACGACCCCGTGGAGTGGCGGTGGCGCCTCCTGCTGCCGGTCCCGGAAGCGGCAACGGCCGACGAGATCAACGGCGCGTTCGTCGAGGTCGCCCGCACGAAGGCCCCCGCCGCCTTGTGCGACCTGCGGGTTGAAGTCTGGCGCGAGGGTCCAGCGGCCCAGATCCTTCATGTCGGCAGCTATGCCTCCGAGCCTGCGACGGTCGCCCGCCTGTCGGCCGAGGTGGCGGCGGTCGGGCTCCGGCCGCGGGGCTGCCATCACGAGATCTACATCAGCGACCCCAACCGGACGGCGGCCGACCGCCTGAAGACGATCCTCCGCCAGCCGGTCGAAGTCTGGTAACACCGCCTCACGAGGAGCCAGAAGGCCACCGAATCATGAAGATCCAGCTTGCCGGCGTCGTCATGGCGCTGGCGTTCATCTCGGCCGCCTGTGCCGGAGCCGCCCGTACGCCGGCCCCCGCGACATCGGCGCTGGATACCGTCGCTCCAGTGATCACGCCGACACCGACGGCCAGCGCGAGCATTGCACCTTCGTCGCCCTCGCTGGCGGCTCAATATGCCGGGATCGCCACCCGCGGAGACGCATCGGTCGCCAAGTGCACGAAGGATGCCAAGGCGGCCGCCGGCAGCCTGACCAGGTCGAAGGCCGTCGCCCGGGAATGCCTCGCGGTCGGCACCAGCTATGTCGCGGAGCTTCAGGCGGTGACCTGGGGCCCAGTCCGGCCGCAGGCCGACAGTGTCATCGAGGCGCTGGACACGATCGATGGGCTGCTTGGCCAGATGGCAGCCGCCACGACCGCCGCGGCGTTTCGAGCCGCCGACGAGCAGTTTGACCGCGCCGTCATTCAACTCGTCGTGGCCGCGGATGCGTTGCGAGCGGCGCTGGGCCTGCCACCGATCCAGCTCTGACCTCGCGATTCGGTCGTTGCCGCCTTCGCCGGTCGATCAGGACTGGCTCCGGTACCAGACAAGCCCGCCGAGGTAGCCCACCGCGAAGATGACGCCGACCAGCGCGTACGGCTGCGCGTCGCCGCCCGCGAACTCGGTCGCGAGGAACGCCAGGACAAGGACCACGGCCACCAGCTGGCCGGCCAGCGACAGCGCCCGCAGGTTGATCGACGCCCAGCGCTCGTCGCGCGGGAGGCCCGAGAGCAGGCTCGCCATGTCGGACCTGGATTGCAGGAGCCGCAGGGCGATCGCGTAGCCCGCGACGATGATGAACGCCAGCGCGGCCTGGGCCGGGGTCGCCTGGCGGCCGAGCTCGGCCGCGGCGATGAGGATCCCGATGATGAAGCCGACAATCGGCACGACCCACTTAGACATGCTCGTCGTCATGGAAAACCTCCTCGATCTGCCGGCTGAAGAACCGGGCGATGGCGAATGCAAGCGGCAGCGATGGTAGGTAGCGCCCGGTCTCGATCGCGTTGATCGTCTGACGGGAAACGCCCAGCGCCTGCGCCAACTGGCCCTGGCTCAGGGTCCGGCTTTCGCGCAACTGCCGAAGCTTGTTGGTCATGCTGTCAAGGTAGCTTGTCACTTTCCGCGATGTCAAGGACCTTTGTCACCCCGCGACCGGGCGATTCGGCCTGAACCCTCGAATTGGCCGCTGAGGCGGTCGCGATCGGGCGCTCGGGGAACTCCCCGGCGCTATCGCCCGGTGCTTGCTACGATCGGGCCGTGACCGACTTCTACACGATCGACCGGGCCAACGACCGCATCGAGGCGCTCGAGCCGATCCTCGCCCAGCTGCGGGCGCAACGCGATGAGCTGCGCGAGCTGAAGGCCGCGTTTGACGCGACCGAGGCCGGCCCGGAGCACGAGCGGCTGCGCCTCCGGATGCAGGGCGTCATCGACCAGATGCAGGCCGGCGTCGTCCGGATCGACGGCTGGAAGGTCACCCTGCGCGACATCGAGACCGGCCTGGTCGACTTCCCGGCACTCGTCTCGGGCCGCCAGGTCTGGCTGTGCTGGCGCCTGGGCGAAGCGGACGTCGCCTGGTGGCACGAGCTCGATGCGGGCGTCGCCGGTCGCCAGCCGCTGATCGACCTGAGGTAAGACCCGATGAGCTTCCCGCCGTCTGTCCCGTCGATCGACCCGGCCGAAGCCGAGCGTCGCCTGCGCGAAGGCGACCCGGACGGACGCACTCCGCTGCTGGTCGACGTGCGCAACATGGACGAGTTCGTCGAGGCGCGGGTCGCTGGCGCGAAGTTCATCCCGCTGCCGGAGTTCGCCGCCCGGTTTGCGGAGCTGCCCCGGGATCGGCCCCTCTTCCTGTTCTGCCGCTCCGGATCACGCTCGGCGGCGGCGACAGCTCACCTCGTGCGCGAAGGCTGGGCCGACGTCAGCAACGTCACCGGCGGCCTGATCGGCTGGCAGTGGGCGAAGCTGCCACTGGTCGAAGGCCCGCTGGTTCCAGGCGAGGGCAGCTAGCGAGCGACGCCCCCGCGCCGAGCGCCGGCCAAGTCGTGACATATTCCATCGACAGCCGCCGTATGGTCGGGTCGAGGGTCGGATCGGCTCGAAAGGGCACTGAGTCCCACTCCGCCACGCACGAACCACCGACTCCGGATCGGGATTCTGTACCCAGGAGGGCGGTTCCCCGAGCATAGGGCCGCTCCGGGCGGAGCTTGTCACCAACCCGGGACAAGACGAGCCGAAGCTGCCCGGACTCCCTCAGGCCGCCCGAAGTTGGGACGAATGTCGGTGGCAGACGCAGTATCGCGCGGCTGGACCCGGATTCGGGGCCCGAAGTGTCGCCGGCGGCCGTCGCCACGCACGAGATCGCGCCAACGGGCGCCCCGGGCCGGCCGATTCGAGCCGAGCTCGAGGTTAGTGTGGCTGGTGGCGACATTCGGCCCAAGTCCGGCCGAAACGGAGGCCGGAACCGGGTCAGAACCGGGTCAGAACCGAGGCCGGCGACGAACCACCGGCCCAGGCACGAACCGGCCGCCCCGCACCCTACCGACGGCGGCGGCGCAGCTTCGCGAAGAGCTCCTTGGTCCGTTCCTTGTGGGCGAACATCCAGCCGATCAGGATCAGCAGGATGAAGTCGACCGTGCCGGCCCCGGCGGCGCTCAGGTAGCCGAGCTGCTGGCCGACGTCGCCGTCGATCTTGAGCGCCGGGATCGTCGCCCCGATCAGGCCCAGGGCGAAGAACGGGGGCTGGGGCGCGAGGCCCGCCCGGGCGCTGGCGCTGATCACGCCGCTCGAGGTCGTGCCACCCACGACGAACGCCTCGGATCCACTGGCAACCCCGGCCGAGCCGGCCAGGCCGCCCGAGGTGGCGGGCAGGTCGGTCTGGCTGAGGTGCTGCCAGCCGTTGATGTTGCCGCTCGAGTCGGGCGTGGTCCAGTAGACCTCGTCCTTGGGCGAGGTACCGTCAGTGCCGCCGACGAGGTAGATCACGCCGTTCGAGGTGAAACCGGCGGCCTTCGTCCGCGGCGCCGGCAGGTTCGACGGGCCGGTGCCCGTGCCCCAGCGCTGGACGAGGGTGGGATTCGGCGCCGCGGTCGCGCCCGGGGCGGGCGAGGCCGAGACGGTCGCCGTGCCGACGTCGCCGCGCAGGACCGTGGCCGTGGGACCCGACGCGTCGCGGCCACCGTAGACGAACAGCTCGCTGCCGATCAGCGTGCCGTTGGCCTCGCTCCGGGGCTGGGGCAACGGCGTCTGGGCCACCCACGGCCCGAGCTTGCCGGTCGAGTCGGACGTCGCCTTCCAGACCGTGGTGGTCGGCCCGGTGCCGTCGCTGCCGCCGAGGACGATCAGACCGTCCGACGCGGCAACGACCGTCGCCGACGAGCGTGCTGCGGGCAGGGCCAGGGCGGTGTTCTCGGCATAGGCGGCGAAGACGCCGGTCGCGGTGTCCTGGGTCGAGACGTAAACCGTCGAGGTCGGCTTTCCGTCGGCGCCCGACCCCCCGATCACGTAGATCGAGCCGTTGAGGAAGATGACCGCGGCGTCAGTGCGAGGCGCGGGCAGCGACTGCGACTTCTGCCACGGTCCGTAGTTGCCGCTGAACAGCGGGGCGGTGTAGGTCTGGTCGGAGGCAGTCGTGCCGTCGGTGCCGCCCACGTAGACCAGGTTGGTACCCGCCTGGACGACGCCACCGTCGGTCCGCGGGCCGGGCAGGGCCAGCTGGCTGGGCGAGGGATCCCAGGGCAGCGGAGCGCCGGCCGGGGCCGGGCAAGGCAGGGTGCGGTTGCTGGGCGGGCAGAAATTGATCGGCGAGATCACGTTGACCCCGACATCGATCGTCGAGAAGACGGTGAAGTAGTAGGCCCGGTCGGGGATGTAGCCGAGGAGCATGATGATCACGACGAACCAGAAGGCCGCCTTGATCGAGGCCCAGGTCCAGCCGTCGCTGTCGAGCAGCCCGAACAGGACCCGCTTCCGGCCCGCGCCGCCCGTGCTGAGCGTCTGTCCCGCCATCGTCCTCCATCCCTTGCAGGGCCGTGCCGGCCGCCGCGCCAGTTACTTGACCGTGAGGGTCCCCGTCATGTTGGGGTGGACCGCGCAGTGGAAGGTGTACGACCCGGCCGCGAGGGCGGGCACGTTGTAGTCCTTGGTCGCCGGGCCGTTGAAGATGTCGCCGGTGAAGACCGCCTTGCCCGACGCGTCGACAATCACGACGTTGTGGGGCACCGACGCGTCCTGGTTGTTGAACTGGAGGTCGAAGGCCGTGTTGGCCGGCGCCGTGAGGCTGGTCTCGGTGAACGCGATGTTGAGGGCCTCGAGCTTGACCACGGTCGCCCCCGGGGCCGGGGTGCTGGCCGCCCCGCTGGCCGCCGGCGAGCTGGTCAGGGCCGAGCTCCAGCAGTCGGGCACCGGCGTCGCGCCGGACGCCGGTGTGAAGTTCGGGTCGCGCCAGCCGACCGCCGTCTCGACCTTGCCCGACGCATCGAGGATCGGCTCGTTCGTGCTGTTGTCGCGGATCGTGTAGGTCAGCGTGTTGGGCGCACGGATGAAGTCGATCAGGTTCTGGATCTGGACATAGTTGAGCGGCCCGCCGTTCGTGTCGGCCCAGACCGGCATCAGGCTGGTGGGATTGCCGCAGACGTAGCGGCCGCCGACGGTCAGGACATTC